>Ga0307476_10001739_pt1 | contig 13238 bp, 11 predicted proteins | sample atmos_gasesECM2C_2_FD_203314 | JGI IMG/M metagenome (GOLD analysis project Ga0307476, IMG submission 203314) | Hardwood forest soil microbial communities from Morgan-Monroe State Forest, Indiana, United States - atmos_gasesECM2C_05 | ecosystem: Environmental > Terrestrial > Soil > Temperate... | reverse complement strand
TGATGCTTCGTGCCGTGGCGGAAGGACAAGCCGTGGCGGCGCATCTGTGGTTCGTCCAGGGCCGCGTCGTCTACAGCCACTTGATGGCCATGAACGAGCCCGGCTACGCGTCATCCGCGTCTTACGCCCTTTATTGGGAAGCGATTTCGCGCGCCGCAGAACTGTTTGGGCGAGAAGTACGCATTCTGAACCTCGGCGCGGGCGCCGGCGTGGATGCTGATGCGACTGACGGGCTGACGCTGTTCAAACGCGGATGGTCCAACGCGACGCGGCCTGTCTATTTCTGCGGCCGGGTGTTTGATCCCCATAAGTATGCCGCAAGCGTCGCGGCGGCAAGACGAGAAGGCAGCGGTTATTTCCCGGCTTACCGGGAGGGTGAATTCGCTTGATCGCTAAAGAATCAGTCTCCGACCTGGCGATTTTCGGTTCGCCCCCGGCGTCGAGCCGGCCGGTACACGTCGGAACTCCCAATATCGGCCGCACCCAGCGCTTCCTCGAGCGAGCCGACGACCTGCTGCGCCGCCGCTGGCTCACCAACGCAGGCCCTTACGTCCAGGAATTCGAGAGGCGCATCGCCGAGCGTCTGGCGGTGCGGCATTGTATCGCCATGTGCAACGCCACGGTCGCGCTCGAGATCGCCATCCGCGCCTTGGGGATGCGCGGCGAAGTGATCGTCCCCTCTTTCACCTTCATCGCCACCGCCCACGCCCTCCAGTGGCAGGAGATTACCCCGGTCTTCGCTGACATCGACGCCAAGACGCACTGCATCGATCCCGTGCAGGTCCGGCAGATGATCACCCCGCGGACCAGTGGCATCATTGGCGTCCACATCTGGGGCAGGCCCTGCGAAGTTGATTCATTGGCGCAGGTCGCACGCGATCACAACCTCAAGCTCCTCTTCGACGCTGCCCACGCTTTCGGTTGCTCGCACCGCGGACAGATGGTCGGAAACTTCGGCGACGCCGAGGTCCTCAGCTTTCACGCCACCAAATTCCTCAACACCTTTGAGGGCGGCGCGATCGTCACCAACAACGACGAGCTGGACGCCAAAGTCCGGCTGATGAAAAACTTCGGCTTCGCCGGCTATGACAACGTCATCTACCTGGGCACCAACGGGAAGATGAATGAAATCTGCGCCGCGATGGGTCTGACCGGCCTGGAAAGCGTGGACGATTTCGTCGCCGCCAACCGCCGCAACTACGAGCAGTACCGGCGGGAGCTGCAAGGCGTCCCGGGTGTGCAGTTGATTTCCTACGACTCCGCCGAGAAGTGCAACTATCAATACCTGGTCGCCGAGATTGACGATTCGCGCACCGGCGTCGCCCGTGATGATCTCGTGCGCGTCCTACACGCCGAGAACGTGCTGGCACGGCGTTACTTTTATCCCGGCTGCCACCAGATGGAGCCCTACCGCTCCTACTTCCCGCACGCCGGCCTGCTGCTGCCGCACACCGAGCGGCTGTGTTCGCGCGTGCTGGTGCTTCCCACCGGGACAGCAGTCGGCCCGGAGCAAGTGCATGGCATTTGCCAGATCATCCGCCTGGCCGTCGATCATGCGGAGAACATAAATGGCGCCTTGCGCGCCGCCACCGCCGCCGGGGCACGCACGCCCGCCGAGGCGCCCGCCGCCCACTGATCTCGCCCTACACGTGCCACGGATACCGATACGGATCCGCCAGAAAACGATTGGCCTCATCATCACCGACGAATCGGCGGCTCTTGGCATCCCACTGAAGTTTGCGGCCCAGCAGGTACGCAATGTTGGCAATGATCGGTAAGTCGATGACGGCAACACCCGCCTCGGGCGGCATGATCGTCTTCTGCCGCGTCTTCATGCAATCGAACCAGTTCTGGCGGTGGGCCCCCGTCGCGTCCTGACCCGGCGTTGTCGGGGCCGCGGGCAGCGGCAGCGTCACTCCGTCGGCCGGCGGCTGGTAATTCAGCGCCTTCTTCTCCGTGTTAACCGCGTCACCGTGCCAGATGATCAGTGAATCCTTGTCGCCGAAAAGCTGCGCCCCCCAATCCACCATGCGGCCAGTATCGGGAAACGGCCGCGTGCGGCCGGGCTGGCCCCAAGTCATTGTCCAGTCGGGATTCTTGAATTCCCATTTAACTTCCATGGTGATCGGAACGTCCCAGATCCCCTGCTTGGCGGGCTCGCCCGTCGCTTCAACGCTCACCGGGCCGGTCGCATCCGCGTTCATGGCGTAGTAAACGCACGAGAGCACGTGATTGCCCCGATCGCGGATCGAACCGGCGCCCAGGTCCATGAACCAGCGAAACGCCCCGGGGTGAATGCCCCTGTTGTAAGGCCGCCACCGTGCCGGCCCAAGCCACAAGTCCCAATCCAGCGCGGGCGGCGGGTCCTGGCTTTCGCTCATCCCACCGTAGCTGGGATTTCGCATGTGCCAGACCTCGACGCGATCGATCTTCCCGAGCTGGCCGTTGCGGGCGAATTGCGCCGCCGCCCGGCCGGCCGGGTTCGAGCGGCCCTGCGCGCCGATCTGCACGACCCGCTGATACTTATTGGCGGCGTTGATCATCGCCTGCCCTTCCTGGATCGTGCGGCAGGTGGGTTTCTCGCTGTACACGTCCTTCTCCGCCTTGCAGGCGTCCACCATCATGATCGCGTGCCAGTGATCGGGCGTGGCGATCATCACCGCATCGACGTCCTTGCGATCGAGGACCTGGCGATAATCCCGACACGTGATTGGATTCTGCCCAGCCTGCTTGAGCCCCCGCACCGCCAGGGCGGCGCGCCGGTCGTCCACGTCGCACACGACCGCGACGGGGTCGCCGCGGCGGCCGCTGTCCCGCACATGCCCGCTCCCGCGTCCGCCCACGCCGATGTGGCCGATGACGATCCGCTCGTTGGCCCCGGGTTGACCGGCCCGGGCAAACACGCGGGAGGGAACGAAATAGGGGAACCCAACTCCTGCCGCCCCGGCTGCCGACGCCTCCAAGAACCGCCGCCTGGTCATCTTTCGCCGCTGTGCCATGGCCCGTCCTTCCGTAGTGAGGTGTACGGCCGATGCATTACCCCTTTTTCCGCCCCGAAGCAAGAAAATCCCGCGCCGTTTTCTGTTGTAATCCCGTGGCGCATCGGGGCCTTTACAACGCCGCTTGGCCCGCCAACTCAGCTCTCGGGTGGGAATTGATTCGGCGCGCCGGCAGGTCGGATGGCAGGCCGGGTCGAGGACGAGCGCAATGGCGCCCGCAGCGCCGCGGCTTCGTCGCCATCATTGGTCCGATCGAACAGGGCCGCGAAGTTATTGATGCTTTGGTGTTGTTGGGCAGACAGCCAATCTCCGTGGCCTCGATGGCCGAGGGACCTAGAGGGTAGGAACGTAGACTGTCGCGTGTCGTCGCAGCGGTTTACTTCATCGGGGCGCGGCTGGCATGGCGATAGGCGGTGGGCGTCATGCCGGTTTCGCGATGGAAAGTCGTGCCCAGTTGCTTGGCGTTGCTGAAGCCGGCGGCGCGAGCCACGTTGGACATCGGTTCCTCCGTCTGACTCAGGAGAGTCTTGGCGACCTCAATCTGCGCCCTGCGGATTTCAGCGGCCGGGGTGCGTCCGAGCACCCTGCGGAACTTTTGCTCCAACGAGGTCCTGGACACCGGAACCTCGCGCAGGACGTCAGCGACCTGCAAGTCATCCTGCACGTGCAGGGCGATGTAGCGTACCGCCGCCGCCACGTCCGCGTCCACCAGGGCCGGCAGGTCCGACGACCGCCGCGGCACCACCCCTGCAGGCGGAATGAGGATCTGCTGCTGGTCAGGCTTCTTGCCCTGCATCAGGTCCTCGAGGACTCGTGCCGCCTCGTAACCGATCCGTTGGGTGGATAGTGCAATGCTCGACAGCGGCGGGTTGGCCGTTTCACAGAACACGTCGTCGTTGTCGACCCCCAAGACCGCCAGCGACCTGGGTACGTCGATCTGGAGCTTCCTGCACACCGCCAGGAGTTGGAGCGCGCGGCTGTCGGTGCTGGCCATTACCCCGATCGGTTTGGGGAGTTGGCTCAGCCACTGCTCCAACTCATGGCCGCTGGCGCCGCTCTGGGAATGAGCGTCGGCCCCGTCAAGCATCACGTGACTCGACAACCCAGCGGCCTCGATCGATTGCCGGAATCCCTGCTCGCGGAGGAGGGAATGGTAGTGCCGTTGCGTGCCGAAGAACCCGAAGTGCGGGAGGCCCAGCGAAAGCAGGTGGGCCGCGGCCAATCGCCCGACCGCCAGCTCGTCGGTGGTGACGCGCACGAACTGGCCGTCCCGGTCCAGCGGCGCAACGTCGACGGCCGGAAGCCTCGCGTTGGCAACCTGTCGCAGCAGCGCCTCCTCGGAAAAGTGGCCGATCACCCCGTGCAGGAAGTCTTTCGAGAGCGTATCCAGGAGCGGGTCGACGTCGGCTGACACGAGGAGCAATTCCCAGCGGGCGCGGGCCCCGACGGTGGTGATCCCGCGAAGCACGCGGCGGCAGTAGGTCCGAACCGGGTGCAACAGGATGCCGATTCGCTTGGTTTCTGGCATGGAGCGCATGAATGATGTTGAACCATTCTATCGATTTGTGGAAATCTGGGTAGTCACGTCACGCTGCGTAAAAACGGCAAATTATTACCAAAATCGGGGTGGAGCCGCGGTCCGCCAGGTCGGTTTAATGCCGTTTTGGTACGGGAACCTACTGACGAACGGGGTCGTCAGGACCGCAGCGGCCGGGGCCGTGAGGTTATGCCCTTCGTGTCAGCCTCGGCAACGCGAGCTTTACGCGACATGCAGCTTGAACTGGTACAGATTGCACTCGCCCGTGCGAAACAAATTGGCGCAGCCGGAGAGGTATTTCATGTAGGTTTTAAAGGTCGCCTCACCGGCAACCTTCACGGCTTGCGCGCGATTCGCCTGCAACCGTTCGGCCCAACAATCGAGCGTGCGGGCGTAGTGTGGCCGGAGGCTTTCGGCATGGACCAACTCGAAGCCGGCAGCCCGGGCGGATTCCACGACCAGTTCCGGCGATGGCACATCTCCGCCGGGGAAGATTTCCCTGGACAGGAAGTGAGCGAACCGCAGGAACGAGAACGACTTGCTTGGCCGCCCCAATGTGATAGTGTGCAGGAGCATTACTCCGTCGTTGGGCAACAGCGAAAGGCAGCGATCAAAGAAGGTCCCATACCGACTTCGCCCGAAGTGTTCGAACGCACCAATCGAGACGATGCGGTCCACCTTCTGCTGGAACGTCTCCCACCCCTCCAGCCGGAACTCCAGCCCGTCCTTGCCGGCGGCGAGAGCCTGGCAATAGGCATGTTGGTTTCGGCTGAGCGTGAGGCCGATGACCTGAACGCCGTACTGTTCTCTTGCCCGCAGCGCCGCGGCCCCCCAGCCGCAGCCGATGTCCAGGAGGCGATGCCCCGGCCGCAGTTCGCACTTGCCCAGCGACAGGTCGATTTTCGACCGCTGGGCAGCCGAAAGGTCCGTTTCCGCCGTGTCGAAACGGGCGCACGAGTAAGTCATCGAGGGGTCGAGGAACAGTGCGAAAAACTCGTCGCTCAGGTCATAGTGAGCCTGAACCGAGACGAAGTCGGCTGGTAATGGTTCAGAAGCGTTTTCCACACCCGTCACTGTATCCGCCGCCGGCGGATAGTGGCAGGCCTGTTGTAAGAGAATCTTGGCGTTCCATCCATCGTACGAAGTCTCGCAAATGGTCTGCAACCGAGTGCCAGCAATCCTGGGCGCACCCCGGCCGCGTTACTGAACTCGGAACTTTTGGGTACAAACTGAATGCACATTTCAACTGCCGCATCGCCGGACGAATCCGCTGCACTCCCGCTGTTTCCCGATCCAGGTGTAACGGACGAGGTCTTATACGACTACCTCCAACGCGCCGACCGCATGGGATGGTCGCCGTATGACCTGGTGAACGAAGCGAACATGCGCGTCCTCGCCCGCCCGGAGCGGCTGAGCGAGGTCCAGCGGGAAGCGGTCAAGACGGTCCTGTACGTCGAGGACCACCTGCCGGGATATCTTTCGGAATACCTGCGGATCATGACCGATCCGAACCTTCCGGACGACCAGTACATCATCAACCGCAGGTCGTTGCACTTTACCTTCCGGTGGGCGGCGGAAGAGGACCGTCATGCCCACGTGCTGGAGATGTACCTGGCGAAGACCGGCGTTCTTCCGCGGGCGGAGCTGGAGGCCGCGATGGCCCGCGAACGGAAGACCGCGTATACCTTTCCCTACGAGCAGGTGGAAGCCGGCTTCATTTACCTGGCCCTCCAGGAAAAGGCCACGCACCTGTACTACCGCGCCCTGGCCCAGGACGTCGACGAGCCGCTGCTCAAGTCGATACTGCGGCGGATGGGGGCCGACGAGGCCAGCCATGGCGCGTTCTTTTACGATCTGCTGATTAAAAGCAACAAGGGCGACCTGGACAGGCTGTCGCGAAAGATTTCGGCGGTTGCGTGCGACTTCAAGATGCCCGTCCAAAACAACCTGCTGAATTACCGGCGTCAGTTGCTGAACCTGATGCGTGCCGCCCCCAGCTACCACCACCCCGACGTCCTGGCCGACATGATGCGCGCCGTAGAAAAGGCGGCAAGCGGATATGGTACTGAGTCGTTGATGTTGGTCACACCGGAGCGTGAAGACTCGTCGACCCCAAGAGTGATTTGACGATCGTGCACGAGTGCTTGTGAGCCGGTCGGAACACCGCCGCGCCTCCGTGATTACACCGCAACCGACTCCGGCAGCTCGGCGTTGTGGGAAACGGATTGCACGTCGTCGCTGTCTTCCAGGGCATCGATCAGCTTCAACAGCTTCTGGGCGGCATCGGTCCCGATGGGGATGGTGTTGTTGGGCAGGTAAGTGATCTCGGCGGCCTCGACCGGGATTGCGGCGGCGGCGAGGGACTCCTTGACCTTCAGGAACGAAGTGGGTGTGGCGATGACCTCGAAGACCTCGACCTCGTTCTTTACGTCCTCGGCGCCGGCGTCGAGGGCGACCTCCAGAAGCCTGTCTTCGCTGACGGTATCGCTCTTGATCGCGATGACACCCTGCTTGGTGAACTGAAAGCCAACGGCGCCGCTGGCGGCGAGGTTGCCGCCGTGACGCTCGAAAATCGTGCGCAGCTCCGGCGCGGTTCGCGCCCGGTTGTTGGTCAGGGCTTCGATCAGGATTGCTACGCCGCCCGGGGCGTATCCTTCGTACGTCACCGCCTCGTAATTCTCCGCACCCAGCTCGCCCGTGCCCTTGGCGATCGCCTTCTCGATAGTGTCCTTGGGCATGTTGGCGGCCTTGGCTTCATCGATCACGTAGCGGAGCGTGAGGTTGTCGCGCGGGTCGCCGCCCGATTTGGCGGCGATGATGATCTTGCGGGCGATCTTGCTCCAGACCTTGCCGCGCTTGGCGTCGTTGGCGCCCTTGGCTCGCTTGATCTTGGCCCAGTGACTGTGTCCTGCCATAACGTCTCCAGTAGCCGGCGGGCAAATGATCGCGGTCGCACGGCGCCGCGCGCCAAGGCCCGGCTTCTCACGGATTTCCCCCGACCGGCGCGACGACCACGGGTTTGCCGGCCTCGAGCTGCCGCTGTTTTTGAAGCAGGCCGGTCTTAAGGCGTTTGAGATCGTCGCGGGTGTCGTCGTGCCGCTCGGCGAGGCGCTGGGCCGCCTGCTGCCAGCGGCGAGCCGCGTTGTCGCGCTGGCCGAGCCGGTAAAGCGTGTCGCCCAGATGGTCGAGCACCACCGGATCAGCCTGCTCGGCGGGGTCGGCCGCCCGCGCCAAGTTGCGCAATGCCTCGTCGAATTGGCCCCGTTTGTACAACACCCAGCCGAGGCTGTCGAGGAACGAGGGATTGTCGGGCTCGGCGGCGAGGGCCCGGCGAATCAACCCTTCAGCCTGCCCAAGCTTCTTACCCTGCTCGGCCCACGAATAACCCAGGTCGTTGTTGGCGCCGGCGTAACTCGGGTCGAGCTTGAGGATGTCCGCCAGCGCCTGCTCGCTGCGTTCCTGATCGCCCATGCGGGTGTACAGGCCTGAGACGATGTACAGCAGATCGGGATCATGGGCCGCCGCGGCGTGCAGGCCGCTCGCCACGCGGAAAGCCTGGTGGGTTCGCTGCTGCTGAAGGTATATCTGTGCCAATTCCTGGCCGAGGTTGAAATTCCACGTTTCGCCCGCCAGCCGTTGTTCGAGCCGGATTGTCAGTTCATCGAGCTTTTGCGTCTGGGCGTAGAACTCCTGAACTGCCGTCAGGACGTCGGGATCGTTGTCGTGCCGATCGAGCAGGTTGAGCAGAATTTCCTGGGCGCTGGCAAGGTCGTGCTCGGCCACGGCTTGCCGGGCCGCGGCGCGGCGGGCCGCCGTGCTGTCGGGATCAGCCCAGTTCCAGTTGGCGACGACGCGGCCTGCCAACTCCATCTCGCCCCGTTTTTCGTGAATGGCGTAAAGCTCCTGGTAAGCATCGGCGCAAAACGGCCGCTCTTCGGCCAGCTTTCGAAGCAGCGACCGCGACCCATCATCGTCGCCCATCGCGTGAAGGGCCGCGGCAAAGTTGAGATACAGCTCGGCTGAGCGTCCGCCGAGCCGTGCGGCCTGCGCGAACGCCAGGGCCGCCGGCTGGGGCTTTTGCTGATCGAGCAGCGCCTGCCCGCGCAGTTCGGCTGCGAAAGCGGCGCTGCCCGATTTGGCCGCTTCATCGGCAAGCTGTGCCGATGCGTCAGCTTTCTGCTGGTCGGTTCGCGCCTCGTCGATCCAGATCAAACCCAGCATCTCTCGCCACGCCGGGCCAAACAGGGGTCGGATAGCGGCGGCCTCCTTCAGCGTTTCATGCTCGAGCCGGTCGCGGTTTTCGATTCGGGCCGATCGCGCCAACAGAAGGAATCGGGCCGCGGAGAACGGCGTCCCAGGCGAACCGGCCGGCACGTCGGAGGAGCGAAGCCGCCCGAACGCCGAAGGCCACGTCAGTGAGTCCCAGATGGCTCCCACTTCGAGACTCATCTCAGGCCGGCGGGCCAGGGCGTCGATCAGAAACGTTGCGGCACCGCCAAAATCGTGCCGGCGGCGAAGAAACTCGACATGGCGTCGCGTCAGCCGGACATCGTCCGGCCAACGCCGCAAGCCGTCCACGACTACGGCAGCGGCAGCGGGGGATTGATCCGCGGCCGCCAGACAATCGCTCAAGGCATAGACAAAGTTCCGATCCTGAGGGCTTTCGGCGTGCAGCCGCCGCAAGATCGCAATCGCTTCATCCCGGCCGCCCGCCATCTTACGCAGGAGGAGAATCGATTCCGCCCTGGCATGAAATCGCGACACCAATTCGCCGGCCAAGGCAATCGCCCGATCGCGGCGTCCCGTCGCCAGCAGATCGCGCGCCAGCCGCACGCCAGGCTCAAAGCTCTGCGACTGTCCGGCGGCAAGCGGCTCCAGCAGCGCGATGGCCTGCCCGTAAGCCTTGTGCTTCTCATAAAGCGCGGCGATGCTCAGGGCCAACTCGTCGGGATGCGCCGCCAGGGCGGCAACTCGCGGATCGCGCCGCATCGACCAGTGCGGCCCTTGAAGCCGACGCAGGAGCCTCTCGTAAGTCTCCAGCGCCGCGCGATCGTACCCTTGGCGCTGTAGCACCTGGCCCAGCAGGTAATCGGTTTGGGCGGCGCCCGCGTCGTCGCGACGGTAGTCGGTCGTCTGCACGGCCAGTCGAAGGTGCCTGAGCGCGCTGGCATCGTCTCCGACCCGTAAAAATCGCGCCCCCAGTTCCACCTGGAGGTCGAGATGATCGCCTTGAATCGACGCGGCCTTTTCCCATTGCTCCAGCGCCCGGTAATCGCCGGCGTCGGCATACACTTCTCCCAGCGACTTGTGCAGCTCGAAACTTTCGGGATCGAGCGCGACGGCTCGTTCCAGCAGGCTGGTCGCTTCGGGCCGGTTTCCGTCGAGCGTTGCGATCCGGGCCTGGGCATAAAGCCGCACGGCGTCGATGGAAGGCAGTTGCCCGGCATCCGTCGAGGCATCGGACATCGCCCGGATCGGCCGCGGCTGGATCTGATCGAGAGTCAGCGTCGCCTTCTCGTCATTTGGGCTCACAGCCCGGCCGCCGGTGTTTGGCACGACGGCGGCCGGCTGCACTGCGCAACCTCCGATCAGCACCAAGCACGCGATGAGCAAGCGACGGTCAATCATCACGGACCCCGTCAAGTTCATTGGCCCGAATTATAGCTGCCGCGGCAGGGCCGCGGTGAGCGGGAAATTGGCCGCGCGCGTTCAGGGAATGACCTTGTTCAAGGGATACGTGATGATCCCGGTGGCCCCCGCCCGCTTGAGACGGGGAATGAGTTCACGCTCCTGCTTTTCCTCGAGGATTACTTCGACGGCGACCCAACTCGAATCCGCCAGCCGGCTGACGGTCGGGCTCTTTTCCGCGGGCAGGAAGCCGACGATTTCATCGAGCCGTGCCTCCGGGACGTTCATTTTCAGGCCCACTTTCGCCAGGGCCTCGATCGCCCCGCGCAGCAGCATCGCGATGTTCTCCATCTTTTCCCGCTTCCACGGCACGGCCCAGGCCTTCTGGTTGGCGATGAAACGCGGCGTGCTTTGCAACAGCGTGTCGAGCACGCGAAGGTTATTGGCCCGTATCGACGACCCTGTTTCAGTCAAATCAACAATGGCATCCAGCAGCCGGGCCTTGATCTCGGTGGTGCCCCAGGAGAATTCGACCGTCACGTTCACGCCCTTGGACGCGAAATACCGGCGGGTGACGTTCACCAGTTCGGTGGCGATAATCCCCCCTGCCAGGTCCTCGGGCTTCTGGATGGGACTTTCCTCGGGCACGGCCAGCACCCAGCGGGCCGGGTGCGCGGTGGCGCGAGAATAGATCAGCTCGCAAATCTCGACGACCTGGCCTTCGTTGCCGTTTTCGACGATCCAATCGTGGCCGGTCAGGCCGCAGTCGATGATGTTGTCGGCGACGTACCGGCTGATCTCCTGGGCCCGGAACAGCACCGCGGCGATCTGGTCGTCGTCGATCCGCGGGAATACGCTGCGCTCCTGAATCGTGACCCGAAAGCCGGCCCGGCCGAAAAGATCGATCGTCGAGCTCTGAAGGCTTCCGCTGGGAAGGCCCAGGCGAAGCGAAGTTTCGGGGAGGCGGTCGGTCATGAGAATCCAGTTTTGTTGTCAGTCGTCAGTGGTTAGTTGTCAGTTGTCTGGGACGAACAACTGACAAATGACCAATGACAATCTCCGCTGGCGCCTGCAATTCAGTTCTTCTTCTTCCTTCCTTTGTCCGAATCGTCGGCGAGGGCGCGGCGGAGCGCGAAGAACAGATCGCGGCACTCTTCCGCTTTGAGATGGTGCTCGATGAAACGCTGCGCCTCATCGATCGAAGCCGATTCGTCAACCGCCTGCTCTTCCCGGAGAAAGGTGAGAATCTCGTCGTCGATCGGGATCGCGTGCCCGTCGAAGGCGAAAAGCATCACGTAAGCCTCGACAAACGGGTGTATCTCCGGCAGCTCGCGGAGGAACTGGCGGGCATCCCGGCGGCTGATGGTGCGGAGTCGATCGAGACTCAGCGTGTGCTCGCGCTCGAAGATATCGTTGAGCGACTGCGTGATCATGGTCACCCGCCGCTCGATCGCCGGGTACCGCTGGCCCAGCAGTTCCTGAATCTCCAGGTCGGTAGCCACCCGCAGTTCGTTGAGGCCGACGAACTCACGGTCGATCAGCCGCATCGCTTCGTCGGCCCGTGTATCGGAGACGTCAAACGACATCGCGGCCCGGACCAGCGCCTTGAGCGGGTCCTGCGGCGCCGGCGGCGCCGCCGGATATTGCTTCGCCAGACGCTTGTACAGCGACCTCAGTTCTTCGGCGTATTTACTGGCATTCTTCACGGTTGTCCTTCGCTGGTCGGGGCCTGGTTTTGCTGGCGCTCCTGACTTTCCTTGGCGACCTTGTCGAGCAGGTCGAGGATCTCGAGCTCTTTCTTGAGCTGCTCGTCAAGGTGGAATCGGAGAAACGGGACCTGGCGTATGCTCAGGGCCTTCGTGAGCTTCGTGCGCATGACGCCCGCCGAGTGCTTGAGCGCGTTGAGGGCTGCGGTCTGCTGGCCGGCGGTGCCCATGCTCGTGATGTACACATCCGCCGACGAGAGGTCCTCGCTGACCTTGACGCGCGTGATGCTCGGCATTCCCGTCAGCCGCGGGTCGTTCAGCTCGCGCATGATAATCAGCGCCAGCTCCTGGCGGATCGTGCTGCCGAGACGTTCGGTTCGTCGGGACATGGGGGAAACGTAAAATGTAGAACGTAAAACGTAATGCGAATTCTAGGCCCTTTTTAGGCGGCTAAAGTAGATCGATCTGATAGTCGATCAAATCCACCTGGTGGACGGCCCGCACGAAGTCCACGAGCTTGCTGAGGGCGCCTTCCACATAGCGGCTGTCGTTAGACACCATCGCAATGCCGATGATCGACCGCCGGTGCTCGTCCAGGGCGCCGACCTCCGCGATCGAAACGTTGTGACCGTGGGCTATCCGGTCCTTGAGGCTCTTGACCACCCGCCGCTTGTCCTTGAGCGACATGGCGTCGTGAATCGAAATCTCCAGTTGCAGCACGCCGATCGTCATCGGTTTGAGTAAAACGTAAAGACGTAAAGCGTAAAAAGCCCGCTTACGTTTTACGTCTTTACGTTTTACGCATTATCCTCACAACGTCCTCTGAATCGTCTCGCGGACATACGCCTCGAGCACATCGCCCACCTTGATGTCGTCGTAGCCCGCGAGCTTGATGCCGCACTCGAGGCCGGCCTTGACTTCCTTGACGTCGTCCTTCACACGGCGAAGAGTCTCGATCGCCAGGTCGTCGGTAATGACCGTTCCGCCGCGAACCAGGCGGATGCGGCTGCCGCGCTGGATGTGCCCGTCAGTGACGAAGCACCCGGCGATGTTGCCGACGCGGCTGACCTTGAAGACCTGACGAATCTCGGCGTGCCCGTGCAGCTTCTCGCGAATTTCCGGCGCCAGCAGCCCGGACAGCGCTTTCTTCAGGTCGTCGAAAATCTCGTAGATGACACGATAGGTTCGAATTTCGACGCGCCGCTGCTCGGCCGTCGACCGGGCCGCCTCGTCGGGAACGACATTGAAGCCGATGATGACGGCATCCGAGGCGTCAGCCAATTCGACATCGCTTTCGTTAATCGGCCCCACCGCCGCGTGGATCACCCGTACCCGCACCTCATCGGTATTGGCGTCGGTAACCGTCTT
>Ga0307476_10001738_pt1 | contig 13239 bp, 14 predicted proteins | sample atmos_gasesECM2C_2_FD_203314 | JGI IMG/M metagenome (GOLD analysis project Ga0307476, IMG submission 203314) | Hardwood forest soil microbial communities from Morgan-Monroe State Forest, Indiana, United States - atmos_gasesECM2C_05 | ecosystem: Environmental > Terrestrial > Soil > Temperate... | reverse complement strand
TCTCGGTGCCAATGCCGGCGGCGAAATCCCGGCCTCCCAGCGCCTTGAAATGCTCCAGCCCCGACTCATTTGCCAATGATAGAAGGCACCGGGCGGTTTCAAGTCCAGTCGTTCTTCGAATGGCGCGAATGGTGTTGCAGCGCAATGGCCGTGGAACGCGTCGGGTGTGTGTCGGTATGCTTGAAAGACGACCCTCTTCTCAGCGATAGTGGATGGATGAGGACGCTATCGACTTTATGGCTTGGCGCACTGCTGACCGTCGCGGCCCTCGGCTCCGCCGGCGCCGCGCCGACGTTGCGCCAGGGCGTCGCCGCGATGACGCGCCAGGATTACGTCGCGGCTGTGGCCATCCTCAGTCCGCTGGCGCAGAGGGGCGATCCGGACGCGCAAGCCTATCTCGGTTATCTCTACACAATGGGCCGGGGCGTGCCGCAGGATTATACCCAAGCCGCGATCTGGTACCGGCGCGCCGCCGACCAGGGGCATTCCGGAGCGCAGTACGAATTGGGCTTGCTGTATGACAAGGGGCAGGGGGTGCCGGCCGACATCATCCAGGCCGAAAAGTGGCTGATCCTCGCCACGGCCGCAGCGCCCAAAGCGGCAGCCGACGATCGCACCCGCATGCGCGACGCGATCCGGACCAAAATGACGCTCGGCGAGCTTGCTCAGGCGCGCATGGAAGCGCTGGCGTGGCGGCAGCGCCGCGAGGAGCATTAGCGGCAAGTCCGGCTCTTGACGGCCTCAGAATTGGTAATGCGCCAGCGCGGCCTCGGCGAGCCAGCCGGCCCACATCGCCGGCGCCAGGAACAGCCCGAACGGCAATGGCGTCGTCGCCACAATCGGCCGGCGCAGCACGTAGCGCCACACCGCGTAAGCCGCGAGCGCCGCAAGCGCCGCGACCTCGATCACCGCGACGATGGTGAACCAATCCAGCCAGACGCCGGCGACCGCTGCGAGCTTGACGTCGCCGAGGCCGAGCCCGGGCCGCCCGCGCCACCATTCATAGAGCAGCATCAGCGCCAGCAACGGCAGCGCCGCCGCCGCAGCGCGGACCAGGCAGGTCAGGATCGCCTCGATCAGCGGTGCATCGTCGAACAGTCCGGCGAAGATCAAGCCGAGAATGAATGCGGTTGCGGACAACGCGTCGGGAACGATGAAATGGCGGATGTCGCTGACCGCGATCGCCAGCATCAGCACGGCGAACGCGGCGCCGAACGCGCCGCGCAGGTCGGGGCTTGCCGCGAAGCTCAAGCCAACCGCAAGCGTACCGATCAAAACTATGACGAGCACATTGCCGCGCAAAGGCGTGCCCGCGTCACGGACGCAGGAGAGGTCCGTTATGCAAGCCGGGGAAGTTACCTCCGACCAGGTCGCCGTTCAGCCGGGAGCGCAGTTCCTCGGCCACCATATGGGCATCGACGGCATCGCGGATCACGGTCGGGCGGATGAAGATGATCAGCTCGGTGCGGATCTTGGTGCCGCTCTGCTGCGAGAACAGGTCGCCGATGCCCGGAATTTTGTCGAGCACCGGAATACCCTGCCGCGTGCGATCGTTTTCGTCGCTGATCAGCCCGGCCAGCAGGACCGTCTGCCCGCTGGCGACCGAAATCGAACTCTTCACGCGGCGGTCGGCGATCGTCGGCGTCAAGCTACCCGCCGAGCTCGGCGTGACGCTCGATGATTCCTGCTCGATGTCGATGATGACATTGCCGTTGGCACTGATGCGCGGCACGACGCGCAAGATGATGCCGGTGTTGCGATAGTCGATGGTGTTGACGACCGTGTTGTTGGCCGTCAGCACCGTGGCGGATCCGGTCGAAATCGGCACCTGGTCGCCGACCTGCAATGTCGCCACCTGGTTGTCGAGCACCACGAGCGATGGGTTCGACAGCACTTTCACGTCCGTCACGTTGTGAAGCGCATCGAGCACGACGTTCGGCATCGATGCCGGTCCGAGAACGAAATTCATGCCGGGAAACACGCCGGCGAGAGGGCCTGCCGCCGCGGCGAGCGTGCTGACCACCGAGACGGCATTCTGGCTTCCGGGATTGCGACTATTCAGAAAATATTGCACGCCATAGGTGAGCGCGTCGTTGAGTGTCACCTCGGCCACGGTGGCGTCGATGGCGACCTGCCTCAGCGGCCGATCGATCTGCCGGATCGTCTGTTCGACGATGCGTTGGGTCTCCTGGCTGGCATAGACCAGGATCGAATTGTTGGTGATGTCGGGCGTAATGCGGGTGTTGGGCAGCAACGCCTCGCCGTTGCCGCGGCCACCCAAGGTACCGCCCGATCCGGCCGCCGACAGTTCGTTGGCCACCGTCGCAGCCGCTGCGCCGCTCCCCGGGCGTGCGGTCGCCGCGCCGCCGAGGCCGGACTGTGCGCCGCCGAAGCCCCCCTGCGCGCCGCCGAAGCCCGACTGACCGCCGCCGAGGCCGCCCTGCGCCGCTGGCGGCTGCGCGCTCAAGGCAGCCAGCGGGCCGCCCGACGATGCCACCGACAGGCCGGCCCCCGGTGCGATCTGGCCTTGCGCCGTATCGAGGCCGCTTGAGCTGCGGCCGACCAGGATTTCGTTGAGCAATGCCGCGACTTGCTTGGCGCTGCCGTAGTGCAGGCGATAGACTTTCAGGTTGACGCCCGCCGTATCGGATTCGTCAAGGCGCTTGATCCAGGTGGCGGCAGTCTTGAGGTATTCGGGTCTGCGGCTAACCACGAGAATCGCGTTGAGCCGCGATACCGATTGGAACTTGATCACGTTCTGGCTGAGGCCACCCTCGCCGGTATCCATGATCTTCTCGATCTCGGCGATGATCGGCTCCGGTGTCGAGTTATGAATTGGAAATACACCGACCGATTGGCCGCGCATCCAATCGCCGTCGAAGCTGAGCATGGTGTCGACCGCGGTACGGCGCTCCGGACCGGTGCCCTGGATGATCACGAGGTTGCGCGCGTTATCGACGCGCACCGAGCTGGGTTTGATGCCGAAGCCGTCAAGCAGTTTTAGGATCGCTTGCGCCGAGATATAGCGCAGCGGCACCACGCTAATGCCGAAGCCGGCGCGGGTGGCTTCGTCGGTGTCAACAAAGCCGCTGCCGGTCGCATCGGCCGCCGGGATCAGCCGGTAGCCGCTGCGGTCGCGGATCATCGCCACATTGGACATCCGCAAGGCGTTTTCCAGCACGAATAGCACGTCGGCCTTGGACACCGCGCGGCCTGACGCCAGCGTAATCGTGCCCTGGACTCGCGGATCGATGGTGTAGCCGACGCCGAGAATGTCGCCGAGGATCACCTTGGCGACGGTGGTGACCGGCGCGTTCTCGAAATTCAGGTCGTAGCCGTCGCCGCCGGAGTCGACTCCGGAATCGGTCGCGGCTCTGACCGGCGCGGTGGTATCGCCCAAATAGACCGCAGCGGCTGAAGGAGAGGGGCTGCCCATGCTGCCGTCGCTGCTCGGCAACGGTGCCTTCGGGGAGAGGTCGACGGCGCGGATTTGATCGGTGACCGACTGGGCGCGCACGTCGTTGGGCTTGGCCTCATCCGAGGGGTCGTGCAGCAGACAGGCTGCAAGCGTAACGCCCGCCGCCGCGAGCGCGAGCCAACGGATAGCCCCTGGACACACCCTGCGCAGCACTCCACCCACCCTTATAAGACCCGCAACATCCCACGCAGACTCGTCAAGACCACACGGATGCAGCAGTACCTCTTTCGTTCTAGCACGGCGTTTTTGACAGTGCCACAACCGTTTGTTATTTATGGGAGAAAGTCAAGTTACATAGGGAATCGCACACCGATTTCCCGGCCGTCGTACTGCTGTGTGAACATCCATGCAAGGCGTATCATCCGAGAGATTTGGCGCTTACCTTCTGGAGAAATATTCTCTGCCCGCCGCCGGCCGCGCGACCGGCGCCGGCCAGTCCGGCGGCCCCCCCGTCAAGGCGTTGCGGGAATTGTGGGAATCAACCGACCTGCCGGCCGCCGAATTCGCCGATGAGGTGGCCCGGTTCTTCAAGTTGCAACGCATTAGCCTGCTCGAACTATTGGCGAGCGAGGCGCAAGTCGAGGGCTTCTCCCGGCGCTTCTTGCGGGAATCCATGGTGTTCCCGTTCCGGTCCGCCGACGCCACCGTCAAACTGGCGGTTGCCGATCCCATGGATACGGCGGCGATCCGCGCCGCCGAGATCGTATTCGGCGATACCGTCGAACTGGCGATCGCCTCGTTCGAGGACATCACCACCGTTCTCGAGCGTCTCGACGGCGGCGATTCCGCCGAGGCCGAGGCCGACGAGCGCCCCCACAGCGACGACGACATCGACAGCCTGCGTGACCTTGCCAGCGGCGCGCCGGTGGTGCGCGCGTTCAACGACCTGATCGAACGTGCGGTCGAATTGCGCGCCAGCGACATTCACATCGAGCCGTTCCGCAGCGGGCTCACCGTGCGCATGCGGGTCGACGGCATGTTGCGCGCCATGCCGGCGCCGCCCGGCGTCATGCCGCAGGCGCTGGTGTCGCGCATCAAAATCCTCGCCGGGCTGAACATCGCCGAGCGGCGCTTGCCGCAGGACGGCGCCGCGCGGTTGCGCGTCGGCCGCTCGGAGATCGACGTGCGCGTCGCCACCATGCCGACGCAGCACGGCGAAAGCGCCGCAGTGCGGCTTCTGCCGCGCGACCGCGGACTCCTCGAATTGAGCAAGCTCGGTCTGTCGAGCGGCGACGAGAGCACGTTACGTCATCTGCTCGCGCTGCCGCACGGCATGATCGTCATCACCGGCCCGACCGGCAGCGGCAAGACCACGACGCTTGCCACCATGCTGTCGATCCTCAACGAGACCTCACGAAAGATTCTCACCATCGAGGATCCGGTCGAGTACGAGATTCCCGGCATCAATCAATCGCAGGTCAAGCCGTCGATCGGATTGACTTTTGCCACCGCTTTGCGCGCTTTCGTCCGGCAAGATCCGGACGTCATCATGGTCGGCGAAATTCGCGACGCCGAGACCGCGAATATCGCCATCCACGCGGCGCTGACCGGACATTTGGTGCTGACCACGCTGCACACGGAAACCGCCGCGGCGGCCGTGCCGCGCCTGCTCGATCTCGGCGTCGAGGGCTTCCTACTCAAATCCACGTTGCGGGCGGTGATCGCGCAGCGGCTGGTGCGCATGTTGTGCGACCGCTGCAAGACGCAGCGCAAGCTTGCAGCCGACGATCTGGCGCGTGATCCGCGTTACGCCATGATCGGTTTCGCCGCCGGCGACGCGGTGCACGAGGCTTGCGGCTGCGAGCGTTGCGGCGGCTCGGGCTTCCGCGGCCGCGCTGGCGTGTTCGAGGTGCTGGAGATGACCGGCGAGGTGCGTAATATGGTCGGCTCGCAGACCGACGCCAACATGCTCGACCAGGCCGCGATCAAGGCCGGCATGACGACCATGCTGGACGATGCGGTCGCCAAATGTCGTGCCGGTGTCACGACCGTGCCGGAGACTTTGCGCGTGACGACGGTGCGGTAAGCCGATGCCGAGCTACCGCTATCGCGCGATGAATGGCAGCGGCGAATTGGTTTCCGGCGCCATGGCCGGCCAGTCCGCCCGCGAAGTTGCGCGGCGCATCGAGACCCTGGGTCTCGTCCTGGTCGAGACGCTCACGGTCGAGGACGCCGCGCCGCAGCGCAGCTTCGGCTTGTTCAATCAGCCGCGCGCCGAGGACGTCACCGTTTTCACCCGCGACCTTGGCCTGTTGCTGCGCGCCGGCGCCCGCGTCAATGACGGCCTGGAACTTTTGGCTTCCGACCGCGACGTCGGCCGCTTGCGCCCTGTCGTGGCCGAGGTTCGCTCTTATGTCCTTGCCGGCGAAACCTTCGCCGATGCCTTGGGGCGCTACCCGAAATTGTTCACGCCGATGTATGTGGCGCTGATCCGCGTCGGCGAGGCTTCCGGTTCGCTCGACCAGGTGCTCGAAGTGCTGGCCGGCGAGCGGATGCGGGCGGAAGCGGTGCGGCGCAAGCTGTCCGAGGCGATCCGCTATCCGGCCTTCATTTTCGTCGCCGCCGCCTGCGTGCTGACGTTCTTTCTCACATTCGTGCTGCCGCAATTCGCATCCGTGCTGCACGATCTTGGCGCCAAGATCGATCCGACACTGGCGATGTTTCTGTCGCTGTCGGCGTTTTTGCGCGCCAATATCGATACCATCGCCATTGGCCTGGTGCTGATGCTGATATTGGGGTGGCTGTTGCTGCGGCGGCCCGCGGTCCGTGCCGCAATGCTGGCAGCGTTCACGCGGCTGCCGTTGGTGCGGCGGATCATGCCGTATTACCGGGCGCCCTTATTCTGCCGGAATCTCGGCGTGCTGCTAGGCAGCGGCGTGCATCTGACGACGGCGCTGCGGATACTCGTCGATATCATGGCGACCACCGGTCCGGCCGATATCTGGAAAGAGATGGTCGACCGGGTGCGCCATGGGGCGAAACTGTCCGAAGCGCTCGGCGAATCCGAGGCATTGCCGCCGATGGCGGTACGAATGCTGCGGCTCGGCGACGAAACCGGGCAATTGCCGGTTCTGGCCGGCAGGGTGGCCGAATTCTACGAGGCCAAGCTGCAGCGGGCGCTGGACCGGTTGGTTGGCATTGCCGGCCCGGCTGCTATTATCGCCATCAGCCTTGTGGTTGGCGGCTTGATCGTGTCGGTGATGACGGCGCTGGTCTCGGTGAGCCAGCTCGTCGGGTGAACGGTCGTGATCGGGAAAGGAAGTTGCATATGAGATACGCCCGGCAAGGGCGTAAAGCCACCGCAGCGCTCCGCAGGAGCGACGCCGGCTTCACGCTCGTGGAAATACTCGTGGTCATCACCATCATCGGCTTGATCATGGCGATCGTCGGCCCACGGGTCCTCAATTATCTCGGCGAATCCAAGGTCAAGGCGGCGAAGATCCAGATCGAGAGCTTCTCCAGCGCGCTCGATCTTTATTACCTCGATATGGGCCGCTATCCGGGATCCAGCGACGGCCTGGTCGCGCTGGTGCAGCGGCCCGGAAGTGCGCAAGAGTGGAACGGCCCGTACCTGAAGGGCGGTGTCGTTCCGAACGATCCATGGGGACACGCGTACGTCTATCGATCCCCGGTCGAGCACGCGCCCTACGAGATCGTCTCGTTCGGTTCGGATGGTCAGGAGGGCGGCACTGGAACCGCTGCCGACATTTCAAGCAGTCAGGCGAGTGCGCAAGCCAACGCGTTGCATTGACGAAAGCTCCCGGCAGGATGGTTATATCCTGCTCGAAATCGTCTGCGTGCTGGCGATCATCGGCCTGCTTGCAGCCATCATTCTTCCCGCCATTCCGCGGGCTACCAGCCGCGCCCGGCTCGAGGGCTATGCGGTCGCCACAGCCGCCGTGCTCAAAGCCGACCGCGTCGCGGCGCTACGCCGGCGCGTGCGCGTCGAGACCATCGTCAATGCCGAAGCGCGTACCATCCGTTCCGGTTCGGGCGGCCGCGTCGTTCAGCTGCCGGCCGACGTGCGGATCGACGCCATGCTGGCGACGCGCTGCTACGATCGCCTGACCGACATGACGATCGATTTCTTTCCGTCGGGGATGTCCTGCGGCGGGGTCATCGCGCTCACGCATCTCGGCGTCGGCTATGAAGTTCGCGTCAACTGGCTGACCGGAGGCATTGATGTGGTGCCGCATCGCCCGCTCTGACACCCAGCCGCGGCGAGGCAGCGCCGGCTTCACGCTGATCGAGGTTCTGGTCGCGATCTCGGTGCTTGCGGTGGTGCTCGGCGCCATCGGCGCCGTGGTCGGCAACACCGTCAGATCCATCCGCTCCGTCGACCGGCGCTTGCCGCTTCTTGAAACCGCTCAGAGCCTGATGGCATCCCTGCCGGCGCGCGACGCCTTGCAGCCAGGCACCCAGTCCGGCACGTCGGGTGACTTCCACTGGCGCATCGACGCGGTTCTGCTCAACCGCAACGTTCCGGACGACGCCAAGGCCGCGAAGTGGATGCCGCTTGCGATCACGGTGCGGGTGCAGGGCAGTGAAGGCCCGCCGCTGCGGCTCGACACCGTGCGCCTGATACCAAGGCCGCCCGGATGAGCGCGCCACGGACCTCACCCAATCCGGGAAGCGGCGAAGCGGGCTTCACGCTCGTCGAAATGCTGATCGCCACGGTGCTGATGGTGTTCATCCTCACCGCGCTGGTTACCGTCACGGCGCAATGGTTGCCGAACTGGAACCACGGCATGGCGCGCATGGATCGCGACGAGCGCATCGCCTTCGGCCTCAACCGCATGGTCGAGGATTTGGCGGTGGCGGAATTCGTTCCGGCCAATACCGCGGTGAAGATTCCGTATTTCGACGGCAGCGAGTTGAGCGTCAGCTTCGTGCGCACGGCGATCGGGCCGAGTTCGCGGCCGGGTCTGGAAACCGTCCGCTTCCAGGAAGTCGCCGACGCCGGCGGGCCGGCTTTGGTGCGCTCACGCGCCGCCTTCGTGCCGATGGATGCCTACGCGCAAGTGCGGTTCGCCGACCCGGTGGTGCTGATCCGTTCGCCCTTTCGCGTGATGTTCGCCTATGCCGGCGCTGGCGACACCTGGGTGCCGACTTGGCATGACGCCGCCGAATTGCCCAAGCGCGTCCGCATCACCGTGCGCGACGGCGTCACGCAGCAAAAACTCGCGGTGTCGACGGCGGCGCTGGTGCATATCGACACGCCCGCCGAATGCGTGCGCGAAAAGAAAGCCGACGATTGCATGAAGCAAATCGCTCAAGCCGCGGCAGGCGGCAATCGAACGCCGGCCGGCGCGACGCCGCGCTGATCCGGACATGCTCATGAGCACCGCAACCCAAGCGCAACAAGCCAAATCAGGCAGCGACGGCTTCATCATCGTCGCCGTATTGTGGATCCTGGCCGCGCTCGCCACGCTGGTTTCGGTCTACGCGATCTATGTGACCAATTCGGCGATCGCGGTTGCCGCGAGCGGCGACGCCGTCATCGCCGATCCATTGGTCTCGGCCGGTGTCGAACTTGCCGCCTATCAGCTGCTCGGACAGGTTGACTCAACGCGTCCCGGCACCGGCCAGTTCACCGCCCGCGCCGGCACGGCGCAGTTGACCATCGCCTTTCAGACCGAGGCGGCGCGGATCGATCTCAACGCGGCGCCGAAGACCCTTTTGGCCGGCCTCCTGGTCGGCTTCGGCGCCTCGCCACTCGATGCCGGCAGCTATGCCGACCACATCGTCGCCTGGCGCACGCCAATCGCGGCGCAGGGCGTCGACGTCGACCCGGAGAATTCGCTCTATCGCACCGCCGGCTTGAACTACATGCCGCGCCATGCCCCTTTCACCCATGCCAGCGAGCTATGGCTCGTCCAGGGCATTCCACCGGTGCTGATCGAGCGGATGTTGCCGTTCGTGACCGTGTTCAGCGGCAAGGCCGAGGTCGACGTCATCGATGCGGCGCCGCAGGTCATCGCCGCACTGCCGGGCATGACGCCGGAAATCGTGCAGGCGATTGTTGCCGCGCGCGATGCCGGTACGCTCGATCGCAAGTCGCTGCCCGGGTTCCTGGCCGGGGCGGGGCCGGGCGGTGCCGCGGCCGATGTCGGCAAGTCGTTCCGCGTGGGTGTCCGTGTCGCGTTCAATAATGGGCGCCGCAGCGCCGCGGAAGCGGTGATTTTGCTCCCCGATGACGGCCCCGTTCCGTATCGTGTATTGTCCTGGCGCAACGGCTTTGACGGGACGACGGATCAACCCTTGGATTTCGGACGGCGATGACTTTCTGGCGGACCAGATGACCTTGTGGCGGACCATCGGCGAGATTTTGGCGCACTGGACCGACACGGTCGCGACCGGTGTCATCGCGCTTGCCAGCCGGTTCGTCTCGCCGCGCCTGGTACGCCTGGTCGAGGACGACAAGCCCGACACTTTCGCGCTTGAAGGCGCCGGCAAGGCGCCTGGCGACCCGCAACAGGTCTCCTTTGCCAACGGCCGCTTCAGCGGCGCGGATTTGGCGAACGCCGTGAAGGGGAGCCGGATCGAGCTGGTGTTGCGGCCGAGCCGCTTCCTGGTGCGGCCGCTCGAATTGCCGGCGCGCGCCACCGAGTTCATCGAAGGCATCGTGCGGGTGCAGATCGACCGTTTGACGCCGTGGACTGCCGCCGAGGCGGTGTTCGGCTGCGGCACGCCGGTCATAGCCGGCACCGGCAAGATCGTGACCACGATCGCGGCGACGACGCGCGCCAACACCGAACCCTATATTTCCGGGCTGGCGGCGCTGCATCCCGCCTCGCTGTCGATCTTCACGCGGGCAGGCGAGGAGACGCGCGAACTGATCAAGGTGTTCGAGCAACAGGCGCGCGGACTGCTCGACCGGCCGCGGCTGAGCCGCCTGTTGCGCCTCGTGCTGGCCGGCGTCACAGCGGCGGCGGTGCTGTCGAACGCCGGCGGTGCGCTCATGCAAAATTATCTCGACAGCCGCCAGGCCGAGCTCACTGCCGAGCTCACCGCGCGCCGCATTGCGCTGCGCCTCGACCGTCAAGGCGCCGACAGTTCGCCGTTCGCCGTGCTGGCGCGCCGCAAGCACGAAACGCAAGCGAGCGTGATCGCGATCGAGGAGCTCTCCCGCATCCTGCCCGACCACACCTACGTCACCGAACTGCACATCGACGGCAACACGCTGCAGATCGCCGGCATTACCCACGACGCGCCGTCGCTGATCCGTCTAATCGAGCAGTCGCCGCACTTCACCCGCGCCACGTTCTTCGCGCCGACCACGCGCGCGCCGTCGGATCCCGGCGACCGCTTCCACATCGAAGCCAGGCTCGAACCGGTCAACACGGTGAGCCAATGAGCATCCGCAGCCTGATCGAGCGTGTGCTGAACTATTCGCCGCTGGTTGCGGCGTCGATCTACGGCGCCGTCATGATCCTGTTGCTCGCAACGACCTGGCTGGCGCTCGCCGGCATCTATTCCGGCGAGAGCGCGCTTGCCGAAACCTCCAGCCTTCTCGAACGCCTGCAAGGCCGCAAGGCGGCGCCGGTAGCGGACGGCAGCACCATGACCGGCTCGCCGTTCCTCGAAGGACCGAGCGTGACCGTCGCCGGAGCGGCATTATTGCAGCGCGTCGCCGGCGCGATCACCAAGGCCGGCGGCACCATCCAGTCGTCGCAGGTCGATGTGGTCGGCGCGCAGGGCGGCATGGTGAAGCTCCAGATCAGTTGCGAGATCGCGCAAGCGGACCTGCAGCGCCTATTGTACGACCTCGAAGCCGGCATGCCGTTTTTGTTCGTCGACGAGCTGACGGCGGAAATGCCGCAGGCGGTCGGCGCCAATGACGGCATCGGCCGCATGCACGTCCAGCTCGCGCTGTCCGGCGAATGGCAGGGGGCGGCGCGATGAGACTGACGCGCGAAAGTTTCGGTCATGTTTTGCTGATTGGGCTTTGCCTCGGCGCGCAGGCATTCGCCTACACGTCGTCCGGCGTCAACGATGAGACCAATCCCGGCATCGACAATCCAGGACTTGACGTCACGCGTCACGCCATGCCGCCGCCGGACGTGACGGCGAAACCGACCCTATCGCCGACGGTGAGCGCCAACCCGCTTTGGGCAGTTCCGCTGAGCGCGCTCACGGCAACGCGTACGCGGCCGCTGTTCACGCCGTCGCGGCGTCCGCCGGCGCCGGTCATCGCCAGCGCACCGGTCGCCGCGCCCCATCCGCCGCCGCCGCCGCCGGCGGCGCCGCAGCATCCGAACTTGACATTGGTAGGCACCGTCGCTGGCGAGAACGAGGGCTTGGCCGTGTTCATCGACACGGCGACGCGGGACACGGTGCGGCTGCGCACCGGCGAGGGCCATAGCGGCTGGGTCTTGCAATCGGTCGACCGACGCGCGGCAACGCTGCAAAAGGGCGAGCAGACCGAGACCTTGGCGATGCCGAAACCCACGGACGCGCAGGCGCCGGCTCCGGTCGTCACCGCATTGCCGCCGCCGCCGCCACCACCGCCACCATCGCCACCGCCGACGCCGCCGCAATTGGGCGCGCCGCCGCCGGCGAACGCACAGCCGCCGGCGAACGCGCCGCAAAAGCAGGGCTGCATGCCCGAGCCGGTCGGCTGCTGAAGGCGCGCATTCGGCGGGATTGCTGGCGAAAATGAAATTTTTCTGCTAATCAAATCATCACGTCAGGAGATGCATCATGGGCCGCCGCGTCATTGTGTGAAAGGCAATGGAGCAATTCGATTTTCCAACTACCGAGACCAATGACGCGTCCTTCATCGCCATCGAATCGATCAAGATGTCATAAAGCAACTGGCGCGCCATGATCCTGCGGCGATGGCTCAATCTGTTCCGATACCCGCCCTCGACCTCGACAGAGGACGTGGTGGCGCGCGTCGCGGCATCTTCTGCATGCGCCAGCCGCCTGGACATTTGGCCGCAAATCATTCAACAGGCGCAAGCGAAAAGCTTTTTGGAGCTCGGTGTTCTTCGTGGGGCCTTTGCCGAACATATTTTACGGCATTGTCAGAGCATCACCCGCTACTACATGCTCGATCCTTGGCGACACCTCGACGATTGGAATAAGCCCTCAAACAACGATCAGCCCAAGTTTGACGAGATCTACGCCCAGGCGATGGCCAGAACTGACTTCGCCCGCGAGCGGCGGATTGTCCTGCGTGGCAAGACCACGGAGATGATCGATGAAATTCCCGACGACGGTTTGGACATCGCCTATGTCGACGGCGACCATACGCTTCGCGGAATTGCGATTGATTTAATTCGCACTTATCCCAAAGTTCGACCGGGGGGAATCTTGGGAGGCGACGACTGCAGCGCGACGATCTGGCAGCACGAGGATAAATTTGAGCCTACCCTGGTCTGGCCGTTTGCCGCATATTTTGCCGAGAGCCAAGGGGCACCAATCGTCATTCTCCCGTACGACCAGTTTGCCATCATCAAACCCTCGAAGCCGGGGAAGGATTTCCGGGTGATCGACACGACGCAAAACTACGGGGCGCGGTCGTTGCTCCCGCTGATCAGCAAACGAGCCTGATTCTTGCTAAAACCGTGCTGTTGGCCGGTGCCAAGCTGAAAAGCGCGCATAAGGCCGCCAAGGCCGGAGCACACGGCGCCATCGGGCTCTTAAAATGCAATCGGCCCCCGCAGCGAGCGTGCCGCAGGGGCCGTTTTTGAATGCGAAGATTATTGCGGGCTGATGGTGCCGGGAGTCGACCCCATCGGACCGGTCACCTGATT
>Ga0307476_10001737_pt1 | contig 13240 bp, 10 predicted proteins | sample atmos_gasesECM2C_2_FD_203314 | JGI IMG/M metagenome (GOLD analysis project Ga0307476, IMG submission 203314) | Hardwood forest soil microbial communities from Morgan-Monroe State Forest, Indiana, United States - atmos_gasesECM2C_05 | ecosystem: Environmental > Terrestrial > Soil > Temperate... | reverse complement strand
TGACCCGCTACCTTGTTTCTTCCTCCCATTGACTCCCATCCCGCCTCGGGGTACGCTTTAACCAATGGTAGTGACTTGCCTTCCGGGCATGAGAATTCCGGCCGGTCCCGTCTCCAAGCACAATCCTGTTTTGTCTGTGAAGCGGCGGAAGTGTGTGCATTTGTGCAGAATGCCGTGGTCGGTGCGCCTCGCTTTGCTCGGCGGGACAGCCGAGGCGGCTGTCCCTACATGGATGGTTTCGCGAAGAGACTGAATGAAGAAAAGCATCGGGATTAGTTCCAACATTGAAACTTTATTTGGCACGCGGGACGAGAATGTGCGCGTGTTGGAAGATGGGCTGAACATTACCATTGATCTGCGGTCGAACGCCATTGAACTAGAGGGCGCGGCCCGCGATGTCGCTCGCGCCGAGCAAGTATTTACAGATTATGAAAGCCTGCAACGCTCCGGTTACAGCTTCAACAATGGAGATCTCAACAACATGCTGCGCGTGTTGATCGCAGATCCCACCGCGACTTTACGCGGACTCGCCGATGCCGGTCGCCAACGGTCGCTGGGTCGCCGCATGGTGCAACCGAAAAGCGTGAATCAACGGCGCTACGTCGAAGCGATAGAAAAACATGACATGGTTTTCGGTATTGGGCCTGCTGGCACCGGTAAGACGTACCTTGCCGTGGCGATGGCTATTTCCGCTCTGCTGGCGAAGCGGGTGAATCGCATCATCCTGGCGCGTCCCGCGGTGGAAGCCGGAGAGCGCCTGGGTTTCTTGCCGGGCACGCTGCAAGACAAGATCGACCCCTACCTCCGTCCTTTATACGACGCGCTGTATGACATGCTCGATCCGGAAAAGGTGGATCGGTATTTGGAAAAGAATGTCATCGAGATTGCCCCTATCGCGTTCATGCGCGGGCGCACGTTGAACGACTCCTTTGTAATCCTCGATGAAGCGCAAAACACGACTTCGGAACAAATGAAAATGTTCGTCACGCGCCTGGGATTTAATTCGAAGGCGGTGATAACCGGCGACGTTACGCAAATTGATTTGCCGAATGCGCGCCGTAGCGGATTGCTGGAAGCGATCGATATTTTGTACAGAGTGGAAGGCCTGACATTTGTCCATTTCGATGAATCGGATGTGGTACGCCATCACTTGGTGCAGCGCATCATTCGTGCCTATGACGAGCATAAAACTCACGTCGCCGAGCAGCAGATGCTGCTTTTGTCCGGTGGTAAAAACGCCGAGATTTCCGGCGGAGGCTTGCGCAACCCCGAGGTTAGAAATTCACCGCCGTCCGATGTGAGACCTCGCGAAGCGTAGGGAGAATAGAATCCCCGCAGGTAAAAGTTGGTTATCCTCCGAAAAAGAATCGCTGGGCTCAGCCCGTCGACGCTCGAACGTTTTTTGTTGCGGGCAAGGCGGGCGGTGCGTTTGCGTGGCACTGTGAATGTGCTGGTGACCAACAGCCACGAACTCCGTTCGCTTAATTTGCGATTTCGTGGAAAGGACAAGCCTACCGATGTATTGTCATTTCCAGAGCCGCGAATGAACCTGGCTAAAGCGAAACAACTGGCTGGCGATCTGGCGGTTTCCGCGGAAATTGCACGAGACAACGCCAAGCGCCTCGGACACTCTGTGGCGACTGAGATAAAAATTCTTACGCTGCACGGAATCCTCCATCTGGCAGGCTTCGACCACGAGCGAGATAATGGGGAGATGGCCGGCGAGGAGCGCAGGTTGCGGCTGCAACTGAAGTTGGAGACGGGACTGATTGAGAGGACGCAACAGGACGCCTCCATGACTTCAACCTCAGGAGTTTCGTCGAACCACGCACGTTGTAACGGCCGTCCAGTGTCAAGGCAGAAAAAAATATGAATTGGCCGGTCGCACTCGCGCTGATTCCTTTGTTGGCCTTGCTGGCCTTGGCCTCCTATGTTGACCGCGTTTATCAGGAGATCGGCAAGTTTCTCTCCCGGGAATTTCAGGACAACATCGATGTCTTCGAGCAGAAGGTCGAGCCGAGGCTGAAAGTCAGTCGCGCCCGCGCCGCGCTCTCCATGTCCGTACTCAAGCAGTTGACCACTGCGACGATTTCTCTGCTGGTGGGCTTCGCGCTTTTCAGCGACCAGCGCTGGACCATCTACGAAATCTCGCAGGCGGCTATCAGCCTGATAGTCATCATCATCGTATTCAACCAGTTTCTGCCATTCCTGTTCTTCTCGCGCACCAACGGCAATTGGCTTATGCGGTGGACTTGGCTGGTGCGAATCCTCATCTATCTGGTTTTGCCCGTGACGATTGTTTTGGGCTTCCTGCAGTCCGTTGCCTCGCTCACCCGCGAAAATACACGAGAGGTACCAGAAAGCGCGGCCGAAGCGGTAGACGCTCTGATCGAAGCCGGCCAGGAAGAAGGCATCATTCAGGAGGGTGACCGCGATCTCATCCAGTCAGTCGTCGAATTCAGCGGCAAGACGGTGCGCGAAGCCATGAAGCCGCGTCCGGAAATGTTCGCGGTGCCGGTTGAAACCACCGTCGAACGTTTCATCGAAATGCTCCGGGCCAAGCACTACTCGCGCGTACCGGTGTTTGCACAAACCATTCACAACATCAAAGGCATCGTTTACGCCCAAGATGTTTTGCAGGTGCCGGATAGTGAAGCCTCGCAACGCACTCTTGAAACTCTCATGCGTCGGGATGTTTATTTTGTGCCGGAGAGCAAACTGGGAAGCGATCTGCTCCGCGAAATGCAGAAGAACAATATCCGCATGGCGATTGTGGTCGATGAGTATGGAGGCGTAGCCGGCCTCGTGACCATAGAAGATCTAGTCGAAGAGATCGTCGGAGAAATTCGCGACGAGCACGAAAGGCCGGAGATCGTTCGCGAGAACGATCACTCCTACATCGTTTCTGGCGGCATGGACGTGGATGGCCTCGCCGAGCTTTTCGGAACCAAGCTCGAGGAAAGGGAATCCGCTACGGTTGCGGGCCTGGTCAGCGAGTTGGCGGGACACATCCCGCGCCGCGGCGAAACCGTGGACGATGGCGGTCTCCGATTCGAAGTTCTGGAAGCCACGGATCGCAAGGTGGAACGCGTGAGAATTACTGCGGCGCAGCCGCGTCAGTTGAAGCTGATATAGCCAGCTTCGAGCTGCGGCCTTCTAGCCAGTGCCATTCTACCTTCCCTAGAGAATTCGGCTGACGGACGATTCGTGGGATACTGGAAGTGAATATGAAACCCGCCGTGCCAGTAGCTAGAAGCTAGAAGCTTTTCTTATGCCTTTCCGCTCCGGTTTTGTCTGCATCCTCGGTCGTCCCAACGCTGGCAAGTCCACGCTCCTCAATGCTCTTGTCGGCGAAAAACTGGCGATCATTTCGCCCAAGCCGCAAACCACACGCAACCGGATCCAAGGGATCGTCAACGTGCCGAAGAGCAAGGGCCAATCTGGAGCGCAGATGGTGTTGATCGATACTCCCGGCGTGCACAAGCCGGATAGTTCGTTGGGACGCAAGATGATGGTCGAGGTGCGCGAAGCTTTAGAGGGCTGCGACGTGGTCTTGCTGATCATGGACGCGACCCGCAAACTCGATCAGCGTGACGAGTTCGCCATTCAGATGTTGAAACATTCGTCGACCAAAGTTTGTCTCATTCTCAACAAAGTTGACTTGTTGCGAGGCGGCAAAGAAAAGCTGCTGCCGCTGATCGAGGAGTACAAAAAGCTGCATGCCTTTCACGAGATCATCCCAATCTCCGCGCTCAAGCGGGATGGACTCGATATCCTTCTGGAGCGGGTAACCGCGGCATTGCCTGCCGGCCCCTCTTTATTTCCGGAAGATCAGGTTACCGACCAGCCCGCGCGCTTTATGGCCGGAGAGATTGTTCGCGAGCGCGTGCTGCTCGAAACCCAGGAGGAGTTGCCCTACGCAACCACGGTAATCGTGGACACCTTCGAAGAAGGCGCCAGGCTAACCCGCATATCAGCCACGATCTATTGCGAACGCGAAGGCCAGAAGGGAATTCTGATCGGCAAGAAGGGACAGATGTTGAAACGGATTGGCACATCGGCCCGCCTGCAACTGGAAAAAATGCTGGGCACGAAAGTGTTTCTCGAACTCTATGTAAAGGTGCAACCCAACTGGCGCGAATCGCGCGGATTTGTTGAGGAACTGGACTGGCGAAGGCAGTTGGAGCATTTGACTGGCGGGCAAGTGAATGCGATAGAGCGGCCACGAACGTCATTAGCAAAGAAATGATGGGCAACGAAAGTCCGGCAGGCAATGCTAGAATCAATCGTCGCCCGCTTTGAATGACAAGCAAACGAGCCCAATCAATGCCACTGTCCGATTCTCCTGAGCAATCCCTTCCCGAGAAAGATTTCGATCCCGATCAGTTGAGTCTGGTTTTGCGGGTAACGCTCTGCGCCGACCGCCGAGCCGTCGATCCCGTAGTTCAGGAAATAATGGCGGTTGTTCGTCAGATGAAGGACGTCGATGGGAAAGACGATGCGATCGAGCTATCGCTGCAGGAAGCTCTGGCCAATGCCGTGATTCACGGCGCGAAAGAAGATCCTACGCAGACGGTGGAATGCTTGGTCAGCAGCGACGCGGAGCGCGGCATCCTGATCGTAGTCCGCGATCCCGGCACCGGATTCAGTCCCGAATCGATTCCGGGCTGCACCGTCGGTGAGAACGTCTATTCCAATCATGGGCGGGGAATTTTTCTGATCAATCAGCTTATGGATCAAGTGGAGTTTAGAAAAAACGGCACCGAAATTCGTATGGTGAAGCGCTAGGCGCCGCGCGATCTTCCTACTCTTTCGCCACGATCCCCAAGGTTTTCATTTTTCGGTAGAGGTGGCTGCGCTCCAGTCCCAACACTTCTGCGGCGCGGGTAACGTTGCCGTGGTTTTCGTCGAGTTTCTTGAGGATAAAATCCCGCTCGTAAGCATCTCTCGCCTGGTGCAACGTCGAGAACTCGCTCCGCGCCGCGCGCCGATGGCCGTCGCGATAAACCAGCGGCGGCAAATGCTTGCGGTCCAGCCGCGTGGTCAGGGGATTCATGATCACAATCCGCTCGATCACATTGCGCAATTCGCGCACATTGCCTGGCCAGGAATAGCGCATCAGTCCGTCGATGGCGTCATCCGTAATCTCGCGCGGGCGCCGTCCGTAGGTCGCCGCCAGGTCTTTCAGGAAATGCCTTGCCAGCTGTGGAATGTCCTCCTTCCGGTCGCGCAGTGGAGGCACGAAGAAGGGAATCACGTTGAGCCTGTAGAACAGGTCTTCGCGGAAATTCCCAATGGAGATTTCCTCTTCGAGGTCTTTGTTGGTCGAGGCGATGATGCGCGCGTCTACCGTGATGGTTTCGTCGCCGCCCAGCGGCGCAACGCGCTGCTCTTCCAGTGTGCGCAGCACTTTCGATTGCGTCTTCAGGCTCATGTCTCCCACTTCATCGAGAAACAGCGTCCCCTCATTTGCCTTTTGAAACTTTCCCTCTTTATCAACCGTCGCACCCGGAAACGATCCCTTGTAGTGGCCGAAAAGTTCGCTTTCGATAAGGTCCTCGGGAATCGCCGCGCAGTTCACCTCGACAAAAGTCTCGTCTTTACGCAAGCTCTGCGCATGGATCGCGTGGGCAACCAGCTCCTTTCCCGTGCCCGACTCTCCATAAATCAGCACACGGCCGTTCGTGGGCGCCATCACGCCAATCTGCTGCCGCAAGGCTTTCATGGGGATGCTGTCGCCAACGATCACACTCTTGGCGTGCAATTGCTTTTTCAGGTCGACGTTCTCGTGGCGGAGTTTCTTCGATTCAATCGCGTTCTTGACCAGGATCAGAGTCTTGTCAATGGAGAGCGGCTTTTCCAGGAAGTCATACGCACCCAATTTGGTGGCGCGCACCGCAGTTTCAATCGTGCCGTGTCCGGAAATCATAATGACTTCGGGAGCGTTATCCAGATCGCGGATTTTTTCCAGCGTCTCCAAGCCATCAATACCCGGCAGCCAGATATCCAGCAGCAGCACCTCATAGCTGTGCTCGCGGCGCAGCAGTTTGAGGCATTCTTCTCCGCTCTCGACCGCGGCTGTTTCGTAACCTTCATCAGCCAACACGCCTTGCAGCGATTCGCGGATGCCGGTTTCGTCGTCAACAATAAGAATTTTATGCATGTTGAGGCACAGGTGTGACCACTGCGGGTTCGGGAACAACCGGCAGCTCTACGATAAAGCGCGCTCCCACAGGCTGATTTTCTTCAACACGAATCGAGCCATGATGCTCCTCGATGACCCGGCTCACAATTGCTAGCCCCAGGCCGGTGCCGCGTTTTCTCGTCGAGAAATAAGGAAGAAAAAGTTTCTCCTTCAGTTCGCGCGTCACCCCATGTCCTGTATCCGCCACAGTGATTTCAACCGCGTCTCGGCTGGCTACCAGAGTGGTTGTAATTTCGATCTCGCGGACCAGCGAATCCTGCATAGCCTCGGCGGCATTGTCCACTAGGTTGGCCATGGCGCGCTTGATCGCTTCCGTGTCCGCCATGACCCTCGGTAAATCCGGAGCCAGCGTTTTGTGCAGACCAATGCCCTCCATCCTTCCATCAAACATGGACAGCGCGTTCTCGATGATTTCATTGATATCTGCAGGATGGGGATTGGACGCGGGAAACCGAGCCAGCGTGGAGAATTCGTCTACCAGGCGGCGTACCGTCTCAACCGCACCCGCAATCGTTTCTGCACAGGAGCGCACAATCTCCAATGACACTTTGTCAGGGGGCATGGCGCGCTCCAGGTGGCGCTGAATTCGCTCCGCGGAGAGCGCGATAGGAGTGAGCGGATTCTTGATCTCGTGCGCAACCCGGCGCGCCACTTCCCGCCAGGCAGCCTGCTTCTGCGCTTTCAACAGATCGGAGAGATCTTCGAACACAATCACATAGCCCGAGCTTTCTTCCTGATGGCGCAAGAGTGCCACAGTGACCGCCACATTGAGCGACGTGCGTTGCAGTGACGTTTCCATTTGGCTGGTGGTCATGCCCATGCGGTCGGCGCGGCGCAGCAGCGGTTCGAGATCCTGCAACACCTCGGGTGGGAACACGTCCGCCAGCCGCGCCCCCCGCAGCAAGTGCTGTCCTTCGGCATAGCCTTCGGGGTGGAACATGCGCAGCAGCGCCTGATTGGCGTGGGTCACGCACCGCCCGGCGTCCACCGATAGGACGCCCGTGGGTATACTTTCGAGGATCGTCTCCATCTGGCGGCGGCGCTGGTCAAGCTCAGCATTCGCAGCGGTCGCATCACGGCTGGATGCTTCGATCTGCCTGCGGCTCGTTTCAAGTTCCTCAGCCATGCGATTGAACGAACGCACCAGATCCCCGATTTCGTCGGCGGCACTGACGTCGATGCGGTAATCCAGGCGTCCCCGAGAGATTTCCTGCGTGGCCTCGGCCAGCGCGGCCAGAGGACGCGTTACCAGTTTCGAGAGGAACAGCGCCAGCCACGTGGTCACGAACAGCACCATCAAGGTCAACAACAGCAGCCAGCCCATGTAGGTGCGGCGCACCAGCCTGCGCTCATGGGCCAATTCAAAATAGCGCCGCTGGCTAGCCTCCACCTGCTGCACGGTGCGGGAAAACTCCCGAGGCAGAGGGATCGCAACCAGAATCAAGCCATCGTTCCCCACCCGAGCGCTGCCCAGGGTGTACTCGGTTTGGTTCCAGGTGAAGTGTGCAGGTCGTCCGGCCTCCGCTTCCGCCAACGGAAGCCTTGGCTTCAAAACAGACCAGACCGCAGGCACTTTGAAGCTGGCTTCGGCGTTTCCATCCTGCACGGCTACGGCGAACCCGCCCTGCAACGTGATCTCGTGATTCTGAAACTCAGACAGGGTCGGCGAAAATCCATGCCCCGAGAAACCCAGCTGTGTATCGCTGGCATCGGCGATGGCAGACGCCTCGGCGCGTGCGTTCTGCGCAGCGTATTCACCGAGAAGCGACACCATAGCATGCGTGTCAGCGCGAACTTCTTCCACAGGCGTGGAGAACCACTTGTCGATGGAACGGTTCATCAGACCGTACGAGAACCAGTACATCACCATCACGGGAACGAAAGAGAGCAACAGCGCTCCCACCACCATGCGCGTCCGAAACTTTGAACCCAGCACTCCCAGGCGGCGTTCCGCGAACAGCTTCAGCAGATTGCGGAACAGAACAAACGTAAGCGCTACGAACAGCAGAAAGATCAGCGCCGAGAGCGCCGCGAATACCACAATCTGCTGATTGTTTCCTGGGCTTAAGAAGGTCAGGTCAAATGCGGTCTGCGACACCAGAATTGCCAACAGCACAAAAACCGACATCGCGAGCAAGATGATGACCTGCTTGCGGTTCGAGGTTTTCGGAGGTCGAGTTGGAGCAGTCAGCTGCACGGGGTTCGTGGTCCACTGCGGCGGCTCAGCGTACGCATCTTTGGCAGAGATCCGCACACTGAATAGACCAAAAATCATTATAGATGCTAGAGGAGAAAGGAAGAGACGTCTCGAACTCGCACCCCCACGCCGTCAACGATGGGACGGTCGTCCCGCTAAAATCTCTTCCAGCAATGCGCCGTACGCGGCCTTGGGCTGGTAGGCGCGGTCAAACGGAAGCGCCTGTCCCCGAGTGCCGCGGGAGTGAGAACCAATCCACGAGTACTTGTCGGTAAATCCCCAGGTCTGGATTGCGGTGCAACCCGCGCTCTCAAGGCACGCTCGCACAATGCCCCGATACACATCGGCTTGACGCGCCAGATCGTTCACTCGAACCTGGCCACTGGTCTCGAGTGGAAGAGAAACGTCAAGCTCGGTGATGTGAACCTGCACACCCAACGCTGTCAGCCGGGCAATATTCGCGGCGATTGCAGGAATATCCGCATCGAGCAGCGGTATGTGCATCTGCAATCCCACTCCATCGATCGGAATGCCTCGCCTCTTGAAACCCTTGATCATGGAGTAGATCGCATCCGACTTGCGGTTCATTCCCTCGCCCTCGGCTTCATTGTAGAAAAGCAACGCGTCCGCATCGGCCTTATGTGCCCAGCGAAACGCCTGCTCGATATACTTCGTGCCCTGCTCGGAAAATCCGATGCCCGGCTGGTTGTACCAGAGAGAATCGCGCAGATATCCATTCTCATCCAGAGCCTCGTTGACCACATCCCAGGCAAACACCTCCCCTGCATAGTGCCTCATCACGCGATTGATATGTTCGTGAAGAAGCCGTGAAAGTTGACGCGTCGTGAAATGACCTTCGGTCAACCATTCAGGATTCGAGCGTCCCCAAACCAGGCAGTGGCCACGGACTTTCATCTGATGCTCCACCGCAAACTGGACCAACTCGTCGCCTTGGCGAAAATCGTAGGACCGCACATCCGGCCGCAGCACCCACCATTTCATCGCGTCTTCTGGCTCCAGCATGTTGAACTCGCGGGCCAAAGTGGAAGCATAGGCAGGTTCTGAGAGCTGCGCCGCACGGACTGCCGTGCTCACCAGCAACCCGCTGCCGTCCGCCGCCTGGCGAAGAGTTTGCCCCTGCCATGATGCGCTCAAAACGGCGAGCGATAACAAAGCTTGCGCGAAGGCTTTCATGAATTGGCTCAACTGCAAATGAGGCCAATTCACTTAACAGCAGGCAGGAAAACCTGTAAAGGACATCCGTCACAATCAGGCTGTGATTTCTTGCAGTAATTCTTTCCCACGCCCACGATCAGGCCATGCATCTCGTTGTAAACCTGGGTGAGAGCGGTGCGCTTGGCCGCGCTCATCCGTGACGGAGGATGCGGAGCGTCGGGAAATCCCGATGCCAGCTCTCGCGTGGAAGATTGCTTTGAATTGGCAGACGGCTCTGCCAACGGCGCAAGCGAGGTCTCCAGCAACTTCCGAATATCTTCATAGGTAGCATCGTCGGGCAGAATTTCGTGGCGCGCGAGAATCCGCCGGGTATAGGCATCCACCACGAATACCGGGTGATTGCCGGCGTAGAGCAGGATGGAGTCTGCAGTTTCGGCTCCCACGCCATTCAAGCGGAGCAGCTCTTCCCTCAGTTCCGCAGTCGGCCGCGCAAACATTTTTGTCAGCGAGCCTGCATACTGTCGATCCAGAAAAGCAACAAACGTTTTCAGGCGTTGCGCTTTCTGGCGGAAATACCCGGAGGGACGAATCAGGCCCTCGAGTTCGGCCAATGGCACCTGCCGGATGCCCTTTATGCTGAGCAATCCGGCAGCTCGAAGGTTGGCCAAAGCTTTTTCAACATTCGTCCATGCTGTGTTTTGGGTGAGATAAGCACCTACGATCACTTCGAAACGCGATCGCGCAGGCCACCAGTTCTGCGGTCCCCATGCCTGAAATAACGCACGATAGTAGGCCCGAATCTGATCTTCTCTAACGTTAACCGGAAACCCTGAATTCATGCCTGCTGTCGAGTGTACGCCGAAGTTTAGCCAGCACTAACGACCTCCGAAGCCCCTCCTCGTTCTTACCGAAGTGCATGTACCGACGCATGAAATTCCCGGCGTGATGAGAAAAAAGTTCATCTGGCGTGGGTTTTACGGCAGCGCCAGTCATTGCCGAATAGCGGTGACAAGTCCAAGCACTACGGTAACTGGTAAGGTAATCGACTTGCGTTGACAATTTGTGTCAACACAAAGACGCTGCTCTCTCCCATTAACAAGCGTAGCGCTTCGTGCAAATGCCGGTGACGTTGTCAGGCATCGTTCCACTCGGTGGATAGGAGATCGACGTATGTCTCAACGGCTGGGTGACCTTCTTGTCAAAGAGAAGATCATTACCCCAGAGCAGTTGGAACAAGCGACTAAGGCCCAGAAGGAGCAGAACTGCCGCCTGGGCTCTGCCTTGGTGAAGCTCGGCTTCCTCACGGATGAGGACGTCACAAACTTTCTTTCTCGCCAATATGGCGTTCCTGCTATTAACCTTTCCTATTTTGAAATCGATCCGGCTGTAGTCAAACTGATTCCGTTTGAAACTGCGAAGCGATATCAGATTCTTCCTCTAAGTCGCGTGGGCGCCTCGCTCACCATCGCGATGGTCGATCCCACCAACGTCTTCGCGATGGACGATATCAAGTTCATGACCGGCTTCAACATTGAGCCCGTGGTCGCCTCGGAAAGCTCGATTCTTGCCGGCATTGATAAATCTTACGGAGGACCGAAGGAGAAGGAAGAAGATCTCGAAACCGTAATGCAGTCGATGACGGAGCTCAACGATAGCGACGTTGAACTGCAGGCGGAAGAAACGCAAATGGAACTTTCGCAGCTGGAGAAAGCTGCGGATGAAGCTCCGGTAGTCAAACTGGTGAACCTCGTACTCACCGACGCGGTAAAGCGAGGAGCCAGCGACATTCACATCGAGCCCTACGAAAAAGAATTTCGCGTTCGCTTCCGCATTGACGGCGTTCTGCAGGCCATCATGTCACCGCCTATCAAGCTCAAGGATGCAATTACCTCCCGGCTGAAAATCATGGCGAAGCTCGATATCAGTGAAAAGCGCTTGCCGCAGGACGGCCGCATCATGCTGAAGATGAATATTGGCGGCCGTAAGAAACAGCTCGATTTCCGTGTCAGCACTTTGCCCACGTTGTGGGGCGAAAAAATCGTGCTGCGCTTGCTCGACAAAGAAAATCTCCGCCTCGATATGACCAAGCTCGGCTTCGAACCGGAATCTCTGGTCAAGTTCGAAAAAGCCATTCTTAAGCCTTACGGCATGGTTCTGGTAACCGGACCCACAGGATCTGGAAAAACCAACACCTTGTATTCCTCAATCTCGCGCCTGAACCAACCCGATACCAACATTATGACGGCTGAAGATCCCGTCGAATTTCAGTTAGGCGGCGTTAACCAGGTCCAGATGAAGGAGCAAATTGGATTGAACTTCGCCGCCGCGCTGCGTTCCTTCCTGCGTCAAGATCCAAACATCATCCTGGTTGGCGAAATCCGCGACTTCGAAACCGCGGAAATCGCCATCAAAGCCGCGCTCACGGGCCACTTGGTTCTTTCTACTCTGCACACCAACGGCGCTCCGGAAACCATCACGCGCTTGATGAACATGGGTATTGAGCCGTTCCTCGTTGCAACTTCAGTTCACTTGATCTGCGCCCAGCGCCTGATTCGGCGCATTTGCAAAGACTGCATCGAGACAGTTGAGGTTCCTATACAAGCATTGATCGAAGAAGGATTTTCACCCGAGGAAGCCAAGACCGTCAAGATTCAAAAAGGTAAAGGCTGCGGCGTGTGTAACAACACCGGATACAAAGGCCGCTGCGGTTTATATGAAGTGATGGAAGTGGATGACGAAATCAGGGAACTGGTTCTGGTGGGCGCGTCGGCCGTGGAATTGAAAAAGAAAGCGATCGAGCGCGGCATGATCACGCTGCGCCGCAGCGGATTGATCAAAGTAGCCGCGGGAATGACCACGCTCGAGGAAGTTGCTCGCGAAACGATTCATTAATTCGGCATTTAGAGGAAGGGAACCAATATGGGTTTGTCGTTAAGCGATCTGCTCAAAAGAATGCTGGAGATGAGTGGCAGCGATCTTCACATCACCACCAATTCGCCTCCACAAATTCGCGTGCACGGACACTTGGTGCCGCTCGACTTACCGCAGATGACGCCGGCAGAGACCAAGCAGCTCGCTTACAGCGTCATGACGGATTCGCAGAAACATCGCTTCGAAGAAAGCCTTGAACTCGACTTTTCTTTCGGATTGAAAGGGTTGGCTCGTTTCCGCGCCAACGTATTCAACCAGCGCGGCGCTACAGCCGCGGTCTTCCGTTTAATTCCATTTGAGATTAAGTCTTTCAACCAGCTCGGCTTGCCCGCCGTGGTCAGCAAGCTCTGCGACAAACCGCGCGGCCTGGTTCTGGTGACCGGGCCAACCGGTTCGGGCAAATCAACGACGCTGGCCGCGATGATCGACAAAATCAATAGTGAACGGCACGACCACATCCTCACCATTGAGGATCCCATCGAGTTCGTGCACATGAACAAAAACTGCGTCGTCAACCAGCGCGAACTTCATGCCGACACTAAGAGTTTTACCGACGCATTGCGCGCCGCTCTTCGTGAAGATCCCGACGTGGTGCTGATCGGCGAAATGCGTGACCTGGAAACCATCGAGTCGGCTCTGCGCATTGCGGAAACCGGCCACTTGACCTTTGGCACCTTGCATACCAATTCGGCCACATCCACCATCAACCGTATCATCGACGTTTTTCCGGC
>Ga0307476_10001736_pt1 | contig 13242 bp, 15 predicted proteins | sample atmos_gasesECM2C_2_FD_203314 | JGI IMG/M metagenome (GOLD analysis project Ga0307476, IMG submission 203314) | Hardwood forest soil microbial communities from Morgan-Monroe State Forest, Indiana, United States - atmos_gasesECM2C_05 | ecosystem: Environmental > Terrestrial > Soil > Temperate... | reverse complement strand
GATCGGCAATCCATACGGCATCGGACAGACGGTGACGCAAGGCATCGTGAGCGCCACCGGCCGCGGTCAACTCGGACTCGCGACTTTCGAGAATTTCATTCAGACCGATGCCGCCATCAATCTCGGCAATTCCGGCGGCGCGCTCATCGATGCGCAGGGCGACCTGGTCGGCATCAACACCGCCGTGCTGAACCGCGCCTCCGGCGGACCCGAGGGGATCGGTTTTGCAATTCCCATCAATCTCGTGCGCGGCGTCATGGAGCAAATCCTGAAGCATGGCCACGTGATCCGCGGCTGGCTGGGATTCGTGCCGCAGGATTTGTCGGATGAGCAGGCGGCGCAACTCGGCATCATCGCGGGCGGCGGCGTCACGGTGGTGAACATTCTGGTGAACAGCCCGGCGTTCGCGGCCGGCGTGCGGCCCGGCGATTTGGTGACCGCGCTCGGCAACGAACCGGTGCGCAGCGCCCAGGACCTCGTCAGCCGGGTGGCGGCGCTGGCGCCGGGCGTCCAGGTGGAACTCGAAGGCAGGCACGGACGCCAGCCCTTCAAGATCAAACTCAAAGTCGTGGAACGGCCCACCCACCAGACGCAGTCCGAATGACCACCCGACGAATCGCTTAAGCGGGCGTGCGCCGGATCTTGGCACCCAATTGCTGCATCTTTTCCTCGATCGCTTCATAACCGCGATCGATGTGATAAATGCGCTCGATCTCGGTGCGTCCGTCGGCCACCAGGGCCGCCAGCACCAGACTGGCGGAAGCACGCAAGTCCGTGGCCATCACCGGGGCCGCGGTCAGCCGTTCCACTCCCTTGATGATCGCCGTGTTGCCCTCCAGCCGGATCTCCGCGCCCATGCGGCGCATCTCCAGCATGTGCATGAAGCGGTTTTCAAAGATCGTCTCGATGATGGTGCCGACGCCGCTGGCGACGGTATTGAGGGCGGCGAATTGCGCCTGCATGTCCGTCGGGAAGGCCGGATACGGCGCCGTGCGGATGTCGACCGCAGTGGGCCGGCGGCCGCGCATATCCACCTCGATCCAGGTATCGCCGACGCCGACCGTGGCGCCCGCTTCCTGCAGCTTGCCGACGACGGCATCCAAGTGCTCCGGACGGGTGTTCTTGACGCGGATGTGCCCTTGGGTTATGGCGCCCGCAACCAGATAAGTGCCCGTCTCGATGCGGTCGGGCAGCACCTCGTAGGCCGTCCCCGAGAGGCGCTCCACCCCTTCGATGACGATCCGGTCGGTGCCGGCGCCGTTGATCTTGGCGCCCATGGCGATCAAGAAGTTGGCCAGATCGACCACCTCGGGCTCGCGCGCAGCATTCTCCAGCACGGTTTCGCCGTCCGCCAGTGCGGCGGCCATCATGAGATTCTCGGTGCCGGTGACCGTGACGGTTTCCAGCACCAGACGCGCTCCCTTGAGCCGGCCCGCGCGCGCCTTGATGTAGCCGTTCTCGATGTGAATATCGGCGCCCATCGCCTGCAATCCCGCGACGTGGATGTTGACCGGTCGCGCCCCGATTGCGCAGCCGCCGGGCAGCGAGACATCGGCGCGGCCGAAGCGCGCCAGCAGAGGACCCAATACCAAAATAGACGCGCGCATCGTTTTCACGAGTTGGTAGGGTGCGAAGTACTCCTTGATCGTCGAGGCATCGACTTCGATGCGCATTTTCTCGTCGATGGTCACCGAGACGCCCATGCGCCCCAGCAATTCGATCATGGTGGTGACGTCTTGCAAGTGCGGGACGTTCGACACCGTCACCGGGCCGTCCGCCAGCAGGCAGCCGGCCAAGATGGGCAGAGTGGCATTTTTCGCGCCCGAAATTCGGATCTCGCCCTCGAGCGCAATGCCGCCGTTGATCTGTAATTTATCCACGTCCCTGCGCTCCGAACTCCTCCGGCGTAAACACCTGCAGCGCGAGGGCGTGAATTTCGTTGCCCATGGCCTTCCCCAGGGTGCCGTACACCATTTGATGGCGCTGCAGGGATCGCTTGCCGGCGAATGCCGGCGCAATCACCACGGCCTCGAAATGCACGTTGTCGTCGCTCTTGACGAGCGCCTTGCTGCCGGCCAAGCCGCCTTCGATGATTTTCGCAATCTCAAGTGGGTTCATGCCCGCTCCTGCAAAAACGACAAGCTTACGCGGTATCATTCGCCGATGAATCTTAAGTTCTCCGACGAAGATCTCGTCGCTCTCGGCCGCCAGGCGCTCACCGTCGAGATCGACGGCCTGCGCGCGCAGGTGCCGCGCTTAGGCTCGGAGTTTGCACGCGCCTGCCGCATTTGTCTTGGCTGCCGCGGACGCATCGTGGTCACCGGAATGGGCAAGTCCGGCCATATCGGCGGCAAGATCGCCGCCACTCTGGCCAGCACCGGGACCCCGGCGTTTTTCGTGCATCCCGGCGAGGCGAGCCATGGCGACGTCGGCATGATCACGCGGGACGATGCCGTGCTCGCCCTGTCCAATTCGGGCGAAACCGACGAGATCATGACCATTGTGCCCGTGATCGCCCGCTTGGGGGTGCCGCTGATCGCCTTTACGGGCAACTCGAGCTCTGCGCTGGCGCGGGTCGCGACCGTGCATCTGGACATCGGGGTACCGGCCGAAGCCTGCCCGCTCAATTTGGCGCCGACCGCGAGCACGACGGCCGCGCTGGCGGTGGGTGATGCGCTGGCCGTGGCGCTGCTCAAGGCACGGGGCTTCACCGAAGAAGATTTTGCACGCTCGCACCCGGCGGGCAGCTTGGGCAGACGCCTGCTGCTGCACGTCAACGACGTGATGCGTACCGGCGGCGCCATTCCGACCGTGCGTGCCGACACACCCCTCGCCGAGGGGCTGATGGAAATGACCCGCAAGGGCCTCGGCATGACGGCCATCGCCGATGAGACTCTGCACCTGCTCGGCGTATTCACCGACGGCGATTTGCGGCGCGCGCTCGACGCGTCCGTCGATTTGCGCGCCACCCGCATGGACCGGGTGATGAGCCGTCAGGCGAAGACCGTGCGCCCCACGGCGCTTGCGGCCGAAGCGGTGCATCTCATGGAGGCCCATAGCATCACGTCGCTGGTCGTGGTCGATGCGGACATGAAGATCGTGGGCGCGCTCAACGTGCACGACCTGCTGCGCGCGGGTGTGGTTTGAAGGCGCGCAAGGCGACGCCGCTGGCGCGGATCCAGCTGGTCATCTTGGACGTCGACGGCGTGCTCACCGATGGCCGCTTGTATTTCTCGGCCCATGGCGAGGCTCTCAAGGTGTTCCACGTCCGCGACGGCCACGGGATCAAGCTGCTGCTGAACGCCGGCATCGCCGTGGCCGCGTTCAGCGGACGCCGCTCGGCCGCGGCCGCGGCGCGCATGCGCGAACTCGGCGTGCCTCATGTCGTCCAGGCGTGCAGCGACAAGGTGGCTGCCCTCGAGCGCCTGACTCGGCGCTTGGGGCTTGATCCCTTGAACTGCGCCTGCCTGTGCGACGACACGCCCGATTTGCCGCTGATGTCCGCGGTCGGCGTGGCGGGCGCGGTCGCGGATGCGCATCCGGTGGTGTTGGCCGCGGCGCATTGGATCGCCCGGGCCAACGGCGGCTGCGGTGCCGTGCGCGAACTGTGTGACGCCGTGCTGCGCGCACGCGCCGGACGGCGCTGATGCTGTTCAGAGTGTTTACCGTGCTCGCGGTCGTGGCATTGGTCATCAGCACCTGGATCGTGAGTTCGCCGGCACGCCGGGCGCAGACCAAGGGCAACGCGGAGCACGCGGACTTTCCGGGTTACTACTTAAAGAACGCCGTGCTCACCGACTACGATGTCGCCGGCAACCCGGGCATTCGCATCGAGGCCGAGCGCATCGATCAGATCGCGCACGGCAACGAGGTGGCGCTGTACAACATCCGCGTGCTGTACCAGCCCCCGAACGGAGAGCCGTGGGTCATGGTGGGCGATGTCGCGCGCGTCGAACCCGACGGCAAGGTGGTCGACGTGACGGGCAACGTGCGCCTGCAGAGCGAAGCCGCGGGCCGCGAAGGCACTGCCGTGGTGCACACCGACACCTTGAGCTACGACGTCGACAGTGCCGTGGCGAGCACCAAGAGCGACGTGCGCATCGATTTCGAACAACATTCTCTGACCGCCCACGGGATGATCGCCAATTTGAAAGAGCGCACGATGCGCTTAGAATCGAAAGTGAATGGCCGCTTCCACCCTTAAAGCGCTCGCCTGGGTTGCGCTCGCCTGGGTTGGGCTCGCGCTGCCGGTCTCACGGGCCTGGCCTAAGCCCGTGGAACAGCAGGCCATCCTGCTCGATGCGCAGTCCATCGAAATGGACTTCAAGAACAACAATTTGCTCTATCGGAAGGTGCGCATTTCTCAAGGCAACATGGCGGTCACTGCCGATCAGGCGCAAACCACGGGGCTGGATTTCGACGACAGCCACTGGGTGTTTCGCGGCAATGTAAAAATTACCATGAACCAAGGGCAGCTCACCTCGGAGGAGGCCGAGATCATTTTCGCCAAAAAGCTCCTGTCCAAAGCCGTCGTCAACGGCAAACCGGCTTCATTCGAGCAGCGGATCGAGAAAACCGGGAAAATGGCGCAAGGACGCGCCGAGATCATCGATTACGACGTGGCGAAAGGCGTGGTGCATCTATCCAAAAACGCCTGGTTGAGTGACGGCCAGAGGGAGATTCTGGGCGAGTCGCTGAAGTACAACGTGCTGACTCAAAGTGTCCTCGCCGAAAGCGCGGAACAGGGTTCCCAGCGCGTGCACATCATCATCACGCCGCCGGCCAACGGCAAACCATGAGCCTATTGCGAGCCCTGAACCTCGCCAAAAGTTATAAATCACGGCAGGTACTGCGGGATTTATCGCTGGAGGTCGAGAGCGGCGAGGTGGTGGGCCTGCTCGGGCCCAACGGCGCCGGCAAGACCACCGCGTTCTACATGATCGTGGGCTTGAGCCGCTGCGAGCAGGGCGAGATCTTTTTGGACAATCGCGACATCACCCGCCTGCCCATGCACCGGCGGGCGCAGCTCGGGTTGGGCTATCTCCCGCAGGAGCCCTCGGTGTTCCGCCGGCTCTCGGTGGCCAACAACATCATGGCGATTCTGGAGACTCGGCCCGGCCTCGACGACGTGGCGCGCACCGCACGCCTCAAGGAGCTGTTGGGGGAACTGCATATCGGCCATGTTCGCGACAGCCTCGGGATGAGCCTGTCCGGCGGCGAGCGCCGGCGGGTGGAGATCGCCCGCGCGCTGGCGGCGGACCCCAGGTTCATCCTCCTGGACGAGCCATTTGCCGGAGTTGACCCCCTGTCTGTTGCCGATATTCAGCGAATAATCAAGCACTTGTCCGACAAGGGCATCGGCGTGCTGATTACCGATCATAATGTCCGCGAGACCTTGGGTATCTGCAGCCGCGCATACATCGTCAGCCAGGGCATGGTGCTCGCTTCCGGATCTGCGGATCAGATTCTTGCCAACCCCCAGGTTCGTGAGGTGTACTTGGGCCAGGATTTCAAACTGTAGGCTTGGATTTGAAAGAACTATGTTGAAGCCAAGTCTGCAGCTTCGAATCGGGCAGCAGCTCACTATGACCCCGCAGCTGCAGCAGGCCATCCGGCTTCTGCAGCTGCCGTCGCTCGACCTGCAGGCGCACGTCCGCGAGACGCTCGAGACCAACGTGATGCTCGAAGCGGAGGAGGAACTCGCGGACGCCGTTGGCGAGCCGGTGCGCGAGCGCGACGAGCCGCCGCCTGAAGAAAAGTATACCGAGCTGGACGGCAACAACACGCCGAGCGAGCAGCGCGAGGAGCCCGAGGTTGAGATTGCCGACGAAGCCTGGGGCGAGCAGACCAGCGGACCGTCGGATACCAGCTGGTCGGGCGATGATGACCGCAGCAGCGATTTCAGCGATCAGCATGGTCAAACCCTGCAAGAACAACTGATCGAACAGCTGGAACTCGCCAAGCTGTCGGCCATCGACATGGCGATTGCGCGCGTCATTACCGACGCCATTACCGACGACGGCTATCTCAAGGACGATCTCGAAGATATCCGCCTGAGCCTCCTGCCTGAGATCGAGGCCACGACCCAGGATGTGGAGCGCGTGCTGGCCGCGGTGCAATCGCTGGAACCCGCCGGGGTCGGCGCGCGCAGCCTGGGCGAGTGCATTGCGCTGCAGCTGCGGCAACTGCACTCGGACACGCCGGCCCGGGATATCGCAATCCGCGTCGCCCTGGAACACCTCGATCTGGTCGCCGGCCAGCAGTTGGTGCTCCTGCGCAGGCAATTGCGCTGCAGCGAAAGCGACTTGGAAATGGCGCTGGCGCTGGTGCGCTCCTGCCATCCGCGCCCCGGGGCGGCGGTCAATCCGGCCCAGGCGGAATACGTGATTCCCGACGTTTTTGTGCGCCGCACGGAACACGGCTGGATCGTCGAGATCAACCAGGCGACGGTGCCGCGCGTGCGCGTCAACAATGCCTACGCCAATTTGATTTCGCGCTCGCCGGACCACGCCATGCTGCGCACGCAGCTGCAGGAGGCACGCTGGCTGATGCGCAGTCTCGAAATCCGCAACGAGACCTTGATCAAGGTGGCGCGCTGCATCGTGCAGCGGCAGACCAGTTTTTTCGAGCTGGGCGAGGAAGCCATGGAACCGCTCATTCTCAAGGACGTCGCGGAAGCCGTGGAAATGCATGAATCGACCATCTCACGGGTCACCACGGCCAAGTACATGCACACGCCGCGCGGCGTGTTCGAGTTCCGCTATTTCTTTTCCAGCCACGTCGAGGCCGCCGATGGCACGGAGATGTCTTCCACGGCCATTCGCGCCAAGATCAAGAAATTGATTTCGCAGGAAAATCCGGATAATCCGTGGAGCGACAGCAAGCTCGCGGAGATTCTGTCGGGGGAAGGCATACCGGTGGCCAGGCGCACCGTTGCCAAATATCGCGAGGGCATGCAGATCGCGCCGTCCAACGAACGGAAGCGAGCGGCTGCCCGCGCATCGTAGTCAACGTTAAGGAGGTCTCATGCAGCTCGATCTCAGCGGTCACCATGTGGAAGTAACCGACTCTCTGCGCGCATACGTCATCAAGAAATTCGAGCGCATCTCGCGGCATTTTGAGCAGCTCATCGACGTTCACTGCGTGCTCACCGTCGAAAAATTCGGCCACAAGGCCGAAGCCACGCTCATGCTGCGCGGAAACAAGATCTACGCCGACGCCACCGAAACCAACATGTATGCCTCCATCGACGCCCTGGCCGACAAACTCGATCGCTGCGTCAAGAAACACAAGGAAAAGGCGGCGGACCATCACGCCGAGGACGTGATCAAGGCTCGCTCATCGGTGTAATTCGAGGGGCGTCCGCGTCGATGCGGCTCATCATCGTAAGCGGGCTTTCGGGCTCGGGTAAAAGCGTCGCTCTGCACATGCTGGAGGACATGGACTTTTATTGCGTCGACAACATCCCCGCGGCGCTGCTCAAGCCCTTCATTTCACACACCGTCCGCGGCATGGGGGACACGTATCCCCGAACCGCGGTGGGCCTCGATGCCCGCAACCGGCCCAACGAGATCGAGACCATCCCGGCCCTGGTCGGCGAATTGCGGCGCAGCGGAATCAGCTGCGAGGTTCTGTACCTGCACGCCAGCGACGAAGTGCTCCTCAAGCGCTATGCCGAGACGCGCCGCAAGCATCCCCTGGTCGCGGGCGACGTCGGCTTGCGCGAGGCGATCGCGTCGGAGCGGCGCCTGCTCGAACCGATCACCGCCGCGGCGGACTTGGTCGTCGACACGTCCAGCATGGGTGTTCACGCGCTGCGCGAACTGATTCGCGAGCGCATCGACCGCCGGCGCGAGGGCCGGCTCTCCCTCATGTTCGAGTCGTTCGGCTACAAGCACGGCATTCCGGGCGATGCGGATTTCGTCTTCGACGTGCGCTCCCTGCCGAATCCCTACTGGGAGCATGGGCTGCGCCATCTCAACGGCCGCGACGCGCCCGTGATTGAATATCTGGCAGGCTACGCCAGCGTGCGCGGCATGATCGCGGAGCTGATCGAATTCCTGGACCGCCGCGTCGGCGAATTCGCGCAGGCGAACCGCAGCTACCTGACCATCGCGGTGGGCTGCACCGGCGGTCAACACCGCTCGGTCTACATCGCCGAGCAGCTCGCCGAGCATTTTCGCAAGAGTTTCCCGCAGGTCCTCACGCGGCACGACTCCCTGCAAAAGTCCTGAACGCTCAGACAGGCTCCTAGACCGGCTCCTGGCGCACCGTGCGAAACTGCCGGGAATTTTCCAGCGCGAGGAACGCGCGTATTTCCTCGCCGCGGGCGCGCGCATCGGCGTGCCCCAGGTCGATCAATTCGCGGGTGAACCCCCGTTCGAACAGCAGGTAGCTCAGCAACAGCGTGCTGGCGGCATTGCCGGCGCCCATCGCCCGCATCAAGGCGCGCAGGCTCCGCGGCAGCTCCCGCGCGTGCCGGCGCGCGATCTCGTTCACGTCGCGCGACGGAGTCATGACCAGAAATTCGATGCGGCGCGCATCGTTGGCTTCGTTGTAGCGGCTGATGCGCTCCAGATCCGCGTTCAGCTGATCCATGAACAGCGAGTCCAACATGAAGCCGAACATCTGTCCGAAGCTGGGTTCGACCGCACGCCGGCTCGATGGGACGCCCGAAGCAACGGGATCATTGACGCCGATGATGAACAGCCGGTTGGCGCCGAGATGCACCGCGGGGCTCAGCGGCGAGGTTTGGCGCATGGCGCCGTCGCCGAAATAATGGTCGTTCAGCAAGACGGGGCGAAACAAGAACGGAATCGACAGGCTGGCCATCAAATGTTCCAGGGTCAGCTGCGCGCGCGCACCCTTGCGATACACCCGGGCCCAAGGTTCTACGGCGGACGAAGACGCATAAAACGTCACCGAATCCGCATCCTCGTAGCAAGTGGCGCACACTCCGATCCCCTGCAGATGCTTTTTGTACAGGCTGCGCGGGATGCCGTCGAAATCCAACTGCTCGCGCAACAGGTTCCACAGCGGCGTGTTGTCGAACAGCGAATGCGGCGGATGCACCAGCCAGCCGCCGGTGAGGAACGCCAGCATCCAGTGCAGCCCGGATTTCAGCATGTTCACCGCATCCGCCTTGAACACCTGGTGCACGCGAAAATCGCGCCACACCCTCTCGATGGCGTAGACGGAGCGCCTGAAATGCGCCGCATCCGAGGCGAGGGCGACCGCACTGACGGCGCCGGCCGAGGTTCCGGTGATGATGGGAAATGGGCACGCGGAGCCGCGCCGCAACAGTTCCGCCACGCCCTTGAGCACGCCGACCTGGTAGGCGGAGCGCGCGCCGCCGCCCGTCAATACCAAGCCCAGGTGGGGGGTCACGACCGGCAAAATGCTGGTATGCCATTGCCCGGTGGCGCTTTCGGGGCCTGTCATTGCGTCGGACCGTCTGCGAAGACCTCAACACCGGGCGGGATGACGGCCCAAGGCGGATGATTGCGCGTAAAGATGGCGATGCTCGGACTGAACAGCAGCGGATCATCGAGAGATCCCGCGTAAATCGTGAACGACTCGGACTGGCCTATCTCGCCGCCGAAAACCAGTCCGCCGCAGGCTGCACAGGAGTTTCGCACCGCGTCTCTGCCGCCGCGGGCCTTCGAGCGGTGCTGCAGGATTTGACCGCTGAAGGTCACGTCGCTGCGCGCGACCCCTATGAAGGGTATGAAACCGGAGCCGGAGGCCTTGCGGCAATCGCCGCAAAAGCAATAGCCGGCGCACAGCGCTTTGCCCGTTGCCTTGTAGCGCAGCGCGCCGCAAAGACAACCGCCGGTGTAGTGCTTCATCGAACCGTCAAATGCCGTAGAGCGGCGTATGTCTCGCGTTCGGACATTCAGCCGGGTGGGCCTCGTAGTCGGGCGCGGAATCGACCCGAAACCACGTGCCTTCGCGCCGCGCCATGAAATGGCCTTTCACCAGGTTCGGCTCGTTCCGGTACCCATTGAGGAAGTCGTTGCCGACGCCGGTGATGACGAAGCCGGCGGCATCGCCCATGGGAATCCAGTTGCCGGTCGCAACGCCCGGAGGCAGGCTCGACGCTTCGATGCTGCGGGCCAAGGGCATGATGCCGGCCGCGAGCGCAATCACCAATAAGATGCTGAGTGCTTTATTCATTTGATATTCCCTCATTCAATTGAATAACCCAAAATCCCAACTTAAGGAACAGCCCGGCCCATTTAAGTTCCCCGCGGCGCGCCACGCAACGGTCATGGGCCTTCAGGTGAGCGCATCGATCGCCTCATCCAGCCCCGCCAAGGTCAAGGGGTACATCCTTCCTTCCAGGATCTCCCGTGTCATTTCGATGGAGGAAGTATGCCGCCAACGCGACTGCGGCTGGGGGTTGATCCACGCAAACTTGGGATAGTGCCGGATCAAGCGCTGCAGCCACACGCTGCCGGGCTCGGCATTCCAATGCTCGACGCTGCCGCCGGGCTGGGTGATCTCGTAGGGGCTCATGGTGGCATCGCCCACCAGAATGAGCTTGTAGTCGGTGCCGTAGGTGCGCATGAGCTCGACCGTCCCGATGTGCTCGTTGAAGCGCCGCCGATTGTCCCGCCACAGCGCCTCATAGGTGAAATTGTGAAAATAATAGTGTTCGAGATGCTTGAACTCGCTGCGGGCCGCCGAGAACAGCTCCTCGCAGGTCTTCACGTGATCGTCCATGGATCCGCCGATATCCAGCAGCAGCAGGACCTTGATGACGTTGCGCCGTTCGGCCTGCATCTTGATGTCGAGCCACCCGCCGGAGCGCGCCGTGGCATCGATGGTATCGGCCAACGCCAGCTCGTCGGGCGCCCCGCGGCGCGCGAAGCGCCGCAGCCGCCGCAGAGCGATCTTGATGTTGCGGGTACCGAGTTCGACCTTGTCGTCCAAATTGGCGAATTCGCGCTTGTCCCAGACCTTGACGGCGCTGCGATTGCGGCCGCCGGCTTGGCCCACGCGCACGCCTTCGGGATTGAAGCCGTGGGCGCCGAACGGGGAGGTGCCGGCCGTGCCGATCCATTTGTTGCCGCCCTGATGCCTCTCCTTCTGCTCTTCGAGACGCCGCTTGAGCGTCTCCATCAATTGATCCCACCCGCCCAATGCCTCGATCTCCGCCTTCTCGGCGTCGCTGAATTCGCGCTCCGCCATTTTCGCGAGCCAATCTTCAGGTAATTCGCGCTGCAGCAATGAAAACAGGTCCTCCGCGCCCTTGAAATGCGCGGCGAAGGCGCGGTCGAAGCGGTCGTAGTAGCGCTCGTCCTTCACCAGGCAGGTTCGCGACAGGTAGTAAAAGCGCTCGGCGGACAGGTCGCCCAAGCCCGCCCGCAGCGCTTCGAGCAGGGTCAATAGTTCGGTGATCGATACCGGTACGCCCAGTTTGCGCAGCAAGAAAAAGAATCTAACGAGCATTCCGTCGGTGCAGGAACAGCAGCTGTTCGAACAGGTGCACGTCCTGCTCGTTCTTGAGCAAGGCGCCGTACAGCGGCGGAATCAGCTTTTTCGCGTCGTCGCTGCGCAGCACCTCGGGCGGGATATCCTCGGTCACCAGCAGTTTGATCCAGTCCAGGAGCTCGGAGGTGGTCGGTTTCTTCTTCAAGCCCGGCGTATCGCGGATCTTGAAGAACGTCGTCAGCGCCTCGTGCAGCAATTCGCGCTTAAGATCGGGGAAATGCACGTCGACGATCTGCGTCATCGTGGCCGTGTCCGGAAAGCGGATATAGTGGAAGAAGCACCGCCTTAAGAATGCATCGGGCAGCTCCTTTTCGTTGTTGCTGGTGATCACGATGATCGGCCGGTGCTTGGCGCGCACGGTCTCGCGCGTCTCATAGACGTAGAACTCCATGCGGTCCAGCTCGCGCAGCAGATCATTCGGAAACTCGATATCCGCCTTGTCTATCTCATCGATCAGAAGCACCGGCTGCACGTCGCAATCGAAGGCCTCCCACAGATCGCCCTTCACGATGTAGTTGCGAATGTCTTTGACCCGCGGATCGCCGAGCTGCGAATCGCGCAGGCGCGACACGGCATCGTATTCGTACAGTCCCTGCTGCGCCTTGGTGGTGGACTTGATGTGCCATTCGTAGAACGGCTTGCCCAGGGATCTCGCGATTTCGTTGGCCAGCAGCGTCTTGCCGGTGCCGGGTTCGCCCTTGATCAAGAGCGGCCGCGACAGCACCATGGCGGCGTTGACTGCCGCCATCAGCTCTTCGGTGGCGATGTAGCGATCGGTGCCGCGAAATTCGGCAGCGGTGCTCATTTGCGGCTGACGCGCAGGATCTGCATGGAATTCGTGCCACCGGACACGCCGCTCAATTCGCCCTTGGTCAGAATGACGGAATCGCCCTCCTCCACCAATTTGAGATCCAGCAACAGTCGGAATATCGAGAAGTAAAACGCCTCGCCCTTGTCCGTGACGTCATACGCCACGGGGTACACGCCGCGATACAGGGTGACCCGGCAACGGGTGGCTTCGTGCCGGGTGAACGCGTAGATCGGAATGTCCGAGCGGACCCGCGACATCCACAGCGACGTCGATCCCGACTCGGTGAGCGCGACGATGGCTTTCACGTGCAGGTGATTCGCGGTGAACATGACCGCCGACGCAATGGCCTCGTCGGTGTGCTCGTAGTAGCCGGCCTTGCGCTGCCTGATACGCACGTGCGCGACCTGGTACTTTTCGGCGCCGACGATGATCTGAGACATCGCCTCCACCACCTTTGCCGGATGCTTGCCCGAAGCGGTTTCCGCGGACAGCATCACGGCATCGGTGCCGTCCATGACGGCGTTCGCCACATCCGATACTTCGGCCCGGGTCGGAATGGTGGCGGTAATCATCGATTCCATCATTTGCGTCGCCATGATGACGACGCGATTCTGATGGCGCGCCTCCTGGATGATCTGCTTTTGCAGGCCGGCCAGCTCGGCGTAGCCCATTTCGACGCCGAGGTCGCCGCGCGCGACCATGACGCCGTCGCTGGCCCGCACCACCGCCGCCAAGTTCTTGATGGCTTCGGCACGCTCGATCTTCGCCACCAGCAGCCCGTGGCCGCCCGCATCGCGCAGCAGCTGGCGCGCTTCGTCCATGTCCGCGGCGTCGCGCGGAAAGGACACCCCGAGGTAGTCCACCTTGAGTGCCGCGGCCGTGCGGATGTCTTCGCGGTCCTTATCCGTCAGCGCGCCCGCGGACAAGCCGCCGCC
>Ga0307476_10001735_pt1 | contig 13246 bp, 8 predicted proteins | sample atmos_gasesECM2C_2_FD_203314 | JGI IMG/M metagenome (GOLD analysis project Ga0307476, IMG submission 203314) | Hardwood forest soil microbial communities from Morgan-Monroe State Forest, Indiana, United States - atmos_gasesECM2C_05 | ecosystem: Environmental > Terrestrial > Soil > Temperate... | reverse complement strand
TCCAGCAGCAGGTCGGCGAGCGAAGGCTTAGGCCACACGGCTCGCATGCACGTCACCGAGGAGTCACACTGCGGCATAGTACCGATGAATCATTCGAACAAAGACGGCAGGTTCGTCGGCGGAGAGTGAGGAGGGAAGGCTGCGGATCTAGGAGAACACTCTTCCACTTGACACGTACCCGACTCAGAGCGGGACTGCGCGTGTCCCACGGGTGGGCGAGTGTGTGGCCAACCGTTATGGCGGGCCGCTATTCATCCGAGATAAGAACCGGATGCGCTAATCAGCGCCCGTCCGGGTCTGTGCGGGGGGGCAGCCAGCAATGGCTGTTCCTACCGCGATCAACTAGCGTGTTGAGCTCTGTACCGGTCGTGGCTCTAGAGGCACGTTCTTCATGTTGTCATCGGGAATTCGGTCGATCAGCAGCGCGAACGGATCGATTCCTGCCTTTTCCGGCAACTGGTCTGTTGTGAACGTGAACGTAGAATTGCGCTGCGTGATGTGTATACGTTGGCGGTAGAGCGTCTCGCCATATTGTTTCCCGCTTGCAGGTTTGGCGAATGCCCCGATGTCGATCCAATCATCGACCGGCACCTCGGTTTCTTTTCCCGTGGCATCGGCCTTGAATTTGCGGGCTTCGACGTTGATGGTGACGTCATATTTTCTATCCGTGCGCTTCACCGCCGTGGCTTCCAGAGTGCGATTCGAGAACAGGGTCATATCTTCAAACAGATCTTTGATCAAATATTGCAGGCTGGGTGGAGTCTGTTCCCGCAACGCATCCACTAAAGCATATGAGGTGGGATAGGGTGGAGGGGCATAAGCGTACTGGTGAATTACCTTGCGCAGGGCTCGATTGACGGCATCCTCGCCGATCATCTCCTTCATGTAATAGAGCACCACGCCCCCCTTTGCGTAGTGAATATAGCCCTGCCCGGACTCGACGGTCAGGAGTGGACGTTCTTTGAGCCGCTCCTGGCCGCGGGAGCGCAGGTAGTTATCCATCTCAAGCCTCAGGAATTTCCTCATCAGATCCCGGCCATACTCTTTCTCCATGACCATGAACGAGGAGTATTGCGCGAGGGTCTCCGAAAGCAGGGTTGCTCCCTCCATGTCGGCGCCGATCACTTGATGCGCCCACCACTGGTGCGCCATTTCGTGAGCGACCACATAGAAAACAGTATCGATGTCGTCAGGATGATTCAGATTGGCAATGAAGCCGATGGATTCGGAATAAGGCATGGTCCCGGGGAAGGATATGGCGAAAGTGGCCACGCGCGGGAACTCAACAATGCGGGCTTCCTTATGCTCGTATGGCCCAAAACTCTTAATGTAGTAATCCAGGGACTTCTTCATGGAGTTCATCATTCGGGGAACATTCCAGGGATGTTCGTTGAGGTAATACACTTCCAGCTTGATGCCGTTCCAGTCCTCGCGCTCCACTTCATAACGGCCAGAATTGAAGGAATAAAAATTCAACGAGGGATGGTCTAGTTTGTACTCGAAGTAGCGGCGGCCATCCTGGTGCCATTCGTGCACCAGCAAACCTGGGGCAATGGCGATCTGATCCGGCGTCGTGCTGATGATGGTGGTGATGTCTGCCCAGCCTGAGTGCCCCGAGATGTAGATGTCACGGCAATCGTCGGTGCAGTTGCGTTCCAGGGCAGGCATGAGGTTAACTTCCTGAAGGCCATATTTCTTGCGCTCTACCGGATCGCTGAGTTCGCGATTGCGCATGTAGCCGATGACAGGGGCGTCGAGGTTGTCGAGGAACGTGCCATTCTGGACTACATCCGCATTGCTCACATTATTTTCAAAGCCGCAATTCTTGCTCTTCATGGTGAAGCTCAGAGTGCGCTCTTCGCCTGGTTGCAAGGGTGAGGCAAAACGATAGATTCGATAGGACAGCCGGATGTCATCTTTGACGAGCGCAGCACCCGGGATGTCAATCGAGGAGTCGTAGTTTGGGCTGAGGGAGAAATGAATTTCCTCAATGGGATTGGAGTAGGGATTGTCGATGACCTCTTCGCCGCGCACCCTGAGGTTGCGGCTCAACGGAAAAATGTCTACCGCGTACTTTACGCTGCGTACGTGTGGCTGAGGCGTTTTGGCAAATGGCTTGTAACTCTTCTCGTAATCAGCCTGGATGCGCTCCGCGTCTTTGGGCCCGAGAAGAGAATTCAATACTTCGGTGTTGTACCAAATCCAACCCCCGCAGCTGGCGAATGTGAGCAGAGCGACAGCCGTGGCAGCTTTCCATCCGGAACTAAAGCGCAAGGCTGCAATACGGCTGCGGGTCCGCCATCGGTCTTGCTTCCCACGCGGCCAGAACATTACGGTAGCGATAGCCAGCAGCACGCAGAAGAGCAGCCAATAGAGAGTGAACCAGTTCCATCCCGAACGATAAGGCGCATCGCCGAAGAAATCCGAATAAATGACGTTGGGCCTTTCCCCAAATTGAACCAGATAGGTGGCCACGTTCAGGGGCTTCCACAAAAAACTGTTTACGGAATAAAAGGCTATGAAAATGAAATATCCCGCGTACTTGTTGGGCGCCGGGGCTTGAATGAAAAATGCCAGAATCGCCATCAGAACAAACCAGGAGAGGTCTCGCATCAGCAATTCATGAGCATAAAGACCAAACTGGAAGCGATAGTAGCCATGAACTGCCTGCACGACAATGCCGGCCAACAAAGCCACGGCCTGAACCAGCATCACCATGGCGATGAGCGTAAACAACCGGGCAGCATAGGAAACCCACTCCGGAGTTGGCGTGGCGTCGACAATTTCGTCCATGCGCTCGTCGCGGTCCTTCCAGACCAACGCGCCGGAGAAGTAGGTGATGATGACGATCAGAAGGAAATCAAGAGTTCCTCGAATCAGCTCAATTACCCCATAGGTTACGGGAAATGTTCGAACTGTTTGATTGCCCTGGAACTGGGTTGCTTCCAAGGCCAGAGCCAGAGTGCAAATCATAGTGGCGATCATGACCACTACGACAAAGGCGGCGTTCTTGGCCATCCCGCGGAAATGAATTCTGAACGATCCCAGGAACTTTGCCCACGGCGAATCCGCGAGTTGCAGATAGGGTGCGGGAGTCACGGCCGGAGCTATCGCCGGTTGCGCACCAGGTTCGAACACTTTTGTTTTGTTCCGCCCCTCGGCAAAGCTGAAGCGGGAGTAAGCGAGAGCAAAAGCCGCGCAACCGATTCCAAGCCAAATCAAACGGTTCCAAAGCAGTAGGCCACTGAAGCTGAGAGGAAGAATGTTCTTGTCGGCCACCGTCCAGTACTTGGTGACCACGAGAAATGCATTGACGGCAAAAGGGTCGAACAGAGATCGAAGAAGATCCCACTGCGGGCCCTGCAGCAGTGATAGGGCCACGGCGCGGCCTGCCAGCAGGAGAATCGCGGCAACAAAGGGCGCGATGTCCCTGCGCCACACCACCGCCGCGGCAAATAAAATAGCGGCTGTAAAAAACGTGTCGGGCAGGGCGAACAGCAGGATGCCTTTCAAATGCGCAGTCCAAATCACCGCCTCCCAGCGTTCCCGGTCCGCCCACGGCATGTATTTGGCCAGCAGAATGCCAAGAGAAACTCCCAGCACGGGCATCGCCGAGACCAGTGTGGCCCCAAGAAAACGCCCCAGCAGGAAGTCGCGACGCCGTACGGGCGTCGCGAACATCACCTGATGGGTGTTGTAACTAAAGTCGCGGAGAGCCGCAAAATTGACAAATACGGCCGTCATCAGCAAGGCGAACACGCCCATGCCCGCGTAAAAGGATGCAATCGTGAATGGCGCATTCCGGTACATATTGGAGAGGTCGAGTTCCGCCATGACCTCATCGGAGCCGATCGAGGCAAAAATCAGCAGACCAACGACGAACAGGAAAATCCATAGCATCCAGGAGCGGAACCAGAAACGAATTTCAAACCACGCGATACGCCAGAGCATAATCGTCTTCTAATTCCACGAACGAATTTTGGTGAAGAAAGCGTCTTCCAGATTGGGCGCACTGGGAGCAAATCCTTCGCGGAGCGGCGAAGCGCTATAAACGTGGAGCAAGGGGCGCCCGCCGACAAGTTTGCTGGAGACCACTTGGTAACGCTCCTCGTAACTGGCCAGTTCGGCTTTGGCAATGGAAATTTGCCAGATTCGGCCATTCAATTGAGCGATGGCATCCTGCGGATGCCCCTGATAAAGGACCCGACCCTTGTTAATAATTGCCGTGCTGGTGCACAAGTCCGTCACGTCTTCCACGATGTGCGTGGAAAGAATCACAATCACCTGCTCGCCAATCTCAGCCAACAGGTTGTAGAAACGGTTCCGTTCTCCGGGATCCAGGCCGGCAGTCGGCTCATCCACAATCAGCAGTTGCGGATTGCCAATCAGCGCCTGGGCAATGCCGAAGCGCTGGCGCATGCCTCCGGAAAAACCGCTGAGCGCCTTCTTCCGGTCGTCGTAAAGGTTGACCCGCTTTAGCATCCACGCGACCAGGTCCCTGCGCTCCTTGGCTTTGGTGACGCCTTTGAGCAGGCCGATGTAGCTGAGCATGTCCTGCGCGGACGTGTGCGGATACACGCCAAACTCCTGGGGCAGGTAGCCCAGCCGTTTCCGCACTGCGTCCTTTTGCTTCAATACATCGATGTCGCCCAGCGTGGCACTGCCGCTATCCGGCTCCTGCAGAGTTGCCAGCGTGCGCATGAGACTGGATTTGCCGGCGCCATTCGGGCCGAGCAGTCCGTACATGCCGGCGGGAATGGTCAGGGAGACGTTGTCAAGCGCCTTGACGCCATTCTTGTAGGTTTTCGATAGGTTCTTAATCCGAAGTTCTATGCTCATGACCTCACTCTTAACTGTTTCGAACCAGACGCTTACGAACCAACTCTTAAGGAGTTGGAGGTAAACGCACGATTCCTCCAATAGAAAGACGTTCCCGCTAGAATGTGCTGTGCGAACTCGGGAGGTGCGATCAAAACAACTTCTGAACGATGGTTGCATCAGCGCATGATTGCGTCAATGTCATAATATTCATTATTAAATTGCGTTTTCTGCAATATTAGTTGATCCTTGATTTCGGTGAGGCCTAATCTTTGTTTGCGGAACTCCAAGCTCTTGTTGCCTTGGCTGAGACCGGCTCGATGGAACGAGCTGCCAACGATCTCTACCTTACGCCTTCGGCATTGACTCGAAGAATTCAGCGCTTGGAGCTCGAACTCGGTGTCGTTCTCCTCGACCGGCATTTCAAACCTCCAAAGCTGACGCGACCAGGATTCGAGGTGCTGGAGAAGAGCCGCGCGATTCTCACGTCTTTGAGCGATTTGAAGACTTCCACGTCTGGGATCGCAATCCCGGTTGGGCCCTTTCGTCTGGGTCTCTCACATGCTCTGGCGCAGCCAGAAATATCTAATGTCATTGTCGAACTGGGCAAGCGATTTCCCCTCCTTCAACCCAGCATTGGCAATGATATAAGTTGCCAGTTATTGACACGTCTGCGCCTTGGTGAGTTGGACGGGGCGCTCGTCGTCTTGCCCACGGAAAAGGTCCTGCCCCACGATCTGGAGGGAGTAACGCTCGCGCATGACACGATGCGAGTTGTTCAAGCACGAACCTCGGCCAAACCAAGGTCTTCGAAATGCTCAGAGTTTTATCGGCGGAATTGGGTTCTGAATCCAGCCGGATGTTTGGTGCGCGCAGAGATAGAGCGTCGGGTTGAACGGCTGGGCGCTCCACTTATCGTTGCCGCCGAGCTGCACAATCCTGAGTTACAACTTTCGCTCATTGCTGGAAATGTAGGTGTGGGAATGTTACGAGCCAGTTTTCTGCGGACTCACTCTCTGCGCACTCGACTCAGCATTATTGAGCATCCGAATTTCAATATTTCAATCAGGATCGCTTTCTTTCGCGCCAGGCATCTTGGCACACGAGAGCAGGTAGCCTTCGGACTCCAGCAGATACTCGTGAAACACTTTAAAGGGGCCAGTGAGGCCCCCCTCCGATCGCTGGCGCGAATGCGCTCACAATAATGAGCAGAAACTGATGACCGTGTCACGGGATGAGTTCTTGCGTCGTTTCCCCTGCATCTGATCCCCAAGGGCTTCCTTTCAGCCAACCTTGGAGCGGCAGAAACCCGTCATGCCTCTTGCACGCACCGCGCCAGTTTGTTCCGCAGACAAACGATCACAGTTTCTCAGCTAGCAGTAGGACTACGGCGCGCCAGCGGAAATATTCAGTGGCTGAATAGTCTGGTTCAGCAAGTCGGTTTGGCTAGTATTGCGCTGTAGATGGGGGTATTTCTCGCCCTCGTGATAATCGAGACGATATTCCGAGTACTGCTCGTTGTTTTCTACCAGAAGCTCAAGTGGGTCCGCAGTATGCTTTCCGGCTCGCAGAGCGGCATGCAGGACATCCGCAGAGAAGCGACGCCCATTCACCGCCACTACCCGCATGCCCGGACCAATTCCGGCTCGCGCTGCCACCATGTCTTCTATCGCGTCAAGTATTATTCCGTCTTCTTTTACTTCCAGGCCGATAGAACAGACTGCGTTTATGGACTTGCTCAACTTCTCTCGGGCCCGCACCATTTGGGAGGGGACATTGCTGTAGACCAGAAGCCACCCGCTGGCTTCCACTCCTTCGAGCGGCGCACGCGGCGCATGCGAGCCAAGCCGCTTCAAAAAGAAAGCTTGCCAATCGTAGGGCTCAACCCTGTTCAGTGCGCTTACCAGTTCATCGAAGTCATATGGCTTAACTTCGGGAGGGCCTTCCTGTCCGCCAAAAAAGAGTCGGCAAAAATCATCCAGAGAGCGCTGGCCCTCGCTCTTCTGACGGATAATCATATCGGCCCACAACCAGATGAGTTCACCCTCATCATAAATGTCTTCCCATCCGCGCCGCCGCGAAGTCCAGGACCGTGAAGCCAAGAAAAGCACCTGGGCTGCATCGGCTGAATCCTGCAGATCACGCCAGTTACGGCCGGGGACATGGTCCAACCTGGCTGAGATAACAGCCAGGTTGTCCCTGTACTGCTCGGGACCCCAAAGATCACTGCGAGCGGTAAGTATATCGCCCAAATAAGACGTTAGACCTTCATATACCCAAACCAAATCGGTTCTCACGGGCTGCTCGTAGTCGGCTGTTACTTCGCCAGCAGGCCGCCTGTACTTTCCGTTCCAAGAGTGTGCGAACTCATGCGGCAGTAGCCCGGCATCCAGCATCAGCCGCTCAGGATCTGTGAGTTCATCCTCGGGCAAACGGCTCTCGTCTGATTCATGATGCTCAAGGCCACCATGAGGGACGAGATCACTAACGGTAAGAAGAAAATGGTAGCTGCGGTAGTGATGGCTACCGAAGAGGGCACTGCTTTGCCTGACTAGGTTCCCATAATGTGCGATAAGTCCCAACGTCATATCCAGCCCAGCCGCACTGTCGGCGGCGATATCCATTTCGTGAGGCGGCAAATAACCGGGCAATAAGGGAACAACTTTGAAATTGACACCCATGATGACTGGCGAGTCTACGATTGTAGAGAGCGTAGCGGGAGCAAATCTGATTTGGCCATCGGACTGCGACAACATCGGCAGAGCGGTGCCGAATTGCCACCCGGCGGGTAGACGAAGGCTTGCGTCCACCTCCAATTCACTGGCGTTCCAGCCCTTCGGATAAAGAAGTACCTCATTCCAATCGAGAGTTGACAATTGCGCCGTAGTGGGCGACCCGGAGTAGTACGATTCGAAAGCTGTGGGGGCGAGATAGTCAAGCAATACCTCGATGGAGTCAATGCCCGGAGGTACATGGACGCGGAAACTGTACATGTCGAGTAGGTCGCGTTTCCAAGCAAGAGTGATTCCCTGAGCACTAAGCCTCAAACCCGCCAGGTTGTTGATCGGTCCACTCGGCATATGTTCGCCCGGAATCCATTTTGGGTAATAGAGCGTTAGCTCGCCCGGAGTCACTGGAATGGTCAGGCGAGCATGGAATATCTTTCGCGATGCTCCAGTTGCATCCACCGCCAGGGTGATCCGTGAAGCCGATCTCCTCGCTTGTTCTGCACCGGAGGGCTCGCTCAAAGTGTGTGGTATGGGGTTAGTCGAAATAATCGTTTGGGCAATACATGCGGAATAAGGGCTCACTAGCAACAGAGCTATCAGGTACAAGCGCCCTTCAGCAAACTGAAGAAGTCGGCACCTCACAAATTTTCCTTTCAGGCTGACACCCCGATTGCGAACAATCGGCGCTACATTGCAGAGAAGTGCGATCATAGACGACCAAAGAGTAGTCCTGGACGCGGGTAATTGCCTTCAAAGGGATTAGCGAAGTTTCGAACAATAAACCTATTGTCTACGAAGTATGCCTTGAGTCAGTGTTTCTGGAAACCGATTTCCGCCTAATCAAAAGGTTCTTGCGGTATTGGGAGGGGCTGATCCCCATCACCTGGCGAAAGACTGTGCTGAAGTGTGCATGGCTTGCAAAGCCGGAATTGATAGCAATGTCAGTAAGGCCTTCGTCACTGTGAAGTGCAATTTGTTCCGCGGCTACTTCAATCCTTCGTTGTCTTATGAAATTCCCGACTGTCTGACCGTAATGACGTCGGAATTCGCGGCAGAGGTGGACCGGGTGGACATGTGCCGTGAGTGCCAGCGATCGCAGTTGATGCTCTTCCGTGGGTTGGTCGTAAACATATTCGCGCACGCGGCGCAACCAAGGCGGAGGATGGTGGGTGACGGGTTGCTCGGTGCTTCGAATCAACTGGGCCGACAGCTCCAGCGCCAAACCTTCAATCATGAGTTCTGCGGCGGGGTCCTGGATGTGCCACTGACGATAGATGCTGGCTACGAGCCGATCCGTTTGAACCGGTGGGGTCATGACGGGCCGTTCGCAAAAGCTACCATACTCTCCGATGTTTTCGAGCCAAGCTGGTGTGAACTGAATCAGGAAACAACTGGCACCGCGGTTCCCGATCAGGTCGGAATGAACAGCATTCGCCGGGCGGAAAAGCTGAAGCCCGCGGCTGAGAGAGAAGGAGCGACTTTGGAATGCTTCATAGTAATCGCCCTCCAAGACCTGAATTAGCGCCGCGGGTTCATGCCTATGGGGAGCCAAGGTAGTGCCAGGCGGATAGCGGACTGCCGTGAGAATCAAGTCACCGACCGGCTCCCGCCGCACCTGAACAGTATGCTGCGGGCGATTGTTCGGACTGCCAGAATCAGGCGGTCTATATAGAATCGACATCGGTGGAACACGATAGCATGTGAACTGGGGGTGAGCAACAGTCAGTTGCCATCAGAGCGGACCCCGCCCTCTGGATGGCGACGAGGAGTTTACCGCATGGGGTTGGACGAATGATGATGCTGGCGCGCGGTCTTGGCTGGCCTCCATTTACGTACCGAAAACAAATAAGAAATTGCTTGGGACGCTTCGCCGGCGGTCAATCTTTCGTGTGCCAGGGTAGCCCTCACGACAGTCTCTCAGTCCCTACTTCTTGGTCATCGGCGACTTCATGTGCTACGAGCGGGCCGCTTTAGACCGTCGTCCAGGCCAGCCTCCTGCCCGCTAATTCCTTAGAAGAATGCAAGGAGAGTGGAAGCCAATGCTCTGGAAACTACTTATAATCCAGGCCAACCAGTATGATTGAGCATTTCGCTGGGGAATGAAATATGCACTTCTCGCAGTTTTTTCACGCCTGCGCGCTGATCTCACTGCTGTTGGCCTTGAGCATACGGGCCTCTAGCGCGGAACAGCCGAAGGTGCGGGCAATCACTGCCTTCGTGCGTCTGGACCGCACAAAGTATATGGATCAGGTCGAGGAAGCTCTTGTGATGTTGCGGCAAGCAAAAGCAGCATTTGAGAGAGCCGGTTTCCAAGTACAATCCATTCGCATTACAACACAGCCGTTCCCCGAGTATATCCAGAACCTTTCCCATGCGGAGGCCCTTAAATTTTTTAGCGAATACGATCAGCTTTCCAAAAAGGAACACTTCAGCGCTTCGATTGGTCCCGCCATGAGTTCCACGAACGACGGCACGCAATATGCGGAGTTACTCAGCGCTATTCTGCTTACGACGGGCCTGGACAGCAGCATAATCGTTGCCGGAGAGGACGGGATTCACTGGGATGCTGTACGCGCAGCAGCCAAGCTCATCAAATATGTGGGTGCAAACACGCCGCGCGGCCAAGGCAATTTTCGCTTCGCCGCTACCGCTTTATTGCCACCGAATGCACCATTCTATCCGGGGTCTTACCATACTGGTGCGGGCCGCGAATTTACGATAGGGCTTGAGACCGCCGGTGTCGTTCGCGACGCTCTCGTCGCTTCGACATGGGACCCTACGAGCGCAGAAGAAAGGTTGAAGGCTTCGCTTGGTGGATACGCACGTGTTGTTGAAGAAATTGCTGGCAGAATCCAACAACAGACGGAGTGGCAATACATGGGTCTTGATCTTTCAACCGCTCCAAACAAACAGATATCCATTGGGGCGGCAATTGAACAATTCACCGGATCACCGTTTGGATCGAGTGGAACCATGACTGCTGCCGCGGTAATCACGACGGTATTGCACGATATCCCTGTAAGACATGCCGGCTATTCCGGACTTATGCTTCCCATCCTTGAAGACAACGTCCTCGCACAGCGGTGGACTGAGGGCAGGGTAACGGTCGATGCTCTTCTAGCGTACTCTTCCGTGTGTGGCACGGGGCTGGATACGATTCCGCTCCCCGGCAATGTCTCGCAAGGACAGTTGGAACACATGATTGCTGACGTCGCGACTCTTGCCTTGAAATGGCATAAGCCTCTCTCTGCCAGATTGCTCCCTGTACCAGGGAAGAAGACCGGAGACCGCACCGAGTTTGACGGCCCTTCTCTCTTGAATGTAACGCTCCAGCGCTTGCCGTAGTGGAGATGCGCTAGAGATCGCTGGGACGCCAACGTTGTAAGTTAACCTCTAACTACGAAGAAATCGTTGTATTCTCATCTCGTCTTTTTGGCTGCCAAGGAGAACATGATGATAGGTCGCGATCGAGCTTCACGCGAAGCACTAGAGCATTTTCTTACGCGAGGCCTGCTTATCTTATCGATTCAAATGAACACAGCCCAGGGTCTGGAGCCTGCTTCTTTCAATGAGCAGCCACAACAGGAAGCCCAGACGGGAACTATTCAGGCCTGGGGAGATGCGGAACGGGAGCGCTGGGTAGCTGATTTTCGGCAACTCATAGACGAGATGTCAGTACATTACGCAAACCTAGAATGGGCCGTGAACGACCGTCACATGGACCTCGCCGCATTGCGATCGGAAACGGAAGACAGAATTCGCTCAGCTCGCAGCGAAGATGAGGAACGAAAGCTACTAAGCAAATTCCTGGACGCGTTTGGAGATGGTCATCTTGAGCTACGGTGGCCAAAAGGCCGGTCCGTGAACCCGCCTCCCGCACACCCGAATGGGGAAACTACTGGTATTTGCTCCCGTTTAGGGTATGTCCATCGAGGCAAACGTGGCGTTGACTTTTCCCTTTTAGCTGGTTATCAGCCAATTAGCGACGAGGACTCGACGGACTTCCCTGGCGGCATTTTGAAGCTACATAATGGTGTTTCGGTTGGAATAATTCGCATCGCGATCCTTTCCGAGCACGATTTCCCGGATGCCTGTGCTGAAGCCATAAGCCGCCTTCGGCTCGCGGATTCCGAACATTGCGACGACAAATGTGATGACAAGGTCGAGAGCGAGACAGCAAGTGTTTTGTTGGGAAAATTGCAAAGGCGGGCCGCGGCACTTCGCCGCTCAGGGGCGGAATATCTCCTTGTAGATATCACACAGAATGGCGGCGGGTCAGACTGGGTAGATCCGGTCGCGCGAACTCTTTCCCCTGTTCCGCTTCAGGATTCAAGAATGCTATTCATGAGGCACGAGCATTGGACACATCAGATTCAGGACAGCCTCGACGACATTGAAGCAGATTTGCGAAATGGTAAGTCCCAAAGAGGACTCCTGGAACAATCGGAAAAGGTCATGCAAAAGGCCCTGAGCCAATCGAAGGAGCGTTGTGATCAATCTCCGTTGTGGGCCGGCGGCGAACCATCCTGCTCTTTAATGGTTCCAGGCCTGCGATTCCCCGTTGAAGTTCTTCCTTATGCCAAGCCAGGTTCATTCCCCGAGCTTAAATCAAGAACGAGATTGTTTTATGCTTTGAGGTACTCGTATGAAGAAAGCGCGAACAAGCTGCCCCTTCTAGTACTGATCGATAAGGATACTTGGTCCGCGGCGGAGTATCTTCCAGCCATCCTTCAGGACAACAAGGCAGCGACAATCATCGGTGAACTGACCGGCGGTGCGGGTTGTGGATACACGAACGACGGGATTCCGACCGTTCTAAAGAACTCTGGCGGCACGGTCAAGATGCCCGATTGTATTCGGCTTCGAGCAGACAGCTCCAATGAAGTGGACGGAGTTACGCCCGATGTGCTTGTTGCTTGGGCAGCTAGAGACACGCCGATCCAGCGCGCTCACAAATTGGAGCTCGTGCTTAATGCAACAATATGGAAGCACAGGACCGGAACATCGCATCGCCTTGCGCAAGATACTAGGCCGTTGGGTCAAGGAATGGAGTGAGATAGAGTTCTTGCCTACGTAGGACGACGCCACCATAAATAGCATTGAGCCAGGCGTGCTTTCGGCTCTGGCGGTGTCCTAGATTATGAGAGACCGCATCAATAGGAGACTAGACGTAGCAAGTGACAAGCTTAGGGTCTAGAGTCCACAAAAAGTGGGAGACACCGGAAGTTAGGCTTCCATAGTCGATCCCGCCTTGTTCAATGAAGGCGGAACCCAAGCCCGGCATTGCATTTAGTGTTGTTCTCCCGTCGTTATGGCGCAAAAGAAAATGGGCGCAGACGGTCGGGGGGCAAACCCAACAGCTCGCGAGCCAAATCACAGTCTTCCGGCCGGGCAGTTATTCACCTCTATTCTCGCTTGCCCTAAACCTCTGGCTTGTCTTTGCATCTTGAGCCTTGAAAAGCGAAACAGCGTCGTAACAGGTAGTCCAAACCTGACGCTTAGAATAATAAAGCGCGTTATGCCCATGGAAGACAATTGTCTGGCTCGCAGCCTATAGTTCTGCACACTCAGATTGACCGTGTGCGGCTTTAATCTGCGCCACGAGATTGAGAGAGTCAGCGTGAGAATCCCAATGGTCGAGGCGCGCATGCCCCCCAAAGCTCTGTATTTTTCGGATGCACGTAACTATTTGTTTTGTC
>Ga0307476_10001732_pt1 | contig 13260 bp, 14 predicted proteins | sample atmos_gasesECM2C_2_FD_203314 | JGI IMG/M metagenome (GOLD analysis project Ga0307476, IMG submission 203314) | Hardwood forest soil microbial communities from Morgan-Monroe State Forest, Indiana, United States - atmos_gasesECM2C_05 | ecosystem: Environmental > Terrestrial > Soil > Temperate... | reverse complement strand
CGTAAAAGTAACGGACTGCTCCACGTCGAACAATGGAGAAAGCGCACTCAAGGATAAAAGAAATTTCAGACATTAAGATCCAAACGACCGCGCCCGGCCAACTCGAAGGCGGGCAGCAACCACTGCAAGGCGATGCCGAACAAAAATCAACTTGTGGTTTCGTTGGGAGCCAAGTATTCCGAGGTTTTCCGCCCGCACCCGAGGTGCAGCATGGTAGTGCTGGCCCGGTATCTCCGGCCCCGAACAATCGCGAGAATGCAACTGTAGGCGATATGTATGTCGCAGCGCCTGTTACCGTCAGTGTTAAACCCGTTGACCGAAAAACCTTGGAAGGCTCGACACCCGGAGATTTCCGCGCAAAGGCCGCAGATGCGAAGATGCCGAACCAACCAGCGCCACGTCAGCCGGTAGGCCAAGCAAGCCTCAATTCCGAACTAGACGCAGCCTCGAAGCCGATTAGCTTCAATTCCGGAAAATGTCGGAAGCTAAACCCCGCGTTGTCATCTGCGTTCTCTGTGGCCCGGAGCGCCATAGCTGGATTAACCCTCGACTGGTTACCACGCTATTGCATGCCGCACAAGACCCGCGCTTCGCCGTAGAGATCGAATTCATATACGGCACTCACGGCGTAGATCGTGCGCGTAATCTCGCAGTTGATAAGGCGAGAGAGAAGCAATCGGACTGGTGCGTACAGATCGACAACGACATGACCATTGTCGATCCGCTGGGAATCCTCAGCGAAGCGAACGCGAATTCGCTCGACGTTGTTGCTGTGTCTGCTGGCATCTGCAAAACCGAAGGCACGTACCAGCCGAATGTAGACCTTGCCAGAGAACGTTGCGGCAACTTCATGCGCGTAACGAATGCGGGTGCGGGTGTTCTTATGATTCGCTCCGCTGTCTGGCAGAAGATACCGAAGGCACAGCTATTCGTCTGGACTGCCGACTGCGGCGAAGATGTGTATTTTGCAAACTTCGCGCAGACCCTTGGGTTCAAGTTGTGGACCCATGCCAGCCTTGCAGGGCACCTAAAAACCGTGGACATTACTTCGCTACTGAAGGGTGTCGGCTAAACTTTGCGGGTCTTGATTTCCGACCCGCGTCACTGGCGAACCTGCCAGATGACACAGGGAGCAGCGTGCCTTCCATCACGTTGCTCCTGATCTTATGACGTTCCTAGAAACAGCACACTACCAGCGCATGGTGCATCTCTCGCAGCATCCCCACGAAACAGCGCGACAGATCAGCGCGAAACAATTCAGACCCGATGAGGTAACCAACAATGGGACTCAGCAACGAGAACCAGAACCCGAACACAACAACGACTGACGATTACCGCGGCGAACTTGCCGTGATGCAAACCCGCCGAATCGCATCGAAGCTAATCAAATACGAACACAACCCTGACCCGCGAGAACTCCCGAACCCAGCGCTTACGACCACACCCATCCGAACAAAGCAAACGTTGATTCCGATGCGAGTCAGAGTGGATGCAAGTTGCGCAGACCATAACAGCCGCGTCAGTGCTCACGGTGCAGTCGAAATATTCGCGCACACATGGCGGGGTAGATCGTGACGGTTAAAGAAATTGCGGCACTCGAACAAGTCAGCCCACGCATGATTCAACGTTACATTGCCGCAGGATTCCAAGGGCACATCCTTCCCGCTGTCCGTATAGGGAAGTCTTTCGCGATTGCAGAGGCTGATTATCACGCATGGCGGGTGCTCTGTGGATTCGAGCAAGCGGCAGAGCCACAGCCCGAACCACAGCCGCGCCAGGTGGAAGTGATAGCACCGCCAGTGCCAGCCTTACCTGCATTCCCGCCTTGGCCGCAAGCAGCAGACCCGAACGGACAAATGACGAATGCCCCACATGAGCACAGCAGAAATTTTCCACATCCCGAAGCGTGCCGCATTTACATGGAAGAACAACTCCGAAAGCAGCAAACGAAGATTAGAGGCTACGAAGATGAAAACTGACAGATTACTTTACAGCCGTGCGGAGACAGCCCAACTGCTAGGTATCTCTCTGGTGCACTTGTGGAAGCTAACGAAACGCGGAAAGCTGAGACCTATCCATGCTGGAGACCGGGTGCTGTATCCGGTTAACGAACTCCACAGATTTATCCAGCAAGCGAAGTGAATCGGCCCAAGCCAAGCATTACCAGTTGTAATGCTCTGGTTCTTTCTGGTTCTCCAAGGGTTAGAACCTTTTGAATATCAGTTCATATTTTACGAGAGCATTAGTTCCTGTGGTCCTTTGGGATTCTTAGGATATTTTGCAACAATCCACCACCACCAAGAAGAATCCAGATTCATGATTCCACAGAGACACAATTCCCCGTAAGGGGAATGCATGGCTAGATGGCCCCTCCCGTAAGACCACAAAATAAAACGACTTGCAGGTTCTGTGCGGGACGGGCCGTCCCGCACAAGTGCCTTTGTGCGGGATTTCTGGGCCGCACGGTGCAGGAAAAATGTCCCATCACGTGTTTGCAAAAAGTCCCAGCACAAACGAACGAAAGAGGAAGGCAAATGTTGAAGCACGATGCAAGGAAACAAATACTAGACCGCGCTGTCACTCGATACCCGAAAAGCGTTGTTTCAGTGCTGGCAAAAATTGTCGATTTAACCCGCGTCCCAGATTGGCGCACAAGTCACGTGGAAGAGTTTTCCTCCGTTCCCACACCCGGAGGGAAGTTAGCCTTCCTAACCAATCTGGACCGCCGCACTGTGCACAGGGCGTTGAAGGCTCTCGCCAGTGATGGCGTTATCAAACCCAGCACGCGGGAGAAGTTCTCATACAACGTTAACCCGGAGGCATTGCGAATGTTTGCATCGAAGTATCTGACCACGCGCACCCGTTCCATCGAAACCAAAATCCTAAACTCCATTCGTATGAAGTTCACGCGGACCCCGGACAAAAAAGCCGCATGGGCCGATGTCCACCCCGAGCAGTGCAAGTGTGAGCCTCACTTCTGCTCACACCCAAACGTCATTTAGGTGTATCGGTACACACAGCAGCAAAGGGCCAGCATCCGCGCTGGCTTGATCTTTATGACCACACCACAATTTGAACCCTTGCTGTCACAGGCGGAAGCCGGACAGCTTTTGCAGTTGCATGAAAAAACCGTAGCACGCATGGCACGACGTGGGGAACTTCCAGCCGTGCACCTTGGAAGGTACTGGCGATTCCGTGCCAGCGCCCTTAACCAGTGGATTGAGTTACACTCAACCTGCCAATCCGTTCGCGTGAACTGAAAGGACAAGAATGCAGAACACGCGAACAACTTTTCAGCAGGGAAGTATTAGGCGAGAGGAACGCAAGAATGGTCCTGACGTTTGGACCCTTCGCTGGCGAGAGATGAAAAACGACACCAGCACACGGCGCAAGGTTGTCTTAGGGACAATCGAAAAACTGCCAACCAAAGCAGCCGCGTGGAAGGCTTGCGAATCTTTACGCATGACAATCAATCCGGTCACAGGCACCCCGCACACGCTGGGCGAACTTGTGACCCACTACAAGCAGAAGGAAATGTCAGACGATAGCGGGAAGTCTTTCGCCACACGAACGGCATACCAGTTTTATTTGAAAGGATGGATTGTGCCGCAGTGGGGTGAGCACTCCCTTACCGATATACGCACGGTAGCGGTCGAAGACTGGTTGAAAACCGTACCGCTGGCCCCAGGTAGCAGAGCGAAGATTCGGAATATCATGTCCACGCTTTACAACCATGCAATGCGTTATGAGTGGACAGAGAAAAATCCGATTCGTTTGGTGCGTCAGTCTGCAAAAAGACTGAGCACTCCCGATGTTCTCACCGCTGAGGAGATCGGAAAGCTACTGGCAAAGCTGGAAGGCGTTTATCACGTCATGACGTTTCTTGCTGCTGTTACTGGACTGCGCGTAAGTGAACTGCTGGCGCTACGCTGGGCAGACATCCACTTTGACACGGCTGAGATTTATCTCACTCGCGCCATTTGGTGCCAGCACATCGGGCCGATGAAAACAGCAGCGTCAGAGAAACCCGTTCCAATGGATGCTGGCCTAGCAGCGCTGCTGCTGGACTGGCGTGGAAAGTGTCTTTACAATCAAGACACGGATTATGTTTTCGCATCTGCTGAGATGCACGGCAAACAACCGCTGTGGCCAAGCTCGGCAATGTGCAAACACATCCGACCCGCTGCGAAACTGGCGGGGATTGTGAAACATGTTCGCTGGCACGTATTTCGACACTCGTTTGCAACGCTCCTTAAGGGGAATGGTGAAGACGTGAAGACAGTACAAGAGTCACTGAGACACGCTGATCCGGGAGTCACCCTGAACACGTATACTCAAGGGCTCATGCCGGTGAAAAGGGAAGCACAACGCAAGGTTATTGCGATGATTGGGAATGATTGGACCCACGCTTTGGCATCTGAATTGCCGCATGGACCCACTTGGACCCACGCACCTCAGACACCCTCTGCAAGTGCTTGATTGTAAAAGGCGGGCGCGTAGCTCAGTTGGTAGAGCAATGCCCTTTTAAGGCATGGGTCGCAGGTTCGAGTCCTGCCGCGCTCACCAGGATTTTCCATCACTTAGCGTTAAGGCCTCGCTGAACCTAACAGCGAGCGCGAAGACTAGTCACTGTCTCATCTCAATGGCGGTTTGGCCTTTTCGCTGTTCGTGTTGCCGGCCCAGCTTATACGTCATCGCATCCAAGGCGTGGTTTCCCCATATGATGCATACCGTGGTTGTCACAACCATCAGGAAGAATATCCCCCCACTCCCTTTGCCGATGCGGAGGGCTGAAACCACAATCCAAACGCTGCAAGCCAGAAACACAAAAATTGCTATCAGCTCTTGCAGGCGGTAAGCAATCGGGGAAAACTGCATAAAAAACATAGAAAACAAGGCGGCGATAGCAAAAAGTAAGCCTGACGAGAACACTGCAAATGCGAGGCCGGCCCCGGCGGCTTTGGAAATCTCGCTGCGATTTGAGAGCAGCAACCCAGAAAGGATGAAGGGCAGCAGCGGCAGCGCAATCCTGAGGGCCGACATCCACAACGGAATTACAAAGCTATCCGCCCCTCCTCCGGGGTGTTGTTCATGCCATTGTTTGTCGGCAAGGTAGCCAAACCAAAAAAATGCAACCGTCGCGAAACTTGACAGGCCCAAAGCTTTTCGGATTCCGTGCAAGGGAACTAGAAGGTTTCCTTCACTGTCCCATGAATCCGGTTTGCCATCCGTCGGCATACTTGCCTGTGCCTTCAACGCTAAGCTCGCCCAAACTATCACTCATGATAGCGAAAATGGTGTTGAGATAAGTCAGTTGGGTTGCTGTGCTCCGACCGAAAGTAACTCGTCCGAATCGAGCGCCAGGCTCATCGCAGCAGATCCCGTAACTGCGTTTCAGTTGCAAAACCCCACCTTTTACCTGCAAGCTGATATCCATGCCTGAGTTGCCGGATGTTGTCGCTTATATCAGCGCACTCGAATCTCGTATCGTCGGTCAGCCACTGCAGCAGATACGGCTAACCAGTCCTTTTCTGCTGCGGACTGCGCACCCGCCGCTGGCGAGCGTCGAAGGCCGTACGATCCGCGAACTCCGGCGGGTTGGTAAGCGTATCGCAATCGGACTTGAAAATGACCTTTGGCTGGCGCTCCATCTGATGATTGCCGGCCGCTTGCACTGGCGGGCGCCGCAAGCGAAGTTAGCCGGCCGCCAGAGTCTGGCCGCTTTCGATTTTCCCAACGGCTCGCTGGTTCTCACTGAGGCTGGCGCCAAGCGACGCGCGTCTTTGCACGTAGTCGAAGGCGAGGAGGGCCTGCGTTCTTTCGACGCCGGAGGAATCGAAATCTTCTCCAGCGATCTCGATTCGTTTCGCGCGAAACTCAGCGCAGAAAACCACACGCTGAAGCGCGCTCTTACCGACCCGCATCTGGTGAGTGGAATCGGCAACGCTTACTCCGATGAAATCCTGCATGCGGCTCAACTCTCCCCCATCGCTCTTACACAAAAACTACAAGCGCTCGAGTGGGAGAGACTCTTCGCTGCGACCCGGTACACACTCAGTTTCTGGGCAAACCAACTCTCCGCCGAGGCGAAGACGGCCTTCCCGGAAAAAGTCACTGCATTTCGTAAAGGAATGGCAGTTCACGGACGCTATGGTGAGCCGTGTCCCAGATGCGGCGAAAAAGTACTTCGGATTCGCTATGCTGACAAAGAAACGAACTACTGCGCGCGCTGCCAGACGGATGGTAAAGTTCTTGCGGATCGAAGCCTGTCTCGACTATTGGGATCAGACTGGCCGCGGACCATGGATGAACTGGAAGCTCTAAAGCGCCGCTAAATGCGAACGCAGATCCGTCAGTCCGCCGAAACCTTCTTGCCGGTTTCGTCCCAAATTCGCACGCTGTGCGTCTCGCGCAGCAGCAGGCTTCCCACAATGAACGTAATGCCGGCGACACTCATCGGATAGTAAAGACCCGCATAGATATTACCGGTAGCTGCCACCAACCAGAGACCGATCAGCGGCAGCAAACCGCCGAACACCCCGTTTCCTATGTGATAAGGCAGAGAGACCGACGTATAACGAATCCTCGCCGGAAAGGCCTCGATCAGATAGGCCGCGATGGGTCCGTAAACCAGACACACGTAGAGAACTTGTATAAACACAAGCAAAACCAGCATGGGGAGATTCGGATTTGCCGCCTCCTTGGCGGGCACCAGCGCCCCATTCGCGCCAGTGGTCATGGGTGTGAGCTTGGTCGCACCAGTCACTTTGTCCTTGGAGGACGTTACCGTGACAATGTTGTTCCCTGCGGCGCGTTCCATCGCCTTGTAGATCGGTATATAAGTGACGACCGCAAGCAGGCACCCCGCCATCATCAGCTTCTTCCGGCCGATGCGGTCGGAGAGCGCGCCTACCACAGTGAAGAACGGCATCCCGATCAGCACGGCGAGCGCTACTACCTCGTTAACGGTTTTGCCATTAATTTTCAGGATCCCGCCCAAATAGAACAGCGCATAATACTGTCCGGTGTACCAGACCACGCCCTGCCCAGCTGTCGCTCCAAAGAGCGAAATTAAGACGAGTTTCAAATTCGCCCATTTGCCGAAGGCGTCCTTAAGTGGCTGCGCCGAAGTCATGCCCGTGCTCTTGAGCTGAGCGAAGATGGGAGACTCCTTCATCTTTAAGCGAATATAGAGTGAGATCAGCACGAGGATGATGGACACGAGGAAGGGGATGCGCCAGCCGTAAGCGGAGAAGTCGTCCTTCGACATTGAGTATTGCGTGCCCAAGATTGCGATAAGCGAGAGGAAAAAACCTAACGAGGCCGTGATCTGTATGAAGCTGGTGTAGAACCCGCGCTTGTTGTCAGGAACGTGCTCGCCCACGTAAACCGCAGCGCCGCCGTACTCGCCGCCTAGCGCCAGACCTTGTAGGACGCGAATCAAAAGCAGAACAATCGGTGCGAACCAGCCTGCCGTCTTGAAGGTCGGCAAGAGGCCGATGGCAAACGTCGAGAAGCCCATGATAGAGAGCGTTACGAGAAAGGCATACTTGCGCCCCACTAGGTCGCCAATGCGGCCAAAGAATAACGCGCCGAAAGGTCGCACCAGGAAGCCGACCGCGAAGGTCGCGAGATAGGCCAGATAAGCGAACGTGTCGTTGCCTTGGGGATAGAACTTCAGGGCCAAGATCAACGTCAGGCTTCCGAAGATATAAAAATCGTACCACTCGATCATGGTGCCCACAGAAGACGCCATGATCACCCGCCAGATGCTGTATTCTGCGGTTCGCGTCCCCAACACCTGCGCATTTGCCATAGTCTCCTCCAATTATCTTCGGCAACTGGTCTCGACTTCTTCCCATTCACGGCGCAAAGCGATTCGCTCCTTCGCTTTGTGGTGTGCATTGTAACCCAGGCGGGCGATTGCACAATGTTTTTCTGAGTGAGCTTGACAGGTCGCAGCCGGGCAGCCCTCTTGACCTTCCATGAACGGGCGCGTCGGGATCAAGATGCGGCCAAATGCGCAGCGGAGTTTGAGCTCAGGAAGGAACAGGGAAGGAGAACCGGATCGGGCGTTTCTATGGAGAAGAACTCTCTTCAGATTTTACGGACGGGCGGCGAAGCTCCGCTTCTGCGCGCTACCCTGGGCGACTCGCGTCGTGAGGTCGTCAATCGAGGGTATGGATTCGGGAATAATCAGTTTGCGCTCCTGCGGCCGCGCTCCGGTCCGGATCGCTTCAGTAAGCATTTCCAGAGCCAGATCGGTGTTCGGGCGAATATAGACTGTTGCAGCCAGCATGCCGCCGCGTACCCACGATTGCCCAGTCTTAGGCAAGCCATCGCAGCCGGTGAAAGGTATCTTCATCCAGCGCTCGCGCTCACCTTCAGCGATTTCCGAGAATGCCTTTCTGGCGCCCGCCGCCATACTGTCATCCTGTGCACCCACCAAATCGATGATCGTCTGCTGCGAAGTCCGAAGCCGCAGCCATGAACTCATGGCGCGATGCGCGCCCTCTTCGGTCCAATTGGCGCGTATTGTCTTCACTTGGATGTTAGCGGGTTTTGTCAGATTCATTCCGGCCGTGCGTCGCTGAGCGGCAGTACTGTTAGCAGGACCTTCGATGTAGAGCATGGAACCACCCTGCGGTAGTAGTGCCGCAAACTGCTTCCCCTGAATTTTACCCACCTCTTCATGGTCAGAACTGATGGAAAAAACCGGCACCTGAGAGGAGTCTCGAAGCTCACGCAAATAATCCGCATCATAGTTCAGGACGACCCAGCCAATATCCGCGGCCACCGCGGCCCGGGCTACCTGCGGAAACGCCGTTCCACCGCAGGGCTCGAATATGATGGCGTCCGGACGTGACGCGGCGGCGCCCTGGATGTAATGCAGCAGTTGCTGGCTTTGCGTAACCGCGTCGTTGCTGGCATGGACGATCTGCAAGTCCACCCCCAGACGCCGCGCAGCCTTCTCCGCGGCGGCTGCCTGTTCCTGCTGGTAGTCGTTATCGTTGTTAGTGAGCGAGACCAGAAAACTGAGTTTTTTCATACCTTCACCAGTTCGATCATAAGCCAACCTGCGCGGTGCCGACGGTGACCAGAGTAACCATGGTATAAATCATTTTGGGAAGAGAACAGCAGGGCCGTCAAAGCCAATAAAACTGGGGACTCTAGCCCCTGAGACTTGGCTGTTCACTGTGGCCATGTTCATTGAAGAACTGCTTGCGATATGCGGCGTCGTGAAAAGCTTCCGTGCCTCCGGCACGCATGGTCGACAAAGCACCGGCCAAATTCCCGGCGCGAAGACATGCGGATAATTCGGCGCCCCGTACGTAATGATGCAGGAAGCCCGCGTCAAAGCTATCTCCAGCACCCACGGCGTCTACGGCATCCACTTTGATCGCGGGGCTCATGGTGCGCTCTGCTCCGCGTTGCGCCATCGCGCCCTCACGGCCTAGCTTCACCACCACCAGGGGTACGATCGCCGCAAGTTTTCTTACCGCTGTTTCCAGATCGCTGACTCCCGCCGCTTTTTGCGCCTCGCGCTCATTGGGCATGAAAACGTCGACATAGCGTAGGGCGTCCTGCAGGCCGCCTTCCCAAACATCGTCGGGATCATCGTTCGTATCGAGAGAAACGGTTAGACCTGCCTGCTTCATTTTGAGGAACAGCTCCGGCACTCGTGGGCGCAGCCCACCTTGCAGGTAAAAAGAAGAAAGATGAAAATGCCTTGCATCTCCGAGATAGTCAAAGTCGAGGTCTTCCCACTTCAATTCCGCTATGGTTCCGGAATACGTAACCATGTTGCGCCATCCGTCGCGCTGAAGAGCGACCGTAATGCCTGTCTTAACGGAATCCGATACGCGACGCATTCGCGAGACGTCCACCGCGCTCCGCTGCAAGGCTCGCAGAGCAGTCTGGCCCAGGTCGTCGTCGCCGATGCACGACTGAAACCCGACGCGGCTGCCTAACGCCGAGAGATTGTGCGCCACGATCGCCGACGATCCCCCCAGCGTCAACATCATTCGATCCGCCAGCAACTCCCGTTCTCGCGGAAGTTCGTCGGGAAGACCGTAGAGGATCAGGTCGAGATTTACTTCGCCTGCGATAGTGACGTCGAAACGTGGCATCAGTGATGGCTATTCTAGCGGCTGCTTCTGTTTATGCAGTAGAGGAACTTTAGCACCCTGACATCCCCGGCCATCGCTTCACACGTTGGCCATCTTTGGCCCATCGGCGACCGGGACGGCCACTTTTCGCAGCGGCTGGGTGATCGCATTCATCACCTTTTCAAACCCGGCGAAATCGAGCGATTGCGCTCCATCCGAGAGCGCCCGCTCCGGGCACGGATGCACTTCGATGATGAGTCCATCGGCTCCCACCGCCACCGCCGCACGCGAGACTGCGGCAATCAGACTCTGCTTCCCCGTCCCGTGCGAAGGATCGGCAATTACCGGCAGATGCGAAAGATCGCGCGCCAGTGCCACGGCCGCAAGATCGAATGTATTGCGCATCTCTGTTTCGAAGGTCTTAATACCGCGTTCGCAAAGAACCACCTCGCTGTTACCTCCAGAAAGCAAATACTCCGCGGCCAGCAGCCACTCTTTCACCGTCGCCGATGGTCCGCGCTTCAATAGCACCGGCTTGTTCACAGTTGCCAGTCGCCGAAGCAATGCGAAATTCTGCATGTTGCGCGCTCCCACCTGCAGCATGTCCACATGCTCACAAATAATATCCACATCTTCCGTGCTCATCACCTCCGTTACCACTGGCAGACCCGATTGCTCGCGCGCCTCACGCAGAATCTTCAGCGCCTCTAGGCCAAGCCCCTGAAAATCGTAAGGAGAAGTTCGGGGCTTGTACGCCCCGCCCCGCAGCATTGTCGCGCCGGCCCGTTTTACCGCGTGCGCCGTGCTAAGTAACTGCTCCCGGGATTCCACCGAACACGGTCCTGCAATAACCACAACTCCGGGCCCGCCAATCGCGACGCCACCAACATTCACCACCGTCCGCTCCGGCTTCACCTGCCGGCTTACCAGCTTAAAAGGCTGAGCGATGGCGACCACGTTCTCTACGCCGGGCGCCACCAACAGCGCTTCGATCTCGTGCCTGCGCCCGTTTCCCACGGCGGCGACGATGGTCCGCTCGACGCCTCGCGTCATGTGCGGCTGGTAGCCTGCTTCGCGAATGCGCTCGATTACGTGCGCAATCTCCTGTTCGGTTGCTTTCTCGGACATGTTAACGATCATCGTTTGCTCCTGTTTTCTGTGCAAAAAGCGAAGGCCGCGATTTTTGCATCGCGGCCTGTGACTTGAACCTTGCTTGATCTAGGTGATCATGTCTGATTTGATCTCCTCGCAAGTCCCGCCGCAGCCGCCACGCTGGTAAACCAGCAGTAGCGAAACGGCCCGGTAAATGAGGTGAATCGCTTCATGAAGAGTCTTCCGTTTACAACTCCGGAACTGCGCGGTCGTTCCATCCGACCTTATTGTATCGAGCTGGCCGTATTGGAGAAGACATTATTGGCGTTTGACCCGATCAGGCGAATCGTTCCCACCACCAGAACCAGGATCACTGCAAGCATCACCGCATACTCCGCGATATCCTGCCCCTGATCTTCCGACCAAATCCTGCGAATGAATTCCGACATATGTTCCCTCCAATCTCCGTATCTGTCCCTGTAAGAGGGAGAACCGCAATCGAAGCACCCATGATGCCGCAGCGTCCGATGGATGTCAATTGTGGATATCTTCATGATCTGGGAACTGACACGGCCCGCCACGCGCCCGATCCGGCCTACCACGCCGCCCAGCAAGGTCAGCCCCGGCTACTGATGTAAACTATTCAGCACACCACCGTCGATCATCAACCATCCACTTGACCTCCCAAACAAAATCCGATACTTTGAGCGCCTCCGCCATCGGAGTCCTCCATACTAAACTGGTTTCGAACCGCCGGGTCAAGGTTCTCGCCAACTGGTTCGCAAGACTGCTTCCATCCGGAGTGCGCGTGCTGGATGTTGGCTGCGGCGACGGGCTGATTTCTGCTCTCTTGCAGCAACAACGTCCCGATATCACCGTGCAAGGCATAGACGTACTTCCGCGCGCGCAGACTCACATTCCAGTAGAAATCTTCGACGGCGCCAGCTTCCCGTTTGCCAGCGCCTCATTCGATGTAGTGATGTTCTCTGACGTTTTACACCACACGGCAGACGCGAGAATTCTGCTGCGCGAGGCGCGCCGCACAGCCAAGCAACACGTGATGATCAAAGACCACTTTCGCAAGGGGCTGGCGGCCAACACCAGGCTTCGTTTCATGGATTGGGTAGGAAACGCCAGGTTTGGAGTGGCGTTGCCCTATAACTACTGGACCCGGCAGCAATGGCAGGCCGCATGGCAGCTAATCGGCCTTCAACCCGAACACCTTGTGACCAAGCTCGGTCTCTACCCGAAGCCCGCCGATTGGATATTTGGCGCAGAACTCCACTTTATTGCGCTTTTGAAGCGGACTTGATTGACCCCTGCTCAGTTGATTCTGGTTTTATCAAGAACCGTCCTGAGTAATCCAAGCGCTGCAGAGGCGTATGTATTCCCCTGATTTCTAGAAATTCGTCGACCGCCTTGCGCGCGCCCTCCCAGTATCCGTAATCGTCCAATTGAATCACACCGCCGGGAACCACCTTGTCATATAACGAATCCAGGCAGACCTTTACGCTTTCGTACCAGTCGCCATCAATGTGCAGAACCGCAATGCGCGGAATTGGCGTGACGGGCAGTGTCTCTTGGAACAGACCCTTTACGAATGTGACATCCTCCGCGACGTTCAGCCGGTCGAATAATCCGCGGACTTCACCCAGTGCCCCAACGCACGTGCCGGTGAAAAGATCGGCCAGCGCGAAATCCGGATCTTGAGAACTCGGAGCCGGGAGCCCCTCAAACGTATCGAAGAGCCAGAGTTTTCGTCGCGACCCAAGCTGGCGCAGGGTCAAGGCCATCAGCGCCGCGCTTCCGCCGCGCGCGCATCCGCATTCCACAACATCACCGGCAATGCCCCGCGTGACAACGTAGCCCAAGGCGCGATACAACCCGCGCAAGCGCGCCACGCTACACATGGTTTCGGTCCGAACCTGGCGGTATAACAAGGCAAAGTCGGAGGGAGAAACCAAGTTCCACGCCTGCATCAGCGTCCGCAGCGCCGTGTCGGCCACCAGCCGCGGATCGCGAGCCCGATGCAGAATCTCACGCCACGGATGTTGCCCAC
>Ga0307476_10001731_pt1 | contig 13265 bp, 11 predicted proteins | sample atmos_gasesECM2C_2_FD_203314 | JGI IMG/M metagenome (GOLD analysis project Ga0307476, IMG submission 203314) | Hardwood forest soil microbial communities from Morgan-Monroe State Forest, Indiana, United States - atmos_gasesECM2C_05 | ecosystem: Environmental > Terrestrial > Soil > Temperate... | reverse complement strand
GCCAGGTAACCGGCCCACATGGGCGCGGCAAAACTGGTTCCGCCCCAGACGTTTGAGGTGCAGGTGGTCTGGTTGGCGCACACGTAGAAGGTAAAATTCGAGTTGGCCGAGACATCCGGGCCGTTGCGATACTTCGTGGATCCCTCGTTGGCCTTGGTGATCACTCCTTTAAGTTTCTGCCAACTCGCAATCGCGAAATGGTCGGGAGAGATGCCGCCGCCACCGTCGACCCAAACGGTTTCGGACGCCCAGCCTTTACCAGCGCCCTTCGTCACTAAGTCCGTGCCGCCGACACAGATGACTAATGGAGATTCCATTGGCCACCAGGTTTTCGTGGCACGCCATGCGCCCTGGTCGCCAGCCGCTTCAAAAAAGCTCTGGCCCTGTGCAGCGAACTTCTGGAAGAACGGATCGTCAGACTTGGGGTCTACGGGCGTCCAATACCACGACGAGCTCAAATTTAGAGGCAACGGCTTATGCGAAGACATGCTACCCAACATGGCCGTATCACTGTTGTTGCTCACGTATAGGTAGACCGCGGTTACTCCAGGAGCCATCCCGAGGGCTTGGGTGATGTCGATGGTTTGTTCCAAATCGTCGCACTTTTGCGAGGCGAGGCAGTGGGTAGAGCTCCCATCGGTGGAAATACCTATGACCTTCGCGGTCCGAGTTTGCTTAGCGTTCTTGTAGTAGGTATTCACGTCGGCTATGTCGAATCCGAAGAACTCCAGCAAGCCGATGTTCTGTCCCTTGCCCGTGAGAGCGGTTCCTTGGTAGTAAGCTGCCCTCATGTCGCTGCCGCAAAAGGCGGCTCCAGGACAGGAACCGGTTGTGGCCGGGGGCTTCACGCCCGGAGGTCTCCGCACCAATGCGGGACGCGGGATGGAATAGTTGTCCAGACCCGTGACGTGCCAGAGCTGGAAAGGCAGGTCCACGGTGGGTTCGCGGTCCGGAGCGTAAAAGTCGCGATTCTCGATGGGGTCGTGATAGAGACCCATGTTTACGTGGAAGGCGGTCTCGACGTTCGCCACCGAGCCCTGGAGCACCACATCCATGGCATCGCGAGAGCCACCGGTGACGGTAAAGCCGTTGGCGGTTGCGAAACGAATCAGAGCATCGAAATCCTTTTGGCTGGGGCCGAACGCTTCGGTAAACTGCTCCACCGTTAGGAACTGCCGGTAGGCAGGGCTGGAAGGATCGTAGAGCTCGCGCAAGAAACTATCTAACCCAGCCTGATCGCGCACGGCTAGAACAATATCGATGTGCATGGACTGAGTTGCGGGAAGCCGGCCAACGAATGGTGCCTGCCCATTGAGAGTCACTTCGCGCACATGGTGCGTCAACAGCGACTGGGGCTGGGCCAGGGCGGTTGGAATGGATGACGCAAATACCAAAAGCAAAGCTGCTGCAATTATCGGCAGCGCGATGGAACGTTTCATGACTTCCCTCCTTGATTGGTTGATGGAACGTCTACGGTGACATGATGGAGTGTCACTACGGGGATTTTGAGCGATGCCAAAGAAGTTTTCGACAAATGGTTTCTCAACGGTCTCCGGAATGATTTACTGCAGAAGAGCAGCAAAGAGCGAAGCGATTTTGAAACGGGCGGGCGATGGAAGTCAATCTGAAACTTAACAAATCTTGGTCATTAGGCAAACCCTTGCAGCAATTGCGCAAATCCATGCGTTAGTTGGCACGTTCCGTGACTTCGACGGCCGGTTGGATCACGGTTGCTGTTGCTTTGCTGTTGCTGATGAGGGGAGCGATGATCCGGGTGTAAAAAAGCCCGCTCCACGAGGAGCGGGCTTTTGGGCAGAATTCACGGACACTGCCCAGGTTACGTAGTTTGTCCGCGCTAGTTGGTGCAGGCTCCTTGCGCCGAGGTAAAGGTGCCGTTGTCGGAGAACTTGTGACCAGCGCCCACCGAAGGCGGACCAAAGAACCAGGAGTAGAACGCCAGTTCTTGCAGGTGATAGGTGTAGCCGTTGGGCATGATCACATTTGGAAAGTTCGTGCCTGTCAACGGATCACCCACTTCGAGATTGTTCTGGCAGCCCGTTACCTGCCCAATATTTCCCCAAGGGGGGGTGGCATTGGTGCCTAGCGGGTCGTCCTGCCATTCGTCGACTTCGTGAGCCGCAATGTCAGTATCCTCAGTGCCCACTCCAAAGGCTCCAGTGAGGTCGAACAAGAACGGCGAGTAAGTCTGTACGGGATTACCGAAGGCTCCGTGGTAGCCGCCAACGCAGCAGTTCGATGTGTTGCCGATGTACCAGGCGACGTTATAGAACATGAAGGTCGGGAACGTCGTTGGACCGACGCCTTGCGACTTCAGCTGCGGAATGATCGTGTTGGTAACCAGCGCGTCCCACCAATTTATCTCAACGCCACCAAAAGGTCCGCACGATTCATTGGCAAGGATTGCCGAGTGCGCCGTCCCGGGATTGATTGTGATGGGTTTGAGAGTGACTACATGCAGCTTGTTGTGGTAAGTCCCACCGTTCTTGCTCACGGAGGTCCAGAAGTTGGCCCGTTGGAAGGCGTCGCTATACTGCTCTTTACCCACGTTGACGCCATTCACTTTGAAATTAGCGGACAAAACCATGGGCGACTGTTTCAGCAGCGTCAAGGGAACCTTCCCTGAGGCGCAGGGGCTCGCCTTGGTGGGATCGAAGGTGTCGCTCCCAATTTTGATGATCACGGGAACGATCTGCATAGTGGTCGCGGTCGTGCCGTTGGTGGTAAGCGGGCTGTTGCCTACCATGACACCCGTGAACTTCTGGCCTTTGGAACCGGAACGAGTCGAGGTGGCGTGATAGGTCCACATTTTGAGTCCGGTGCCGGCGTCGGATTGCTTCTGGACCAAGTCCAGATCGCCGCCCAAAAGCGGCTTGGTCAGGAAATACAGTTTGCGACCGATACTTTCGTCCTGACCCAGCATTGTTGGTGCTACCGCAATCAAGGCGACCGCGGCACAGACGAGAAGCAATAAAATTGTACGCTTCATTGAACATCTCCTTTTTTGTCGATCAGTTTAGGTTTCTGAGGGCCCAGTTTCCCCATATAGTGCGTGCGATGCTGGGCATTACACGCTCGCAGTAAGGCCGAGGAATTGCCAGCAGGTTGTTTCTCACAGTTCAGAATGACAGCTTGCGGGGGCAGCAAGAGGCTAGAGAATTCTGAATGGCATTGGAATGGAAGTCAATACGAAAAATCGGGAATTTTTGGGCGGGGCAAGTTCTTGCAGCTTTTGCGCAAGACTGTTCCGTATTCCGTCGCGAGTAAAGCCCGCTCCACCAGGAGCGGGCTTTCGAACGGCAAACGATTTTTATCGAGCTGCTAGTTTGTCACTCTGCGCATTGAGAGTGTTCGTTGGTGCTAATCGTCTTCAGATAGGTATTGAACATTGAATACCAATGGTTGACTGAAGTCGATTTTCCGTTTGCGACCAAGGCAAACCAGGGTTCGAAGGCCAAGTCCTGAACGTAGTACTGATGCGTGTTCCCAGGGACTTTTAGCGGGACAGGATCGCCCGCAAGAGGGTCTCCGACTTCGAGGGCGCCGCTGCAGCCGTACTGTGGAGCGTACGCTGACTTCCACTGCGGTACGCCGTTGTTGGTGTAGGGATCGTTGATAGTTTCGCCGATCTCGTGGCTGATGGTCACAACGTCGGTAAACCCGTGATCACCGCAGCCGTTGCATGAGAAGGGAACGTCGCCATACGAGCCGGTACCATAAGCGATCCCGCTATTGGTTACGCTGTGGTAGCCGAGTACGCAGCATTGTCCGCCCTCGGTTTCGAAGACATCGTAAGTCATGATGTAGGGGAACTCGTTCTTCGTGATTCCCAGCTTTGCGATGATCGACTGAACCTCGTTATCGAATGTGTTGATGTCAACTCCGGCGTATTTCCCACAAGATCCCGTGTTGAGCTGCCCTGAAGAGTCGTTTAACGTCTGCGTGGCTGCGACCTTATATTTGAGCAGCACGTGATAATTGGGAGACTTCGACTTCACGCTGGACCAAAACTCGCCTCGTTGTACAGCGTCTTCGTACTGGGTAGTTCCCAGGTTCGTGCCGCCCACCTTGTAGTTCACTTTGTTTGAGAAGATGGGCGAAGCCAGGGTGAGGCCCTCAGCGGTGCCAGTTCCACAGGCTTTCTGGATGGGCTTTGTCGGATCGAAGGTCTGACCTGGAACCTTGACGATGAGCGGAATAATCACCATGTTCAGGGTCGTGGTGGCGGAGCCCTTGGCAGGGTTAGTTCCGATCATGGTGTAGGGATATTTTGTCCCCTGGTAAGTGAAGCTGCCCGTCCAAGTCGGCAGAGCGGCACCGACCTCGGCTAGTCTTTGCATTTCGGCCACGTCTACTGGCACCTGAGGCGGAATTACAAGATACTTTGCGGTTGCGTGTGTGTCTACACTCTGAGCAACGGCCACTCCGACAATCAGCGTTGCCGTCAACGCAAGGACAGCGAGAGTGTAGCTCATCCTGACCAAAACTGTACGCTTCATTGAATAATCTCCTTGTTAGTCTGGTTGGTTAATTTGAATTTCGAAATCCAAGAGTTGCGGTTTTCTCCAAACGGACCCATCGCAGTTTTACAGGGACACGGTAAGTATTTCTCAGCAGTCCAGAATTACTCGCTGCGGGGGAAGAACAGCGGCCACAGAATTCTAACGGCCTTGCTGCGGAAGTCAATCGAAAACCGATTCGAATTTTACTGATAGGCAAACTCTTACGTTTATTGCGCAGGTTTGTGCGCATCGCGCAGGCGCGACCTGTGACAAGGTTCCAGAGACTCCGGAAAAGTAAAGTCAAGGTGGCGCACGACCAGAGGTGATGTTGCTCTGCGCTCGCACACAAGGGCGTCCGCCACACCTTGCCTTATAGTTCGCGCGAAAGGATGGTGATGGTGCGCTGGTCGGCAGTATTGCTGACTTCCGCAGAGGAGAGCGGCAGGCGAATTTCGACCATCAAGCCGCCTTGCGGTCGATTCGATATTCTGATGGTACCGCCGTGCAAGCGCACGGCGCGATCTGTGATGGCCAGGCCCAGGCCAACGCCGCCAGTCTGACGACCGCGGGCATCGTCGATGCGGTAGAACGGGAGGAAGAGTTTATCGAGCGCGTCCTCGGGTACGCCGGGGCCGGAGTCGGTCACTCGCACTACGGCTTCAGGTTTGCCCGCGCCGTCGTTCTTGAGTCCGGTGTCCTGCGACCCAAGATTTTGTAGCGTCATTTTCTGCGAGCCCTGCAATCCGATGCCTTGCAGGCCTACACCCTGCTCCAGACGAACCTCCACGCTGGTGCCTGGATGGGTATAACGGATGGCGTTGCGCACAACGTTTTCGATCGCGCTGTGCAATAGGCTTGGACTTCCCACCACCACGCAGTCATCCACCACGGTGGCTTCGACTTCGCAACGGCGGCTTTGCGCCTCGAAGGCGGCGTCCCGGGCAATTTCGTGGATGATCTGCTCAAGGTGGACGGGAACCTTCTCGATGGATTCCTCTCCTGCTTCGAGGCGGGCAATGGTCAGCAACTTCTGGATCAGTTCATTGAGGCGGTTGGTTTCACGATCGATGCGATCGAGCGCGCTGCGCGCCTCGGGCCCACTGCGCTGGCGCGCCAACTCTAGGGCAACGTTCAGCCGCGCCAGGGGAGATCGCAGTTCGTGGGAGATGTCGGTGAGCAAGCGGCTCTGCGCATTGACCAGATTTTCCAGGCGTTCCGCCATGCGATCGAAGTCGCGCATCAACTCGGCCATTTCGTCGTGACGGCGGGATGCGGGCATTCCGGCGCGGGCAGTGAGATCGCCGGAGGCCAGTCTCTGAGTCGCAGAACGCAGCTGCACGATGGGTGAAGTCAAGTATCGTGCCAGGATGTAACACACCAATCCCGACGAAATAACCGCGATCAGGATGCCCAGGCCAGGCACACCATGCGGTCCGAAAAATGGGTGCTCTTCTGGAGGGAAGTCGACGATCACCATGTAGCTGCGCCCGTTGTCGGCGGTGATGGTTTGCCGCAAAAACTGACCGGGGCCAAAACGTCCCCAGAAGGTGTCAGCGGTGCGCATTTGGCCGCGCCTTACGCGATCGATCCAGTCGGGCGCCTTGCGGCCCAGCAGGTCGCGACCCTGGTCATCGAAGATAAAGAGCCGCACGTGCTGATTGTCGTGGACGTTCCTGAAGTACTTTCGCGCCCCTTCGTCGCCTCCTGCTTGATAGGCCTGCAGGGCTTCGTTGAGAAATTTGGGTTCCTGGGCCTGCAGATTGGAGATTTCCCGGGATGGCCGCATCGCGAAAGTCACGATTATTGCCAGCACCAGGAAGAGCGCCTGCGCCATCCAGTAAGAGAGAAATATCTTTAGAAACAGGCTTCTCATGCTTCCTCGGCCTTAGCGGGTGCAGCTTTGTTGGCATGATCCCGGGGATGCGCGAAGATGTAGCCCACGCCACGGACGGTTTTGATGTGGTCGCTGCCGTTGTCGGAGTCACCGAGCTTCTTGCGAACTTTGCTGACGTGCATATCGATGCTGCGGTCAAAGGGAGAAAATTTGCGGCTGAGCACCGCATCCACCAAGTGCTCGCGGGTGACGACGCGTCCGGCTTCCCGCAACAGGACGTGCAGCAAGTTGAATTCGACGGAGGTCAGCTCGATGGGCTTGCCATTCTGGCGAACGATGCGCGTGGCAGGATCAAGCTCAATATCGCCGACGTGTACAACGTCGGGAATCTGGTCGTCGACTCCTTCTCCGGCCTTTTCTCCGGCCTGGGTGCGGCGCAGAATCGCCCGAATGCGGGCCACCAGTTCGCGGGGATTGAAAGGCTTGGGAAGATAATCGTCGGCGCCAATTTCGAGACCTACAATTCTGTCCACGTCTTCGCCGCGCGCCGTAAGCAGCAGAACTGGAATGCGCGACGTGTTGCGTATCCGCCGCAGCACGTCGAAGCCATTCATACCCGGCAACATTACATCGAGCACGACCAGCAGGTGCTCTCCGTTCAAAGCGCGGTCCAGGCCGCGATTGCCATCGTGAACCGCTTCGATCTGAAAGCCCTCAGGCTCCAGATACTCCGCTACCAAGCTGCATAGCTCTACGTCGTCGTCGATGACCAGAATGCGATCCACTTTCCTCATTTTAGTTAGGCTCACTGACCCATGTGGTAAAGAATTGTCAATCCAGCGGTTATCGCGCTTTACAAAACTTTACTCCGGTTGACCGACTCTTTACCACTCCCGAGCGGGAAAAGTGTTTCTATGATCAGAAGCAATTTGAGGTTTTCCGACAGACGGGAATGCTCATAGGAGAGGTTATGAAATTTCGCAGCAAGATGTCGATTGCAGCTTTGGCTATCGTGCTGGTGACGGGAATTGCGATAGCACAACCGTACGGCGGGCCGCACCGGGGTGGTGATTTTTGGGGGGGACAGATGATGGATTATCTTGATCTGACCGATGCACAACGGACCCAGATCAAGCAGATCTTCACGAACCAGAAGCCGGCGATTAAACCTTTGTTCGCCCAGGAAAGGGAGAGCCGCCAGCAAATGATGCAACTCATCCAAAGTGGCTCGTTTGATCAGGCTAAGGCGCAAGCCATTGCAACGCAGGAAGCGCAGGTTCACGCCCAAATCGAGGTACAGCACGCGCTCATGGCCTCGCAGGCGTACCAGGTGCTGACCGCGGACCAGAAAGCCAAGCTGGCGCAGTTCATGGGAAAGCGGCAACAGAGGTTCGAGCAACATATGCAGCAACATGAGCAGGGAGCTCACTCGGAACAAGCACCCAACTAGCTGCCGAGATGAAGGGTGAAGGAGAGGGACTGAGGGGGTCCCTCTCCCCGGGTGGGCGGCTTCGGCTCACAAAATCATTGACCCATCAACAAGAAAGGCGGGTAAGTTCGTGGCTACTGCAGGGATTCCCACGGATCTGGTAAATGTGATTGCCAGTGAGATGTCGGTCGGCGTGGAGCGGGCCGTCGAATGCTGGATGTCAGAGATTGAGCAGGCGCTTACAGACACACACTTGACCTCACTCGGCCGACTCAATGCTGTCTGCGAGATTGTGAACGAATACAAACAGCTGACCGGTAAAACACATTTAAGGGACCGAAGTATATGTTGAAGGTTCGGCAACCAAAACGAATCTGCTGATGCGATGGTTCTGTGTGAGGGTTAACCATGAATGTTGATCTCGTTTACCCCTACCTGATCGATTTCACCTGGATCTTTCTCGGGAGCTGGGTGGTGTTGCTGTTGACCGCCGGCGTGGTCGCATTCGCCGATTGGTCATGGCCGCGAGGCTTGCCAGTGATGGGGACGATGCGGCGAAACTGAAGCTGGCGCTGGTAGAATCGCATCTAACCACCGATGCTGCCGAAAAGTCTGCGTCCCCTGATTCCTTATTTTAAAAAGTACCGCCGCAGCTATGTGGTGGGGACGATTTGTGTTTTCCTGACCAACGGCATCTGGATTCTGTTTCCACTGATAATCCGGCGCGCCGTCGATGACCTTAATCTCGGAATCACTCGCCACAAACTGGTCACGTATGCGCTGCTGCTGCTGGTGGTGGCGGGGATCAAGGGTATTTTCCAGTTTCTAACCCGCTGGATTGTGATCGGTGTCTCCCGCGAAATCGAATTCGATCTGCGCAACGACCTCTTCCGCCACCTCGAAGGCCTGTCCTACTCTTACTACCAGCGCACCCGGACCGGCGACATTATGGCGCGCGCCACTAACGACCTGAACGCGGTCCGGATGCTCCTCGGACCGGCCATTATGTATTCGGCGAACACCATCGTGTTTACCGCCGGGGCGCTGGCCTTCATGCTCTCCATCAGCCCCAAGTTGACGCTCTACGCGTTCTTGCCGCTGCCGCTTGTCAGCATCACCATTCAGCACTTCGGCCGCAAGATTCACGAACGCTTCGAGCGGATCCAGGCGATGTTTTCGGATATCTCAGCTCGAGCCCAGGAGAATTTCTCGGGCGCCCGAGTCATTCGCGCTTATGTGCAAGAAGAGGCTGAAATTGCGGCCTTCGAGACCGCGAATCAGGAATACATCAAGCGCAGCCTGAAGCTGGTTCGTTTGATGGGCATGCTATGGCCCACTCTTGAAACCATGCTCGGACTCGCCATTGTGCTGGTGCTGTGGCTGGGCGGTCGCGAGGTGATTGCGGGCAACATCACGGTGGGTGGTTTCGTTGCCTTCAACACCTACATGGTGCAACTCACCTGGCCGGTCATCGCCCTCGGTTGGGTGATCAATATTTTCCAGCGAGGGACTGCGTCCATGGGACGGATTAACGAGATTCTCGTGGAGAAGCCTGAGATTGAGGACAGCGAGTCGGTCCAAGTCAAAAGCAGAACGGGCGAGACGCTCGCGCCTACACAGATGCTTGGAGAGATTGAGTTCCGGCATTTGAATTTCTTCTACAATTCGACTCCGGTTTTGCGCGACATCAATCTACGCATTCCTGCGGGCAGCAGTCTTGCGATCGTGGGGCCTACGGGTTCGGGTAAGACCACGCTGGTCAGTTTGATTCCGCGCATCTACGACGCCGAACCGGGAAGTGTCCTCATCGACGGTATTCCCATCCGCGAATACCCCATCGCCACCCTGCGTCGCAATCTCGGCTTTGTCCCGCAGGAGACTTTCCTGTTCAGCGAAACCGTACGCGAGAATATTGCCTTTGGAAAAGAAGACGCCACCGACGAAGATGTCCGTTCGGCGGCGCAGGCCGCCAGTATTGCCGAGGAGATCGAGAGTTTCCCCGAGCAGTATCGGACCCTCGTGGGTGAGCGCGGCATAACCCTGTCAGGCGGCCAGAAGCAGCGCACGGCGATTGCACGAGCCATCATTCGCAATCCCCGCATTCTGATTCTCGACGATGCGCTTTCCAGCGTCGACACTCATACCGAAGACAAAATCCTCAATCATCTGCGGGAAATTATGCAGGGTCGCACCACGATTTTTATTTCCCACCGGGTTTCTACGGTGCGCAACGCCGACCGCATCGCCGTCCTCCACGCCGGACGAATCGTGGAGTTGGGAACGCATGACGAACTGGTCGCCAAAGACGGTTATTATACCGATCTGTATAACAAGCAATTGCTCGAGGAAGAGCTGGCGGAAGTTTAATCGGCGATTTCCAGTTGAAAATGCACGTAAACTCTTCAAGTTTCACTATGCGGCGCGTGGCCATTCCCGAATTGCTCGATACCGATACTGGAACACCTGCTGAGATCGCCGCTGCGCTTTCCGATTTGCGTCACATTAACCAGTGGTTCGGGGGCATTGCCGCCACGCAGTCGATGATCGCCGAGGTGGCACGGAAACTTGACGTGAGCTCGCTGTCGTTGTTGGAGGTCGCGGCGGGCGCCGGATATGTGCCGCAGACAGCCAGCGCACGCCTGCGAAGTCTGGGAATAAAGCTGCAAGTCACGCTGCTTGATCGTGCCCAGTCTCATCTAAGAAACATTGCTGGAAATGGAACCTCGGCGGTCGCTGGGGATGCGCTGGCGCTTCCCTTCGCGGACCAAAGCTTTGATGTGGTAAGTTGCTGCCTCTTCATTCATCATCTGGAGCCGCAGCAGGTAGTGCAATTTGTGAATGAAGGCCTGCGGGTTTGCCGCGCTGCTGTGATCATCAATGACGTGGTCCGCAATCCGATACATCTTGCTCTGGTTTACGTGAGCCTGCCGCTCTATCGCAGCCACTTCACCCATCATGATGCGCCCGCGTCGGTGCGGCGGGCATACACGATTGCGGAAATGCATCAGATGTTGCGGCAAACTACAGCCGCGCGTGTGGAGATTGAGCGACATCCTCTGTTTCGCATGGGCGCGATCGCGTGGAAAAAATAGCATGCTATATGACTTGGTCGTAGTTGGAGGGGGACCAGCGGGAACTTCGGCGGCCATCACGTGCGCGCGCAGTGGCGCTCGCGTACTGTTGCTCGAACGCGGACGCTTTCCCCGTCACAAGGTGTGCGGCGAATTCGTTTCCGCCGAATCACTCGACCTGCTGAGCAACCTGCTCAGCCCGCAACATGCGACCTTCTTTTCCGAATCGGTTCGCGTTCCGCGGGCGCGGATATTTCTCGACGGACGCATCCTCCATGCGCCTGTCGATCCGCCGGCAGCCAGCATCTCCCGCTTAGACCTCGACGCTGCTCTGTGGCATTCGGCGGGGGAATGCGAAGTTGAGTCTCGGCAGCGAACATCCGTGCAAAGTATTTCAGGAAGCGGCCCATTTCTGGTCAAGACTTCGCTGGGTGAATTCGAAGGCCGCGCGCTGATCAACGCTTCTGGCCGCTGGTCGAATCTGTCGTCGACTCTTCCGAGTGCAGGCGCGAAGTGGCTTGGCCTGAAAGCACATTTCGCTGAGCCTTCTCCATCAGCTTCGGTGGATCTTTATTTCTTCGACGGCGGGTATTGCGGAGTTCAACCGGTAGACATTTCCGATGAAGTGGGAACATCTGGAAGGGTCAACGCCTGTGCCATGGTGCGAGCCGATGTGGCCAATACGTTGCCGGAGGTTTTCGCTCGCCATCCCGCGTTGCGGGAACGCACCAGCGAATGGCAGCCATGCAGCGACCCCGTGAGCACCGCGCCTCTCGTCTTTCGCCAACCGCAAGCGGAGCGAGACGGAATTCTGATGGCCGGAGACGCCGCGGCCTTCGTGGATCCCTTCGTCGGAGACGGCATTTCTCTTGCTCTGCGCAGCGGCCGTCTGGCGGGCGAGTCTTTGATTCCCTTTTTCGCCGGAACTATTTCGTTGCCGGAAGCGGCCCACAATTATCGGGCAAGTTACGAAACTCGGCTCGCTCCCGTGTTTCGGACATCCTCGACAATCCGCTGGCTGCTGGGTTTGCCGCCGCAAGTGCGCATCCCGATTCTCCGGTTACTAGAAAAGACGCCCGCGATCGCCCGATATCTGGTGACTAAGACTAGGTAGCGCTGAAGCAGCCGCACGTTCCCGCGCTGTTCACGTACCCCCAGACGCCTCGTCCGGAGGATCTCCGCGATGTGCGGGTAGACATTTAATCTCTCTGAGGAGCATTGATTTCCTTCAATCGATGCCGCTGACCAACTTACTTATGTAACTGGCGCGAGTTCTGTGGACTGCTATGATTTTCCCAGCAGTCCGAGGATGCAGTCATGATCGCGAGAAACAAGTTGGTTGTTTCAATTCTCAATATCCTCTTATTTACCGCACTCTCTGCCGATGCCCAGCCTGCGCCCCAAACCGCGCGGCAAGCTTTGCTGGAGATGTTTTTCAGCAAGACCCCAGGGACATTCGAGAAGCACCTTCCTCAAGCCACGCGGGCTGCGTTGCGAAGTGCGGGCACGACTTCGACCCCATCTTTGCTCAGCGGGTTCTCGGCTTTCACCGGCCAACTCACAGCTCGGGGGCAACAATTGCAGACCTTCGAAGCGGGGCCCACGCTTCTGGTGTTCGAGGATTCTCAGACGCATACCAAGTTCGAAATAACGGTGGAGCGCGATGATTTGCGTGGCGATGATGACGAAATCGACCTTGCATTCCACGGCTCGAAAGATGGAGAGACCCAAACTGCGGGCGCGAAATTCGGGCTCACCTTCACCATGAAGCATGAAGCCGGCAGCTGGCGGCTGAACGACATTGCGATGACGATCGGAGTATCGCTGACCGACCCCGACTTTCTGAAAGCCCTCACCACCAAATTGAACCCAGCCAACACCTCCTCAGCGGCCACCCATGCCCCCGTAAGCGGTTTTACCAACTTGAGCCCAAACAGCTCACTGATTCCGGCTAATGAGGCGGCGGCAATCGCTGCAGTCCGCACGCTCAACACCGCCGAGATAACTTACGCAGCAAGCTTTCCCGGACAGGGTTTTACCTGCACGCTCTCAGACCTGGGTGGCATGGGAGGCGGGAGCGGGGCCACGGAGCACCATGCGATGCTGGTCGATCCGCGGCTGGCCTCGGGCAAGAAGAATGGCTATGTCTACGCTCTCAGCGCCTGCGAGGGAAATCCAGCGTCGCGCTACAGCATTGCGGCTACACCTGCGAATCCTGCTTCAGGGACCCGCGCATTTTGCAGCGATGAGTCCGCCGTGATTCGTTTTTCTCCCGACGGCAAGGCTGACTCATGTATAAGTCTGGGTAAACCGCTGCAATAGGAAATCGCCTGCTCCTCACGTCTGCGCCCAAGGCTCGGTCGGCGGCTACTCCGCCTCGATGTTGACCACATGAATGATTTCAGTTTTCG
>Ga0307476_10001730_pt1 | contig 13271 bp, 8 predicted proteins | sample atmos_gasesECM2C_2_FD_203314 | JGI IMG/M metagenome (GOLD analysis project Ga0307476, IMG submission 203314) | Hardwood forest soil microbial communities from Morgan-Monroe State Forest, Indiana, United States - atmos_gasesECM2C_05 | ecosystem: Environmental > Terrestrial > Soil > Temperate... | reverse complement strand
TCCGACCATTGCAGCAAGGGCGCAACCCGGGACACCGGCACGTCGGGCGCGAACTCGCGCGCCAGGCGCGGATTGTCCGCCGCCAGCGCGGCACGAACCTTGGTTTCCGCGAGCGTCGGGGTGATCAGGTTCTGTTGCCGCAGCCAGCCAAATACATCATTGCATTCGGGGGGCTGCTTCTGCGGCAGGCTCCAGCGCGCGAGCGCCGCGGCGGGGAGGCCCTCCGTGTCGCCGGTGAGCAATCGACCCTCGAGCCGATCGCAGACCAGCTGCGGATCGGTAACATCCGCCGAGCGCGCCAGAAACCGGTCCCAGCGGCGCCGCTGAGCCAAGTTGACCAGCCAATCGTGGCGCAGGTCGTGCGCGACCGGTTGACCTACATGCGCCTGCAGAAAAGCGTCGACGGCCGCGTCCATGGCATCGGCGGGCTGCTTGGAGAGATCGCGCCGCAACCTCGCCGCCACGAGATAGTCGTGGATTGCGTAGGCCTGGAGCGCGGGGGAATCCGGTGGCTCCGGCAGATTCAGGCGAATCCGCTGCATGGCCGTGACGAAGGCCTGGCGGTTGAGGTCCGGATCGGCGGCGGCCGGCCGCGTTGCGCCGGCGGCGCCAACCCATTGCCAGTGGAGAGCCAGCGCCAGGGCCAGCACCAGCGCCGGGGCCGGCACCAGCGCCGGGGCCGGCACCAGCGCCGGGGCCCGCATGTATTTCGAGGATAAGGACATTGGTGCAGTTTATGCGCCGGCGGCACGAGGTGCGATTCGCGCAGCAATCGAGACGGCCGCGTGGTTGAATAGGACGCATATGAAATCCAAAGTCGTGGCGATTCTCGAGACTCGCACCGGGGCGCATTTGGGCGAACTGATCGCGCGCCGCGGCGGGATTCCCATGCTGGCACCGGCGCTCGAGGAGCTGCCTGATGTCGATCCCCAAGCCGTGGTCGCGCTGCTCGAGAGTTGGCGCAGCCAGCCGTTCAATATCGTCATTTTTCAAACCGGCGTCGGCACGCGCGCATTGTTTCAAACCACCGATGCCGCGGGCCTCACGGAAGAACTCAAGCGGCACTTGAGCAAATCCACGGTGGTGGTCCGCGGACCGAAGCCCGTCGGCGAACTGAATGCTCGAGAGGTGCGAATCGACATACGGGCTGTCTCGCCGTTCACCACGGAGACCGTGCTGGCGGCGCTCGCGAAACTGCCGCTGCAGGGGGCGCGCGTGCTGGTGCAGCGTTATGGTGCGGCGAATCAGGCGTTGTGCGCAGCGCTGACCGAGCGCGGTGCCGGCGTGCAGGAGATCGCCACTTACCGGTGGGCATTGCCGGCGGACACCCGGCCGCTCGATGCGCTGCTGGACGCGCTGGCGCATTCGAGCGTCGACGCCGTGGTGTTCACGAGTGCGGTGCAAATTCATAACTTGCACGCCGTGGCGGCGCGGTCCGGACGCGCGGAGGAACTCCCCGGCCAGCTGAATCGCCTGGTCATCGCCTCCATCGGTCCGGTTTGTTCACGCGCCCTGCGCGAGCATGGGATCACGCCCTCATTCGAAGCCAATCCGCCAAAACTTGGGTCCCTGGTCGCCGGCCTCGACGAGGTTTTGTCAGTCCATCACCGACAGTGACTTTGGCCATCCGCTGACGCCGCGCCGCCTCAGGTTCACCGGCCGGATGCATGGTGACAGTGTATAAATACGGGCCGAGCATCGCCGTTCCGGAGAACACAATGGACAACAATTCGCAGCCTTTTCTCACCGACGTCAAGACGCTACGCGAGCGCGCCCGGAAAAATATTTCCAGCGGCGGCGTGACGTTCACCTATCAGGGCGATGTCAAGAAAACCGTCGAGATTCTGCAAGCGGTGCTCGCCACCGAGATCGTTTGCGTGCTGCGCTACACCATGCACGCGGTGGCTGCCACCGGCATTTCCAGCGAGGGCGTCAAGGCGGAATTCGCTCAGCATGCCAAGGAAGAGGCGGGTCACATGAACGAGGTCGCGGAGCGCATCAATCAGCTCGGCGGCAAGCCCGATTTCAACCCCGTCGGTCTGGCCACGCGCGCGGCCTCGGAATACGGTACCGCGCAAAACCTGGTGGAAATGATCAGGGAAAATCTGATCGCCGAACGCATCGCGGTGGATCACTATCGCGAACTCATCCGCTACTTCGGCAACGACGACCCTGGGACGCGCACCATGCTGGAAGGTATCCTGACCGTCGAAGAGGAGCATGCGAACGACATGCACGACCTCCTGGTGGCGCACGAAGGGCGCCCGATGCTGCCCGGCTAGGCTGCCCCGCTAGCAGCCTCGCCTAATTGGCGCCGCCCACCGCCGGCGAGTCGCTCGCCGGGAAGGACTCGTCCAGCGCTTCGTCCAAGAGATCTTCGGCGTGCTGTCTGCCACCCTCGGCCTGCTTGGCCATGTACGCCGCCGCGTACGAGCAGGCTGGATTGACCGACCAACCCATGCCTCGCGCAGCGGCGAGCGCCGCACTCATCAATTCTGCAGCCACGCCACGGCCTCGGATGGCCGGGGGAACCCGTGTATGGGTGATCGTCATCACGTCGCCCTTCAGTGTGTAGTCGAGCTGCGCGACGCTGCCGTCCATCGCCAGGGTGAACCGCTGCGCGGCCGCATCGTGGCTAATGGTGTTCACGGTCCTCTTCGCGCGCCGGGGGATGCTCGGGGGGATGCGGTTGCGCCTTCGGCGGGGGCTGCTGCGGTCGCGGCGCGGGTGCTGCCCGCGGGGCTTGCTCCTGCTGCGGTGCCCGGCGCTCCTCGGCCGCGGGCTGACGTTCTTGAACCGGGGGCGGCGGCCGCGATGCCTCCGGGGCGGCCGGACGCGCCACGCGCGGCTCCGGTGCCGGACGGCTCTCAGGCCGTGGTGCCGGACGGCTCTCAGGCCGTGGCGCCGGACGGCTCTCAGGCTGCGCTTCACGCGGCTCGGGATTGGCATGCACCACGCTCATCGTGCCGCGGCCCGCGTTGCCTGCATTCGGTGGAGCACTGTGCACTGCGCCGCCGCGGGTGGCTTGCACCACGCCGGCCCCGGAGAAAGCGCCGGGACGCGGTGTCGCCGCGATCGGCGGAGCGCCGTGGTTGGCGGCGGCGCGCAGCGAAGGATTGCTGCGTGCGGCCTGTATGTGCTGGGTTTGCACCGGCGTCGCCGCAATGTGGCGCTCGTGCGCCGCGGCCAGTTCGGTCGAGGTGGGCTCGGCGCGCACGCCGCCGCTGCCGCCGTTGTAGCTGACGCGGGTGACCGACACGTTATTGATCACGGTCTTGTTGTAGACATTGGTAATGTTCGTGTTGCTGATGTTGTTCACGGAGCGGTTGTAGTACATGCGGCCGCCTTGCCAGTAGCCGCCCTCATAACCCTGACCCCCGTATCCGTAGCCGTAATTGACCCCGCCGTAGAAGCCGACGTGCGGACCCCAATACCCGGGGTACCAGATAAAGGCGACGCCATTCGCGCCCCAGTAGCCTGGGGTCCACAGGTACTCCGGCTCCGGGGCCGGCACCCAGGTTCCGGGTACCCAGTAGTAATCCTGGATGTCATCGCCCCACGCCCAATAGCCGGGCGTCCAGACGTAACCGTCGCCGGGGATCGGCGGTTGGTCGTACACCGGAAGTTCGGGCGGAGCGATATTGACCGAAATATTCACCTCTGCCGTCGACAGCGCGGGCGACAGCAGCAAAATCAACGTCGGAAGGATGGATAGATTCCAGGTTTTGATTCGCATTATCAGCTCCGGTCGAAAAGGTGCGGCCGCCATGGTTGGCGTGCGGATATTTATAAGGTGTCAGCACTATATAGGGCGCCGGTTCCCGGCTTCATCAGTGACGACCCGCGCACCGTGTAGGATAACGCCGACGCGGCAGCCGGGCTAATATGCGGCGTATCATGAACCAACCCCTGTCCATCGCCCAGAACGCCGATGTCCGCTTCCTCGGCAAGCTGCTGGGAGACGTAATCCGCAGCTACGGCGGCCAGGTTTTGTTTCAGCGCATCGAAGCCATCCGCGCCGCCTCCGTCGACCGCTATCGCGGCATCGCCAATCCGCGCGGCCTGGCGGCGGGCCTGGACACGCTGTCGCTCGACGAGACCGTTGCCTTCGTACGCAGTTTCATGTTGTTTTCCATGCTGGCGAATCTGGCCGAAGACCGGCAAGGCGCGGCGGCGGAAGAGGGCAGCACGCTGGCCTCCGCGCTGCAGTTCCTGAGCGCGCAAGGTGTCCCGGTGAGTGAAGCGGCCGCGCTGCTCGACCGAGCATTGATCGTCCCGGTACTGACGGCGCATCCCACCGAGGTCATGCGCAAGAGCATGCTGGATCACCGCAATCGCATCGCCGCCTTGATGCGCGAGCGCGACCTGGGGCGTGCCGAAACCGCCGATGGAGAGGTGATCGAGGAAGGGATCGCGGCGCAAATCGCCCTGCTCTGGCAGACGCGGGCACTGCGGCGCGAGCGGCTGTACGTGTCGGACGAGGTCGACACCGCCTTGACCTATTTGCGCGACATTTTTCTGCCCACGGTCCCGGCGCTGTACGCTCGATGGGAACGCTTGCTGGGCGCGCGGCCGGCAAGTTTCCTGCGTCTCGGCAGCTGGATCGGCGGCGACCGCGACGGAAATCCGCATGTCACCGCGGATTCGTTGCGTTTGGCGCTGGGCCGCGCGGCACAGGCGCTGCTGGCCGAATATCTCGAACAACTCAACGCATTGGGGGCCGAACTGTCGCTGTCGAGCGAACTCGCGGCCGTTTCGCCCGAGTTGGGACAGCTGGCGCAGCGCGGCGGCGACTTCAAAGCCGCCCGGGCCGACGAACCCTACCGGCGCGCCATCACCGGAATCTACGCGCGGCTTGCCGCCACCTTTCAGAAATTTACGGGACGCGGGCCGCCGCGGCCGGCGTCGGTGGGCGCCGAGCCGTATCCGGATGCCGAAAGTCTGAGTGCCGACCTCAAGGTACTCGAACAGTCCTTGCGGTCGCAGAACCAGATGGGTTTGAACGCCGCGGGCGCCCTGGCTCGATTGTGCCGGGCAGTGGAGACCTTCGGCTTCCATCTGGCGACCTTGGACTTGCGGCAAAACGCGGACGTGCACGCGCGCATTGTCGCGGAACTGTTCAAGGTCGCGGGCGTGTCGGCAGATTACCAGGCGCTCAGCGAGGCTGACCGTGTGCTGCTGCTGCGTCATGAACTCGCCGGCGAGCGGCTGTTGGCAAGTCCGTATGCGAGCTACTCACCGGAAACCCTGTCCGAGCTCGACATCGTGCGCGCGGCTGCCGAAGCGCACCGGCGCTACGGCCGCGCCTGCATCACCACTTACATCGTGTCCAAATGCGAGAGCGTGTCGGATCTGCTCGAGGTCTACATCCTGCTCAAGGAGGCCGGGCTGTATCGCGCACGGGGCGACCGGCGGGCCGATATCATGGCCGTGCCGTTGTTCGAGACCATCGGCGATCTCAAGCAATCGTCCGCCGTGATGACCGCTTGGTTCGAGTTGCCGGAAGTCGCTGCCATGACCTCGGCGCCCGGCTTTCAGGAAGTCATGGTCGGGTATTCCGACTCCAACAAGGATGGCGGCTATCTGACCTCGGTTTGGAGCCTGCACCAGGCCACCCGCTCGCTCGCGGCGGTGTTCGAGAAATTCGGCACGGCCATGCAGATCTTTCACGGCCGCGGCGGCGCGGTCGGCCGCGGCGGCGGCTCGTCGTTCGCGGCCATTCGCGCGCAGCCGCACGGCACCGTGCGCGGGCGCATCCGCATCACCGAGCAAGGCGAAATCATCGCGGCCAAGTACGGCACGCGCGACGGCGCGGCGGCGAATCTGGAATCGATCACGGCGGCGACATTGCTGGCATCGCTGGAAAACGCCTCCTTGTCGAAGGACAGCAGCCTGCGATTCGCGGCCGCCATGGACGACCTTTCCCAGCAGGCATTCCGCGCTTACCGCTCCCTGGTTTACGAGACCGAAGGATTTTCGACCTTCTTCCGGCAGATGACGCCGCTGGTGGAGATTTCCGAGCTCAAGATCGGTTCGCGTCCGGCGTCGCGCTCGAACTCGCAGCGCATCGAGGATCTGCGCGCAATCCCCTGGGTGTTCAGCTGGGCCCAGGCGCGCGTGATGCTGCCCGGCTGGTTCGGAGTAGCCGAGGCGCTGCGGTCGGCGGACACGGTGCTGTTGCGCGAAATGCTCGAAGCATGGCCATTTTTCCGCGCCACCGTCGATAACCTGGAAATGGTGCTGTCCAAATCGGACATGGGGCTGGCGGCCCGCTATGCCACGCTGGTCGAGGATCGCACGCTCGGCGCTGCGCTGTTCGGCCGCATCCGCGACGCGTGGACGAAGGCCCTGGAAAGCCTGTTGACCATCACCGGACAGAGCCGTCTGCTCGAGAAGCATCCGGTCTTGGAGGATTCCATCCGGCTGCGGCTGCCCTACATCGAACCCTTAAATCTGCTGCAGGTGGAGCTGATCAAGCGCCATCGCGCCGGCGAACGTGCTCCGCAGGTCCGCGAGGGCATTCAGCTGTCGATCAACGCCATTGCGACGGCGCTGCGCAACAGCGGCTAGTCCGGATGCTGATCGAGAGCGAATCTCCGGTGGAGGAGGCGTACGCCCGCCTGGCGCTGTGCACGGACGCCGCCGCACGCATCGACACAGCCGCGCAGCTGATCCTCACCGTCTACGACGAGTTCTACCGCCGGCTCTGCGAGTATCCGCACCTTGCGCAGCGCGCCTTCGAGGAGATGGATCCGCACGACTCGATCCGAATCAGCCAGGAGCGCTTGGGGCTGTACAGCCTGTACATCGCCGAGCACGGGCCGAGGATCCTCGCGGCATTCCCCGCTCTGGCCGCCGACATCGCGGTATGGGACGCATTGGACCGTGTATTCACTGCGATGATCGTGGATCGCTACGACGCCGACATCGCCTTCAGCTTCGCGCATTCGATTCGGCGCAACATCAGCCGTGGACTTTGGCGGCCGGTCGCCTACTCGTTCCCGCCGCCGAGCAAGCTGCGCGCGTACTCGATGGCCTCGGTGCACCGGCGGCTCAGAGTTCGCGGCCGCATCGATGGCGAACTCATATGCACCGCCCTGCAAACGCCGAATTTCTCGGTGCCGTTTCGCGACCTGCAGGGAGACGCGCAAAGAATCCTGGAAAGAGTCGAGCAGGTGCTGTACGGCACGCCCAATGCGGCCCGGGTGCTCAGCCTGGACGTCATCGACGCCGGTTTTTTCCGGGATCGCAGCGCATTCATCGTGGGCCGCTGGATGCTGGCGGACGAGGGCATCGTGCCCTTCGTCGTGGCGCTGCTGAACAGCGCGCAGGGCATCTATGCCGACGCCGTTCTGCACCGCGTCTCGGATATCCACGACCTGTTCAGTTCGGCGCTCGCGAATTTTCACGTGACGACGCGGCTTTATTACCAAACCTGCGTGTTCCTCTTCAGCCTGATGCCGCGCCGTCCGTTCGGGCATCACTACTCGACCATCGGCTACAACCACGTCGGCAAGGTCGCGATCTTGAACGAGATCAACGAGCAGGTGCGCTGCGGGCACAAGCTCCAGCGCTCGCCCGGAGTGCCCGGCACCGTTGCGCTCGGATTCACGTTCGACGCCTGCGCATACCATTTGAAGGTCATCCGTGATCGGCCCACCAGCTCCTACAAGTGGGGCGCCTATCCGGGAGTGGCGGCGGTCTCCGACAAGTACCGCGTGGTGCACGAGATCAACCGTGCCGGCAGCATGTTGGACAACGTCATGTACTTCAACCTGAAGCTGGATCGCGACATGTTCGAGCCGGCGCTGCTGGATGAAATCTTGAGCGAGGCTGCCGAAAGCGTGCAGCTCGAGCGGGACGGCGTCTACCTGCGCCTGCTGATCGTGCAGCTGAAGATCGTGCCGCTGCCGGTCTATTTGCAGACCGCCGACGAAACTGCGACCCGCGCGGTGATGGTGAGTCTCGGGCACTGCATCCGCAACAATGCCGCGACCAATATATTCAACAAGGACCTGGATTCGAGAAATTACGGGGTCGGCAGGTATGGCCGCGTGTTTCTCTTCGATTACGATGCGGTCGAGAAACTGACCGACGTGAAGATCCGCACCAATACGGACCGTGAGCCCGGCGAGGAGGCGGTGCCCGATTGGTTCTTCGAGGATGGGGTGATCTTCCTGCCGGAGGAGCTCGAGCATGGCTTGCAGCTCAAGAGCTCCCACGCGCGCCGCTGCTTCCGCGAGGAGAATTCGGATCTCATGAGCGTGGCGTATTGGCTGGATGTGCAGCAGAAGCTCAGGCGCGGCGAGGTGCCGGGCCTGCGGATGTACCCGGACGGTACGAAGCTGTAGGAGCGTGGGAGCTTGGCCCGGGCAGCGCTCCTAGCTTCGTTTGCGCACGTACGCCGACAGCTTGCTGTGGGTGCGGACGGCGTCTTCCTCGGTGAGGGTGTCGTTGGCGTGCGACTCGCGCATCAGGCGCTCGAACTCCGCCGCGGGCAATGGACGGCTGAAATGGTAGCCCTGGTATTCATCGCAGCCCGCCGTTTTCAGAAAATCGAGCTGCGCCGGGGTCTCCACCCCCTCCGCGACCACCTTGAGGCGCAGGCTGTGCGCCAGCGAGACGATGGCGCGTACGATGGACGCGTCCTCCGGGCGGCTCACGATCTCCTGGATGAACACACGGTCGATCTTGAGCTTGTCGATCGGGAAGCGGCGCAGATAGCTCATGCTCGAATAGCCGGTGCCGAAATCGTCGACCGAGACGAGCACTCCCATGGCGCTCAAGTGCTCGAGAACCGCGATCGATTTTTCGGGATCGCTCATCACGGCGCTTTCCGTGAGCTCGACCTCGAGGTAGCGTGCCTGCAGGCCGGCGTCGTCGAGCGCCCTGCGGATGGTGTCGACCAGCCCGCTGTCGCGGAACTGCGATGCCGAGAGATTCACCGACACCCGCAGAGTCGGCACCCCGTCGAGCTGCCACGTCCGCGTCTGCCGGCACGCTTCGCGGATCACCCAGCTGCCGATCGTGCCGATCAGGCCGCACTCTTCCGCCAGCGGAATGAATTCGGCCGGTGAAATGATGCCGCGCACGGGGTGCATCCAACGCACCAGCGCCTCGGCGCTGCGCACCTCGCCGGTCTGGGTGTCGACCTTCGGCTGGTAGTGGAGCTGCAGCTGGTTCAGCGCCACGGCATTGTGCAGTTCGCTTTCGAGCTGGACGCGCTCCTCGGTGTTCGCGTCCATGCCGGGCGCATAGCGGCGAAAGTTGCCCCGGCCCTGCTGTTTGGCCGAATACATGGCTGCATCGGCGTGCGCGAGCAGCGCCTGCATGGTTATGCCGTCGTCCGGATACATGGCGATGCCGATGCTGGGCGAGGTATGAATGTCGATGGCGGCGATTCGCACGGGGGCCTGCAGCACGTCCATGACGCGCGCCGCGAGCGTCGCCGCATCGTCCTCGTCGCTGATCGAGGTGCCGATGAGGACGAACTCGTCGCCGCCGAAGCGGGCCACAGTGTCGGAGGGGCGCACCACGGCCGTCAAACGGCGCGCGACTTCTTGCAGAAGTTCATCGCCGGCGCGGTGCCCCAAGGAATCGTTGATGAGCTTGAAGCGGTCCAAATCGCAAACCAGCAGCGCAAACGAGCGCACGTCGCGGTCCGCATGCGCGATGGCCTGCTGCAGACGATCGTCCAGCAATACGCGATTCGGCAGGCCCGTCAAGGCATCGTGGGTGGCCAGATGCCGCAATTGCTGATTCGCCGCCTCCAGGCCGCGAGTACGCGTCGTGATCACTTCTTCGAGGCGCAGCACATGCCCGCGCACCAGCTTGTCGTTTTCCCATTTGCGGGAGAGCGCCGTGGCGCATTGCAGAACCTCGATCGGTTCGGCGGGTTTGCGCAATACCAGCAGCTTGTCGGAGTGGCCGAGCCGCTGCACCACCTCGGTCCAGTCGTAGTCGGTATGGGCCGAACAGATGACCACCTGCACGTCCGGATCCGTCGCCCACAGGCGTTCGATGGTTTTCAGGCCGTCCCACCCCGGCGGCATGCGCATGTCGACGAACGCCATCGCGTACGGACGACCCTCGCCGAGCGCTTGATGCACCATCGCGACGCCTTCCTTGCCCTGATGCGCCGAGTCGATCTCGAAGTTCGGCCGCGCCGACGCGGCTGCATCCCCGCCGAACAGATTTGCCTCCAGCACATCGAGCGCGGCCTGCGCCGAGTGCTCGGCCTGGACGCCCAAGACCTTGCGAAAATCCGCATGAATGGACGCATTGTCGTCGATGATCAGAATGCGCCTGTTGCCGAGCGGACCGGTGCTAGACATGCTCAGCCTCCGCCCGGGTACAGGGAAGTTCGAGAATGAACATGGCGCCGCGGCCGGGCCCGTCGCTCGTCACGCGCAGCGAGCCGCCGAGCTCCTGCGCGGCGAGGGCTCCGCTGTGCAAGCCGAAGCCGTGTCCGTCCACGCGCGTCGTGAAGCCGTGCGTGAACAGGCGGGACATGTTTTCCGCCGGGATGCCCACGCCGTTGTCGATGACGCAGATGCGCACGCCGGCCGGCGCCGCTTCGATGCGCAGGGTGATGAGCTTGTCGGTTCTGCCCGATTCGTCGCACGCGTACTTGGCGTTGCGCACGAGATTCACCAGAATCTGCAACACCTTGTGCTTGTCGACGGTGATCGGCGGCACCTCGTTGAATTCGCGGCGCAGCGTGACGCCGTGGCGCACGAAGGCGCCGGCGTTCAAGCGCAGGCTGTCCTCCACGAGTTCCGCCACCGCAACGGTTTCGGTGACGCCGCAGAGCTTGGCGTAGCTCTGCTGCATCGCCACGGTGTCCTTGATGTGCTCGAGATTGTCGCGCAGCGATGCGAGCTCCTCGAGTTCAATTCTCTGATCGCTGAGCAGCTGCTCGCCGAGCGACGTCAGGTACTCCGGAATGTGCTTGCCGCGCTCGTCGTTGGCGAGGAAGTCGCCCACCGCGGAACCTTGGGCGTGCAGCAGGGCGGCGACACGGGACACGCCCGGGGCTTTGGACTGCTTGACGCGCTCGGTCACGAGGCTTGCCGAGATATTGACGCTGTTCAAGATATTGCCGACGTTGTGCAGCACGTTGGTCGCCACCTCGGCCATGCCGGCCTGGCGCGAAGCGATCATGAGCTGCTTGTGCACGCGCTCGAGCTCCTCGGCGGACTCCTTGCGGGCGCTGATGTCGCGCAGGAACTCGACCGAATAGTCGGTGGCATCGCCCTCGCGGACCAGCGCGGTGGTCATGCGCACCCACAGGAAGCTGCCATTCTTGCGCAGGTAGCGCTTTTCGAGATCCACATAGGGGGTCTCGCCGTTCCACAAGCGCTTGAGTTCCGCCGACACGCGCTGCACATCGTCGCCGTGCGTGACATCGGCAATGGTCTTATCCGCGAGGTCGGCCGGATCGTAGCCCAGCATCGTCCAGAACGACGGATTGCAGCGCAGTAATCGGCCGCGGCGGTCGGCGTGCGCAATGCCGATCGGCGCTTGATCGAAGGTGTTGCGGAACATGGTTTCCGCCTTGCGCAAATGGTCGCGGGTGGTGACCAGGTCGGTGACATCGGTGATCGTGCCGATCCAGCCGGCGACGCCGTCGGCGGCGACCACTTGTTCGGAGAAATGGCGGACGCTGCCGTCGTCGGCCAGGGTGCGGTAGCTGTCAAACCGGGTCGGACGCGGTTGCCGGCAGAAATTCGCCCAGGCGTCTTGCATGCGCGCGCGGTCCGCGGCATGCACGCGCTCGGCCCACGCATCGGGTCCGTGCCCGGGCTGCAGTGCGAACATGCGGCGATATGCAGGATTGGAATAAATGATATCGCCGGCTGCGTCGGTGTGATAAATCGCGACCGGTGCGCTTTCGAGCAAGCCCGCGCTCGCGGCGGGCGGCGCCGCGGCGAGCAGCGCAAGCTCCGTCAGCCGCGTCTGCGTTTCGGCGCGAGCCACGGCTTGCTCGGCGAGCAGCAGCAGGGAGGCGCGCTGTTCGGGTGGAAGGGCGGCGCGCGCTCGCGTTCCGTATACGGCGAGGGTGCCGAGTGCGTCGCCTGCCTGCGTGCGCAGTGCGAATCCGGCGTAGCAGCGGATGGCCAGCGGCCCGGTCACGAGTTCGGATTCCCGGAAGCGGTCATCGAGGGTGGCGTCAGCGATTTCGAACAGCTCCTGCGCGCGGGAGGCGTGCAGTGCAAACGGATCGAGCCGCGGCGCGGCGGCAGCCGGCAGCGCAGCGGCCGCGGTGCACCAGACCTCGCCAACACCCGCGATCGCGATGGATGCCAGAGGCGAGCCGGTGGCGCCGGCCGCGAGCCGTGCCAGGCCCCCCAACAGGGGATCCACGGCGCCGTCGGCCGGGGACGCGGATGCGCTTGGCACCGACCCGGCGGGCGTTCGACCGATAAGTTGCGAATTCATTGGCTGCAATTCCCCGCCGCCGTTTTATGGTTGCGCGCGTCCGCCTCGAACGTCATTTCAATGGCGTATTGTCGATGATTTGAACATATGCACGGGTGGCGAATGCGTCACACGCCCGCGCCTAAGAGAGCGAATTGCGTCGCAACTATCGCGCTGCGACGCGGAATGCGCAGGCTGGGTATGATCGGCTCCTTGGGCTTACGGGGGGGCGCGAATGAAGGGGCGGGAATGAGGGGCATGCAAATGCAGGGCTGGTTCGGCGCGTGAGTGCCGCCGATGAGCCGGCGTACGGGCCATGGAATCCCGGGATCCGCTCGCAAGTGCCGCGGGAATTGCGGCATCTGTCGACGATCTTTCGGCCCGACAACGTTTTTACCAGCATGGCCACCGTCAGCGAGATGCAGGGTCTCACCGGCTTCGCGCCGAGCGAGCTGGTCGCATTCCGGCCTGAGAGACTTGCCCTGCACGAACTCCTGATCCGCGTCACCGCGGACTTCGCCGTGCCCGACGGCTCGCGAATCGGAGATTTGGGCATCAACTTTCGCGAGATCGCGAGCCGTCTGGAGGAGCGTTATCTCGTTCCGGAGATGGCTGCGATCACCGCGGCATTCGACCGCGCCCGCCTCGAACTGCGCCATGCCATCGACGTCGCCATGGCGCGGCTGATGCCCGAGGAAGCGGCGGCCGCGACGCCCGCAAAGCGACATGCGGCCTCGCGTCTGTTGGCGCGGATCGCGCCGCGCCGCCGCGCGGCTGCGCCGTCTGGGAGGTCGGGCCGCAGCTGGGGCCCGCAGCACATCGCGGAATGCGAGCGCTTCGCGGGCACGGTC
>Ga0307476_10001729_pt1 | contig 13273 bp, 9 predicted proteins | sample atmos_gasesECM2C_2_FD_203314 | JGI IMG/M metagenome (GOLD analysis project Ga0307476, IMG submission 203314) | Hardwood forest soil microbial communities from Morgan-Monroe State Forest, Indiana, United States - atmos_gasesECM2C_05 | ecosystem: Environmental > Terrestrial > Soil > Temperate... | reverse complement strand
ACGTCCAGGAGCGCGGCGGTGTCGGCGACGGTGCGGGTCAGCACGCCGTCGATGCCGAGCAGCGACTCGCCCAGTTCGGGGGCCAGCGAGACGCGCCCGCGCTGGGGCTTGAGCCCGACCAGCCCGCAGCAGGCCGCGGGAATGCGGATCGAGCCGCCGCCGTCGTTGCCATGCGCGACGGGCACCATGCCGGAGGCGACCGCCGCGGCCGCGCCGCCGGAGGAGCCGCCGGGCGAGCGCTGCAGGTCCCAGGGGTTGCGGGTCGGCCCAAACAGGCGCGCCTCGGTCGTCGGCAGGATGCCGTACTCGGGCAGCGTCGTCGAGCCGACCACAACGAACCCAGCGTCGCGCAGCCGTCGGGTTACGTTGTGGTCGAAGTCGGCGCGGAAGTCACGCATCAGGGAGCAGCCGTAGGTCAAGCGCAGGCCGTCGACGGGGCGGTTGTTCTTGATCGCGATCGGCACCCCCGCGAAGGGCCGCTCGTCGCCCGGGTCGATCGCGCGGGCCGCGGCCAGCGCGCGCTCGCCGTCGACCTCGACAAAGGCGTTCAGGCGCGGGTTAAGCTCCTCGATGCGCTCCAGCGAGCTCTGCACGAGCTCGGCTGCCGACACCTCGCCCGCGCGCACCAACGCGGCGAGCTCGAGCGCGGAGCGGAACATCAGCTCGTCGCTGTCTGACATGCTCGGCCTCCTCCTCCTCGGCGGATGAACTCCGCCATCATATGGGCGTCGCCCACAGGGCAGTCGAGTCCGTCCGTGCACCGGCGGAGCGGCTAGCTCGAGGCCGACGTTTGCTGGGCAGCCGGAGGGGCGGCTCGTCAACTTCCTTAGATCATGAAAGCGGGTGCCATGAGCGCGGTTTCACAGCAGACAGAGCCGGAGGTCCAGTCGGGCCTCGAGGGCGTTGTCGCCTTCGCCACCGAGATAGCCGAGCCCGACAAAGCCGGTGGCGCACTGCGCTACCGCGGCGTCGACATCGAGGAACTGGTCGGCAGCGTTCCCTACGAGCAGGTCTGGGGCCTACTGGTCGACGGGCGCCTGCAGCCGGGCCTGCCGCCGGCCGAACCGCACGTGTTGACGGTGCGCTCGGGCGACCCCCGCGTGGACGTGCAGTCGGCCCTGGCGATGCTCGCCCCGGAGTGGGGCTTCGGCCAGCTGATCGACATCTCCGACGAGCAGGCCCGCGACAACCTGGCGCGGGCGTCGGTGATGGCACTCTCCTTCGTCGCCCAGTCCGCGCGCGGCGTTGGCCAGCCGCCGGTGCCACAGGCGGAGGTCGACCGGGGCCGCTCGATCCCCGAGCGTTTCCTGATCCGCTGGCGCGGCGAGGCCAACCCCGACCACGTTAAGGCGATCGACGCCTACTGGGTCTCGGCGGCCGAGCACGGGATGAACGCCTCGACATTCACCGCGCGAGTGGTCGCCTCGACCGGCGCCGACGTCGCCGCGGCGCTCTCAGCCGCCGTCGGGGCGCTGTCGGGCCCGCTGCACGGCGGGGCGCCCTCGCGCGTGCTGAAGATGCTCGACGAGGTGGACGCGACCGGGGATGCCGAGGCGTGGGTCAAAGACGCGCTCGACCGCGGCGAGCGCCTGATGGGCTTCGGGCACCGCATCTACCGCGCCGAAGACCCGCGCGCGCGGGTGCTGCGGCGGTCCTGCCGCGAACTGGGCTCGCCGCGCTTCGAGGTCGCCGAGGCGCTCGAGCAGGCGGCGCTGGCGGAGCTACAAGCGCGCAAGCCCGACCGGGTGCTGGCGACCAACGTCGAGTTCTGGTCAGCGGTGGTCCTCGACCTGGCCGAGGTGCCCGCGGAGCTGTTCACCTCGATGTTCACCTGCGCGCGGGTGGCCGGCTGGTCGGCGCACATCCTCGAGCAGAAGCGCGAGAGCAAGCTGATCAGGCCGACCGCGCGCTACATCGGCGAGCCGCCGCGACCACTATCGGCGGTCACCTAGCAGCGTCTGCGGCGGGCGCTCGCCCTGCCCGTGTCCAGCCCGGCGGGCGCCGCCCAGATGCGCAACCACACCGCAGACAACTGTCCCAAGAGTCGGAAACATTGCAACTTAGGCATTGCTCTATGTGGAACCATCTTTCAGGCGTTCCCGTGAACGCCTAGGTCAGGCTCCAAGACTCATCTCAACAAGGGACCGGCGAACAGCCCCCCCAGGGCTCATGCCATAGAGGGCCCGGCGCACGCCGGCCCCTCTAGGTACTGCCTTACGTCTTTGCCCTGAGAGGGCTACATCATTCCGCTCATGTCGGGCATGCCGCCGCCACCGCCGGCGGCTTCCTTCTCGGGTACCTCGGCGACGATCGCCTCGGTGGTGAGGATGTTCTTGGCGATCGACGCCGCGTTCTGCAGCGCCGAGCGCGTCACCATCGCGGGATCGATGACGCCGGCGGCGACGAGATCGACGATCTCGTTGGTCGCCGCGTTGAGGCCGTGGCCTTTCTTGGCCTTGCGCACGTCGTTGACAACGACCGAGCCCTCCAGTCCGGCGTTCTCGGCGATCTGGCGCAGCGGCTCCTCGAGGGCACGCAGCACGATCCGCGCACCGGTACGCTCGTCGTCCGAGCCGTCCGCCGTGGCACCGTCGCCGTTGACGCTGACGGCCGCCGAGGCCTGCAGCAGCGCGACGCCGCCGCCGGGCACGATGCCCTCCTCGAGTGCCGCCCGGGTGGCCTGCAGGGCGTCCTCGACGCGGTGCTTCTTCTCCTTCATCTCGGTCTCGGTGGCCGCGCCGACCTTCACGACTGCGACGCCGCCGGACAGCTTGGCGAGCCGTTCCTGCAGCTTTTCGCGGTCGAAGTCCGAGTCGGTGTTCTCGATCTCGGCTTTGATCTGGTTGATGCGACCCTTGATCGCCTCGGCGTCGCCGGCGCCGTCGACGATCGTGGTGTTGTCCTTGCCCACGACCACCCGCCGGGCGCGACCGAGCTGGGAGACCTGGGTGTTCTCGAGCTTGAGCCCGAGCTCCTCGGTGATGACCTCGGCCTTGGTCAGGATCGCGATGTCCTCGAGCATGCGCTTGCGGCGGTCACCGAAGCCCGGCGCCTTGACGGCGACGCCGGTGAAGGTGCCGCGCAGCTTGTTCACGACCAGCGTCGCCAGTGACTCGCCCTCGACGTCCTCGGCGATGATCAGCAGCGGCTTGCCGCTCTGGATCACGGCCTCGAGCACCGGCAGCACGTCACGCACGGAGCCGATCTTCTGGTTGGCGATGAGGATGTAGGGGTCCTCGAGCGTGGCCTCCATGCGGTCCTGGTCGGTGACCATGTAGGGCGAGATGTAGCCCTTGTCGAACTGCATGCCCTCGGTGAACTCGAGGTCCATGCCGAAGGTCTGGCCCTCCTCGACGTTGACCACGCCGTCCTTGCCGACCTTGTCGATGGCGTCGGCGATAACGTCGCCGATCTCCTCGTCACCGGCGGAGATCGTCGCGACGCGCGCGATCTGGTCCTTGCCGGAGACCTCCTTGGACTGCGAGGCGATGTTCTTGACGACCTCCTCGACGGCCTGCTCGATGCCGCGCTTGAGCGCCAGCGGGTTGGCGCCGGCCGCGACGTTCTTCAGGCCCTGACGGACGATCGCCTGGGCGAGCACGGTGGCCGTCGTGGTGCCGTCGCCGGCGACGTCGTTGGTCGCCGTGGCGACCTCGCGCACCAGCTGGGCGCCCTGGTTCTCGAAGACGTCCTCGACCTCGATCTCACGCGCGATCGTGACGCCGTCGTTGGTGATCGTGGGGGCGCCGAACTTCTTGTCCAGCACCACGTAGCGGCCCTTCGGGCCGAGCGTGACCTTGACCGCGTTGGCGACCGCGTCCACGCCCGCCTCGAGCGCCTTGCGCGCCTCGGCGTCGTACTTGAGCTCCTTGTGTGCCATTTCTTCCAAATCTCCTTGTTGATCAGAGAGCGGCGCCTGCTAGGCGACCTTGGCGAGGACGTCGGACTCGCGCAGCACCAGCAGGTCCTCGCCGTCGACCTTGATCTCGGTGCCGCCGTACTTGCTGTAGAGGACCTCGTCGCCCTCCTTAACGTCGAGCGGGATGCGCTTGCCCGCGTCGTCGAGCCGCCCGTCACCGGCGGCGAGGATCTTGCCCTTCTGGGGCTTCTCTTTGGCTGTGTCGGGCAGGACGAGACCGCTTGCGGTCGTCTCCTCCTCCTCGATCGCCCGCACGATCAGACGATCGCCCAGGGGCTTGAGCTTCATCTTGCTGAGACCTCCGAGTTCGAGAGAATGTTGCTTGCGACGGGCGTCTGCGCCCCACCGGGACGCTCGGGCCCTTTCTTGGCACTCTCCACTGCCGAGTGCCAACGCTGGCCACTATATAAGACGCTGGCCGAGCGTCAAGTAAAGATTTGGCACTCTCCCATCGAGAGTGCCAACGCCCGAGGCGCGCGACTCCCGGGGCACCGGGCGCTCCGGACGCCGGGCGCCCTTGTTCCTGCCCTGGGCGACGCGCCCTTCAGTTCTGGGCGCCGCCGAAGCCCTTCATGGCCTCGGTCATGCCGCTGGGCTTGTCGACGATCTGCGAGAAGCGCACAACCGTGACGGTGTCTTGCAGCGAGACCTCGCGGCCGTAGATCTGCTCGAGGAAGTGGATCAGCTCCTCGTGGCGGCGGAACTCGGGGTTGTCGTGCTTGATGTCGCGCGGCGAGAGGTCGCCGAGCCGTGTCACTTCGACCTGGTCGATGACCGCCTCGAAGATCCGCTCGCGCGGCGAGTACTGGTAGCCGATCGTGACCAGCACGAGCTGGTTCTTGCGATACTTGTCCGACTTGTCGCCCAGGCGGATCGTGGCCGTCTTGCGGCCGCGCTTGAGCTCGTCGGCGAAGATCGTGGAGTAGAAGTTGAGAACCTGCACGGCAGAGTGCAGGCTATCGATCCAACGCGGCGAGCGCGCGCCCGAGGATCTCGCGTTCGCCTTCGTAGGTGAGCTGCTCGCAGGCTTGCGCGAGCGGCATCCAGCGCGCCTCCTGCACCTCCTCGTCGTGGTCCGCCGGGTCGCCGCCGGCGTAGCGGAAGAGGAAGAAGTGCACCCCCTTGGGCACGGCGCGTCCTGCCCGGCTATACCAGTAGCGCACCTCGCCGAGCTCACACACGAGCTCGACCTCGACACCGGCCTCCTCGCGCACCTCGCGCACGGCGGCCGCCAGCGCGTCCTCGCCGGGGTCGATGTGGCCCTTGGGCAGCCCCAGCACCACCGAGCCGTCGGCGGCGCGACGGTTGGGCACGATTACGAGCACGTCCTCCCCGCGCACCACGACGCCTCCCGCCGAGTGCTCGCGGGGCTGCGCGGGCTCGCGCCGGCGGGGCCGCCCGGCGGCGGGCGGCGGCGGCTCAGAAGACATAGGAGAGCAGCGCCTGCGGATCGTGCACGACCAACCGTCCCCTGCCCTGCGAAATCACGCCGGCCCGCTCGAGTACCGCGAGAAAGCGGCTGGCCGACTCGCGCGAACTGCCGGCGAGCTTGGCCAGGTCGGCCTGGGTCGCGGTGATGGCGACGTCGCGCGCCTGCGAGCCGCCCACCGGCACGCCGCCACCGTACCCGCTGGTCTCGCCGGCGGGAACGATGTCCGCCCGCCGGCCGGCACCGCCTGGCTGCGCATCGGCACCGCCTGGCTGCCCGGCGGCCGCCTCGGCCTGCGCCTGCTCGACGAGCTCGGCGAGCACGGAGGCGACGCGGCTCTGTACGCTCTGGAAGGAGCGGCGGGCCAGGCGCGCGTTAGCCTCGCGCAGACGGCGCCCGAGGGCGATCACTAGCCGCACCGCGATCTGTGGGTGTTCGCTCATCAGCCGGCGCATGTCGGGGCCCAGCACAGCGACGACGCTGGTCGGCTCGAGCGCCTCGATAGTGGCCGAGCGTCGCTCGTCCTCGAACAGCGCGAGCTCGCCGAAGATGTCGCCTGGCCCGAAGGTGGCGAGCGTAATCGTGCGGCCGTCGCCATGCTGGTGCACGGCGCGGGTGCGGCCGCGGTGCACGATGTAGCAGGTGTCGCTGGCGTCGCCCTCGCGGAAGACGACCTGTCCGGCGGCGAAGCTGCGCGGGACCGCGAGCTGGGCGATGCGCTGCAGATCGTCCCCGTCAAGGGTCGAGAAAACGGGCACGCGGGCGAGCAACTCGTTGACCTCGGCGGAGCTCGGCGCGGACATTGGCCAGGAATAGCAGACCCCCGTACCGAATCGCAGCGCTATCTTCGGTGTCGATAGTTATAGATGGGTGATCGATCCAGGGAGAGCGCGGTGGGGGTGCGACTGCTAGCGGCGGCGGTGCTGCCGCTAGCCGGCGCATGCCTGCTGCTGGGCGGCGCGCCGCCCGTCGCGGCGGGTGCGCGCGCACACATGGCAGAAGCGCGCGCACTCGCGGCCGCCGCGACGACGACGCCTGTGACGGCGCCGCTGCAGTCAGCCGAACTGTGGGCGACGGTGAACGTCTGCAACTCGTCTCACCACCCCGACACGATCGGCATCCGCGGCTCGATGCCCGGCGACGGGCACGCGCACGACGTGATGTACATGCGATTCCTTGTGCAGAGTCTCGACGCGAGCACCGGCAAGTGGGCGGACATCGGGCGTAGCGCCGACTCGGGCTTCATCGACGTCGGCTCGGCCGCCGCCACGCGCCAGGCGGGGCGCACGTTCGAATTCAAGCCGACCGCCAGCGACTACACGTTGCGCGGGATGGTCGAATTCCAGTGGCACCGCGGGGGCCACACCGAGAGCACAACGACGCGCACGACGACCGCCCACCACAGCAGCGCGGCGGACGCCGAACCGAAGGGCTTCAGCGCCGCGACCTGCACACTGCCGTAGCTCAGGTCGCGACGGCCGAGAACAGCCGGGGGTCGTTGGTGATGATGCCGTCGACCCCGAGCGCGCTCAGCCGCGCGACGGTGGCGGCGTCGTCGACGGTCCACACGTAGAGCTCGCCGCCGCCCTCGGCGACGGCCCGCACCAGCGCTGCCGTCGCGAGCCGCCAGTGCGCCATGATCGCGTCGAAGCGCCCGGCGCGCAGCGCCGCGCGGGCGCGGCCGGGCAGCCAGGCGCGCATCGCCCCCAGCAGCGCCAGCGCCGGCAGCACGGTGAGGCGACTCTCGGTGTAGTCGCGCCGGGCACGCGGCACCGACCAGCCGACGCGCAGCGACGGTTCGATCGCACGCATCGCGTCGAGCTCCTCGGGATAGGTGCTGCTAACCAGAGCGCGCTGCGTCAGCCCGGCTTCGCGCAGCGCCGCCACGACGCGCGCGCCGTAGCCGGGCAACTTGACGTCGACGTCGAGCTCGATGCCGGCGTAGGCCTCGCTTGCGAGGTGCTCGAGGCCCTCCTGTAGCGTGATCGGCTCCCCGGTCTCGGCCAGGGCGCCGTAGTCGTGGGCGAGCAGCAGCTGCCCACTGCCGTCGGGCCGCGCGCTGAGGACATCGAACTCGATCATGTCCACCCCGGCCCGCACCGCCGCGTCGAAGCTGGCGAGCGTGTTGCCGGGAGCGAGGTGCGCCGCGCCCTTGTGCCCCACCCTCCGCGGGACGATCCTGGGGCCGATGGCGCTCATCGGCTCACACGATAGAAGTCGGCAGCGTTCGGCAGCGGAGGTCGCGGACGATTAGCAGCGCGCTTCGTTGAGCAGCCGCCGGCGTGTGGACTCGATCGTGATCGCGGCGGTCTTCGGGCCGACGTAGGGGGCGAGCACGATGAAGGAGAGGTGCTCGATCAGCGACGCCAGGTACTTCACGCGTTTGCTCGCGGCGTAGCTGCTGAGCACGGCCCACATCGCCCCGACGACCATCTCGTGGGCGATCATCGGCGCGCGCAGCGGCTCGGGGGCGGACTCGCGCAGGGTCGCGGCGAGCTTCTCCAACATGCGGCCGAGCGGCTCGGCCATGCCGTGACCGACGTCGAAGACGTCGACGAACGCCATTTTCACGAGGCCCGGGTGGGCGACGAAATGTTCGACGGCGGCGCGCACGCCGAGGTAAGCGGCCTCCGGCCAGGTGCTCGCACGAGCACCGGCGGCGGCGATCGTCTCGACGGTTTCGTCGAAGAACTCCTCGACTACCGCGAGGTAGCAGGAGCGCTTGTTGGGGAAGTACTTGTGGAACGATTCCGTCGACATCCCCGCGAACTGCGCGATCTGCGGATCGGTCAGCTCGCGGTAACACTGGTCGAGCGTGAGGTGCACGATCGCGCCAAGCACGCGGGCCCGCTTCTCGTCGCCTTCCAGGAAGCGCGCCGGCTCCACCGGCATGTGCGGCACAGGCTCCAGCGGCCCGATGCGCGCGGCCGGCGAACGCAGGGCGCTGATCCAGTCGAGCAGTTCGTCTGTCAGCGCCGGCAACTCGGATTCGCGCTCGCCGCGCAGCCGCGCGAACAGCGCGTAGCGAGTACCGCCAACGATCGCCTTCGGCGCCAGCGGTGGCAACTGGATGCCGTCGGGCGCGAGCCTGAAGCCAGCCGCCACCGCGCGTTCGAAGGCGAGCGCCGAGCGCAGCATCCGTTCGCGACTGGGGACGCCGATCTCGAGGCCGTCGACGAGCACCAGGCGCGCGGCCTTGGCGTTGCGGGTGGTGTCCTCGACAAACGCCTGGCAGGCGCGGTGCGTGCGGTTGGCCCAGCCGCGTTCCGCGAGCCAGCCTTCGAGCATCCGCTTCTTCGAGCGCGCGACCGCGATGTCGTAGGTCGCCAGGAAGCAGGCTTCCTTGTTGGCGAACTGCTCGTAGAAGGCGCGCCGCGAGACGCCGGCAAGCGCAATCACGTGCGCGACGGTCGTCCCGCGGTACCCCTGCCGATCGATCGCCTCGATCATCGCGCCGTACAGCCGGGCTCGCTGATGCCTGGCGACCGCCTCGCGGCCCATCCCGTGCGGGCCGTGCGGCAGACGCCGATACATCGCGGTCAGCTCCCTCTCAGATCCGCTGATCCCCACGGCCGGAACCCTAATGGATTTCGCGGAGAATGCAAGTTAAATTTGTGGGATACACCCGAAGTTTCTGATATTGCCTGCAAATGGCCCGAAAAGAAATTTCTGCCAAGCTAGCGGAATCACTCGGACAGGCCGTTTAGGGCGCAGCCTAGGCATCCTCTCCCGCCAAAGCGGTTGCGCATGCAAGCAGTCGAAACTGCTCCGTGTACGGGATTCTTCCCCATCGCCTGCCATCTACCCTGAGCCGGCGCTAACAAACCCAACGAATCGATCGTTCGGGCGCGGCTACAGCCCGGCGCCGTCCCCTGCGAGGGAAGGCAGGTCAGGCGCTCAGTGTCAACCGTCGCGGGCCGGCGCGGAAGCCGACCTGGGCCAGAGCGCCCTCCCAGACGCTGCCCAGCACCGGCTCGCCGTCGACGCGCTCGAGCGCGATACGCCCGTCCAGCCGTCCCGTCCGGGCGTGCGCGGCCAGCGCGGCCAGCGCCGCCGGTAGCCGCGGATCGTCCGCCGGCAGGTTCGCATCGTCGGCGCCCCGCAGCAGCACGCGCAGCGAGCGACCGCCGCGCTCGAGGTACAGCGCGGGCTCACCGCCGAGCAGCACCACGGCCGCACCCGGCACGCGCGCCGGGCCACGCCGCGGCCACGGCAACGCCGCGCCATAGGGCTGGGCGGGGTCGGTGGCGGCCAGTACGAGCGCCTGCTCGCCCTGCTCGCGCGGTTGGGCGCGCAGCCGCTCGACGGCGCCGGGCAGCGCGAACTGCGCACCGCCGAGTCCCTCGACAAAGTACCCCCGCCGAGCGAGCCCGAGTGTCTCCAACTTGCAGAGCTCCGGGTAGAGCGCCGCGAACCCGCCGGGCACGCCCTCGGCGCGGACCAGCTCGCGTGTGAGGATGCCGTGGCGCTCGAGCAGCAGTTCGGCCGACGCGCGGCGGCGCGCCGTGGGGTCGGCGGCTCCTGCGCCGGCGAACAGCGCGGTCGTCAGCGACCAACGCCCGGGGAGGTGGGTCGGCGCGAACCCGCCGCGGCGGCGCGCCACAAAACGCCCGGCGAGCGCCGCCCGCGGCGCCGCGGAGCGTCCCCCCGCGACCGGCGCCAGCCGCCCCACGCGCAGCGGGGCGAAGGCGTCGTTGGTGATCTCGCCAGCCCACACCAGATCCCATAGGGCCTCCTGCAGCGCCTCGGCGGGCTCGTCCACGTCGACGAGCAGATCGCCGAAGAAGCACGGACCCCCGCCGGCGACTGGGTCCAGGCGCGCGTGCACGCGCGCACGTGCACGCGCGCGCGCACCGGCGTCGCCGACATGCAGCAAGGTCTCCCCTGCCTCGGACGACGCCTCGCCGCGGTCCACCGCAGGCCCCCTCCCGGAGCCCTCGGCCGCGGCGGCCCTGCGAACCGAGGACTCCCCCCGCCCCGCCGGCGGCCCGAGCAGCGCGGCGTCGGCGCGGAAGTAGAGCGCGACGCGCCCGTCACGGCCCTTCGCGCCGTGTGCCCCGCCGGCGCCGACCCACACGATCTCACCGCCGGCGCAGAGCTCGTCCAGCCACGCCGGCGAGTAGGCGCCGAGGCGACGCGGCAGGATCTCGCGCTCCCAGCCGCGCGGCGTCAGCGCGAGCCCCTGCAGCGGCACGAGCGCCTCGCGCAGGCGCCGCACGCCGCCGGCCGCGGAGCCACCGCCGCCGGGCGTAGAGCCAGCGCCGCCGGGCGTAGAGCCAGCGCCACCGGGCGCGGAGCCACCACCGCCGGCGGCGGATCCAACGCCGCGGTCGATCCCATGCCAGGCAGGCAGGAAGGCGGCGAAGGCGCGCTGCTGCGCCGGCTCGATCTCGCGTCGCAGCGCGGCCAGCGAAGCCCGGCGCAGGCGACGCAGGACCTCGACGTCGCACCACTCGCGACCCTGCTCGAGCGGTTCGGGGTCGAGCTCGCCGCGCACCAGCGCGCCGGTTCGCTCGAGCTCGCGCAGGGCCGCCTCGGCGGCGCCACGCGAGAGGCCGTAGCGCACACAGACCTGCGCGGTCGTGAACGGCCCGTGGGTCGCGCCGTAGCGCGCCAGCAGGCATACGAGCGCATCCGGCACGTCGGCGAGGAAGGCCTCGGGTATGCCGCCGGGCGGCGCCGCGCCGAGCGCGTCGCGGTAAAGCCCGGCGTCGGCGGCGGCGATGAAACGCTCCTCCCCGGCGACGCGCACTCGCACGGCGCGGCGCTCGCCCTCCAGGGCGCACAGCAGGCCGGCGGCCTGGACCCCGGCGTGGACGCACTCGGCGGCCTCCGCGGCGGTGAGGTCGCCGATCAGCCGCAGCGTGTCGTGTAGTTCGTCGCGGGTGGCGGCCCGGGTGTGCTCGGAGCGGCGCTGCAGATCGTCGCGCAGCCGGCGCAGGGCGCCGGGGTCGATCAGCTCGCGCAGCTCCTCCTGGCCGAGCAGCTCGCGCAACAGGTCGCGATCGAGCGAGAGCGCGGCGGCGCGGCGCTCGGCGCTGGGGGCGTCGCCCTCATACATGTAGGTGGCCACATAGTCGAACAGCAGCGAGGAGGCAAACGGCGAAGCGGTGGCGGTCTCGACCGCGACCAGGTCGAGCTCGCGGCGTGCGAGCCGGGCGAGCAGCTCGCGCAGCCCGGGCAGGTCGAGCACGTCGCACAGGCACTCGCGGTAGGCCTCGAGCACGATCGGGAAGTCGCCGTAGCGGCGCGCGACCTCGAGCAGGCTCTGGGCCTTCAGGCGCTGCTGCCAGAGCGGGGTGCGCTTGCCGGGGTAGGCGCGCGGCAGCAACAGGGCGCGCGCGGCGGCCTCGCGGAAGCGGGCGCCGTAGAGTGCGCTTGAGCCGAGCTCGGCGACGACGAGGTCCTCGAGCTCGTCGGGGTCGATCGCCAACAGCTCGACGTCGGGCGGCTCGTCGGCGTCGGGCAGGTGCAGGGCGATGCCGTCGTCGGACCAGATCGCGTCGACCTCGACGCCGAGCTCGGCGCGCAGGCGGGCGCTCAGTGCAAGACCCCAGGCGGCGTGGACGCGTCCGCCGAAGGGCGAGAGCAGGCACAGGCGCCAGTCGCCGATCTCGTCGCGGAAGCGCTCGAGCACGATCGTGCGGTCGCTGGGCAGGACACGGGTGGCCCGCTGCTGCTCGCGCAGGTAGTCGAGCAGGTTGCGCGCGGCGCGCTCGTCGAGGTCGTAGTCGCGCTGCAATGTCTCCGACTCCTGCTCGACGGCCCAGCGAGCGAAGGCACCGATCGCTTCACCGAGCTCGCGTGGGCGCCCGACGCCGTCGCCCTTCCAGAAGGGAACCGCGCCGGGTACGCCGGGGGCGGGCGTGACGATCACGCGGTCGCGGCCGATCTCCTCGATGCGCCAAGCGGAGGCGCCGAGCAGGAAGACCTGCCCGGGCCGGGCCTCGTAGACCATCTCCTCGTCGAGCTCGCCGACGCGGCGCCCGTCGGGCAGCGTGACGAGGTACAGGCCGCGGTCGGGGATCGTGCCGGCGTTGATGACCGCGAGCTGGCGCGCGCCGCGGCGCGCGTGGATCGTGCCGGCGAGGCGGTCCCAGACGATGCGCGGGCGCAGCTCGGCGAACGATGATGATTGCCCGCCCGCCCAGCGCCCGTCGAGCATGTCGAGCACGTTCTCGAACTGGCGCCGGGGCAGCTCGGCGTAGGAGTGGGTCCCGGTGAGCAGCGCGTAGAGCGCGTCGACGGAAAGGCCCTCATCCTCGACCGCGGCCATCGCGACGATCTGCTGGGCGAGCACGTCGAGCGGGTTGCGCGGCACGACGGTGTGCTCGATCGCACCTTCGCGCATGCGCCGGACGAGCACGGCGCACTCGAGCAGGTCGGCGCGGAACTTGGGGAAGATGCGCCCCTTGGAACGCTGGCCGACGCCGTGCCCGGCGCGCCCGATGCGCTGCAGGCCAGCGGCGACGGACTTCGGCGACTCGACCTGCAGCACGAGATCGACGGCGCCCATGTCGATGCCGAGCTCGAGGCTCGAGGTGGCGACGATGCAGGGAATTTCACCTGCCTTGAGCAGCTCCTCGACAACCTGGCGCTCCTCGCGTGCGAGCGAGCCGTGGTGCGCACGGGCGACGTCCTCGCCGGCGAGCTCGTTCAGCCGCAGCGCGAGCCGCTCGGCGGAGCGGCGGTTGTTGACGAACACGATCGTCGAGCGGTGGGCTTGGATCAGTCGCAGCAACTCGGGATAAATCGCCGGCCAGATCGAGCCGCGCAGCGACTCGCCGGGTGGGTGGGAATCCGATCCTGGCTCCAGCGGATCGCTTGCCGGCCCGTCCAGCTGGGTCATCGACTCGACGGGCACGTGGATCGCGACGTCGAGCTCGCGGCGGGAGCCGGCGTCGAGGATGCGGCAGGTGCGGCGC
>Ga0307476_10001726_pt1 | contig 13293 bp, 10 predicted proteins | sample atmos_gasesECM2C_2_FD_203314 | JGI IMG/M metagenome (GOLD analysis project Ga0307476, IMG submission 203314) | Hardwood forest soil microbial communities from Morgan-Monroe State Forest, Indiana, United States - atmos_gasesECM2C_05 | ecosystem: Environmental > Terrestrial > Soil > Temperate... | reverse complement strand
AAGCGCACGCGTTGCAGCTCCGATAGCTTGACCGAGCGCATGCCGTCGGCGCACCACATGTTCAGCTGCTCGACATTGACCACGGCCTTATCGACTGCTTCCTGCTTCGTCTCGACGCCCATGATGCTGCCGGTCATGGTTCCCGGCTGGGCGGCGTTGGCCTGCTGCAAGACGACCTCCACCTTCTCGCCGCGGGCCTGGTTGAGGATCTGGCCGAACGTCGGGCTGGCCGACAGGTTCACCGCGAAGGATTGCAGAGTTTTCTCCACGGGCGCATTGGAGTCGTAGGAGACAGCGGAGATGTGGCCGCCGTCCAGGTCCCGAAGCACCATCGACTTGATCAAATCGTTGATATCGGAGACGGGGAACGAGAGATCGACGCGGGCGTCGCCGTCGATCTGGCCCTCGCGCTGGAAATAGCCGACGCCGCTGCTGAACAGCACCACCTGGCCGATCGGCAGCTGCACCGACGTTTCCGAAGGGGCGGCGGCCGCGGCGGGAGCGGCAGTGGGGGGGGCGGCCGGTGGGGCGGCCTGCGGCGGATCGGCGTGCGTGGCGGCGAGATAGATCGTGAGGACGGCGACGGCGGCCAGGCCCGTACTGGCGGCCAGCAGCAATGCGCGGCGCATGGGAGGGTCCTTTCATGCCAAAAGAGTGGAAGCTGCAACCCAGGGACAATGTAGAGACGGATGGAAGGGACGTGCGGTTTGCTGACGTCTGCAGGGCGCCTTCCAAATCGGCAACGGCGTTGCCGATTTGGCTACGCCTTGGGTTCCTTCACCTTGATTCCCAGGGCCTCCAGCAGCGGCCGCAACGCATCGACCTTGGCGTTGATCTTGTACCGGGTGATTGGCCTTTCCAGCCGGGCCCGTTCGATGGAGCTGCGCGGCCGCGTCCCGCATTTGTTCGGCTGCGTTGCAGGGTCGCGCCGCAACCTTTGGATCGCCCGGCGGTAGCTGTCGTCGTCGCGCTTCGGCAATTCATCGCGGCGCTTGTAGACGCGCAGGTAGTTGCTGGCGGTGCGAAGCGAGAAACCGCAGTTGTTCTTCAGCCAATCGTGCCAGCCGCCGTGCCCGACCAGATTCTTGGCCGCCGCCAGGTGCTTCCCCGCCTCGATGGCCTTTTCCAGCGAGGATTCGAGAGCGTCGACGAGGGCTTTATGAGCCGCCTTGATGCCGGGGACGAGTCGCGCGGCTTTGTCCAGCTGCGCCTCTCGCTCCTCTTCGTGCTTGGCCTTGGACTTCTCTTCGCCCTTCTTCTTCGGTGCAGTCGCCGTCGTCATGGTCGGCTCCACCCGCGGGATGGTGGAAGCTTCGGTTTGAGCCTATTAGAGCGGAAAAGAAGGTCAATTGTCGAGCGGCCGGAGGCGGCTGGAAACCCATGGGATGATGGAGATCGGCGTGCTTGCGCACGGCCGCATCGGCTGACGGCTCTGGGGTCGGAACGCGCGTGGCGGAGCTAGATAATACTGCAGGGCGGCTGGTGCACGCCGACGAGGCCAACTTGGCCGGCGTCGGCGCACCGGGAGGCAGGACCGCGCATGCCGGCTAGAGTTATGGAGCGGACAAGCAGCCCCGCCCGGCGGGCTTTGCACCACGGAGGCCTCTTGCAGTGTGGCGCCGACGCCTGCGCCACGAACCCGGAAAGCCGACCAAGCTCTGCGAACTGAAAGAAGAGTCCAACGATTTCTTTGACGAGGAGGAGGCTTAGTGACTGCCCCATAAGCCTCTCCCCTCTCCCCGGTACTCCGGGGAGAGGGGCCGGGGGTGAGGGGTTTTTGGCCCAGGAACCATGCCCCCTCACCCCTCTCCCCCGAGTACGGGGGCGAGGGGCTTATGGGACGGACCCTTAATGCCTTGGCGACCGCCCCTCTCGGCGCTGCTGGGTGCTGCCGTTACCGCCCATGTGAGTGCAGGGTTCGGCGGCGCAGTTTTGCTTTTGATCGCGATGCACATCGGGGGGCGGTCGCGCGTTATTTCCACTGCGTGATGCTCGTCGGCCTCGTCCCCGGCGCCATCGGCGGAGCCGTTTTGGGAGCACAGCTTGCGGGTGCGTCCGGGGCGCCGCCGGGCCGCGGCGGCGGGCCGTCGGCATGGGTCGTCGCCTCGGGAGCTGGAATTATGGCGTTGCTCGCGGGTTGCTGGCCGCAGCGGAATCCGCTTGCCCTCGGGCCCACCGGCGCCGCGAGGGCGCAGCCCATGCTCCGCGCCGGGTGCGCCCGCGTGCTACTTCTCAGCGGTTTTCCACAAAATGAGTCGGCGCAGCTCTTTCACGTCGGCATCCTTCTCGAAGAAATGGACGGAGCTGTCCGCGCAGACGGCGAAGAAACCGCCCTCGTCCGGAGCGCCCAACTTGGGCAACGGTTTGTCCGGGTCATACGGCAGGTCCTCCGGCTTTGTCCAGGGGACCCGTTGCTCCGCTTCCACGACCAGGATCGTGTTGGCGTTGGGGCCGCTGAGGAGGTCCTGTCCCGCCAGGGAGCGCCCTTCGGGGCCTTCGAAAAGTGTTCCTTTCCCCGTAAACACCTGATAAGGAGTCGCGTCCAGCTCCGTGGGCGGTCCCAAAAAGGACGGCGACAAGTAAACGCGTAAACATTGGCGAGGCCACGGCGCTCCGCATCGTCGATGCGACGCGGCGGGTGATCCATCATCCGCGGATCGTCGTCGGGCCGGTGGACGCGAGGGCGTTTGCGGAGTACGGGTTGGTGGACGCGGTGAGGCCTTGAGCGCCGGAGCGACCACCGCTTCAGTCCGCTCGCCCGTGCGTGAGCCAGAAGGTGAACTGCGCCAGGTCCGGGGCGGAGAGCGCCCGCACGGCGCGCTTAGCCTCCTCCAGAGGCGCCGTCGCGCGGGAACGGGCGGCGGCCGCTTGTGCAGCAACCTTCCCGGCCACTGGGGCCGACTCGGCGGGGCGCACCGCAATATCCGGCTGCTCCCCGTCGGCCTTCTCGGAGGCGTCCCGCCTCCAACTGCCCAGCACGAAGAGCAGGTAGTCCGACAGCCCAGCGGTGCTGACGCGGCCCAGCCGCGCCACCCAAGCCGCTGCGGTTTCGCCCTTCTTCTGCGCCAACTCACTCATGGAGACCCTCCCCTCGGCTACAGGCTCCGATGAACCGTAGCTCATGGCGGCGCGCGGTGGGAAGAAAAAGGCGGCCGGAGTCGGCATCAGCGCTCCCCGTCTCCATCATCGGCGCCAACCCGCAAGCACCACGGGGGCCTTGTCCAGGCCGACTAGGGCGTTCGTCACGGCCCCAGTTACGCTCACATCGCCGGGCTGCAACCCGTTTACGAGGCGACAGCCTTGCTGCCTCGCGCACACCGCCGTGGCCGCCCCCAAGCAGCCTTAGAAATCGCGCGAGAATAACTTCGCCAGTGACAACTGCTCGTCACAGCCCGTGTGGCCGGGGCTGGAGTCTTCGGAAGCCCCGGCTTTGGACAGTATCCGGCCTTCGGCGTAGCTATCCAGTCGAAACCGGGGCTTCCGAAGACTCCAGCCCCGGCCACACCAGGAACAGGCCGACGTGCCGATGTTATTCCTGCGCGATTCCTTAGTCCCGCCCCGGCATTCCGAGGGTCGGCAGGCGTGAGGCTAATGCGCCGTGTCCCTCGCGGAGTCGTACAATGCCTCCTTTGCCATGCCGCCGCGCCGGGGAATTGTTCATGCCGTTCACGAAACTGGGCCTTCATCCCTCCCTGGTGCGGGCCACGCGCGACATGCGTTACGCCGAGCCGACGCCGGTGCAAGCGGAGGCCATCCCCGCCGTTCTCGCGGGACGCGACCTCATCGCCACCGCCCAAACCGGCACGGGCAAAACGGCGGCCTTCGTGCTGCCCATCCTCCATGCCCTTCTCGGCAAGCCGCGCAGCGTCACTCAGGCGCTGATCCTCACGCCGACGCGCGAGCTGGCCCAGCAGATCGACGACGTGCTGCTGGGGCTGGCGTACCACACCCCGCTGCGCGGCGGAATCGTGGTCGGCGGCGCGGCGATGGGGCCGCAGGAAAAAGCGCTGCGAGCCGGCGTCGAACTGGTCGTTGCTACGCCGGGCCGCCTCCTCGACCACATGCGCCAGAATCAGGCGCGCTTCGACCACATCCACACCCTGGTTTTGGACGAAGCCGACCGCATGATGGACATGGGATTCTTGCCGGACATCAAAAGGATCATCGCCCGACTGCCGGCCCGGCGTCAGACGCTGCTCTTCTCCGCCACCATGCCGCCCGTGATCGCCAAGCTGGCGGCCGAGATCCTGCGCGACCCTGCGATGGTGCAGATCGGCCGGCGCAGCGCCCCTGCCGTGGGCATCACGCAAGCGGCTTACCCCGTGGCCGAGCACCAAAAGACGGCCCTGCTGCGTCACCTGCTGCGGCGCACGGACATGCCGTCGGTGCTGGTGTTCACGCGCACCAAGCAGGGGGCCAGGAGGCTGGCGAGGACGATCGCCGCCGACGGCTTCGCGGTCGGCGAATTGCACAGCAACCGGACCCAGCCGCAACGCAATCGGGCCATGGAGGACTTCCGCAAGGGCGACACCCAAATCCTGGTGGCGACCAACATCGCGGCCCGCGGGCTGGACGTGGACCACATCACGCACGTCATCAGCGTGGACGTGCCGACGGTCCCGGAGGACTACGTCCATCGCATCGGCCGAACGGGCCGGATGGAGGCGGAAGGCGACGCCTTTCTGCTGGTGGCGCCGGAGGAGGAGAAGCTGCTGGAGCGCATCGAGAGGCAGATGGGTCAGCGGCTTCCGCGCGTTACGCTGCCGGATTTCGATTACGACCAGGCCGCCCCGAGACGATCCGAACAAGCGAAGAGTGGGCAGCGGGGAAAGACGCCGTCCGTGAAACAGAAGCGGAGCGGCGCACGGGGTCGCCGGTCTTCCAGGCGCCGCGCCTGACATCGTCGCCCCGGTTCCGCTTGAGGACGAGAGGCGAAGCCGCGTAACGAGGCGCCCTCGTCCCCATGCCGCCGCCCTCACGATCGCCCCATTTCGCGCCGGCCGCGTCCAGCCGTGCAAGCCGACCTGCGGGCCGTTTCGATTGTATCCGCCACATGGCTTATGCGCCGGGCGGTGCGAGCGCTTGCCAAGGCTGCTTCCTGAGCAGCTGGGACGATGGCCAGGCGTTGGTGCGCGGGCGGCAAACGCTTTCTGCCCACCCCGTCACGCCGGTCGGGGTCGTCGAGGGGCTCGCCAATCGTGGGGTGGGCTGGCATCGGCCTCCCGCCATTTATTTCCCCCCGCGCAACTCCAGGACGGCCTCTCCGAACGCCTTGCCGATGCTGCACATCGTCTTGACGCTGCCCAGGTAGTGGTAGGGATAGTCGCTGCCGACCTTGTTCCACTCGTCCAGATGTTCGCGCCAGCCCATCTTGAACACCGCCTCGGCGTCCACGTCCCAGAATACGTCCGTCTTTACAAGCGCCACGTTGCCCTTGAACTCGCCTCTATCCATCACGGCCGTCTTCGCGGCCTTGAATGCCTCGATGTTGGCGCTCGGATTTGCGCCCTCCACTCCCATTTGGCCGATCACGAACGGCAGCCCGGGTGCTTTGAGGTCCTTCCGTACATCGCGGATGAACTGCGCCAGGTTTGCCGTGTACTCCGCCGTGCAGTCCGCGTCTATCATGTCGTTCCAGCCTTGGAACCAGACGAAGCCGGCGAGTTCGTACCCTTGGCCCGCGTAATCGGGGAACAGCGTCTTCAGGTTAGCCAGCGTGTCGTTGACCTCCGAGATCATGGCCCGGTAGGAAGCCCCGAACGGCTTCTTCACGTCTTCAAGTGTGGCGTCCGGCTTCTGTTTCTTCAGGTCGGTCAGCATCTTGTCCAGGACCTCCGCCGGCGGCAGGCCGGCTCCGGGCGGGCGGAAGTCTCGGAACAGGCTGCGGCCGCCCCAGGCGGTCTTGATGAGCAGGACCGGCTCGTCGTAGTGGTCGCCGACCACCATACCGAACTCCAACTCCGGACCAATGCACCCGGGAGAGCCGTAGCCAACCGTCAGCTTGCCGTGACGATCCAGGAACTTGATCCACACGTCGTCGCGTTCGATCCACTTGCCGTCCTTGCGCAGGTGGGCGAACAGATCGCGCGTCGCGGGCTGCTGCGCCTGGTATTCGAGCAGCGACGCCTTGGCCTTGCCCTCCATGTTCGACTGCCCGGCCAGGATGAACACCTTGATTGGCTTCGGCGCGTCGTCGGCGCGGAGCGAAGGCGGAGTCGGAAGGGACAGCAGGGCCAGGGCGGCCGCAGCCAGAGTTCGTATGTGCATGGTCGTTTCTCGTATGGCCGGGGTCATCAGCACGTGATCTTGCAAGCAGGCGGCCCCTTCCGCAGCTCAGCAGCGCCATTATCCGTCGCCTTCGTCTCAACGAGGCTGGCCTGCCGCAACCCTTCTCGCCTGAGGCCGAGGACGTCGCCGGCCTTGAGCGTCCGCGAGGCCGCGGCCGCCCAAGCTGGCAGCAACATGCACAGACCAAGGGCCGACGCCAACACCGGAGGAAGCGGTTTCCGCATAATGTGGCTCCGGGAGAGAATGCCGCCCTACTTAATCCGACGCCTTCCATCCAGAATCGACGCCGTTCCAACGGCCTACCGCCACCCGTTCTTCCTGGCGGCGATGTCGTCGGCGTTGACCTCGCTGAACTCCTCGTCCGTCACCAGGAACAGTATCTTGCCGTGCCGAAGGAAACGCCCGCCGGCCCGGCTGGCCAGGTTCGGCGGTTCCGGCAGCCAGTGGGCGACGACCTGCCCCGTCTTCGGGTCGAGGGCGTGGATGCTGCGGACGGCCGCCGCTTGGTCTTGCTGCTTGACGCTTTCCAAACCGCCGATAAGCAGCCAATCGCTGCCCACATCCACTGACGGCAGCTCCCCCGGCACGCGGGCCGCTTCGGGGTCCGGGATTTCCCAGAGCCGCTTTCCGCTGCTCCAATCGATCAGGTGGAAACGGTAGTCGTAGCCGATGCTCGTGTGCATGAGGGCCGTCGTGGTCCCTGGCAGCCACGCCAGCAAGCCGGCGTTCGGCCCCACAACCAGCGACGACGCTTTGCCGTCCTTGGTGTAGAAAAGGAACAGGTTGCGGGCGTCCCCACTGGCATTGACGTGGACCAGGACGCCCGACCCGTCCGGGGCCGGCATAGGCGAGATGATGGGGCCGTCGCAGTCGGCCCGGAACCGCACCTTGCCGTCCGGCCCCACGGCGATCACCTGCGGCTTCTTCTTGTCGGCATCCTTCCAGGCGAGAAGGGCAAGGCTGCCGTCCGATCCGAGCTGCACGTCCTGGCCCTTGTACTGGAGGAACGGGCCCACCGCGCCCAACTGCTTCCCCGCGACATACACGTCGGCGGCGATCTCGTCCTCCTTGGGGTGGAATTCATGGACGAAGGCGCGGCCGTCTTCCGTCGCCGTGATATAGCCGGCGGGGCCGGGCTTTCGGGGTAGGACGATCGTCCAGTCGCCGTTGAGGCCGTGGATGACGCCGCCGCCGTCGCCGTACTCATAGATGTAGCCCGCGTGGGCGTCGATATTCGGACCCGCTGCTTCGTGGTCCAGCTTGCCCTCCGGCGTGAGCCACTGGACGCTGGTCGCGGCCGTCGCTCCCACGGAACGGGTTGTGACGCTGACATAGGGGGCGAGCCAGCGGCTTTGCACGCGCCCCTGAACCTCACCCGGCATGATTCGGGGCGCGGGAGGGGGAACGCTTCCCGGAATGCTTGCCTCGGACGGAGTAGCCGGCGGCGCGGCCGCCGGACCGTTCCTGGCCGGCCCGGCGTCGGGCTTCGCCTTGGCCGGCGCCACAGCTCCCGTCTCCGCATTCACTGTAAATTGCCGCCCGTCGTAGTCGATGGTCCACTCGTCCACGCCGCGCCGAATCTGAATGACCGACCAAGGCTGCGGATAGCGCTCCCCGAACGTGCCCGGCCAGACCGCCTTTCGGAGCCGCGTAACCTCCTCCGCCGTAAGCGACTGTCGCACCAGCCGCTCCGCCTGCTCCCGGTACGCCGCCTTGCCCTTGAGGTCCGGCGACTTCACGGCTGGGGCCTCCCCCAGCGGCATCTGGTCCGTTCCCTCGTTCAGGCCGAAGACGCCGCCGTCCACCTCGTCGTCCTGGATAAAGCGTACTGGAAGGGCCGAAACGCCCACGGCCGCCAGATGAACCCGCGCCCCTTTGACCGCCATGTTTTTGGGCTTCTGGCACAGCGCACCGTCGACAGCGACGCGCACGCGCAGCTCCTTGGGGTTGGCCGCGTCCTCCAATTCAACGCGGTAGACGGCGCGGCCGGGCTTGCCGACCGGCGTCACGACGCCGACCACCATCCACCGGCTGAAATCGACCGGGGGCGCGTCCTTGGCCTGGGGGCCGAGCTTCTTCCAGAGGGCGGCCCACTCGTCGGCGTTGCGTGCGATCAGCACGTCCGGCCCTTTCACGGCGGCGTCGTCCAGCCGCCACTCCTGCTCGAAGTCGGTGAAGGGCGGCAGGCCGTAGGTGTCGGCGCGGCCGGCCGCGGGCGCGGCTAATGCGAGGGCGGCCAAGAGAGGAAATGCTCGTGACGGGTTGATGCGCGTCGGCTTCATAGGGTACCTCGTAATCAGGTTCGGGGCTGGATGGGGCTGCCTGCCATACCTTCGACGGGCCGAGGCGGACAACGGATTGGTGGACGAGGAATCGTCGCCGCTGCGGATTACTGGCGTCTCGCGGAGCCTCGTCAGGCGACCGACGCGATCTGCTTGTCCGTCTTGTCGCTGGTTTTGGGCTTGTACAGGTCCTCGATCATTTTGCGGTAATCGGCCAGCGACGGCAGGCCGATGTCCTTGCGCCGCTGGTCCACGCCGGCTTCGTCTTCGATGGGGTACGGCTCCATGCGTCCGCCTACCTCGTGGAACTGCGTCCCAAACACTTGCTTCTGTCCCTCCGCCAGGCGCACCCGGTCGGTCAGGTACGCCAGCTGGTCCGGCGCCGCCTCCCCCTTCTTGACCGCTTCGGCCAAGAGCGCCTGGCAGTGCTTCTGAAAGTCCCGATCCCGGTCGGCGTGCTGTACCAGGAGCCACGCCTGCTGTGCGCCGTCCTTGCCGACCAGCGATTGGCCGGGCCAGCCGTACTTGTCAACGACCTCCTTCATTCGGGCCGTGTTCCGCGCGTCGATGTCTTGCACCGCCTGGACCGCGGCTTCGAGTTCCTTCTTGGCTCCGTCGTCTTGGCCGGCCGGCCGGGCCTGGAGGTCGATCAGATGCCGCCGCGCCTTCTGGTCCTCCGCGGCCCGGTCCAGCAGTTCCGCCCGCAGCTTCGGTTCGGTCGGCCCAGCGTCGTCGGCGCGAGCCGGGCCGGTCAACAGTGGAGCTAGCATGAAGGCCAGAGCGGCCGTCCGAGTGCGTCGCAACATGATTCCGTTCCATTCGGCAAGTGGGGGCGAACCGCCTCATGTTCGCCCAGCGGACGGCCATGGTCAAGTGCTTGTTCAAGTCAGCCGGCCTCGCTTCGCCAGAAGCACCTGCCCAGCGCCCTACAATGCCTGCTGCGTCGCGGCCGCCCCCAGGCAGAGAAACCACCGCATGGCCTCCACCACGTCGTACCATCCTCACCAGCCCGCGCCGTTGGACCGGACCGACCCCGCCGCCGAGGGCCTCCTCGCCCGCTATGCGGCGATTGCGGACGCCGCCGCCCTCGACCGGGATGCGCGCGTCCGCCTGATCCGCCCTATCGGGGCGGGCGGGCAGGGAGTCGTCTACTTGGGCGAGCGCCGCGGAGCCGACGGCTTCATGCTCCCGGTGACCCTCAAGGCCTTCTCCCCCGAACCGTACCGCGACGCCGACGCCTACGAGGAGGACATGGCTCGCGTGGCCCAAGTGGCCGCTCGCGTCGCCCGCATCCAGCACGACAACCTGCTGAGCATCCACGACTTCTTCGCCAGCGGCGGCATCCGCATCATGGAAATGGAATGGCTGGACGGCCATGACCTGCGCGTCCTTCTGACCCCGGAGACCCTGGAGCGCACCCGCGCCCGCGTCGGCGCGGCGCGCTGGGAATACGTGCAGCGCGTCGTCCTCACGCACGGGGCGACGCAGCCGCGTTTCCAGCCCGGCGTGGCCATCCGGGTGCTGCGCGACTGCCTGAGCGGGCTGGCCGCGCTTCATCGAAGGGGCATCGTCCACGGCGATCTCAAGCCATCCAACGTCATGCTGAAGCGCACCGGCAACGTCAAGCTGATCGACATCGGTTCGGCCGTGCAGCTGAACCGCCCCACGGCGCGGCGAGTCTGGTCGCCGGCTTACGCGGCGCCGGAGGTGCTGGCGGGGGAGGAGGCGACGCCCCGGTCGGACCTGGCCAGCCTGGGCTACGTCCTGGTCGAGATGCTCGCGGGGCGTTCGCCCTTCGAGGGTCTGAAGACCGTTGAGGAGCTGCGCAGCGCCAAGGCCGGCCTGGACCGGCGTCTGCCGGAACTGCTGCCGCCGGAGGTGAGCCGAAGTGAGCTGTTGCTGCACCTCTGCCGTCGTTTGGTGGCGGCCGATCCTGCCAAGCGTTTCCCTGACGAGCTGGCGGCGGACCTGGGGCGGAAGGGAGCGGCGGATTTCCACCGCCAGCTGGTCAAGGGCGATCTGGCCAGCGAATACGAGAATGACTTGCGCGTTTGGCTGGAGCAGTTAGGGTCTGTCCCATAAGCCCCTCGCCCCCGTACTCGGGGGAGAGGGGCGAGGGGGCATGGTTTCCTAGGCTAAAAACCCCTCACCCCCGGCCCCTCTCCCCGGAGTACCGGGGAGAGGGGAGAGGGGAGAGGCTTATGGGACAGTCGCTTAGCGTAAGGCGTTGGAGCGCCTATTGCGGTCCCGGGCTATCCGCCGGCGCTTCCCCGTTGCGGTCGCCAGCGGGCGCTAGGGCTTCACCTGCAGGATCAGCACCCAGTCGCCCTGCGCCCCCGCCGGCGGCGACGCCGTCCAGGAGCCGTCCGCGTTCGGCCGGGCTGGGCCGATCTCGTCGCGCCGCCCGGTCGTCGGGTCGAACGTGCTCGCCGTGTAAGGAACGTCCTGCTCCAGGTTCCGCACCGTCGCGGCCCGGGCCTGCGGCAGGTAGATGATGCGCACCATCCCCGGCACGCCGGCCGCGTACGGCGTCATGAATTCATCCGGCGCCGGCGCCGTCAGCGTGCGCCCCCACGGCCCCTCGCCGAACTTCGCCGCGACCTTCGCCTTCGCCCAATCGCGGTCGTCGAAATCCAGATTCCGCCAGCCGTCCGCTTCGTCGCGCGCGCAGCGCCACTCGCCGTCGGAGCGGATGGACGTCTTCGCATCTCCCGAAAGGACGATTTCCAGGTCGCACGACAGCCCGGCCGGGTTGGCGTCCTTCGGCCCCGGCGCGTTTTCGCCGCGCACCGCCAGGACGTTCTTGCCGGGCCGCAGCAGCCGGGCCGCGTCGAATTGCCGCCCCGTCATCCAGTCGGCGTGCGATCCCAGCAGCTCGCCGTTCAAGTAGGCGGTGAATTTGTCGTCCACCGTCAGGTGCAGCACGGCCCGCACGACCGTTTTCCCCTCCGGCAGCTCGAACGTCCGCCGGAAATAGCGGGCCGCGACGGGCGCATCCTTCGTCGGGTCGCCCTCGGGATACCAGATCCAATCGCCCCAGGCGACCGCAGCGCCGGCGCCCTTTTCCCACGCCGCCCACTCGGGGTACGGCGTGAACCGCTGCCAGGGGTATTCTTCCAGCAGCCGCTTCGCCTTCCCCAGCTGCTCCGACCCCGGCAATTTCATCGCCTCATCCCAGGGCAAATGTCCGTAATCCCCGCCGTGCGGCGATTTGCCGTAGGGTTGCTCTTTCCGGTTGACCTGCCAAATGCCGTTGGCGCCGTAGGTGTGCCCCGCCGCCCCCGACAGGATGCTGGCCCAGAACATTAGCCGCGGCACCTCGGCGGGGATGCGGTCGAGCAGCCCCTCGTAACACACCTCGCCATTGACCACCGGCGCCGTCGGCTGGGCCTCATAAGAGGCCCGTAGTGTGCGGATCGACGGCGCCAGCACCTCCTTGCCGCCGTGGCCGGTCTGGAGCATGTCGAAGTCGAGCAGTTCCTGGTCCTTGTACAATGCCCGGCCGCTCAACGGCGGCAGGCCCGTCGGATGGACCGTCACGGGCCGGCCGAAGGCGTTGATCTTCCGCACGTAGCGGATGACTTCCTCCCAGTCGGCCGTCTGTTTCTCGCCGCCGCGCGGGAAGCCTTTATCGAGGTAATAGGGCAGGTTGATCTCGCCCGCCACGCACCACACCACCGGCAGGGCGCCGTAGCGGGCGACGAGATAACGCCAGTGCCGCTTCATCTTCTCGACGCCCATCCACGGCAGATGATACCCCCATGCCCCAACGATGCACGGCACAAGCCCCTGGTCGGCGAGGTAGAAGAGCCGCTCGTCGGCCTTGTCGAAGTATTCAGGTCGGATACGGCTGTAATCCTTTTCCCACGGGAAACCGGCCTCGTTGCGGCCGCGCTCGTCGAAGGCCGGCATGTCGGGGTAGAGGCCGGCGACGATTTGAATGACGGTGAAGCCCTTGTCGCGGCGGTCGGCGGCCAGCGTCTTGAAGTCGTTAGGCCAGCGGAGCCGCTCGCACAGACCCATCCACCAGGTGTCGCCGAGCCAGAAGAACGACGTTCCGTCGGCGTGGGCGAAATGCCGGTGATCGTCCGCAATCCGGATAGGCCCGTGTTTATAGAGCGAATTGTCGCCGTCGTAGGGACGGATTTGGACCACGCCCTCGCGGCCGTGTAACCCGTCGTCGGTCGGGTCGGAGCATTGGCTGCGGTAGGAATGGACGCCGACCTGGGGCGAGGCGTAGCGGACGCGCCAGACGTCGCCGCCGTCCCAGAAGGCGGGCACGGTCACGGCCTTGCCGTCGGGGGCGGTGAACGTGACGTCGACGTCGATGGTGTTGAAGGGGTTGTCGTGATGCTTGCGGGCGGTGAAGGTCAGCTCCACGACGCGGTTGGCGTCGGCGGCCGGCGCGTCGGCGGCGCGGAGCGGGGCGAGGCAGAGAAGGGCGGAGAACAGGGCGGCGGATTTCGCGGGGGTCATGGGAAGGCGTCGTCCTCGGGGGCTGATAGCGGCGCGGGCGCCGCGTTCTCTGCCGAGAATAGCAGCCGGCCGCCGGTCGAGGCAACCGACGCTTGCAGATTCGGTGGTTCAACAGGTCCAATGCCCTCGTTCCCAGGCTCTGCCTGGGAACGCACTGCCCGGCAGGCTCTGCCTGCCGGATAGAACAGACGCGAGGCAGAGCCTCGCCAGCAGTCCGTTCCCAGGCAGAGCCTGGGAACGAGAAGAA
>Ga0307476_10001725_pt1 | contig 13296 bp, 12 predicted proteins | sample atmos_gasesECM2C_2_FD_203314 | JGI IMG/M metagenome (GOLD analysis project Ga0307476, IMG submission 203314) | Hardwood forest soil microbial communities from Morgan-Monroe State Forest, Indiana, United States - atmos_gasesECM2C_05 | ecosystem: Environmental > Terrestrial > Soil > Temperate... | reverse complement strand
TCAAACGTCTCTGGGATGAAGTTATTCCCGATCCCTTCCACTTTGTGCGGCCCGGGCGCTCCACCCCCGAGCACCGAACCTTGGGTGGTCACGGCGACCGCCAGCAATCCGGGAACGTGCTCCTTCAAATAGCGCGCTACGCCGGTGAAGGTGCCGCAGGTGCCGCAGCCCAGAACGACGGCATCGACTTTTCCACCCATTTGTTCGAAAAGTTCCACCGCAGTGGTTTCGTAGTGATAATCGGGATTCGCCGGGTTCTCGAACTGCCCGGCCATGAAGGCACCGCGATCGCGGGCGACAAGCTCTTTGGCACGTCGGATCGCGCCTTGCATGCCCTCTTCGTCTGGAGTGCGTTCCACCTGCGCTCCCAGGGCCTGCATGATGGTCACTTTCTCCTGCGAGAAATTCTCTGGAACAAACAACTTCACTTTGTAGCCGCGATTCACCCCGATCAACGCCAACCCGATGCCAGTGTTGCCCGCCGTAGCTTCGACGATGGTCCCACCGGGCGCAAGTTTACCCTCCTGCTCCGCCCTGCGGATGATCCCGATGGCGGCGCGGTCTTTCACGCTGCCCCCCGGATTCAAGTATTCAAGCTTGGCGAAAATGTCGGCCGAACCGGCGGGAAGCAGCCGCTTCAATCGAAGGACGGGAGTGCCGCCGACCAGATCCGTAATGTCGTCGGCGACGCCCAGATGGGAAACTTCAGGGTTTTTCAGGTGCACGCTACAGGGTAAGGGGAGAGATCGGAATCGTCAATGGAACCAAAGTCAGGTTTTGAAATCGCCGGTCAAGCGCAGTCACGATCATCCTCTATTTTGCGCCCGTGACTGCCGTCTGCGGCCCTGCGTAGTAGCCGCTCTTGGTCCGCACCGCAAGTTTACCGTGTCCTTTGCCTTTGGCCTCCACGCGGATCGTGCGGAAGCCGCCACTGGCTCTGGGGTTGGTTGGCTTGTAGCCGATCGTGTATTGGTTGCGGATATCGTGCGCTACTTGCCGGCTGATCTCATCGACCTGATCGAGAGTCCCGGGGAAAAATGCCAACCCCCCGGTCCGTTGCGCAATGATCTCCAGTGCCCTGCGAGCGCGTTTGGGATGCTCTTCATCGCCGAGAATCCCGATCGCATACACTGACGGACTGTTCTCCCCCTGCAACCTCTTCACTGCCTCCTCAAGGTTCTCCCGGCTGGCATTGTCTTCTCCATCTGTCACGACGAACAAGACTTTTCGCTCCAATCTTGCGTTTAACTTCAGTTGGTCGGCGGAGGCTAACAAGGCGTCATAGAGCGCCGTTCCACCCTTGGCGTCAATTTTCTCCAGCGCCTCTTTCAGTTTCAGCAGGTCATTCGTGAAATCCTGGTCGAGATAATATTCGTCGTTGAAATTCACCACGAACACTTCATCCTGCGCGTTGCTCGCGCGCACCAGGTTCAGCGCCGCCTGGTTCACCTTGGACCGCTTTTCACGCATCGAACCGGAATTGTCGATGACGATTCCCATGGCAACGGGAATGTCTTCATGCCGGAACGAAATAATGTTCTGCGGTTTTCCATCTTCGAATACGGAGAACGAGTCTCGGTCCAGGTTGGTCACAATGTGCTGCTTGTCGTCCACCACAGTGGCGTGGACCAGGACTTCGTCGACATTCTTGCGGATGACGTAGGTTCCGGTGTCGTCGGAGGACGGTTGCTGACTCGGCGCCGCCGGAGGCGCAGAATTTGCGCCTGACTGCGGCGGAGGAGATAGCGAGGGGACGGGCGGGGATTGAGCTGGTGGGGACTGGGCTGGCTGGGACTGGACGGTTTCAGACTGAAGCTGTGAAGGCTTCCACGCCGCAAGCCCGGCGAACGGTTGTGCCAGCACCGCGACGGCGGCGCTGACCCAAATCGCACCCCTTAGAACCAGGAGCAAGCTCCCGGCCTGGTTATTCCTGGGGTCCGTAATATCCGGTCCTGGCATACACTCGGAGTGGCGGCAATCCTTTCGGGGGCAATAACTTCACTTTAATCTTACGCCATTTGCCGTCACGCGCTACCACAGTGGGACGATACCCCAGGACATATTGATTGCGCAGCTCGACCCCGATTTTGGTGGCCACATCGGCCAGGTCGTTTGGATTCTCCACGGTAAACGCCCGCCCGCCGGTCAGTTCGGCGATTTCGCCCAGCAGTTCCGGACCCAGGCGTTCCTCCTGAGTTTGAAAATACCGGTCGTAAATACCGATGGCGTACACCATCACGTCGGCTTCTTTGACCAGCGCTTTGATCTCGTTCTCGGTGTAGCGGCTGTGATTGTCGCCGCCATCGGAGATGATGAGGAGCGCCTTCTTGGGGTACTTGGCCTCCCTCATTTTGCTGACGCCCATGTAAATGGCATCGAGCAGGGCCGTCCGCCTGCGCGGCACGGTAAACACAAGCTTGCCTTGGATGTCGTCCACCGAACTGGTGAAATCATTGACCACCTCGGGCTCATCAGAGAAAGTGATCATGAAGAATTCGTCTTGGGGGTTGGCGGTTTTGAAGAATTCCACTACCGCATCCTTGGCCCGATCCATCTTGCTGCTCATGCTCCCGCTGGAATCGAAAATCACTCCCAACGAGACCGGAGCGTCCTCACTGGAGAAAGACTTGATGTCCTGGGACGCACTGCCTTCGAAAAGTTGAAAGTTCTCCTTCTCCAAACCGGTCACCAGCCGGTTCAGGGGATCGGTGATCGTGACGGGAACCAGCACCAAATCAACGGCTACCTTCAAAGGACGCACACGAGTATTCAAGGTCGGCGAGACCATGCTCTGTGTAGCGACCTCTTCGGTCTTGGTTTTCTCCACCTCGCGGGGCTGGATGTGGACAGCGTTTACGTCCGCCTGTCCGAAAGCAACCACGGGCATGCCACAGACTGCGGCGAGTGCAAGAAGGAAGATGAAGAGGAGAGGCAAGGCCGCGATTCTACGCACGCGGGCGAAAGCTAAGGTCCAGGGTTGAGCCGGACAGGAAGTCCGCGCCAAACTCCAAACTAAACTTCGAGCTGAACTCCGAACTAAGCTTCGAACTAGGGCCTTAGGGCGAGAGAGCCGGCGTCCATCCAGGAGGGCCATAAGCACCTCATTTGGCCGCGATAGTATCACAGCTTTGCGCAGGGGACTGCAGTTTTTTTGTCAAATGTTGGTGACAATCGGGAATTGGCGGCCCATTCCGGGCGATCCGTTCCGACCCGGCAGGGCCTCGAAAACGGCAGTCCGCAGCCACCTTGTTACAATCAGGTGTTTCCATGGCTGACGTTCATCCCTTTCGCGCGTTTCGCTACGATCCCAAGCAGGTGTCCCCTGCCCAGGTCGTGACCCAACCGTACGACAAGATCAATCCCGCGATGCAGGATCGTTATTATGCGGCCAGCCCGCATAACCTCATCCGCATCATCCTTGGCCGGGGGGAAGAGAATGACAATACAGGGAACAACGTATATTCCAGGGCTGCGGCGTATTTCCGTGACTGGCGCCAGCAAGGTATCCTGCGCCAGGATCTTGATCCCTCCATTTATGTTTATCGCCAGCGCTTTACGCTCCCCGGTTCGAGCTCGGAGCTGGAACGGAATGGTTTTATCGCCCTGTGCCGCGTCGAGGACTACTCCGCCGGTGTCGTCTTCCGCCACGAGCAAACCCTGGCCAAACCCAAGGCCGACCGTCTCGATCTGCTTCGCGCCACCCGCGCCCAATTTGAACAGATCTTCGTCGTCTATGAGGATGCGGGCCAGGTTGAGTCTTTGCTCGCCACCAATACCGAGCCCGACATTTCGGTTGCGGATGAGTATGGTGTCGTTCACCGGGTGTGGCAGGTATCGGATCCGGGCGTGATCACTTCAGTTCAAAACGCAATGAGCGATAAGAAACTGATCATCGCGGATGGCCACCACCGTTACGAGACTGCTCTCACTTACCGCAACGAACGCCGCGCCGCCGACCCTTCCTCTTCGGCCCCCGGTCCGGGTGCGGCGCCTTACGAGTTCGTCCCGATGACTTTCGTCAACGTGAACAGCCCTGGGCTGCTCATCCTGCCGACGCATCGCCTGGTCCATGGCCTGGCATCTTTTTCGGAAGAAAAATTCCGCAGCTCTGCTCGCGCCTTCTTCGACATCGACGAGGTCGATGCCACGCTCGACGCACGCAGCGCCACTGCGATTCTCCGCGAGTCGGGGCGGGCTGGAACTTCCATCCTCGCCGTCACCGCAAACCGAGCCTTCCTGCTGCACCATCCCAATCCGAACACTACCGAACAGGTCTTCGCTGGCTTCTCGCTCCGCCAGGAGTCCCTCGATGTGGTTCAATTGCACAAATGTTTGCTGGAAAGAGTGCTCAACCTTTCTGAGGAATCCATTCGAAACCAGGAGAACATCGCCTACATCCGCGACGCGAGCGAAGCTTTATCGCAAGTACGCGGCGCAGGCGGGTCTCGCGCCAATATCGCCTTTCTGCTGAATCCCTGCCGCATGACGCAAGTCCGTGACATTGCTTTTGTAGGCGAGGTCATGCCCCAGAAATCTACCGACTTCTACCCCAAGCTGCTCAGCGGATTGACCGTCTATGCCCTCGAATAAGAGCTGGATTAGCAGGCCGTCGTCTAACAGGCGATCGATTCGCCGATATCGGCGCAGCGGAGCCGGGGCCGGCATCCTCTTGTTACTCGCAGTCCTGCTGGTTTCCGGTGCAGCTCCTGAAAAGCATCTTTCCGTCTACTCCACCGCTGCTACGTATTCCTTACCCATCGTGCAGCGGCAAGGCCGCGAGTACATTGGCCTGCTGGAGCTGCTGGATCCCCTCGGAACGGTCAGCGCAAGATTTGACCCTCCGCGCTGGCGCATACACTACAACAACATCCTCGGGGAATTTACCATCGGCAAGACCCATGGGAAGGTCCAGGGGAGAGACAGCGACCTGTCCGGAAAATTTCTCATGGAAAACGGACGGGGCCTCGTCCCTGTAGCCGCTCTCGGTTCTCTCCTGCCGCGCTTTCTGGGCGGACCTGCAACCCTCCACCAGGAGTCTGGACGTCTTTTCATCGGCAACATCGCGACCCACTTCACGGCCTCGGTGGCGCCGGACGATCCTTCCCGCTTGGTTTTCCACTTCACGGCGCCGGTCAACCCGTCGGTCGCTGCCGAACCCGGCAAACTTCGCATGACGTTCAGCCACGAACCCGTGACTTCGCCCGCCTCTCCCACACTTACCTTCGGTAGCAAGAGCATTCCTGAGGCCTCCTATTCCGAGAACAATGGCGCAGCCCAGATCACTGTGACGACGACTGTTCCGCTGCTCGCCAGCTTCAGCGCGGACGGAAGAACTATCACCCTCGCGCCCCCAAAATCTCAAACGGCGGCAACCGCGCCTGGAGCAAGCGTTCCCGTGGCCACTGAATCCGCAGTAACGTCAATTGGAGCAACTGCAACCGCCGCGGCTCCGCCGCCAGCCAACCCGGTCATCCAACCGCCGGCGTCCCGACCGTCGCGCCGTTACTTCGCCGTTGTGGACGCGAGCCATGGCGGCAATGATCGAGGTGAAGCCCTTAGTACCACGCTCGCCGAGAAGGATCTCACGGTCGCATTCGCCCGCCGCCTGCGTCAGGAACTCGAGAATCGTGGAATCCCAACCCTGGTCTTGCGCGACTCTGACGCCAACCTGTCGCTCGACGATCGCGCATATTACGCCAACACGACCCACGCCGCGATTTATGTGGCTCTGCATGCCGCATCCAACGGCCACGGCGTGCGCCTTTACACTGCGTTACTTCCTTACGCTGGTGCGGACGACCGCGGTCCTTTCCGCTCATGGACCACGGCGCAGTCCTCTTCCACGGTTCTCAGTCAAGCCGCCGTGGCGAGTGTCGCGGCGGAATTGAAGAGGCAACAGGTTGCCGTGCGCACTCTAACTGCGCCACTGCGGCCATTGAATAACATCGTCAGCGCAGCGATTGCGGTCGAGGTTGCCCCAACCGCATCCGACGCTTCGCAGCTTACTTCGCCGGATTACCAGCAACTCGTTGCCGGCGCCGTAGCCAACGGAATCTTCGCCATTCGCGCGCAGCTCGGAGCCGCTCCATGATGGACATAAAATCAATAGGGGAAACGACGACTAGACAAATAAGGATCGGACAACCATGATTCCACGCCATCTCTTCATCGGGGTGTCAGTGCTGGTGCTGGCTGTGCTCGGCATGAGCTTCTACGCGTGGCGCATGCGCGGCCGTGCAGCCGTCGGACCCGTTGGCTCCATCGACATCCGTCCGGTTGGGCCTCCTGTAGCCGGGGCCACCGAGCAAGTAACGCTGTTTGTCGCGTATGACGATACGGGAGTGCTGCACGCGCAAGCCGCTCGCATTCCACTGCCATCGGTTCGGCAACAGCGCGCTGAAGAATTGCTTCGTTCGCTGCTAGCCCTCTATCTGGACAAGTCCTCGCCTCACCCTTTGCCGCAGGGAGCCGACATCCGCAGCGTCTATCTGGTTGATCCTGGACTCGCCGTCATCGACATCAACGCCGCATTCGCCGATGGGCACCGCTCGGGTGTCCTGTCCGAGGAACTGACCGTGGCGTCTTTGATCCAGACGCTGGCCGCCAACCTCCCGGGCGTTCTTGAGGTGAAAATCCTGGTGGAAGGCAAGCAGCGCGAGACTCTAGCCGGCCACGCGGATCTGTCCGGCTTTTTCGACGTCGCGGCCGTCAACCTGCTGACTTCGCAACTGCAATCGAGTCAGTAGGTCTGTCAGCGACCTGCTGGTGCAGTCATTCCCCGAATTCTCCGGCTGAAACAGACTCGGCGATCCATTGCAAATAGGCGGGCGATCCGTCTTCAATCGTCAGGCATATGCATTCTGGCAGTTCGTAGGAGTGGAGTTCTGCGATTGCCTCGCGCACCTGACCGAAGGCTGCGGCCGTTGTCTTCACGATCAAGAGCCATTCGCGAGCTTCTTCAACCTTGTCTTGCCAGCGATAGATGGAAGCAACTTGCGGAACGATGTTGACACAGGCGGCCAGGCGCCGCTCGACCAAATGGCGAGCGACCTTGAGTGCTTCTTCTTCCGAGGCGGCGGTAGTGAGTGCGATTCGTTTGTCGGTCATATAGACATGGGGCGTCGGCTATCGGATGTACGCAGCCAGACAACCACAGCTGAGAGGGTAGCACTCCAAATGCGGCATTGAGTGTGGAACGTGACTGGGCGAGCAATTGAAGGATTTATGTAACCAAGTTGGTTCCCGCGCCTCAAACGGGAGAACTTCCGCTTGACGGGCGAGATGAAGGAGAAGTCCACTGAGAGGCTAAGGTTGATCCGCGGGTTTTTCAGACTAAGGTCTGGAGATGCTGAGCAAGGCGGACAAGCAATGGATTTTCGAGTAAAAGATCTCTCACGAATTCGGCGATTTCCCAGTACGCAGGACGGATTGCGGGCGATGGCTGAAAGGGCGCCAGAGGCCGAGGCGCTGGCAGCGTGTTGGATATTGCGGGTGCGGCCGCTGGCGATGCGACTCTACCTCTTGCGGCGGCGAATTGCGACCGTCACGGTCGCGGTGCTTGCCGGGCTGCTGTTGGTGCACGTTATGTTTGGCGCGAATGGCATGATCGTCTATAAACAGAAGCGTATAGAGTACGAATCGCTGCGAAAACGAATCGCACAGGAACAAAAGGAAAACGAGCTTTATACCCAGCAGATTCAGGGACTGAAGACTGACGAGAAAGCGATCGAGAAAGAGGCGCGCGAGCAGTTACGCTATGCGCGTCCCGGAGAGTATGTGTACGTCCCGCCGGCTCCGGCAAACCCGCTATCCCCGGCCACTCACTCCGCGAAGAAGTGACCCGCCCCCTGTTCGGCGGTCGACGGAGTCCAACCGCGGTTCACAAGCGTGTGACATTCATAGAGTTTTCGTGTGGTATAGTTCGTGACGTTGATCGACGGCTGGCGGGGTTGAGTTGCTGCCGGGCGTGCGATTAGAGGTTTCTACTATAACTGCGGCTTGGGGCCGCGTAGCGGAAGATCAAAAGGAGAAAAACCGGCCATGAGAAAAGTTCTAGTGCTATGTCTTGCGAGTTGTTTCGTGTTCGCCCTGACGGCTTTGGCGTTTGACGATATGGGGAAGGGTGCGACGGTCAACGGGTGGGTGAGCGACGCAAAATGCGGCGCGAAGGGTGCGAACGCCGGGGCTGAGGCGTGCACCAAGAAGTGCGTGGCCGCGGGCGAGAAGATGGTGATCGTAACCGATGCTGACCAAAAAGTTCTGGCCGTGGATAACCAAGATGCTCTGAAAGGGCATGAGGGACACCACGTCGCCGTGACTGGAACCATGAGCAAGGATTCCATTCACGTTAACAGCGTGAAGATGCTGTAAGGGAAATTTGGGAGTCAATTGGGGCGGCTGCGGCCGCCCTTTTGTTTTTGCTGTTGCTTTTTCAAAGTCGACACCGGCGCAGCGGGGATGCTGCCCGGCCGGCCAGCGCGACCCTAGCGCTATCTGACGATGCCCTCGAGCGGTGAGCTGGCTGTGGCATAGAGCCTTTTCGCCATGGGGCCCGACAAGTAGGCTTGGCGTCCGGCCAGCACGGCGTGGCGCATAGCTTCGGCCATGAGCACGGGATCTTGCGCCGCGGCGATGCCGGTGTTCATGAGCACCGCATCGGCGCCGAGTTCCATGGCGATGGCGGCGTCGGACGCGGTGCCCACACCGGCGTCCACAATCAGCGGTACGCCTGTGATCATTTCGCGGAGGATCCGGATGTGGGCCTGGTTCTGAATGCCCATGCCGCTGCCGATGGGCGCGCCAAGCGGCATTACGGCGGCCGCTCCGGCTTCGACAAGACGTTTGGCATAAACAATATCGTCGGAGCTGTAGGGAAGGACTGTGAAGCCTTCACTAACCAGAACGCGCGTGGCTTCGAGCGTGGCTTGCACGTCCGGGTATAGCGTGGCCTGGTCGCCGATTACCTCGATTTTTACCCAGTCCGAAAGGCCGACTTCGCGGCCGAGGCGTGCGGCGCGGATGGCTTCGTCCGCGGTGTAGCAGCCGGCGGTGTTGGGCAGCAGAAAATATTTCTTGGGGTCGATGTAGTCGAGTAAGGATTCCTTGCTGCGGTCGAGGTTTACTCTACGGACGGCGACCGTGACCATCTCAGCGCCGCTGGCCTCGAGAGCGCGAGCGGTTTCCTGGAAAGACTTGTATTTTCCGGTGCCGACGATCAGGCGAGATTGGAAAGAGCGGCCGGCGATGATGAGAGGATCGGTCATGAGTACATTGTAATCAAAACCGGCGCTGGGAGCAGTGGTGTGTGGCTAGGACGTACTGGAGGAAGGGAAAACAGATTCCTCGGCGGCTGCGGCGCTTCGGAATGACAAGACTAAGTCGTAGCCGTCGATTCCGCCTGGGCGTAGAGTTCGTCGATCTGTCGGCGATAGCGATCTTCGATTACGCGGCGGCGCAATTTCAGAGTGGGAGTGAGAGCGCCGTTGTCGGCGGTGAATTCGTCGGGAACCAGCAAGACGCGTTTCAACTTTTCGAATCTTGCGAGGTTCTGGTTTACTTCTTCCACAATTCCTTCATAAAGCGCCTGGATCTTTGGATCGGCGACGAGTTCGGCGCGAGAGGAAAAAGCGATGCCGTTAGTGAGGGCCCATTCTTCAAGGAGTGGGAAGTTCGGCGAGACGATGGCAAAAGCAAACTTGCGCTTGTCGCCAATGATAGCGGCGGTTCCGACCAGGGGATTGAGCTTAAGGGAACTTTCAATGGGCTGCGGAGCGATGAACTTGCCACCGGACGTCTTGATGAGGTCCTTCTTGCGATCAGTGACCGAGAGATATCCGTCAGCGTCTATCTCGCCGATATCTCCGGTCTTGAACCAGCCTTCCTGGAAGGCGTTCTGGGTTTCTTCGGGACGGTTCCAGTATCCCTTGAACACAGAGGGGCCGCGCACCAGGATTTCGCCATCTTCCGCAATCCGTACTTCAAGATTGGGAAGGATCTTGCCCACCGTGCCGATGCGATGGTTGATGGGAGTGTTGACGGCGATCACTGGAGAAGTCTCCGTTAAGCCGTAGCCCTCGTGAATGCGGATGCCGACTGCGGCGAACCATTCTGCTAGCTCGCGGCCCAGAGGCGCGCCGCCCGAGATGAAGGTTTCGACACGGCCACCCAGACCCTCGCGGATTTTCGAGAAAACCAGTTGGTTGGCCAGTTTCCAGTTAGCGGCGGTTGGAATCTGTCCAGCGAGGATGGCGGACTTGTTGGCGCGGCCTACGGAGAGTGCCCAGCGGTAGATCACGCGCTTGGCAAACCCGTGGGCTTTCATTTCCGTCTTGGCATAGATTTTTTCGTAGACTCTGGGTACGGACACACACAAGGAGGGGCGCACTTCGAGGAAGGTTTCGGTAAGGTTCTCGATGAACGGACAGTAAGCAAGGGTTACGCCGTGGTAGAGAAAGGAAAAATCCACGTGCCGCGCGGTGACGTGCGAAAGAGGAAGGAACGAAATGCTTACCAGCCCGGGGCGCATGTCGAAGCCGAGCAGGGAGCAATTGATGTTCGAGGCGATGTTGCCGTGGCTCAGCATTACGCCTTTGGAAACTCCCGTGGTGCCGGAAGTGTAGATGATGGTGGCGAGGTCGTCGGATTGGATGGAGCGGGCGATCGATTCGGTCTGGGGATCGAGGTTGTCGTTGCCCTGGGTCATGAACTGATCCATGAGTACGCAGGTTGCGGCTAGATCGCTCGGGATTTGCACATGGTCCATGACCACGATTCTCTTGACTTGTGTTTGGGAGAGAATCGTCTGGACTTTGCGGAGTTGAAGCTCGGTGGAGACGAAAACGACACTGGCGCCAGAGTCGCGCAGAGTGTAAGCGGTTTGTTCGGGAGTCAGCGTGGAGTAGACCGGAACGGTCACGGCGCCGAGCAGCAGGATGGCGAAGTCTGCGGTGGACCACTCCGGCCGGTTCTCGCTGAGAATGGCAACCCGGTCACCCTTGTGGATACCCCATTTTTGCAGCGCGCCAACGGTTCCGGCGACGTTGCGGCGGAGATCCGAGGAGGAGATGGGCAGCCATTTTCCCGCGTCCCGGTAGAGCATGGCGCGGTCGAGATTGCGCTCGGTGGCGGCGAAGAAGATGTCGTTCAGCGTGGTGAGAGTCATCGGCGCTCGGAACGGGTCTGAAAATGAATTTACTGGTTTACGGTGACTTTCGGCAATGCGAAACGCGCGAGGCAGGTACTGATTGGCGTCCCGAGGAAGCCCTGGAACCACTCAACGTGACAAATGCTTCCCGTGGGTGAGCTATTATTCGAGAAGGAGGTTCGTGATGCAGAAAAAACTACCGAACGTGTTGGCGGCTTCATTGCTCGCCGGGGCGCTGGCGGTTGCGGGGGCTAGTCCCGCAGTAGCGCAGACAAAGGTGGCCGAGGGCGGGACGATGTCCATGCCCAAGGTAGGCGATGTGGCGCCAGATTTTACGCTGAAGTATTTCGACGGCAACGAGTTGAAGAGTGTTTCCCTGAGCGAGTACCGTGGGAAGAAAAACGTCGTGCTGGGATTTTTTATCTTTGCTTTCACCGGTGGTTGAACGGCTCAGATGAAGGCTCTCCAGCAGGATTTGAAACGGCTGGAAGCTGCCGACACCCAGGTTCTGGGTGTGAGCATGGATAGTTCCTTCTCCAACAAAGCCTTTGCCGACCAAATTGGAGTTACCTTCCCCTTGCTGAGCGATTGGGGGGGAGACGTTACGCACCAATACGGAATCTACGTGGATAAGTACAAGGCCGCACGGCGAGTGAACTTCCTGATTGGGAAAGATGGGAAGATCCTGGAGGAGCAGGTGGATAAGGATGCGATCGATCCGACGAAGATCGTGGATACCTGCGAACGTCCGAAGCTGAAGAACTGAGGTGCCTCAGGGGCTGAAGCCCTCGGTCTTGGCGTGCCGTTAAGCGCAGCGCTGGAAGCGCTGCGCGACCCAAAATCATAGGTCTTCAGCACCCTCAGGCAATCGGCAATTCAAAAGAAAAGACCGAGCCGCGGCCAAGCTGGCTGGTGACGCCGACAACGCCGTTGTGGGCTTCCACAATGGCCTTGGCGATGGCGAGTCCCATCCCAGTGCCTTGGACGCTGTAGCGCTGGTCGCGGCCGCGGTAGAACTTGTCAAAGACCAGCGACTGCTCGAAGTCATCAATGCCGTGCCCGTGATCGGTGACGCTGGTGACGATGCGTTCTCCTTTCTGTTCAGCGGTGATGGTTATGGGCGAGGTCGGCGGAGAATACTTGGCGGCATTTTCCAGCAATTGTTTCAGCACCTCCGCGATACGTTCGGGATCCACACGTACCTTGGGCAGTGAGGCCGGCACGCGTACCTCGAGCGGATGTTGGCCTATGAACGTTCCGGACTCTTCCACAGCGGAGTCTATTACGGAGGCGATGTCCACGGGGGCCATGTGCAGTTCGACTTTGTGGGCGTCGAGCTGAGCCATTTCCGTCGCTTCGCCAACCAAACGGTCGAGGCGATCGGTTTCCTCGTTGATTACCGTTAATAACTCACGCCGTTGCGTCTCGTCGAGGTTGTACTCCGAAAGCAGACCCGTGACGGCAGCCTTGATGCCGGTGAGTGGAGTGCGCAGTTCGTGAGTTACAGAATCGAGCAGGACAGCGCGCAGGTTTTCACTCTGGTGTGCCGCTTCGGTCTGGGAGAGTTTCTCCATGGCCCCGGCGCGTTCGATCGCGATGCCGATCATGCTGCCCAGGGCCTCGAGAGTGGCGCGCGAGAGGGCCGGCCCGGCGATGCCAACGGCTCCCGTGGTGCGCGTTCCCAAGTGCAGAGGAGTGAGAGAAATTCCGCGCTGCGAATCAATGACGGGCTCACCTCGCGAGCTGACCATCTGGAGATCCTGCAGAGCAAGTGATGTTGCTTTGGGGTCGGTGCGATAGACCTGCTGCGAACTGAGCAGGTAGATGGCGGCAGCCTTGGCGCCGAATCCGTCGCAGACGTAGGCGGGAATCGCATTCAGCAGCTCGGCGACGTTATCGGTGGCGAGCAGGCGTTGGCTGAAACTGTAGAGGCGTTCCACGTCGCGGCGGCGCTGATTGGCGTCGGCGGCTTGGCGCCGGGCGCGGTCGGCGAGTTGGCTGGCGATTCCCGCGGTTACGAGGAAGGCGAACAACGCCACCCAGTTCTGCGGATCGGCGACGGTTAAGGTTCCGATGGGAGGAAGAAAATAATAGTTGAAGGCGAGCGTGGCGATGAGCGCGAGAAAGACCGAGAAACGAAATCCCCAGTAGGC
>Ga0307476_10001724_pt1 | contig 13298 bp, 10 predicted proteins | sample atmos_gasesECM2C_2_FD_203314 | JGI IMG/M metagenome (GOLD analysis project Ga0307476, IMG submission 203314) | Hardwood forest soil microbial communities from Morgan-Monroe State Forest, Indiana, United States - atmos_gasesECM2C_05 | ecosystem: Environmental > Terrestrial > Soil > Temperate... | reverse complement strand
CACAGCGCTCAACCGCCCGACGCACGTCCTCCGGAGCCATGTTGTCCAACAGAATGGCTTCGGCTCCGCTGGCCAGCGCCTGCTCCAATTCTTCGTGAGTGCGCACTTCGACTTCTAGTATCTGGGAACCTCGGCGGTTATGCAGTGCGCGTTCGATGGCCGGCACGATTCCGCCCGCCAGAGCGATGTGGTTGTTCTTGATGAGGACTCCGTCGGAAAGATCGAGGCGGTGATTTTGTCCGCCGCCGCAGCGCACCGCGTATTTGTCGATCACGCGCAGACCGGGAGCGGTTTTGCGCGTATCGAGAATGCGGGCCTTGGTGCCGGAGACGGCGTCTACGAACTTGCGGGTCAGCGTGGCGATGCCGCTCATGCGCTGCAGGAAGTTCAGGATTACGCGCTCGCAGGACAGAATAACGCGCGCATTGTGCCGGATCACTGCGACCGACTGACCTTTGTGCAAGCGAACGCCGTCGAAGATTTCGGGATGCGTCGTGACCTCGTAATGAGAAGTGACGGCGCCGTCGAGCGCGGCATAGACATCGAGGATGCGCGCTACGCAGCCGATGCCGGCCAGAATGCAATCTTCCTTGGCCAGGATGGTGGCCGAAGCCCGCTGGTTGGAGTCGATGCAGGCATAGCTGGTGGCATCGCGCCTGGCCCGGTCTTCGAGCAGCGCGTTCTCCAGGATGGCGGTAATTCGTCGGCTGTTAAAGTCCATAAAGCAGGGGCCAGGGGCCAGTGATCAGTGGCCAGTTTTCAGCTATTGGTTCCGGGGCCATTCAATTCGTCCAACTGGCGCTTTATCTTCTCAATCAGACCGATGAGTTCTTGTTCGCGGCGGCGCAGGCCCTCCACGACACTTGCCGGGGCCTTCGCCAAGAATTGTTCGTTGCTTAGCTGACGTTGATTGTTCGATAATTCTTTTTCGAGCTTCTCCAGTTCTTTCTTCAAACGCTCCCGCTCGGCCGCAACATCGATCTTCTTCTCGTAGATTACATGAACATCGAAATGCGCAGTGCTGCGCGCGCCAGCGTGTTTGGCGAGCGAGTTGTCGACGAACGTAACTTTCTCGACATTCGCCGCGCGATCAGACAAAACTGCGCGAAGATTCTGCTCGATCATGGCGCGAATTCCGGGCTCGTGGGCAAAGACTTTGATCGGCACCTTCACCTTGGGCTCGACTTTCAATTCAGCACGAACGTTCCTTACGTTTACGATCAAATCCTGCAGGATCGCCATTTCCGTCTCGGCGTTCAGATCGAATTGCTTCTCGTTGGCCTGCGGATATCCCGCCAGGGCAATCGACTTCAGCGGAGGCTCGCCCTCATAGAGCGTCTGCCAGATCTCTTCGGTGATGAATGGCATCACCGGATGCAGCAGCCGCAACGACGCGTCGAATAAGTTGACGAGATTACCGCATGCGAGGCTCGCTTGTGTTTTGTCCGCGCCCTCTTCAAAGTTCAGGCGTGGCTTGATCAGTTCGATATACCAGTCGCAGAACTCTCCCCAGAAAAAGTCATAGATGCGGTTGGCCGCTTCGTGGAAGCGGTAGGTCGCTAGCGCGTCGTTTACCTCGGCGGTCACGCGATTGAAACGGGAGAGAATCCAGCGGTCTTCGAGAGTCACGGGTTGGAAGCCGGAGACGCCCGTTGCCTGAGCGAGAGAGCCGGGACTTTGTCCCGGCGGCCGGACAGCCGATGGCGGCTGTCCCCACACAAACCCCACCCTGTCCACATTCATGAACATGAAGCGGGCCGCATTCCAGATCTTGTTGGCGAAGGCGCGATAGCCTTCGGTGCGGCTTTCGCTGAAGGCGATGTCGGTGCCGGGCGCGGCCATGGCTGCCAGAGTGAAGCGAGTCGCATCCGTGCCGAAGCGCTCAATCACCTCCAGCGGATCGACCACGTTGCCTTTGGTTTTCGACATCTTCTGTCTTTCAGCGTCTCGCACCAGGGCGTGGATGTAAACCTGCCGGAAGGGCACGCTGTCGTTCTTTTTCTCCTTCCAGCCGCTGGCCTTCTTGATTGCGGGATCCTGTTCGTGACCCTGCATGAAGTGGCAGCCGAACATGATCATGCGCGCCACCCAGAAGAAAAGAATCTCGTAGGCAGTGATCAACAGCGTGGTCGGATAAAAAACCGCCTGATCGCGCGTCTTCTCCGGCCAGCCGAGCGTCGTGAACGGCAACAGCCCCGAGGAAAACCAGGTGTCGAGCACATCGGAAACCTGCTCCAGCTTCGCGCAGCCGCATTTCGTACATTTCGCCGGCGCTTCGCGCGCGACGATAATTTCCTTGCAACCGTCACAAGTCCACGCCGGGATGCGGTGTCCCCACCACAACTGGCGCGAGATGCACCAGTCGTAGATGTTGTTCATCCAGTTCAGGTAGATCTGTTTATAGTTCTCGGGAACGATTGTGATCTCGCCGCTTTCGACAGCCTCGATCGCTTTCTCGGCCAGCGGCTTAATTTTGATGAACCATTGTTCGGACAACCGGGGCTCGACCACAGTTCCGCAACGGTCGCATTTGCCGAGGGAAAGCGCGTAGTCTTTCTCCGCGACTAGAAACCCGCCCGCTTGCAGGTCCACGAGCACCATCTTTCGGGCTTCGTAACGGTCGAGCCCGGCGTAGCGGCCGGCGTTCTGGTTCATGCGCGCGTGCTCGTCCATGACGTCAATCTGCTGCAGGTTGTGGCGCTTGCCGGCCTGGAAATCGTTGGGATCGTGCGCGGGCGTCACCTTCACCGCGCCGGTGCCGAACTCGGGCTGCGCCAGTTCGTCGGTGATGATGGGAATCTCGCGATTCATCAACGGCAGCAGGGCTTTCTTGCCATGCAGATGCGTGTAGCGCTCGTCTTTTTCGTTTACGGCAACGGCTGTGTCGCCCAGCATGGTCTCCGGGCGCGTGGTCGCGACGGTGATGAATTCGTTGGTTCCCACGACCGGATAGCGAATCTCCCACAACTTTCCGGCAACCTCTTCGTGCTTCACTTCGAGATCGGAGATCGCCGTCTCGCAGCGCGGACACCAGTTGACGATGTACTTGCCGCGATAAATCAGCCCTTCCTCATAAAGTCGGACGAACACCTCGCGCACCGCGCGCGAAAGATTTTCGTCCATGGTGAAATATTCGCGGTCCCAGTCGACCGACGCGCCCAGGCGCTTCATCTGGTCGAGAATCGCGCCACCGTAGAGCTTCTTCCACTCCCACACGCGCTCGATGAACTTCTCGCGGCCCAGGTCGCGGCGCTTCGTCCCTTCTTTGGCAAGCTGGCGCTCGACCATCATCTGGGTAGCGATGCCGGCGTGATCGGTCCCCGGCAGCCACAGGGTGATGAAGCCGCGCATGCGATGCCAGCGCACGATGATGTCCATCTGCGTCTGGTTGAGCATGTGACCCATGTGCAGGCGGCCGGTCACATTCGGCGGCGGCAATAGAAGCGTGAAGACGGGACGAGTCTCGCCATCGGGCGGCGTGGGCACGGAGAAAAGCTTTTCTTTGATCCAGTACTCGGCCCAGCGCGTTTCAATCGCGCCGGGCTCGTAGGATTTGGGCAATTCGTGCGGCATGGGAAAATCAGCAGTTAGCAATTAGCACTTAGCAATTGGCCGCGAACCTTCCGCGCCGGTCGCGGCGGATGCCTATGAGGGCTAAAGCCAATTGCTAAGTGCTAATTGCTTGATCTTACAGGCGCGAGAAAAGAAGGGTCAAACTGGAGAATGGGTGAGAACAGGACGGGATGGAATATGCACCCCCTTTTACCCTTCCATCGAAGCCAAAACTGAGGTGTAATGTTGGTGAGGGCCAGACCAATGGACAATCTTGAAGAGCGCCAGCGAGAGATGCGAGAGCGCAACTCAGCGGCGAGCAAAAGAAAACAAGCGGTAGCTCCCGCCATTCCTGCCCCGCAGATTGGGGACTCGTCAGACGTGCATGCACTCAAGAAGCAAATTGCAAAACTGGAAAAGAGGGTACTTGCGCTGGAAGCGGAAAATCAAAGTTTGCGACTACAGAAAACCATTGTTGTAGAACGGGGCACTCAGAAATCCGGTGAGGACACAGTCAGAGAACAGAGACACAATTTCTTTAAATACAGCAATGCGCGGCGATATTGATTGAGCCCTGCCGAAAAAGGAAAAAGACCCCAATGATAAAAGGCGAAAGGCTAAACAAGCAGTACAATATCGGCGCTGTCCAGGCACGCTATCGCGAGGATGGACAGTGGTATCATCCGTTGGAGAACTTTCCTGGAGTCCTGTTTGACGCAAGTGGATATGTGCTATTCAAAACGCCGTCGGATTACGCTGGTTGTGCGAGCGTCAAAAAGGGTCCTGATCCGAACCATATTCATATCGAAGGCGGTATCGCCACCTTGCCCTTCTACGTACAGCTAGATCCGCCTCCACTGCAGTCTGGTTCACAGGTGCGCAAGCATCGAAACTAATTCAGCGCACTCTCTTCCGCGCAGCTTGAAACCGCCCCCGGCCTGCTTGTGGCCCTTGATCAGGAACGCCTGCCATCCCGCGTCGCCTTTGGGGTTCAGCATCGCAAGCCGTTTCAGGTCTTGCGTTAGCTGCGCGCGAAGCGCGTCATGTTCGGCGGGCGGCCGGGCGCGGAACTCTAGTCCCCAGAGTATTTCGTAATCCTTCAGTCGCTGCGGATCGGTTTCTGTTTGAAGGCGTGCGCGCAGAGCCACCGCGACTTTCGGCTGCAGTGCAGGATCTTTTGCAAGCAGCCACTGCGCCGAGTTGTCAGTAGAAGCGGGGCAAATGGCAAAAAAAGCTTCTATGTTTTCCTTTACTTTATTTTGGTCAGCGATCTTTCCCCTGAAATAATCGCTCGCCAACTCGTCAAAGGGCCAGGGGAAATTCGGTGCTTTTGCTTGGGCCGCCTCCAACAGGCGAACACTTTCCAGCGTATCTTTGCCGCGAAGCACCCAGCCGGCCAGCAGAAGCGCGAGTGGATCGTTGGGATCGTCCTTTGCCATTTTAACGAGCCGGTTGCGGAGCCCAGCGAACTGGTCCGGATCTTCCGAACGCATGCTGTTGACGAGAGTTTGATAGGGCTCAAGCTCACGTGGATGCTCGGCGATCAAATCGTTGAGCACCTCGCGCTCCAAGGTCACGCGCTCTGGGCGCTTCATTTTGTCCAGCAACTTCGGGTCGAGCTTTTTGTCCAAGACTTTGCGCACTTCGGGCGCGGTCTCGCACCCTGGAAGGGATCGCGCGCTTTGACCCTGGGCCGGAAACGAATTGCCAATGAAGGCAGCCGCTATCAAGGAGGCAACCGATAAGTAAGCGCGCATCGAATCCCACACTCCTCTCTTTTCCGGACCGAATGAGCAACACCGTTTGGGCGGCGCTTTCTTTCGCCACGGCATGAATTATGCGCCTTCTGGGTTGGAACGAACAAAGGGAACTATCTTGCTGCAACTTGTCGGATGCGTGTGTGTCCAAGGTGAGGGAGGGTGAGGGTTGATAGCTGAAGCCGGATTCCTACTTCTTCTTCGACATTTTCCGGTTGATCTCTTCCATGAGCTTGGGGCGGAGATCGGCGAGCACGCTGTCGACGATGCTGGCGACGTTGCTCTGGTCACCGTCCGCTGCGGCGGCCGCCAGGGCTTCCTGCGAAATCTGTTCGGCGCCTGCGGCCACTGCCCGGGCGGCAGTCTCCGGCGCTGATTCGGGCTGGTCGATTTGGTGGGGTTGGGCTGCTGCTACTTGGTTGCTTTGGCTGCTATCGTGGACTTGACGCCAGGTGGCCCATGCCGCGGCCGTGTTCTTCACAGTTTCGGAGTCGTGTCTCGGCTCGGGTGCGGGTTCCGCGGTTGGGTTCTCCGGTGCGTCCTCCTCACGAGGAGTGCTGGGCGAAACGGTGCTGATCGAGGCGGCTGCGACGGGTTCAGATTCCGCGCGAGGCTGCGATTCCTGCGCCATAGATGGAGCAGGCTCGGCAACGGGTGCTGGCTTTTGATTTGATTCCGCGAAGGCTCCGGTCGGGGACGTTTCGGCAGGAGCTTCCACCGGAGTAATCTTTGCTGTAACGGGCGCAGGGGTTGCGAGTTCCGGGACTTTGATCGGCTCCGCGCTCGAAATCGGCGCAGGCGATTCCACTGCCGCTGGTGCGGAAGAATTCCTGGCGGAGACAGGATCAGCCTCCGGAACACGGGCGCTACTGGCAGACTCCGCAGCCGCAAAGGCGTCGTGCGCCTTCTGCATTTCGTGGTCGAGTGAGATCGCAGCCTCGCTGCCTTCCAGGGCAACCGATACTGCTGTCCATCGCGATCCGCCTGGGCTCGTAGCCACTACAGATTCGGCTGTGGCCGCTATGGTGGCGGGCACGTCCGGCGTTTGTCCGGCGCGGGCATCGCCCTCCCGCCGACGGTAAGTCTCAGCCGCCGGAGCCTCTCCAGATACGCGGTCGCTCTTATCTTCTTGGCTCTTGCTTTCTGAGCTCTTGCTTTCTGCCAAGGCCTTGGTCTTCGCTTCCACTTCAACCTTGGATGCGACGACCTCATGTGAGGCGGGAAGGTTGACTTCGGCTCTGTGGGAAGCTGGCTCTGAACTCGCGGGACTCGTGCTTTCAACAATCGTCTCAGCAGTCTTGGCTTCCGCAGTCTTGGCTTCAGCAATCTCGGCGTTAGGAATTTTGGATTCGACAAGCCGGGTCGCAGAAGCCTGACTCTCCCCTTTTAGGGCGGAGACGACCCGCTGCATCTGGGCTGCTGCGGCGGCAATCGCGGCCACTTCCTCGGGCGTCACATCCTTCGGCAAGCCTGCCGGCGCCAATGCAGCCAGATCCACATTCGCTTCCGCCGCTCCCGCAGTCGGTTGCCCTGCCTGCTGTTTTTTCTCCCAAGTCTTCTCCGCGGAGGCCGTAGACTCGTCCGCGATCTTCTCTTCTTCCGCCTTGTCCTTGTCGTTGTCCTTGTCCTTGGGAAACCCGATCCGGTTCTTCCATCCAATGTCGGTATTCGCCGCCTCGCGGCCACCGCGACTGGATCCCTCTGCGGCCGCGATCGCGCGCGCGAAGCGTCCAGGTTTGGAGGGTTCTGCCCGCGGCACCACCTTGTCTTCCATTTTCGACAGGGTACCCAGCAACTCGCTGGCTTCAAAGGGCTTGACGATGAAGCCTTCGGCGCGCACGCGCTGCGCTTCTTCCGGCTTGAAAGGCTCGAGCTTGCCGACGGTCAGCAGCACGGGAATCCGCGCCGTTTCCGGCGATTCCTTGAGGCGCTGGCAAACCTCCAGCCCGCTATAGCCGGGCATGTAAACATCCAGGATGACCAGGTCGGGCTTGAGTTCGCCGATCTTCTTCAGCGCGGCGGAGCCGTTGTTGACGGCAATCACCTCATACCCCGCATCCGCGAGGATTTTGCGCCCCATGTTCTGGGCGGTCACGCTGTCATCGGCAAGCAGTATCTTCCGGGCCAAAGGAATTCCTCTGATGAGGGGAGATATCGCGAAGGTAACCTGCCGGTCGACGTAAGTCAATGATCAGGCGGCGTGTTACCAGGTTACTAGTGGTCAGCGCCTACCGCGTGCAAAGGCCGGCTCCGGGCAGGAATCACCTGGGATGGATGCGAGATGTTTGATGGGAGACCCGCTTCAGAAGACGAGGATCTTCTTCAATCCCTTCTTTTTCTTTTTCTTGCTGCTCGAAATATCCTTGTCGCTGGCCAGGCTGGAACTGGAACTCGCGGCGGCTTCGACGCCAGACGAAGCTGGTCCCTGCTGGATCTCGTTGACCTGCACTGGCGGAGGCGCCGCGGCGTCGCTGGTTAACGCGTTTTGAGCCGTCGGCTTCAACTCGTTCGGATCCGGAGCGCTGGGCTTCTCGTTGGGATCCGGCGCCGGCTTCAGTTCGTTCGGATCGGCCGCATTTGCGGTACTCGTACGAGCGAAAGGATCTGCATTCGCCACAGGGGCAGGCGCATCCGAACGCGGGGCCGGCTCGTTCGCCCCCGGAGCTCCACCCTTCACGACTTCCGCGCTCAGACCATGCTCGCCGGCAGGCTGTCCCATCGCCTGCCGCATGACATCTGCCGTGGCTCCGCTAGCCGACACCGGGGTCGGATCCACCAACGTCGGCTCTCCCACGTGCGCCGACGCTGCCATGTCAGGCCCTTTTTTCACCACGCTCATAAGCCGGTCAAAAGTGTCGCTGTCCCGCCGGCTTTCTTCCTCTGCGCGGTTCTGCGCCACCGCGGCCTTGGTCGGCCGGGGAATCGGCTGATGCAACGCCGCCAGCCGCTTCTTCGCGTCATCTTCACGCACCATCACCGGATACCGCGTAATGATCTGCGAATACGCCGCAGAGGCGTCCTTGGTCAGCACCCCAATCATGCTGGCCTTAGCCGTTTCCCCCGCGCAGCCCGGCGGAGTGTTAAAGGCCTGGCATGTTGGTCTCGACCGTATCTGCGCGATCTGCCCTTCATAGTTCTGCCCGAGAAGAAACAGCGCTTCATCAGCTTTGCTGTACAACGGATATTTATCCACCAGCGACTGCAGCCGCGCGATCGATGCCGGATACGACAGCCGGTAGTAGTAGAACTTTCCAATGCCGAACTCCCGGTCGGCCAGCACTTCCTGCACTTCAAGCAGCCGCTTCTTGCCTTCCGCCACCAGTTTCGGGTTGTCCGGATACTGCATGATCAGGTTCCGGTACTCATCCTCCGCCCGCTTGGCATGGGTATAGTCGCGGTCCGACTTCTCCATCTGCTGATACTGGATGTTAGCGATCTTCAACTGCGCCTCGGCCGCTTCCGGCATGTTAGGGAAAAAAGTCTCGAAGTCGCGGTATTCCTGTTCCGCCTGCTCCAGAGACGCAGTCCCGCCTTCCGCGTACCAGGAATCGCCCACCGCCAGCTTCGCCCGCGCAATAAACTCCGAATCCGGATAGGTGATGATCAAGGTCTGCAGCGTCATCCGCGCCACGTCGAAGCGATTATGCTTCATCGCATCCATGGCCTTGTCGAACAGCACCTTGTCGGGCTGCTTCGACCCCACGTTGGCCAGCGGATTAACGGACTTCCTATTAGTGCAGCCGACGGTGAGCGCCAGCAACATCGCAAGCGCCGCAATCAATGAGAATCGACGTGACATAAGACCTCGAAATGGAGTTGACTATGTAGGGATAGCCGCCTCGGCTGTCCGCCCGAGCGAAGCTCGGCTTTCTTGCTGCCAGCGCTACACTTTCAACAGCGCCGCTTCCGTCGCCGCCTTCAGCAGCGTCTCGGCATTCTTCCTTGGATCACCACTACCGAACACGGCGTTGCCCGCCACTAGAATTTCTCCACCCGCCCGTACCACATCACCCACCGTGTCGTGCCCCACACCGCCATCTACTTCGATGCGATAAGTGAGCCGGCGCTGGCTGCGAATCTCAGCTAATTGCCGCATTTTGTGTAGCGTGGAAGGAATAAACTTCTGCCCCCCAAAGCCCGGATTCACCGACATCACCAGCACATACTCGACAATATCGAGCACCTCGGTGAGCGTATCCAGCGGCGTCGCCGGGTTGATGACCACGCCCGCCATGCAATCGTGGCTCTTGATCAGATGCAGTGTGCGGTTCAAATGCCGGCAAGCTTCCTGGTGCACCGAAATCCAATCCGCCCCAGTTTCGGCGAACGCCGGGATGAACTCGTCCGGATTCTCGATCATCAGATGGCAGTCGAGCGGCAACTCGGTAACCCGGCGCAGCGACTTCACAACAGGCGGTCCAATCGTAAGGTTGGGGACGAAATGCCCATCCATAATATCCACATGGATGACACTAGCCCCACCCTCTTCCGCGGCGCGCACCTGCTCGCCCAGACGGGAAAAGTCCGCCGAAAGAATCGAAGGTGCCAGCTCGATCAAAGGTTGTCTCTTAGAACGTTGCTTCCTAGACCCTGGGCTCGCGATCGAAATCCTCCTAGGAGTTTACCATTCAAAACGGCCCGGCAGGCATTGATTGTAGACCACGCCGGGAGGGCGTTGCGCCCCGGACGCATGTTACCCTCGTCGGACATGCCCGCCACGCCCCAATTAACGACTGCCGCCTACGGCATGGCAGCAGTCTTCGCCTGGGGCACCAGCGACTTTCTTGGAGGCTACGCCACCCGCCGCGCCAATGCCTTCCTGTTCACGGTCGTCGTAAACATAGGGGGACTGCTCGTCGTAGGCACGCTGGCATTGGCAACCCATGCGCCGTTCCCCTCCGCACGCAGCGCGGCCTGGGTTCTGGCCGGCGGCATCTCTGGAGGCGCGGCCCTGGCCATCTTCTATCGCGCACTTTCTTCGGGAAGAATGGGACTGACCGCGCCCGTCGCCGCTGTGCTCGGCGCGGCAATCCCCGCGGTCTTCTCCATGTTCACCGAAGGTCTGCCGGGCAGGATACCTCTCCTCGGCTTCGCCTTCGCCGCCATCGGGCTCTGGCTCATCACCCGCACCGAAGATGGAGGCAAGCCTGAAGGCATCGGGATGGCCGTTCTCGCAGGCATTGGCTTCGCGAGCTTCTATCTTTGCGTCCGCCAGGCTGGCGACACCTCAGCCTTCTGGATCGCGTCTCTCACTCGCACCGGCGGCTTGATCGTCACCGGTCTGATCGTCCTGGTTCTTGGGAAATTTAGCGACATCACCCCAGCCGGCGTGCGCTGGGGCGTCGTCACCGGCTGCATCGACTCCCTCGGCACCATACTCTTCGTCCGCGCCAGCCAGACTGGACGCCTCGACGAAGCCGTCGTCATCTCGTCGCTCTATCCGGCCGTAACCGTGATCCTGGCGCGCTTGTTCCTGAAAGAACACTTCACTCGCTGGAGGTTTGTTGGGCTATTGGCGGCTCTGGCAGCAGTGCCCATGATTGCATCCGGGTAAAAGGAATCTGCCACAGGCAGGCACGAATCAACGAGTTTGCCTTATCCGTGAAGATCCGCGTAAATCCGTGGCGGATGGTTTTCGTCCTCTGCTAGCATCGCAGCGTGCCCATGTTCGAAATCCGCAATCTGACCAAGATTTATCCGCAGAGCGAATCTGTGCTGGGAGGAAAGTCCAGCGGCAGCGGCGAAGTCCGCGCCGTCGACGATGTCTCACTTGACATCCACGCCGGTGAAACTCTCGGATTGGTCGGCGAGTCGGGCTCGGGCAAGAGCACGCTCGGGCGTTTACTATTGCGCCTTATCGAGCCCACTTCAGGCAGCATCCGCTTCGAGGAGCGCGATCTGCTCGCGGCCGGCCCCGGCGAAATGCGCCGCCTGCGCCGCGATTTGCAGATCATCTTTCAGGACCCCTTCGCGTCGCTCGATCCCCGTTTCCGCGTCGAAGACATCATTGCCGAACCGCTTGTTATTCACGAAAAGAGAAGCTCGAAAGCCGTGATCCGGGGCCGCGTTGTAGAACTCCTGCACGCTGTCGGCCTCGACGAATCCATTTTGCGGCGTTTCCCCCATGAATTCAGCGGAGGACAGCGTCAGCGCATCGGCATCGCTCGCGCCCTGGCGTTGCGTCCCAAATTCATCGTGGCCGATGAACCAGTGTCTGCCCTTGACGTCAGCGTGGGCGCGCAGATCGTCAACCTGCTCGCCCAGTTGCAACGCGACTTCGGTCTGACGTATCTGTTCATCTCGCATTCCATGCCGGTGGTGCGTTATCTTTCGACGAGAATCGCGGTGATGTATCGCGGCAAGATTGTCGAAGTCGGTGACACTGCGCAAATTACTGAAAGCCCGCAGCATCCCTACACGCGAAGCTTGCTCGAAGCCACACCAGAAGTGGCCATCTAACAGGGGCATGAAGAAGGCTTATGTGGGGACAAGCCGCCTCGGCCGTCCCGCCGAGCGCAGCGAGGCGTGCAGCATTCTAGACCTGTGCCATACTTCCGGGATGCCTCCTCCCAGCCGGACCCGCGATCTCACTGAATTGATTCTCGGCTACGGTGTGATTGTCGGCGTCATCTGGACGCCCGAGCGCCTGCAGCGCGTCTTCTCTCCAATGGTTCTCGCGCTGACTTTGTTGGTCGTGTTGGCGGGCCGGACGGGCGAGGGACGGCACGATCAAGAACTGGGTATGGGCTGGCGCGGTCTCATCCCATCACTCTGGATCTTGCCCGCAGCCGTCACGCTCGCGGCCGCGAGCATGTTTGTCGCAGCCAGAATCGGCAGCCTGCATCCGCTCTACAAAGCCGATTTCGCCCACATCTCCGGCTACGTGCTCTGGACCATCTATCAGCAATTTCTTCTGCAGGACTATTTCATGGACCGCCTGCTGCGCTTGATCTCAAAGGAAGCCGCCGCTGTAGCGCTCGCTGGCGTGCTCTTCGCCGCGGCTCATCTGCCTAATCTCGTACTCACCGCCGCCACGCTCGTGTGGGGCATAGTGTCGTGCGCGCTGTTCCGGCGCTATCGCAACCTCTGGGCGCTCGGCCTGGCTCAGGGACTGTTCGGCCTCTGCTTCGCCATCTGCGTGCCGGACGCACTGCATCATCACCTGCGGGTTGGGTTGGGATATCTACGTTATCGTTCGGGATCGTAGCAGGTCAGAACCACAGTCCCCATAACCAATCCACGCTGGCGTGCGTAATCGTTGAGGCCGGAACGCGGCGCTGCTCACGCCACGCGCGCCCATAGAAGATTCCAGCGATGGTCGCCAGCAAGACGTAGCGCCAATTGAAGTGGGCGGACCGTTTATTGAAGTGAGACAGCCCGAACAGAACCGACGCGATCAGCAGAGCCGCGCGCCGACCTACGCGCCGTTCCAATAAATTCTGCACCCAGGCGCGGAAGAAGAGTTCCTCAGGCACCGCAGTAAAGAAAAATATCCCCACCCATCGCAAGAGTGCGCTGCCGACTCCCGGCAGGTTGCGGTGGGGATGGATGAAACCCAGCGCCACTCCCAGCACCAGAACGATGGGCGTGAAGAAAATCAATTCCCGCAGACCAGTTTTCCAGTCGCTCCATCTCAGGTGGAAATCGAATCCGGTTCCAGTGAGTTGGCGGATCACCAGGAATCCATACAAACCCGCATCCACCAGAAACAATTCGTTCAGAGCGCGCAAGCCGCTCGGCCAGGCCCGATCAAACCAGCGCAAATCCACAGCAAGCCCCAGCAGCACCAGAATCAGCGCGTCCCGCCAGTCGCCGCGCTGCTCTGGATCGGCCGCAACCGCATCCAGCAGCAGCCAGGCAACCACCACAGGCAGCGCAGCATAGATCGCGAACCACCCCCACAGGAATATATGCTGGGAAATCGAAACCATCACATAGGGCGCGACGAACAACGCCGGAAGACTCACGCGCACTGCCACCGGCCAGCGC
>Ga0307476_10001723_pt1 | contig 13305 bp, 9 predicted proteins | sample atmos_gasesECM2C_2_FD_203314 | JGI IMG/M metagenome (GOLD analysis project Ga0307476, IMG submission 203314) | Hardwood forest soil microbial communities from Morgan-Monroe State Forest, Indiana, United States - atmos_gasesECM2C_05 | ecosystem: Environmental > Terrestrial > Soil > Temperate... | reverse complement strand
CACCGCCGCCAGCTCCGGCTTTGACTCCACCGTCGAACGAGTGCGGGCGGAGCTGCCAGCGGCGGCCATGGTCGGCGGCAGCGCCGCCGAGAACCACGACCTCGAGTCGGCGCTGGGGACCAAGGTCCCGCTCGCGATCGGGCTCGTCGTCGGGCTCGGATTCCTGTTGCTGCTGATCGCCTTCCAGGCACCGCTGGTGGCGGCGATCGCGGTCCTTGCCAACCTGCTTTCGACCGCCGCTGCCTTCGGGGTCGCGAAGCTGATCTTCCAGGACGGCCACCTCAGCGGCCTGCTCGGCTTCGAATCGCAGGGCTTCCTCGACGCCTGGGGGCCGATCTTCTTCTTCGCGATGATCTTTGCGATCGCGATGGACTACACCGTCTTCCTGTTGGCAACGGCGCGGGAACGGTGGGAGCAGACCGGCGACCCGAAGGAGGCGATGGTCGGCGGGCTGGAGCGCTCGGGCCGCGTCGTGCTCGCCGCCGGCGCGGTGATGGTGGCGGTCTTCTTCACCTTCGCCCTCTCGGGGCCGCTGCCGCCGAAGGAGATGGGCGTGATCCTCGGCGTCGCCGTCCTGCTCGACACCTTCCCGGTCCGGCTCTTGCTGCTGCCGGTCTTCATGCGGCTCGCCGGCCGCGCCGCCTGGGCGATGCCCTCCTGGCTGGACCGGAGGCTGCCCGACGTCCGCTTCGGACACGGGAACTAGCTGGCCCTGTCGGGTTCCTCTCGCATAGCGAGAGTAAGTCGACAGGCGCTAGTCGTCGAGCTCGACGCGCTCGATCGTCTGCGGCTCGACCGGCTTGTCGCGGCCGTCGGTCGGCGTCGACTCGATCGCGTCGACGACGTCCATACCGTCGACGACCTCACCGAACACGGTGTGCTTGCCGTCGAGCCACGGCGCCGCGCCGGTGGTGACGATGAAGAACTGGGAGCCGTTGGTGTTGGGCCCGGCGTTGGCCATCGCCAGCGCCCCGCGGACAACCTTGTGGTCGTTGAACTCGTCCTCGAAGGTGTAGCCGGGACCGCCGGTCCCGGTCCCCTCGGGGCAGCCCCCCTGGATCATGAAGTCCGGGATCACGCGGTGGAAGACCAGCGTGTCGTAGAAGCCGTCGGCGGAGAGCTTGCGGAAGTTCTCGACCGTCTTCGGCGCGTCGTCATCGTGCAGCTCGAGCACGATCGGCCCGGCGCTGGTGTGGAGGGTGGCTCGCGACATCTGCCCGAACCCTATACAGACCAGGCGCCGGGGGACGATCAGCTGCCGACCCGGACCGTGACCGGCGGCGAGGAACCGGGCGCATAGGGCCAGCGCTCCTCGGCCAGCGCCGTCGCCCGCAACCGGATCGCGGCGCTGCCGCTGACGTAGCGAAAGCGGTAGCGGGCGCGGAAGCTGCCGTCGTGGTCGCCGCGGATGACGAGGACCGGGCGCCAGCGTCCGGTCTCCTCCTCCCGGTACTGGATCGCGACCAGCTTGCCGCGGCGCGGGATCGGCGCCGCCCGGTCCTCGACCTGGCCACTGAGCGTGACCGTCTCGCCGGTGGCGAGGGCCGTCGGCGTTGCCTCGAGGCTGACGCCGGAGCGGACCCGCAGGTCGAGCGAGTGCCGGCTGGCGGGCTCGAGCCCGTCCTCGCCGGCGAAGACGACACTGACCTGGCGCGAGGGGCCCGCCGGCAGGCTCAGCTCGAAGCCGCCGCGCTCGCCCGTCCGCACCGCGGTCGCCGTCGCCGCCACCAGAGCGCCACGCGAGGGCCGCGAGACGACCCGCAGCATGCGACCGGCCAGGCCGGCGCCGTCGGCGGCGGTGAGGCGGCCGCGCAGCGACGCCGCGGCCGCGAACGGGACGGTTAGAGAGTTACCCCCGCTGCGCGACGCGCGACCGAGGCGGGCGAAGAGCCTGGTCTTCGCCTTCGGCGCCACCACGGGAGCGGCGACGCGAACCTCCATCCGGGTGCCGTCGGCCCGCAGGGTGGTGGTCGCGGTGTTGCCGGCAGCGTCGCTCCCCTCGGCCCGGAACAGATAGGCACCGGGACCGAGTTCCGGGACCGGCGCGAGGAGGTTGGCCCGCCCAGCCGCGGCCGGCACCAGCTTCGTCGGCAGCTCCAGCCAGCGCTCGGAGTCGGCCCGGCGGTAGGAGATCTGCCCCGCTGCCGGCCCGGCCAGCGGGTCCTCGACCGCGGCCGCGACCTGCGCCGGCGGAGCTCCCCCCTCCGTCCCCGCGAAGGCGACGGCCGGTGGGCGGTCGTCGAAGCGCAGCGGCACCGCCAGCGCCGACGCCGGCGCCTCGTTGCCGGCCTCGTCGCGCAGCCAGAGCTGAAGAACGTAGGCACCGGACGCGGGGACGGCGAGGTCGGCGAGCTTGGCCAGGTCGCGCCCGGCGGCGAATTGGGCGCCGCTGTCGTAGCCGCCGGGACCGGTGACCCGCCAGCCGGCGCCCGCGATCGGGCTCGCCGGGCCCTGGTCGGGGTTGGTCCAGGCGAGGTCGAAATCGTTGCTCCGCCGCCAGCCCTCACCGCCACTGAGAGCCGGAGACCGGGGGTGCGCGGGCGGGTTGTTGTCGATCAGCACCGGGTGGTCGGCGGTGCAGGCGACGCTGCCGGAGAAGTCCGCCACGCAGGTGTGGGCGAGATGGCGGCCGTCGCTGAAGCTAGCCGTCGCCAACGGCTGGCTGACCGCGAGTTCGGTGCTGCACGGCCGCATCAACGTCGCCCGCCACTCGCCGCCAATCAGCGCTTTCGAGCAGGGAAACTCGGTCAGGCCGACCCGAGCGCCGTCGATCACGGTTTCGCCGAATCGCAGGCCGGCGCCGTAGTCCGAGCCCCAGACGACGGCGGTCTGGCCGCCGCGTCGCCAGCCGCCGGCGACCAGGTCCCCGCCGATCCCGACCGCCGGCGGATAGCGGTCTTCGAGCGTGAACGTCAGCGCCCTCACCCCCGACCAGGAGCCAAGATCGATCGAGCACCAGCTGCTCTCGGCCCGGGCACAGAGCAACCGGTCCTCGACCGCCAGGGCCCCATTCGGAAAACCGATCGCGAACTCGGCGAGCGCCGGTTCGATCGCTGCCGCGACGAGGACCGGGGTGAAGCCGCCGGCCCAGTCGACACCGCCGATCCGGTGCTGCATCCCGTCGCGGAGAGCGTGCGCCCAGCTGCCCCGCAGGGCGGTGATCACGGTGCCGCCGGGGGCGAGCCAGCGCCAGCGGCCGAAGCGATTGCCGGAGACGGTGCCCTGGCCTTCGCGGGTGAAGTTGCTGACGTGGGTCCCAGCGAAGGGGTCCGCCCCGGGCGGCGGCACGCAGAAGGTCTCGGGCCGGAACTTGACCCCGCCCGTCGTGTCGGCCCAGTCGGCATCGGCGCCCGCATACCAGCCGCACTGGGCGACCGCGTACTTGCCGGCCCGCGCCTCCCCCGCCAGCGCCAGCAAGAGCGCCAGCGCAAGTGCGATCCCCATCGCCAGCACCCGTCCGATTCCACCCCGCGTCCCCGACATCAGCCCTCCCTCGCTCGATGGCACAAAGGGGCTCAAGGTCGGCGTCGGGCGGACTCTCCCCCACCCGGCCGGACGGTCGCCGGGGCCGCTTTGCGAGAATGGCTCCGATGCCACTTCCAAGCAAAGAGCAGGTAACCGAGCAACTTCGAGCAGTGATCGACCCGGAGCTGCGGCGCTCGATCGTCGAGCTGGGCATGGTCCGCTCGATCGAGATCCACGACGACGGCCGCGTCGACGTGGTCGTCTCGCTGACCACCGCCGGCTGCCCGATCCGCTCCCACTTCGAACAGGCCGTCGCCCAGCAGGTCAACGAGCTCGACGGCGTCACCGCCGTCGGCGTCGGCTTCGACGTCCTCTCCGACGAGGAGAAAGGCCAGCTGCAGCAGACCCTCGGCCGCGGCAAGCTGCCGGAGGGCGCGCTGGCCCAGGTCAAAAACGTGATCTGCGTCGCCTCCGGCAAGGGCGGCGTCGGCAAGTCGACGATGACCGCCAACCTCGCCGCCGCGCTGACCGCCGAAGGGCACCCGGCCGGCGCCCTCGACTGCGACGTCTACGGCTACTCGATCCCGCGCATGCTCGGCGTCAACGCCAAGCCCGAAGTCAACGGCGAGCGCAAGATCCTGCCGCTGGAGGCGGCCGGTGGCGTCAAGGTGATGTCGATCGGGTTCTTCGTCGAGGAGAACGCAGCCGTCGTCTGGCGCGGCCCGATGCTGCACAAAGCGATCCAGCAGTTCCTCGAGGACGTCGCCTGGGGCGAGCTCGAGTACCTGCTGCTCGACCTGCCGCCCGGGACCGGCGACGTCTCGATGACGCTGGCCCAGCTCTTGCCGCAGGCCAAGTTCGTGCTGGTGACGACGCCGCAGCCGGCGGCCCAGTCGGTCGCCCGCCGCGGCGCCGAGATGGCGGCCAAATTCGACCTCGAGATCCTCGGCGTGATCGAGAACATGTCCGGCTTCACGACCCCGGACGGCGAGCGCTTCACGATCTTCGGCGAGGGCGGCGGCCAGCAGCTGGCCGACGAACTCGATCTGCCGCTGTTAGGCAAGGTGCCGCTCTCCGAGCCCCTGCGCGAGCACGCCGACGAGGGCTCGCCGCTGGTCACCGCCGACCCCGACTCCCCCGCCTCGCAGGCAATCCGCCAGGCAGCACGCGGGATCATCGCCGCGACCCCGCAGGAGTTGCCGGTCCTGCAGGCAACTCCCGCCTCGGCGGAAATGGCGCCGGTCAGTGGCACGCCGCTGCCGATGGCCCAGTAGCTCGCCTGTCCGACCGCAACCTTCGCGTCCGGCTAAGGTTGTTTATTAGCGAACGCACATAAACGCCCAATCCCTGGCTAATAGCCGGGGAGCGGGGGACCCATGTTTTCGGGGCGAATCCACCTTTTGGTGGGAGCGCAGGACTCCTTCAGCGCCAGCCCGTCAGCTAACCCCGCCGGCCGACGAAGGAGGAAGTTTGATGACGATCGTCCGTAGGGCGGCCGCATATGCCGCCCTCAGCACCGCCTTAGCCATGCTCGCGATGGCGGCGATAGCGATGACGCCCGGTGCCCGCGCCTGGGCTGCCAATGGACAGGGTGGGGTCTCTGCCCGTTCCTACGAACCGGAAATCCCGGTCGAAACGGGAACCGAAACCGGGACCGAACCGGCGGCCGGACCGAGCACCGCGATGCTGGTCAACGGGCGGGCGATCGCGCCGCTCGACGCTCCGCCCGCGGTCCGCAAGGTGATCGCCGCCGCGAACAAGATCCGCGCCAAGCCCTACATCTACGGCGGCGGCCACGGCCGCTGGTGGGACAGCGGCTACGACTGCTCCGGCGCGGTCAGCTTCGCCCTCCACGGCGCCAAGCTGCTCTCCACCCCCTTGCCTTCGGGCTCAATGGAGACCTGGGGCGCTCCCGGCCCCGGTCAGTGGATCACCGTCTACGCCAACGGCGGCCACGCCTACGCGGTGATCGCCGGCCTGCGCTTCGACACCGCCGGCAACAGCAGCACCGAAGGCACCGGTCCGCGCTGGCACGAAAGCCTCACCGCCGCCGCGGGCGGCCGCTTCATCGCCCGCCACCCGGTCGGGTACTAGGACTCCCTCCTGACCCTGGCTCAAGCCCCCGCTGCTCGCAGCCGATCCCCTCGCAGGGCGGCAGCGAGCAGCGGGAAGGCGAGGGTCGAGAGCATCCCGGCCCCGACCAGGCCGGCGGCGGTTGAGCTGCGCATGTGGCCGGCCTCGACCGCAATCGTCGTGATCGCGACCACCAGCGGCAGCTCGGTCGCCGAGTAGAGAGCGAGCGCAGTGCGGTCGCGGCGGTCGAGGACGCTGCGGTAGAGCAGCAGCGCCGGCGCCCCGCGGACGACGAGAAAGAGGGCGAAGAAGAGCGCCAGCTTGGCGAGGGCTTCGGCGCTTCCGAGCGCGTCGAGGTCGAAGGCAATGCCGCTGGTGACGAAGAAGAAGGGGACGAAGAAGCCGAACCCAACCGCCGCCAGCTTCGACTCGAAGACGCGGATCTCACGCCCCTCCAGCGCCGCCCGCGTGATCATCCCGGCGACGAAGCCGCCGAGCAGGACGTCGAGGCCGATCTGGTCGGCCAGCAGGACGAGGCCGAAGACGAGGACGACGGTGACCCGGACCGCGAGCTGGCTCGAGGCCTCGATCGTCCGTTCCAGCGCTGGCCAGTGGCGCAGCGCGATCCCGGTCGAGGCGAGGGCGACGGCGACCGCGATGACGACGAAGGCGATCAGGATCAGCGCCTCGTGCAGCGGGTGGTCGGTGCTGAGGAAGATCGTCACCAGCACGATCGGGCCGAAGGCGCCGGCGCAGCCGGCGGCGAGCAGGTAGGTGCTGAAGCGGCTGTGGACCTCGCCCTGGTCGTGGAGGATCGGGATCAGCGCCCCCATCGCCGTCGTCGCCATCGCGGCGCCGACGTAGAGGAAGGAGTCGATCACCCCGGCCGCCTCGAGCACGGCGCCGATCGCGAAGGCGAGCGTGATCGAGAGCACCCAGCCGGCACCGCCGAGCTCGAGCGGGCGACCGCGGATGCGGCTGAAATCGATCTCGTAGCCGGCGAAGAAGAACAGCATGCCGAGGCCGAGGGTGGCGAAGAAGTCGATGAAGTCGTCGTGACGGGCAATGTCGAGGACCTGGGGCCCGATCAGGATCCCGAGCGCGATCTCGACGACGACGACCGGGGCGACGAAGCGACCGGGGACCACCGCCACCGTGACCGCCGCCAGCGCCGCGGCGAGGACGATGACGAAGAAGGACTCGGTGTCGACGTGGATCATGCGGCGTCGCCGATCCTAGGCGCTGTCGCCACGGTCCCGGAACGACGAAGGGCCGCCCCGGGGCGGCCCTTCTCGAAGCTCGTGCGGAGCGCGGCTAAGCAGCTTTGCTCTTGTAGTAGTTCGCGTTGATCTCCGCGTATTTGGCCCACTCGGCGGGCAGCTGATCCTCGGCGAAGCAAGCGTCTACTGGGCAGGCCTCGACGCAGGCATCGCAGTCGATGCACTCATCGGGATCGATGTAGAGCATCTCGACCGAGTCGTAGTCGGCCTCATCCGGAGTCGGATGGATGCAGTCGACCGGGCAGACCTCGACACACGAGTTGTCCTTGGTCCCGATGCACGGCTCGGCGATGACGTAGGTCATTCGATGATTCTCCTGAGTCGATTTGGTGCCGGTACAGGGGCCAGCGGCCCCCGCCAAAAGCGAACGCACATTCTAGGGATGTAGCTCGGCGGAGGGCTGATTCGACGGCTAATGCGACGGGAATTTCGATTCCCGGTTGAGCCGCAGGATTGAGATCCCTAACGTTGAGGGTCTTGGCCTCGCGATCCCTCGTTTCGTTCGCGTGCTCGGTGGCGGCTGTGCTCGCCCTGGCGGCCCCTGCTCTGGGAGCGGCCGAGGCTCCGGTCCCGACCCAGGCGCCGGCCGAAACGACGCCGGCGCCGGCCTACGTTCCCGGACAGATCGTGGTCGTCTGGGACGAAGACGCCAGCCACCGGGACAAGGCGGACGCCGCCGACGACGCCGAAGTCGACCTCGGCGAAACGCTCGGTAACCCCGGCTCCCAGGTGCTCGAAGTCCAGCCGGGCCAGTCGACCGCCGCGGCGCTGTCCGAACTGCGATCCGACCCAGCGGTCGCGAACGCCGAACGTAACGCCCTCTACTACCCGGCGACGATCCCCAACGACACCCTCTTCAACCAGCTCTGGGCGCTGAAGAACAACGGTCCGCCGGGGATCAGCGGCGGCACCGCGATCGCCGGCGACGACATCAACGCGAGCAGCGCCTGGGACTTCTTCACCGGCCTGCCGGGGACGGGCGTAATCGTCGCCGACATCGACAGCGGCTACCGCTTCGCCGGTCCGGAGCTGGGGCCGGTCGCCTGGACCAACCCGGGCGAGATCCCGGAAAACGGGATCGACGACGACAAAGACGGGATCGTCGACGATGTCCACGGCGCCGACTTCGTCGGCGCAACCTGGCTCAGCCCGACCATCGACGGCGATCCGACCGACGACAACGGCGTCTCCGGGGGCCACGGGGTCCACACGGCGGGCATCATCGGCGCCGTCGGCAACAACAACAACGGCGTCGCCGGGGTCGCCTGGGACGCGCGGATCATGCCGCTGCGGGTCTGCGCCAACGCGGTCAGCCCGCCGCCGCCGTCGACCCCCAACACGCTCGGCTGCCCCGCTTCCCAGATCGCCAAAGCGATCGAATACGCGGGGGCGCATGGAGCCCGGGTCGCCAACATCTCGCTGACGAGCACGACGCCCAGCACCGCGATGCTGGAAGCGCTGGCGAAGAATCCGCAGACGCTGTACGTGATCGCCGCCGGCAACGACGGCAAAGACAACGACGCCACTCAGGCCCACTACCCCTGCAACTACCAGCCGGCAACCGACCCGAAACCGTCGATCCCAGGGGCGATCGACAACGTCGTTTGCGTCGCCGCAACCAACCAGTCCGACCAACTCGCCTCGTTCTCCGACTGGGGCAAAACCAGCGTCGACCTCGCCGCCCCCGGCACCGAGATCCTCAGCACCTACCCGCTGGAAGCCATGCTCAGCGAAAACTTCTCCTCCGGGGGCGGCAAATGGACGGCCGGCCCGGAAGGCGGCTTCGTCGCCGGCGCCACCGAATTCCCGCTCACCTCGCCCGGCTTCGCCGACTCCCCCGGCGAAGCGCCGGTCCCGAACTCGACCCGGGAATCGACGCTGACGGCGCCGATCGCGCTGCCAGCCGGATACGGGAACTGCCGCTTGGCGGGCAGACGGTACGTCTCGCTGCGCGGGTCGGAAACCAGCCCGGGCGTCTTCTCGGAAGGCACGTTCACCTACGAAATCCTCTCCAACGGCGTCTCCAAAGCCACGGTCCCGGTCGGCAGCACCTCAGGGACGACGATGGTCAGCTTCAACTCGGAAGCGATCAGCGAACTGGCCGGGACGAACGTGCAGATCCGCTTCCGCTACGCGGCCGGGGCGGCGCCGCTGAGCAGCAACGGCGTCTGGCTCGATGACCTCGTCTTCACCTGCTACCAGGCGACCAACGTCGCCCCCGGCTACGCCTTCCTGCAGGGCACCTCGATGGCAGCGCCGATCGTCTCGGGGACGGCCGCCCTGCTGTTCTCGCTGCAGCCCTCGGCGTCGGTGACGACCGTCCGCAAAGCGCTTCTGGCCGGGGTCGATCAGATCGAAACCCCGGGCGCGAAAACGGTGACCGGCGGGCGGCTCGACGCCCAGAAAGCGTTGGCGCAGCTCGACACGACGAAACCGGACCCGCCGGCCTTCAACCCGACTACCAGTCCCCCCTCGCCGAACGAAAGCACCACGCCGCGACTTTTCGGCACCGAGTCCGACTCGACCGCGACGGTGAGGATCTACGCCAACGGCGGCTGCAGCGGCCCGGTGGGGTGGTCCGGCAGCGCCGCCGCGTTCTCGGCAACGGGAATCCAGGTGACTGTCGCCCACGAAGCTCTGGTGACCTTCTCCGCCGACGCGATCGACCCGGCGAAAAACGTCTCGCTCTGCTCCTCGCCGACGATCTCCTACCAGCAGAAAGACGACAAAGAACCACCGCTGGCCCCGCAGCTGATCGCGACCAACCCGCCCTCCCCGAGCGCCAGCGGGACGCCGCGGATCCTCGGCGTGGCCGAGGCGAACTCAACCGTGCGGCTCTACGCGAACGAAACCTGCACCGGCCCGCCGACGGTGACCGCCAGCGCCGAAGCGCTGAACCTCGCCGGCATCCCGGTCGTGGTTCCGAGCTCCAGCACCGCCACCTTCTGGGCAACGGCGACCGACCTTGCGGGCAACGAATCCCTCTGTTCGGCGCCGATCTCCTATACGAACAGCTCGCTGATAACCCCCATCATCGACCCCACGGTGAACCCGCCGCCGAGCAGCTCCTGCACGGTGCCGAAACTCGCCGGCAAGACCCTGGCGCAGGCGAAGAGCGCGATCACCCGCGCCCTCTGCAAGACCGGCAAGGTGACGAAGCCGAAACCGAAACCGGGCCAGAAGCTCGGTCCGCTGGTCGTCAAGTCCTCCTCGCCTGCCGCGGGCGCCGTCGCCGCCAGCGGCGTCGTCAGCCTCAAGCTCGGGCCGAAGCCGGTGGCCCGCCGCGCCAAGCAGAGCCGGAACCACAGCTAGCATCGACAGCACATGCTGCTGTTGACGGGGGCCACCGGAAGCATCGGATCGCGACTGCTGCCGCTGCTCTTGGAGAGCGGCGAGGAGGTGCGCTGCCTGGTCCGGGAGCCGCGGCGGCTGGGCGAGCGCCGGGTCGACGTCCAGATCACGCTCGGCGACCTCGGCGAGATGTCCGACCCCCACCTGGTACGGCAGGCGCTGCGCGGAGTCGACACCGTGATCCACCTGGCGGCGACGATCCGCGACCAGCCGCCGAAAGGGATCGAGGAGCTGAACGGACTGGCGACGGTGCGGCTGCTGCGAGCGGCGGAGCGCAGCGGCGTCAAGCGCTTCCACTTCTTCAGCGCTCTCGACGCCTTCGCCGCCCAGCGCACGCGATTCTTCCGCGCCAAGTGGCTGGCCGAGCAGGCTGTCCTCTCCTCGCCCCTGCAGACCACCGTCTTCGCGCCCTCGATCGTCTACGACCACAGCGACCCCTGGATCACGCTCCTGCGGCGCTTCTCGTTCCTGCCGGTGCTGCCGGTCTCGGGCGAGGGCAAGGCGCAGTTCCAGCCGATCTGGTCGGCTGACGTGGCCCAGTGCGTGGTCGCGGCACTGGCCGCCGCCGAGCCCCGCCCCCGTTACGAGCTGGCCGGGCCGGAGACGCTCAACTACGACGAGATGTCCGATCTGGTCAGCCGGATCGCCGGTCGGCCTCGTCCACTCGTCCACCTGCCGCTCGGGCTCGTGCGCGCCGGATTGATCGGCCTCCGCTCCGTTTTCGGGGAGGCCGTGTTTGCAACCTGGGAGGAGGCCGAGTTGATGGAGGTGTCGATGGTGAGCGAGCGCGGACCGGCCGACGCGCAGGCCCTCGGCGTTCGACCGCGAAGGATGAGCGATGTCCTGGAGGCTGAATAGAGGTACCGGGCGCGCCGCAGCGCTGGCGCTGGCCCTGACGGCGCTGTTCGCGACCCCCGCCGCGGCACAGACCCTGGTGCCACCCAAGCCCGACGTCTACCTCGGCGTCTCCGACCGCGGCACGGCGACCGAATTCAACGAATTCGCAGCGCTGACCGGCAAGCACCCGGCGCTGATGGAGACCTTCCACCCCTGGGGCAACAGCCTCAACGAAGCCTACGAACGCTGGCGCGAAACGGCGACGCGGCCGATCCTCCATATCTCCACCGCCGACGACCAGACGCTGGCGGAGATCATCACCCCGCAGCAGATCGCGCTCGGCTACGGCGACGACTACCTCCTGCAACTCAACACCTTCTTCGCGACGCGCGGCCTGCCCGCCTACATCCGGCCGCTGGGCGAGCCCAACCGCTGTCTCAACGCCTGGTCGGCGGTCTACTGCGACGGCACCCAACGTGGTGGCGAACACACGACCGGCTGGTACAAACAGGCCTTCCGCCGGATCGTCGCCATCGTCCGCGGTGGTCAGACGCTGGAAGGGCTCAACGCGACCCTGGCCGAAATCGGGTTGCCGCCGCTGAACCGGACCAAGGGCCTGCCGCCGGAAAGCCTGCCCGCGGCGCCGGTAAGCATCATCTGGAGCCCGTTGCCGGGTGGCTCGCCGCGGGTCAAAGGGAACTTCCCCGGCAACTACTGGCCCGGCAGCCGCTGGGTCGACTGGGTCGGCACCGACTTCTACTCCGAATATCCGGTCTGGGACGACCTCAACCGCTTCTACGAAGGCAAACAGTGGAAGGGCAAGCCGGTCTCGGTCACCGAGTGGGCGGTCTCCGGCAAAGACGAACCGCGCTTCGTCAAGCAGGTGATCAGCTGGATCGTGAAGCGGCCGCGGGTGCGGATGCTCGTCTACTACCAGGGCTTCGGCAAGGGCAACACCTACGACCTCGGCCTCTACCCCCGCACCACCAACACCCTGCGCAAGAAGATCCGCCGCGAAAGCTTCCTCCCCTACGCCGAATGGAACGCCGGCCTCTTCCCCCCGCTGCCGCCCAAGGAAAAGAAAAAATAGGGCGCCGCGTGGTTGAGCTTTGTGGCCTATACGGCACCACAGCTCAACCACGCCTTTTCGGGGCATGAAAAAGGGCCCGGCTTGCGCCGGGCCCTTCGAAGCAATTCCCTCGTGAGAGGGGTGCTTACATCATGCCGCCCATGTCCGGCATACCGCCCGGCATGCCACCGCCGGCGCCGCCATCCTCCGGCGGCTCGGCGATGATCGCCTCGGTGACGAGGATGTTCTTCGCGATCGAGGCCGCGTTCTGCAGCGCCGACCGGGTCACCATCGTCGGGTCGATGACGCCGGCTTTGATCAGGTCGCCGTACTCGCCGGTCGCGGCGTTGAGGCCTTCGCCGGTCTTCAGCTCGCGGACCTTGTTGACGACGACCGAGCCCTCCAGGCCGGAGTTCTCGGCGATCTGACGGACCGGCTCCTCGAGCGAGCGGTGGATGATCCGGGCGCCGGTGACCTCATCGGGATCGTCGGCGAGCTTGTCCGGGTCCAGTGACGACTGCGCGTTGAGCAGGGCCACACCGCCACCCGGGACGACGCCCTCCTCGAGCGCGGCGCGGGTCGCCTGCAGCGCGTCCTCGACGCGGTGCTTTTTCTCCTTCATCTCGGTCTCGGTGGCGGCGCCGACCTTGACCACGGCGACACCTCCGGCGAGCTTCGCGAGGCGCTCCTGGAGCTTCTCGCGATCGAAGTCGGAGTCGGTGTTCTCGATCTCCTGTTTGATCTGCTTGATCCGGCCTTTGATGTCGTCGCCGGCACCGGCACCGTCGATCACCGTGGTCGTGTCCTTGGAGACGACGACGCGGCGGGCCTTGCCGAGCTGAGCGAGCTGGGTGTTCTCGAGTTTGAGACCCATCTCCTCGGTGATCACCTCACCGCCGGTGAGGATCGCGATGTCCTCGAGCATCCGCTTGCGGCGGTCGCCGAAGCCGGGGGCTTTGACGGCGACACCGGTGAAGGTGCCGCGGAGCTTGTTCACGACCAGGGTCGCGAGGCACTCGCCCTCGACGTCCTCGGCCACGATCAGCAACGGTTTACCGCCCTGCATCACCTGCTCGAGCACCGGCAGGATGTCCCGCACGGAGCCGATTTTCTGGTTGGCGATGAGGATGTAGGGGTCCTCGAGCACGGCCTCCATGCGGTCCTGGTCGGTGACCATGTAGGGCGAGATGTAGCCCTTGTCGAACTGCATGCCCTCGGTGAACTCCAGCT
>Ga0307476_10001722_pt1 | contig 13308 bp, 12 predicted proteins | sample atmos_gasesECM2C_2_FD_203314 | JGI IMG/M metagenome (GOLD analysis project Ga0307476, IMG submission 203314) | Hardwood forest soil microbial communities from Morgan-Monroe State Forest, Indiana, United States - atmos_gasesECM2C_05 | ecosystem: Environmental > Terrestrial > Soil > Temperate... | reverse complement strand
GTTGATTCAGGGCCGGGTATTGGGTCTCAAAGTCGGACATCAGATAATGCAGCGATACTTCGGTCGAGCACAGTAGGGACGTTAACTCCGACGGCCCACATCATCGGTGTGATCTCAGCAACCCGGATTACGATAAACACGACCCTTGGCGATCTACTCTGAACGAGTGATCAGGATTGCGAGGACGACAGGATGTGCTCTGTCGTCCTATTTTTAGTCTGTGGCGGGTGCACCCAGCTTGCACTTAACGGGATCAGCAACCCTGTGGGCGCCAGTCGGCTTGTGCAGAAAAAAAAGAGGAACAGTTCGACTCTGTTAAGACAAGAAACGGCGACGAGCCAAACCCGCTATACCGACCACGCCCGTGCCCAGCAGACCAACGTTTCCGGCTCGGGGACTGAGCTGGTGGTGGGCGTGGTTGTGGCGAAACAGGTTCGGGCAGTACCGCAGACTCCGGTATTTATCGGAAAATAAATCAGCCAATTTCCGGGCAAATAATGGTGACATTTATTTGACGATTCCCTGACAAGTGACATCCTCTCCCGGCGCTATTGTGATCCTCGGGTCACCCCCTTGAGGGAGACCCATCTTCATCAAATCAGTTACTGAGGTGCAAGCAATGAATCAGTTCCGCAGTGTGCAATCCAAGTTCGTTCCTCCCTTCTTCCGCGGCGTCTCTGCCGTTGCGGCGTTCCTATGCCTCTCGATGTTCGCAGCGCCCGCGCAGGCTCAATACCAACGTACAGACTTGGTATCGAATCAGGCCGGAGCGGCGCCACTTCAAGATCAACACCTGGTCAACGGCTGGGGCCTGGTTTCACTCCCCACGAGTCCCTACTGGGTCAGCGATAACGGCAGCGGATTCTCAACGCTGTATACCGCGGCTGGCGCGCAGGCCCCACTCTTCGTGTCGATTCCCGCTGCACCTTCCGCCCCGGCGGGCAGCCTCGGCAGTCCGACCGGCGTCGTCGGAAACATCAGCCCAAACCCGAATGACTTTACCATCACGGAAAATAACAAGTCTGGCGCCGCAATCTTTATCTTCGCTGCCCTCGACGGTACCATCAGCGCCTGGACCCCAGCAGTTGACCCCATTAACCCGACAACGCACGTCAGTGTCGCTTCCCTCACGCCGGCTGACAGGTCGAGCGTAGGCGCCGTTTATACGGGTCTGGCCATTGCAGTCAACGATTCCAAGCAGGCTTTTCTATACGCTGCCGATGACGGTCCAAACCGCAGGATCGACATGTTCGATAGCTCATTCAACTTTGTAAAGTCGTTCAGCGATCCGCAGATCCCACGAGACTTTACTCCCTACGGGATTCAAGCCATCAACGGAAAGATATGGGTGACCTATACGGCCCTCAATAAGGCCCAGAGCGGATTCGTCGACGTCTTCGACACCGCGGGCGGTCTAGTCAAACACTTCGCCGTCAATGGCCCCCTTCATTCACCATGGGGCATCGCGCAGGCCCCCGCGAACTTCGGACCGATGAGCAACGCGATCCTTATCAGCAACAATACTTCCCGAGGCCGGATAAACGCCTTCAATCCAGAGACGGGTGCGTTCCTGGGGCCGCTTCGCGACGCCAGTGGTCAACCTATCGAGATAGACCAGATCTGGGCCCTTCAGTTTGGCCAGGGTGGTGCTGCGAACGGACCGGCCAATCAACTCTTCTTCACCGCCGGCCCTAGCAACTATGCCAATGGTCTCTTCGGAACCATCACGCTCGCGAAATAGTCCAGCCAACAAAACGCGGGTGGCCCACCCTTCGTTCTTCGAAGGGTGGGATTACTCTGCATCCTAGAATTTTGTGTTCCATGATGAAAGCTCAAATCACTAATCAACAAGTACCTCGTGACATCCAACCTTGCGCCTCTTCTGGATTCGTTTCATGATTGATCCCAAACTATGATTTGCTCTTCCACAAACGGCCTGCAGCTAAGTGATTTCGGCGCAATATTTTGCGGGCAAATTCTTTCGATGCAATATTTTGGTCGGATTCAGGCGGATCAACCTCGCTGCAAGCGATTGAGCCGGGAGATTCTATCAATTTGATCCGTATTTTTTTTAATCTGGATCTGGACGAAAGATGGGGCTCAAGTTTAGCCCTTTTCATGACGGCGGGGGAGTTCAGCCTTTGCAAAAAAAAGCAAAGGTCTGCCGGGAATTTCGGTAAGCAACAATGAGCGAGCAAAATTTACTTGGGAGAGCGCGAGGTGCGTAGGACACATGCCGCGCGGGGTACAGAGTCTGCGGTAGTTCGGTAAAGCGGATTCCGTAGTGAAGGGGGACGCGCGAAATTTCGAAAGATGTTTAACCCGTGCAGAAAGAGGAGATGGCGTCGCTGCAAGAGTAAACCTCGGAGGAACAGCCAGAGGCACGGCTTTTGGCGAGTCGATTGCTCCCGAAAAGTGACGAGAAACTGCGTCGCAAATTTTTTCGGAGGTTTTCATGAAGAAACAAATTCAGTCCCTGTGGTTCCTCAGCGCTCTGGCACTTTTTCTGAGCGTCGGCATTTCGCTCAGCGCGCAAGACAGCAGTGCGCCGCAAACTCAGGCTCCGGATGCGCAAGCGCAACCCAGCCAGACCCCGCAGGCGCAGTCGGCAGCCCCGCCGTCGCAGGAAGCTCAGCCGAGCAGCCAGACGCCCGAATCGCAAGCGCAGCCATCGCAGACCCAACAAGCTCCGCCAAGCCAGAGCCCGGACGCGAGTGCACCGGCAAACAATCCGGATTCGCAAGCTACGTCAGGACAGGCCAGCGGAGTTCAGAGCTTTACCGGCACGATCGTGAAGTCGGGCGACAAGTACAAGTTCCAGGATGCGGACACAGGAAACACTTACGACATCGACCACCAGGACCAGGTGCAGAAGTTTGAAGGCAAGAAGGTGAGGGTGCATGGAACACTGGACGCGAGTACCAAGACGATCCATGTGCAGTAAATAGTATTTGCAAAATAATATAGAGTAAGAAGCGTGAGCTCTGGCAAAACTTTCTGAACTCACACGGACTGACTGAACAGGGCCGCGGCACACGCCGCGGCCTTTTTGCTTTAGTGGGCGCCAACTGGCAGGCGCGCGATGCCTATGAAATACTGGCAACGATTGTTGTTGCGCGACACCTGCCGGGATGGCGAAATTGGCAGACGCAGCGGACTTAAAATCCGCAGGTCCGAAAGGACTGTGGGGGTTCGATTCCCCCTCCCGGCACCAATGATTTCCTTCCGAAATTGGAGTGACAGAGATCCTTCGCCGCCGAGAAACGCGGCTCAGGATTTTTGCCTGCGGGCTCCAATCCGCAAAGGCGCGGACTCACGCCCAGCAAGGCGGCTCAATTCGTACGACTTTGGGCTAGCTTGGACGATTCGGCGCAGACTAAGCCGCGGACGCAGGAGTCGCAGACTTTAACCAGGCTTCCATCTGTTCATGGCCGACTGCTCCCGCCTGCTGCATCACGGGACGGCCGGAGTTGAAGACGATGAAGTTTGGGATGCCGCGCACGTTGAAGCGCGCCGCGACTTCCGGATAGCGCTCGGTATCGAGTTTTACAACGATGGCGCGTCCGGCCATGTCAGCGGCGGTGCGGGCAACTTCCGGGGCCGCGACCCGGCACGGCCCACACCACACCGCCCAAAAATCCACCAGCACAGGGACGCGTGCATTTTGAATGATTTCGTCAAAGACCGGAGGATCAACTTCCAACGGTTCATCCACGGGCGGCAATGAATTTTTACAGGCGCCACAGCGTCCGGTGTCGGCGAGATGCGACGGTGGGACGCGGTTCGGGCGGCTACAAACTTTGCAGGTTCGAATTACAGCCATAGAATCCCCCGCAGACGGGTCTCTCACAGAGTTCGGCGCGAAGCGGGTGAGAGATATGAAGTCGCCGTTCGGATGGTATTGTATCGCGCAAGGTTGTCTATGACCTAGAGTCGTCCAGCAATCGTTTACGCGTGTTCTGATCGCAGCAAATGGAAGTATCTCCGCGCCTTGTTCACATCGTTGGCAATCTGTTCGCGCAACGCTTCGACTGACGGAAACTTAATCTCAGCTCTGATCCGATCGAGAAAACAGACCTCCACTTCGCTCTCCGGCGTCAGTTCAATCGGATGAAAATTGAGAAGGTGGGTTTCAATAGCAAATGAATCCGCCCCAAATGTTGGACGATTACCGATGTTGGTTACGGACTCGAAGCACTCGCTTCCGACCCGCGTCCACGTGATGTAGACGCCATCTTTCGGCACAAGTTCTTCGTAGCGCGCCAGGTTGATGGTGGGCACAGTGTACTTGGAGCCATAGCCCCGACCGCGTCCCGGCGTCGCGAGAATGCAAAACGGACGCGCCAGCAGGTGGCGGGCGCGGCTCACGCGGCCTTCGAGAATTAATTTTCGAATGTGACTGCTAGAAACCGGCTCGCCGCGCAGCTTCTGCTCGGAATAGGTCTTCACCTCGAAGCCCATCTCCTGGCCGAATTGGCCGAGCAGATTTACATCACCTGCGGCTTTGTGGCCGAAGCGAAAGTTGTAGCCTTCGTGCACCTCGATCGCATGCAGTATTTTCTTCAGGATGCGCTCGGCAAACTGGCGCGGCGTCATTAGGGAAAGATCGCGGCCAAATGGCAGCGCCAGCACGGCATCGATGCCGGTTGCATCAAGCAAGCGCAGCTTCTCGGGGAGGGGAGTAAGAAGTTTCAGGCCGGAATCCGGCCGTAGAATGCGCGCTGGATGGGGCTCAAACGTGACCGCGACCGCTTTGCCGCCGCACTTCCGCGCCCGCCGCACGATCTCTCCCAGAACGAGCGCATGCGCTCGATGCACTCCGTCAAAGTTCCCTACGCTGACCAGCGAGGGGCCGAAGTCCGGCGGAACGTGCTCGAGTTTGTGGAATACTTGCATTTGAAAACGTGGCCAGCGGGCAGTGGCTAGTGATCAGTAATACTATCCATCATTTTTCTGGCCAGTGATTTCTGGCCAGTGGCCGTCGATCACGCGCCACTTTTTAAATTTCAAACTCCAGCTTCAGCCCGTCATACGAAAGCCGCACGTGCGGCGGTAAAGCGGCATTGGTCGCTTCATGCCCCAGATCGTGGCAAATGTGCGTGAAGAATGCCCGCTTCGCCTTGACTCGTTCAACAATCCGCAACGAGTTCTCGACGGTCGAGTGCGTGGGATGCGGCTTGTGACGGAGCGCATCGAGAAAAAGAATGTCCAGGCCTTCCAGTTGGCGGAACGAGGCTTCCGGGATTTCGCTATGGTCGGTGAGATAGGCCGCCGATCCGAAGCGGTAGCCGTAAATTTCCGTTTCTCCGTGAATCAGCCTGATCGGATCGAAACGCGCCCCGAAAATATCCAGGGGCCCATCGATGGGCCGCAACTCCAACAGCGCGAGGCCGCCAAACTTGTAATTGGCGTCGAAGATATAGCTGAACATCTTGCGCAAAAAAGCGGCGGCGTCTGGGCGCGCGTAGAGCGGCAACTTCCCGGGCTTATGGGAATAACTGAGCGGCCGGAGGTCGTCGATTCCGAGGATGTGATCGGCGTGGGTATGCGTGTAGAAGACCGCATCCACGCGGGTGATGTGCTCACGAATCGCCTGCGCGTAAAAATCGGGCGTGGTGTCGATGAGAACCGCTTTGCCCGCGTACTCGATCATAATCGAGGGGCGGGTGCGGCGATCGCGTGGGTCGGTGGAATTGCAGACGGCGCAATCGCATCCGAGCGTCGGCACTCCCATGGAAGTGCCGCTGCCCAGCACAGTCAGCGTCGCCTTCATGCGCGTGCCTTCGTGCTCATCGTCCGCCGGTTCCCGTGGCGACTCCGGGCTGCGGTGGGCGCGACAGCGCGTTGGTTACTTCCACGTAGGCCATGCGCACTTCGTAGAGGCTGTTTTGCAAGAAGGTTTCTTCGGTCGGGGTAAGATTGCCCTTGGTTTTTTCCGCGAGAAGAGCGAGCGTGTCGATGGTTTGCCGCGCGCCGATGATATCCATACGCGGCTGCTCCCCCTGCTGATGCATCAATCCCAACTGCAACATCGCGGTCATGTAGAGCGAGGCCAGAAAGCGCTCGAAGGTCATCTCGAATTCTTTGGCCGAGCGGCCGCTGAGTTCGACACGTGAGTCGAGTTCGCGCGAAGAATTCCGGTACGCATCGGCCTGAGCCTTTTGCTCAGCGGCAGTGGGGGGAGGAGGCATAGGCTGGGCTGAATTTGAATCGCCTTCCGGGGAAAATGGGGCAGCCGATTTCGCGGCCGGCGCTGCTTCCTTCGGGGCTGCGGGCGCGACTTCCGCCGCAGGCGGCTTCAGCGCTTCCACTTGCTCGCGAACGTCGCTGCGCAACTCCCCGTCTTCGGTAAATAAACGGCGGTCAGTTACGGTGAATCCAGAATCCTGTCTCTTCTCAGCCATAGCATCTGTCCTTTACGGTCGCTCTTGGAATATCGGTCTTTTTTTGTTTCACGCGTTTCGTTTACGCGTTTCATTCTACTTACACCGGCGGAGTCGTCCGCAGGTGCCACTCGCTCATACGTTATGCAGCACAGAGTCGTGGGCTCGCCGCAACGCGCCATCTTCCGGCGAAAATAGAATGACGGTAGCCTTCTTGCCGGCTATTGTGATCTCGCGCCCCGGCATTCCCACCTCGCGCCGGATGTAGCCCAGCGCAACCGTCCGCGCGTTCCCGCTGTCGCGTAGAACCGCGACGCTGGTGATTTCGCCAACTTCTTTTTCCGCAGAGAGAATCACGGCACCCGGAGAAATATCCGCGACACCTTCCGCGAGGAAGCCGGTAAATTTGCGATGCACATTGCCGCGCGAACGAATGCGCTCCACAATTTCCTGTCCGACATAACAGCCCTTGTTAAAGTTCAGGGCGCGCATCTGTTCGGTCTCTTGCGGCAGGTCACGCTCGCGAATGTCAACACCATAGAGGGGAATGCCCGCGGCGACGCGCTGCATTTCGAGCGCCTCGCTGCCCACTGGCGTAGCTCCGGCGGCAATCAATGCCTGCCAGGTCTTGTACACATCCTTGGGATCGAGCCAGACTTCGTAAGAATCCCGCGCCGCATCTTCGCCGCGAACTACCGTGCACTGCATGCATGCGCAATCGCAGTCACACTTCGCAGCCAGCATTTGCAGCGGCTGCATTTCTGGAACCGCGATTCCGGCGAGATTCAGCAGCTCACGCGAGCGAGGTCCCGCTAGTCCCAACACGTTTTGGCTCTCGCTGATGTCGGATACTTCGACGTCGTCCATGATGATGAAATGGTCGAAGGTTGCCACAACCTTTTCGACCTGATTGCGATCGGTCTCAACCAGCAGCGACTCGGCCCGGTTGTAAACATGCATGTCACCGAGTATGCGGCCTTGCGGGTTGAGCAGAAACGCATACGCGCCATGGCCCACGGCTAGATCGCGAATATTATTTGTAACCATGCCGTTCATCCAGCGAACCCGGTCGCCGCCGGTAATCGAAAGCTGGGCACGAAAGCCCAGGTCATAAATTCCGCAGCCGTTCAGGAGAGCCAAGTACTCGTTTTGCGGATCGCCAAAGCGCGCGGCCACATTGGCTCCGCGGTATTCGCGAACCTCCGTTGGGCGAACCACGGCGGGACGAATGCCGGCCTCATTCTGCGTTGCCAGAGCGTCTTGGAGTACGGTGTTGGCCATCGAATCCTTTATTATAAGCGACCCGTTCGATCCCAGTCTTGGTACCGATCTTAGGCACCTTGTGTTACTTTTCTGGCGTGACCTCGCAAAAATCTGCCGCCAAGCGCATCGCCGTAATCGCCGGAGACGGCATCGGCCAGGAAGTGATTCCGCAAGCTCTCAAAGCGATACGGTCGTCCGGCGCCGAGGTCGAATTCAGCGAATTCGACTGGAGCGCTGACCGCTATCTTCATGACGGCGTGACTGTCCCGCCCGATGGATTTGCCATGCTCGCACGCGATTTTGATGCAATTTTAGCCGGGGCTTTCGGCGATCCACGGGTCAAGACGAACATCCACGCCAAGGAAATCCTGCTGGGCATGCGCTTCAAGATGGATCTGTACGCCAATGTGCGCCCGGTGCGCCTGCTGGATGCTGCCTTGTGTCCGCTGAAGGGCGTGGAGCCGAAGGATGTAGATTTTGTTGTGATACGGGAGAACACAGAAGGTGTCTACACGGATGCGGGCGGGGTGTTCAAGCAAGGAACGCCTGACGAAATCGCCACTCAGGAAGATATCAACACGCGCAAGGGTGTGGAGCGGATCATTCGTTACGCGTTCGATTATTGCGAACGACACCAGAAGTTGGATGGTTCGCCGCGGCACCGCGTGCTCATGTGTGACAAGTCGAATGCAATGACCCACGCAGGCGGGCTATGGCAGCGTGTGTTCAAGGAAGTGGCCGGCGAGTTTCCTCAGATCGAAACGCAGCATATGTACGTCGACGCGCTGTGCATGCAGATGGTGCGAGATCCGCGCCAGTTCGATGTGATCGTGACCAACAATATGTTCGGCGACATCATCACCGACCTGGCCGCGGGACTGCAGGGGGGCCTGGGCATGGCGGCCAGCGGAAATATTCATCCCGGCAAGACTTCGATGTTCGAGCCCGTCCATGGTTCAGCGCCGCCGATCGCGAGTAAGAATATTGCGAATCCTCTCGGCGCTATCCTGACGGCGGCAATGATGATGGGGCATCTGGGATTGACACAGGAATCCGAAAAAATCGAAGCCGCCGTCCTGGCTGCGGTGCGTCAGAAGAAGACCACATCAGATGTTGGGGGAAGTTTGGGCACGCGCGAAGTTGGAGAGTGGGTGGCGAACTTTATCAGCCGGAATAATTGATGCTGTCATCTTTCGCTTGGGCTTGGAGAAAGTATAGGCCGACAGGGTAGACTCGTTCCTAATGGAAAACCTTAAGTTGCTTGGCCGGAGACCTGGAAGGATGCTGTGGCTGGTTCTGCTGCTGGCGTTAACGGCCGCGGCTATGGCACAGCAGCCGGAGGACAAGAATCAGCAGCAAGGTCAGAATCAACAGCAAGATCAAAGTCAAAAGGGGGCGGACAAGAGTGTCCCTCCCACACAAGCGCCGGAGGTGAAGATTACGCCACGCGAGGCGGAGGAATTATTTCACTCCGTCGACGAAATCTTGGCATTTGACAGCAAGCACACCGGCCTTCCTATCAAGAAAGAAGTGAAGCGCCGGCTTACCAGCCGCGACGAAGTCGTCTCTTATCTCACCAAGCACATGAAGGACGAAGATGTAAAGCGCCTGCAGCGTTCAGAGCTGGTGTTGAAAAAATTCGGGCTGCTGCCGCGCAATTTTGATCTGGAAAAACTTCTGGTCTCTCTACTGCGCGAGCAGGTCGCGGGTTATTACGACCCTAAGACGAAGACGGTAAATCTGCTCGATTGGGTTCCCATGGAACAACAGGAACCGGTGATGGCGCACGAACTCACTCACGCGCTGCAAGATCAGGCCATCAATCTCAACCGGTTTATGAAGAAAGGCGAGAAAGATCTGGGAGAGATGAGGAAGGATCCAACGTCAACCGACATCGAAAATGACGAAATCGACGACACCCGCCAGGCGGTGGTCGAGGGTCAGGCAGAGGCCATGATGCTGGAGTACGAACTTGCTCCCGTGGGCCGGTCGATCGCCGACTCTCCGGATCTGGTTGAGACCATGGAATCGCAAATGGCCAACGGCACCGACGATTCCACCGTATTCCGTGACGCGCCAATCTTCCTGCGCGAGTCGCTGACCTTTCCCTACAGTTATGGGTTGAACTTTGTGGTGAAGTTGATGCAAAAAGGAGGCAAGCAGCAAGCGTTTGCAGCGGTACTCGCCAATCCACCCCACACCACGCGGCAGATCATGCAGCCTGAGACCTATCTTGCCGACGAAAAAATCGAGCCCATGCGCGTGCCCGATTTCAAACGCGACTTCAAGGATTACATTAAGTTTGACATCGGCGCGATGGGTGAGTTCGACGTTGCGGTGCTGATTGAGCAATACGCCGGAAAGAAGGTGTCGGACGAAATGTATCCGGCATGGCGAGGGGGATACTACTATGCCGCGCGAGCCAAGAATGATGCGGCGGGGCCGCTGGGGTTGATGTACGCATCGCGCTGGTCGAGTGCGGAAAAGGCCTCAGAGTTTGCGGAGATTTATGCCGACTCGTTGCGCCAACGGTACAAGAAAGTGGAAGCGGTTGCTGATGCTTCATCGCAACCGCTTGAGAATCCACAAGCGAAAGCGGAAACTCTCAAGGGGCGCCACGCGTGGACCACAGAAGAAGGCACGGTTGTGATTGAAGAACGAGGGGACACGGTGCTGGTCAGCGAAGGCCTGGACTCAGCAACCACGGCAAAGCTGGAGCGCGAAGTGTTCGGCGTAAGTCAATGAAACACAATCTAAAAAGCGGGACCGGTCAAGCTCGATTTTAGTATCTCGGCGACAGTCCTGTTTTGTCGAGCGCGTTTGAATCTGTATCCGCCAGGAAGTGCCGCACTTCGGCGACGACTTCAAATTGTTTTTGATTCCGCTCGACTGTTAGTCTGCGTTCTTTGCCCGGCTCGCCTCCCAACATCAGCAACACTTGGCCCAACGTAGAACCCAGCACGGGAATCCCGTCCACCGCAACCAGTTGATCGCCCGCTTGAACATCAGCCACTGAGGCTTTGCCGTCGTAATTGGCGACTGCTAAGACGGTGAAATGCCCGTCATCTTCCGGACGAAGTATGAGTCCGATGACGTCGAAATCCGGGAACTTGAAGGTGCGGCCGATTTCGAAATAAGCTGCCGAATGGGAGTAGTCGAGTCCGATGCGGTAATTCATGAGAGCCTCGGCGCCCAGCAGTCCGGCTGTCGCGATGCCGGCTCGCTTTTCAAAAAACGCCTCCCGCTCTTTCGGAAAATCGACAACCGGGACGCTCGTCAGATAGACCGGCCCGTATTGCAGGCGTTCGACTCGCATCAGTTTCCACGTTGGTTCATCTTCCAGTCCCCACATGTTTGCCGGCCCAATCGCTCCAGTCATGTGCGGCCAGTCAGGATGAGCCGCAGCCAGCTTGTCGAAGAGTTCCGGCGAAAGAAAGCTGATGGAGGATCCCAGGTCCAGAGCTAGATTGTATTTCTTGTTTTCGATCTGGCTGGGAACCTGGAGCAAGCCGTTTGCAGCGTTCACCATTACTTTTGCCTTGACGCCGTTAAACTTCACACTGCCCGGTTTCCCAATGGTCAATTCGTGGCCGGGAAAGTCGAAGAGCACATCGTAGTTGCGCAAGACGGTGGACGGAATGCTGATCTCGGCGTTCGTGCCGGACGCCATGACCGCTGCCGACGAAACCGGCTTGAGAGGAATATTCGCCACCTTCACGGGCGAGAGGGAAACATTCGTGCCTCCAATTTCAATTTCGGACGGAGGAGGCGCGGAGCAATCTTTATCACTACAGGTGACGGCGAGCCCCAGCAAGCCAGCGACGCGGCGAGAAAGCATGAGATCGGGATTTCCCGGGTCCACCCAGGCACGAACGCGCTGCTTAGAGCCATCGGGCAGCACCAGACCCACTTCGATAATCACTCGATTGTGATCAAGCGTGATTGGGACGGTGACGGATGCGGGCGAACCGCTCTGTGCGCAGGCATATGCGGCGGCAAAGATAAAACTGCAAATGATTGGAACCTTCATTAGGAAATTGTAGCCGTTCGGATCAGCCAGGCTGAGAATCGTGTCCTGTATAATCGCGATTCCGCGCTCATGTGCGGAGTCTTCTGGAGGACGAGTGGCGCAAGCGGAAATTGGAATTGTTGGCGGCAGCGGCCTGTACGCGATGCCGGGATTGACCAAGGTTAAAGAAGTACGGCTGAAGACGCCGTTCGGCGCGCCCTCCGACGCCTACGTGTGCGGCACGCTGGAGGGACGCAAGGTGGCTTTTCTGGCGCGCCACGGCCGCGGCCACACAATCATGCCGACGGAATTGAATTTTCGCGCGAACATTCATGGCTTTAAGCAGCTGGGCGTGGAGCGCATCGTTTCCGTTTCCGCCGTGGGGTCGTTGAAAGAAGAACACAAGCCGCTGGATTTTGTGATCCCCGACCAGTTCTTCGATCGCACCCGGCATCGCATCGATACTTTCTTTGGAGGCGGGGTAGTCGCGCACGTTGCGTTCGCCGATCCAGTGTGTGGCGAACTGGCTCACATCCTCGAGGCTGCCTGCGAAGAGGTCGGCGTAGCTGGCAGACGCGGCGGTACTTATCTGTGCATGGAAGGTCCGCAATTTTCCACTAAGGCCGAATCGAACGTGTATCGCGGCCTGGGCATGGATGTGATTGGCATGACCAATCTGCAGGAAGCCAAGCTGGCGCGCGAGGCGGAGCTTTGCTACGTGACCGTGGCCATGGTGACAGATTATGACTGCTGGCATCCCCATCACGATTCGGTAACGGTGGATCAGATCATTGCTGTGCTGACCAAGAATGCCGAGAACGCGGCGAAGGTCTTGCGCGAAACCGTGGCAGCCATGCCGCGGCAGCGCTCGTGCGAGTGCGGTGCCGCGCTCGCTCATGCCATCATGACTGATCCCAAAAAGATTCCGGCGACGACAAAAAAGAAATTGAAACTGATCATTGGTAAGTATGTGAAAAGCGGGGTCCGGTGATCAGTGGCTGGCGGCCAGTTTGCGTTTTCCAGTATCTAGCCAAAAGCCGGGTTCGTAGAGGTGCCTACCGGGCACCCGCGAGTGAGCACGGACCACGGATTTGCAAAGGAGTTTGCGCTTAAGATGAGCATTGTCGTGGTGGGATCGGTTGCGTTTGACGATGTTACTTCGCCTTCCGGGAGCGTGAAGGGCATCCTTGGCGGTGCGGCGACCTATTTTTCTCTCGCCGCCAGCTATTTTACCCAGGTGCGCATGGTGGCCGTGGTCGGCGAAGACTTTGGTCCGGAACACGAAGGCGTTCTGAAAAAGCGCGGCGTGGATACGCGCGGCATCGAGCGTGCGGCCGGAAAGACTTTTCGCTGGGGCGGATCTTATACTGAGAATCTCAACGAGGCCAAGACTCATTTCACCGATCTGAATGTCTTCGAGAAGTTCCAGCCGCGCATTCCCAAGGAGTACGAGGATACGGAGTTTTTGTTTCTGGCCAACATTCAGCCGACATTGCAAGCGAACGTACGCCGCAAGATGAACGGCGTAAAGCTTACGGGATGCGACACCATGAATTACTGGATTACCGGTGCGCGCAACGAATTGGCCGAGACACTAAAACTGGTGAACGTATTGCTGATCAACGATACCGAAACCAAAATGCTGGCCGACGA
>Ga0307476_10001720_pt1 | contig 13315 bp, 11 predicted proteins | sample atmos_gasesECM2C_2_FD_203314 | JGI IMG/M metagenome (GOLD analysis project Ga0307476, IMG submission 203314) | Hardwood forest soil microbial communities from Morgan-Monroe State Forest, Indiana, United States - atmos_gasesECM2C_05 | ecosystem: Environmental > Terrestrial > Soil > Temperate... | reverse complement strand
ACTTCTGAATCTTGCCTTCGAAAGCACGCGCGGATTGCTGCGCGTTGGTAGCATCAGTCTGCGACTGTGGCATCGAGCTATTTTGACTGGCCGACGGGGTTGCCTGTGAGTCGGTCGCGGATGGAGTCTGCGACGGTGTTTGCGATGGGGTCTGGGCCGCCAAGTTGATTCCAAGTCCCGACAGGCCTACGAGTGCAACGATTGAGAGAAGACGCTTCATAAATTTTCCTACCTCCGAAATTTTGAGTTTGTGAGTCGCGAGTTTGTGAGTCGCGAAAAGTGTTTGGGATCTCACACTCACACTGATTGCAAACACATGGCCAAATTGCAGAAGGGCGCTAATGCATGACTTATCACTTACCTGCAGCTCCGTGTCGTCGATTCACCGTGAAATGCTTCCCGGTCGTCCCGAATTTTTGTCCTAATGGCATTTAGCGGCTCGTCTACAGCGAAACCCGTACACGTTAAGTCCCCTGAGCTGGCTTAGGGCACCCATTTCGTGGTTGATTGCAGGATGTGGGAAACTCGCGGATTTCTACAGAATCTACCCTAGTGCATCGGAAGGACAGTTTTTGTACGGTCAGCTTTCAACCCTTGTTCGTGGTGGCGAAGGACTGTCACCTTTCCTCGGCAATTCCGGCTCGGAGATCACATGAGCGTAAACAGAACCGCTGCCTACGGAATGTACCCTCGCAATGTTCCTTTGCCGGAGGTCGTCTCTGCCCTGAACCAGGCTGGATTTCAAAACCAGGATATCTGCATGGTATTGTCTCCCGCTCATCCCGTGGCAACCGGTGTGGGCGATGCCAAAATTGGCGGAGTCGCGCAAGAAGAAAGCGCAAGCAGCGCGCGCATGATCGGGTGGTTTTCAGAGTTCGGCGCTGTCGTAATTCCTACAGTCGGTTTCTTCATTCGTTCCCAGGCGTTTTTCCAGGCGCTGCTCGCGGAACAGAATTTTCCCGCACTCTCTCGGGGAGCTCGCACCTTGCTCGGTCTCGGCTTCTCCACCGACGAAGCAAAGAGACTCGGCCATCAGCTCTGCGATGTCGGGGCGCTGGTGTATGTTTCTTGCAAGGAAGGCGCTAAAGCTGACTGGGCGATCGAATTGCTTCGCCGGGCAGGAGCCAAAGAAGCCTCCAGCCTTGCGATGGCGCAGGCCGCACAAGCAGCTGCCGCCTAGATACTCCGGCTGCGTTATGAGTTCGAGCAGTGCGAGGAATCTGGGATTATTGAGCGCGAGAGATCCTCGACTCCTTGCGCAACTCGGGACGACAGAACTTTCCACACAGAGAATCGTACACCTGTCTAACTTCATCCTTCGTGCAAATCTTCCATAGTTATGTTGGAATGCCTCTTCTCAGATTTCTCTTTGACTCCCTCCTGTCAGCCACTTAGGGCTCGGTTGCACTCGCCAGAGTCACTGGCCCCTTAGTTGCATGTTCCATAAGCCAACTCTTCGTGAGTGCGAAGCATCCATTTGCAGCCGCGGAGGGCGAGGTTTGGTTCATCGAGATTTGGCTCATCTAACTTTGGCTCATCTATGAAAACGAACCGCATCTGGATCGAGATCGTGTTGCTGGGCACGGCAATCGCCTGCGCGCTCGCACTCTTCATTGCCACACTAGGGGCGGCCGCTGGAGCGGCGGCGAGCGAAGCAGCAGCACAGGAAGCGCAATCGCCGGGTGCGCAAACCTACGAAGGCATGGTGACCTGTTCCCGTTGCGGCGCCAGGCATTCTGCGGTCCTCGGCCAGACTGCCGCCGACTGCACCCGCGTTTGTGTACGCGGCGGAGCGAGCTTTGTCCTAGTCGACGGCCATGGAACTTACCTTCTCGATGGCGACGTAAGTGTCCTGGGCAGGCTGGCTGGCCAGCGGGCCCGCATCGTCGGTGAGTTGAACGGAAAGACCATCAAGATTTCCTCCGTCGCTGCAGGAACCTAATCGGTTATGCGCCAGAAATTCCAATTTTGATCGGAGGTCGTTTGGTGAAAAACTTCCTGATCCGCATCTTGCTGGCGGCTGCCTTAGCCCTGGTGGCCTTCGCGCTGGCCTCGTCCGCGCAGGCGCAACAAGCCGATGAAGACCCCGCTCCCGGTACTCCCCGCCAACCGCAAGCTGCCGCACCTCCAAAATCGCTCCAACCGCCACAGGTTCCCGCACCCTCTTCTGGCGACGCCCAAACGAATGACGCGCAAACTCAACAGGCCGTCGCCTTCACCGGTCGCATAGTCAAGGAAGACGGTCACCTGGTGTTGAAGGACTCTGTAACAAAAACGAGCTATCAGTTGAACGACCCGTCGAAGGCTAATCCCTACCTCGGCAAGCAGGTTAAAGTCGTAGGCAAGCTCGAGATGAAGAGCAATACGATCCATATCGATAGCATTGAACCGCTGACGTAGATTTTTTGCCTCGGCACGCGACCGCTTCGTTCCTAAGACGGATCCCAAATACAATATTTACCTTATGTTCCTTCAACCTAATCATTTGTTTAACTGATCGTTTGGGGCTGTCCCCTGGTACAGAAATAGAGATCGACAACTGCTTCTCGCAAGAACAGCTCCGGTGCCGCAAGCAAGAACCAACTCGGAAACCTCAGTTCTCAGGCGGGCATTCGATTGGTGGCCTTACGTATTCATCTTGGTTTCAGTCGCAGGCTTGGCCTACCTCGCTCTGACCGCTTCTCACTAAGAGTTTTATTCGTTGTTCCACCTGGCGTGCCGCTTCTGCCCGCGTCAGCGCCGAATTCTCCGGCTAAAGATTAATCATTTGAATTGACCGGCGTTCCATTCATTTCACGCTGCAATGTCCTTAGAACCCAGATATTAATGCCTATATCTAAGGCATACGCTGGATACTCCCGGCGATTCAGGCGCACCCATACTGAAGAGGAGATAGAACGATTTCTCAGTCCAAAATGGTCGTCAAGTGATTGGCGGCCCTGGAAGCTGGAATAATCCAAATCGGTTGGAGGTCTTGAAATGTCGTCACGGAAACTTACATTGCTTGCGGTTCTGTTGTGTTGCGCCAGTTGGGCTATGGCCCAGGCAGCGCCGGGCGGAGCAGCGCCTGCTGGCGGATCGAGCAGCGCGGGACAGAATTCAACTCCCGGTTCGACGGCGACCCCGCCGACCGGCAGCGTAAACCCGCCCACCGGTACCGCGCCACAAACCACACCTGGCCAGACTACAACCCAGACTACACCTGGACAGACCACGCCCCCGGGGCAAACTACTCCGGGGTCAACCTCCCCCAGCGGCACTCCGACTACAAGCGCACCGGGGTCCAACTCACCTAACTCCGCTACCCCTGGAAGCACGACGCAGCCTTCGACGGTCAATCCCAACACGACGAACACTCCTGGCACTTCGCCCAGCGCTTCGCCATGTGGAACTTTGCCAGGCGGAGCAAACGGAGCATCAGGTTCGACTCCGAACACGTCGAGCCCGAACCCGCCGACTCCTGGAAGTCAGGGCAACACCAGTCCATCGCCGGGAATGACCCCGTCACCTGGCACGCCTTGCCCCCCATCCGCCAGCGGCAGCACCACATCGCCCCATGCATAAACCTTCGTCGCTTCTGCGGAAACGATCTCGGTAATCTGCGATTCGCGGGCCCCTTCGGGCCCGCTTTTTTTCGCTACATTTCGTCCAATGCTGATGAGGATCGCACTGCCGGCTGCCGATAGATTACAAAAAACGGCGGCTTCCGTTACCAGTGTTCCAGCATCAGAATGCCGTGCACCCGAATTCTCACTGTTCCGAATACCAACTCCGCATTCCTAGCGAGCCGGAGCCCTTTCCGATTCACGAACCTCCCGATCCACCCGAGAACCCCGACGTGCCAGTGCGGGAGCCCGACCCGGAAGATCCCGGCCAGATCTGAGGGAATCGGTTCCGGCAATCGAAGACCTACAACACCCCGTGTCCTACAGTGAACGGCGGATTGTTCCTCCCCTCCTTCAATCCCATACTTGGATCAAATGTTCTTCCCACGATCCTTTTTCAACGATCTCGGGACGCAGTCACCCCATACACACTTAAATCCATTGGCAAAACTTAGGAGGAAAAAATGGCACACTACGGCATTCTGAAAGACGCGCGCATAACGGACGTGGCTAACGACATTCGCGGCTCTCATCTGTATGGCTTGAACGACGAAAAGTTGGGCAAAATCGAAGATGTCATCTTCGACCATTCCACAGGAAACATTCGTTATGTGGTCGTTGAAACCGGCGGCTGGCTCTCCACGAAGAAGTTCCTTGTCCCGTCCGAAGGGCTGCGCGCCTCGGCCAAGCATGAAAATGACTTCGAAGCGAATCTCGATAAGCGCCAGGTCGAAAGCTTTCCGCCTTACAATGAATCCGACTTGGAGTCGGAAAGCCAGTGGGCGGGCTATGAGGGGCGCTATCGTTCGAAGTGGGTGGCCGATCCGGTAATGCATCGCGCCGAAACCGACCGCAACATTACACCGACCACCCAGCAAACCGTCGGCAACCTGGTTTCGGGGCAGGGAGCGGCCCAAACTCCCGGATGGACAAGGGGTTCTAAACCAGCGGTCGGTACCGCAGCCAGCCGGGCCGACCTCGAGTCAGCCACTTCCATCACCGACCGCGCAGTTCCCGCTGGAACCGATTCAGTCGTAATCAGCAACAGTGCCGTCGGCATCGGGGGCCGCTGGGATACTTTCCAAAGCCGCCTGCGCGAACGCCGCAAAGAAGCCGTTTCGGGGTGCAATACCTGCTCTGGCGAGTCTGCCGTGAAGCGCGGCTCCGAAAGCGTCGACACTCTGCGCAAGGCTGTCTAGGAAGGAAACAGGGCATATTGCCCGTTTTGAAAAGAGAGGCGCCCGCGCGATCCGAGGGGCGCCTCACTTTTTGTGACTTGGAAATGCACTCCTAGCTGAGGAAAAGTTGGTACCGAAATAGACCAAACCGGCATCTCAACTTCGTCATGATCGCAGGCAATCCAAAATCGTGTAGAACGATGGTAGCCTTTGCAGCGGTTCTCGTTGTGCTGATCGTGGTAAGCACGGCTTTCATTGCCGCGCGAAAGAAAACGCCCCCGGTGAGAGTTATACCAGTGCATCCCTCGATCTTTATCTTCCGACCTTTGTCATCTTAACGGCCCACTGAACTTCACCGGCTAGGGGAGACCTTCCACAACTGGGCTAGTGCTTTGGCTGCATCGGTTAACGCGCGCTTCTCCGCGTCCACGGGCAATCCGGCAACTCCGGTTCCTGCCCGCTGCACAATGGGAGTTCGGTATTCGGAAACCTTGCCTGTTAAACCTACCTGATAAATGTCGCGTACCGCACATTCGAACGTGCGTCTTAAGTGTTCGGCGGGGGGGAGAGCCTGCGCAACGCATTTGTTCGTCATCGAGAACCCACTCACTTTCTACCGTTTCCAGCAATGTATGACGAACCGCCGCGAGCAACAATACAGCGTTGCACGCAACTGGCACCGCTGGCTTTCTTAGCTGTTATGGAAATGCTATCTAGGGGTGGTAATCGTTCCAGTCGTTTATCAGTGATGGTAAATAGGTACGAGCCCAGGGCGATCTGGCGCAGCCTGGGCGGGGAAAGGGAGGACGCGACGCAGTTTAGGCGGTCGCCGCTTCGGAGTGTACGCAACTCCGAAGAGCGCGCAAAGCGTACAACGCATCATCCAGAACTACGTCTTCCTCAATATGATCCGTGGTCGTGGCAAACAACTCTCGGATCCGGGAAAGAATGGCTTTTTCCGCTTCCTCGATCCGCTCCGGAACCTTGTGCCGGTCATTCTCGAACAGGGCAGCGTGATAAAGCGTTTGCCAGGGAAGGCGAGGGGAATTGCAGGAGGACATTCCAGTGCTCATAAACGGAATCCTTGAAGTAAAGATGGCTCTTCCAGGTGGCGGTTTCTGGCATCCGTCTGAATGTCGGGCCGAGGGTAGAAAGTACTTGCAGGGAATCCTATTGGACATCGGGTAAATCCCGTAGTTTGCACAGGCGAAAGGAAAAGATGTGGAAGGACGCTGAGGGGCGCGGACGCCCTTCCACCTGTACTAGCCTCCTGAACTAGGCTGCCCGTCGGGACCTCGACTTCGAGGGTTGCTTTCCAGCGGTCTCCGATTCCTCGCCTTCTCCGGCCTGCGAGTTAATCTGTTCCGCCAGTTGAGTCAGCTTTTCGTCTGTCTCTTTCTCCTCCTCCAGCGTTTGCTCGAGCAGGGAAACGTGTTCATTCTCGCCCAGCAGTTCCGCGAAGGCCCGCACCGTTCCATAACCGGCGATCTCATAATGTTCCACCCGTTGAGCGGCACCGATGATTGCGGCGTCCTTCAATGCGTCTTCGTAGTCCTCGGAGATCGTCTCGGCGCCTTCTTTTACCAAGCCTTCCATTCCCAGACACTTCTTCCCCGTCGGTTTCTCTCCCAGCGCCTCGAAGATCTGTTCCAACCGCGAAACGTGTTCCGAGGTCTGGCGCAGGTGCTCCTCGAAACCTTGCCGCAACTCGGCATTCGACGAGGCTTTTGCCATCTTGGGCAACGCCTTCACCAGCTGGGTTTCGGCGCTGTAAAGATCCTTCAGTTCATTGACGTACAAGTCCCGTAATGATTCCTTTGGCATTATTTTCCCTCCTGTTGAGTTCCAGCGATGGGGCGGAGTGTCATGCACTGGTTTCTTTTCGAAAAGTATGTCCCCCCTCCACGCCAATCAATACCCCAGATGCTGTACGAATTTCTTGCACTTGAATGCTATGCCTGCAGGCCGCGGAAACAGCTGCTCGCGAGACCGATTGAGCGGAGTGGACAGCACAGTACGTAGACTCTTGGGCCTGCTTGGAATAAATGAATGGCGGCTTTATAGCCGCTGAGGGAACTCTCAGCCTGACCAGTTTTTCAGGAGCGTGCTACCGGCTGGCGGTCTTGCCGCTCTCAATCAAATGATCTTCCTTTAAATGCTGGTCTTTTAAATGCTGGTCTTTGGAATGGAAGTCGAGCCCGAAGCGGGGAGCTTCTCGCGTCCCACTGATTGTGAAAGGAATTTCGGCGCCGGCTCCGTCCTTGTGAAAGAACGGATCGACCGGCTTCAGCAGAATCGATTTCCATCCGGTCGTCATCTGCGAGAGCTTCGCGTTGAGTCTCAACAGTCCGTGAAAATTGAAGGTGTCTCCGTCAAGGCTGTACTTGCCCGCCATGTCTGCGTGCGTCCCCGGAACCAGAAAATGCAGAGAGGAAAAGAAAAGCACTCCACGACTCAGAATAAATGTACCCTTTAAGTCGGACGTCACAGCCTGGTCGGCCTGTCCCTGCCCCGCGCCGCTCTTTCCGAGACTGCGCATGCTTAACCAATCGATCCGTCCCTGAACTTTGTCATTGGTGAACTGAGCCGCGGGCAAATGAAAGTCGCCTTCGAGTTCCAGGCGCTTCCCAATGTCCTCTCCGCCCGCCGGCAGACTCAGCTTGGTACGCATTGCGATCACTCCGGTCATGACGGGTGGGTCGGTCTTGATACCCAGCTTCAACAGGTCCTCGACGTGCGCCTGCCCCAGCACAACCTCCAGCTCGACGTCGTGCCCTCGGGGATTTTTGATGCGCACGATCTTGCCCCGTGCCGTAAAGGAAGAATGCAGCACCGTTGCCTTCACCGGATCGAGATAAGTATCGCCGTCCGTGCCATCCACAATGGCGTGAAAGTCGGTGTGCAGCCGAACCCGGTGGCCGCTGAGCGCGATTTGAAAGTCGGGAGTATCTGTCTGGCCTTCCACTTCGATCCGCCCCAGCGTTCCCCCGTACTTTCCCGTGGACGACAAAATTCCTCCAATGCCCGGAAGCGTCCCCAAATCGGCATGAGTGAAGGAATAATTCCCCGCGACTGCGGACTCCCGAGGGCTTGTTTCGTTCAGAGGTCCGAACTGGCCGGTGGAATGGATTGCGCCTACCGGCCTAGGATTCACCAGCGTCGCATCAAAGCGGAGTGGCTGTCCGGGTCCAATCTCCTTCAGCCGAAGATCGCTGATGTCGAATTCCAGCGGTAGCTTGCTCGGCCTTGACGTGTTGATGATCAGTTTCGTGTTCGCGCACACGAAGCGGTCCACGGCGATGCTCATCTTCATTTTCTGGCCGCGTTGACGCAGGTCCCTGATCTCCTGGCGACGGTTCGTCGACGGGACATTCACGACGAGGCCATCCACATACAGGATGTCAACGTGCATGGGATCGCGAAACAGGCTGCGCAGCGAGGTTTGGAACCGGAATTCTCCAATCTCGAGCAACGGCTGAACTCCGGGTTCCCACGGATTCGGATCTGTGGTCCCGAAAATCCTCAGGCCCTTTCCCTCGACGTGGACGCCATCCGCGACCCAAACGTTCAGGTCAGCAAGTTCCACCCGGCTTTTGAACCGAGCCGAGAGCGTCTCAATGAGACGGGCACGCAAAATGGGTTGCGCTCGCGCAATCACCAGGCGAACACAGACGACAGAAGCGGCAACAAGAATCAGGAGGAAGCCGGCGATCCAACGCCATCTGCGGCTTTGTCGTCGTGATTGCACAAGAAAAAATCCGCTTGCCACGCACTCGTGGCTCGACAACGGGCACAACTCAATAAGTTTATTCACTGAGACGAAGAGTTACGAATCAGGTCTTTCCTGCAGCAACGTCTGTGTGGTCTGGCTATGTCGGGGCGGACAAGTCGGAGCAGTACGGCGGGACCTTCCTTGCTACTCACCTCGACTCCTACCAAAATTTCTTGCCCAACGCCGAGTTTCGCAGGAGAATGTCCAGCGTTCTCCGATTCTTCCTGCAAAAGCAGATAAGAGGTACTGGATGCATTCCATTTCTCGCCGTCCGTTTGCCGCCCTGATTTCATTTTTCCTTTTTGTCGGCTTCTATGGCAGCCAAGCCCAGACCAGTCTTCCCTACCAGAAACCTCCTCAGGCCATCATCGATCTGGTCGACACCCGGCCCACCCCCGGCGTCGACGTTTCCCCCAAGGACAGTTCCGGCTCCCGGTGGCTGTTGATCGAGTCCTACTCCGGCTTGCCCTCGGTTTCCGATCTGGCGCAACCCGAGCTTCGTTTGGCCGGCTTGCGCTTCAATCCCCGGACGAACGGCCCGAGCCGTGGACGCTATATCACGTCGCTGATGCTGCAAGCTCTTCCCAACGGCGAAGCCAAGTTGGTTTCCGGACTCCCGCCCGACCCTAAGATCCGTTTCGTCTCATGGTCTCCAGACGCCCGCCATGTTTCCTTCGTGAATGCCAGTGACAGTGAGGGTCCCACCGGCGCCGGTCTGAGTCTGTGGATCGTCGATGTGGCATCGGTCCAGGCTCACCGCGTGCCTGGTATTGCGCTCAACGGCATCTTCGGCCAGCCTTGTGAATGGTCCAGCGATAATGCAAGCCTTATCTGCAAGATGCTCCCTAAAGATCGAGGTCCAGCGCCGAAACGCAGCGAAGTTCCCAACGGCCCCGTGATCCAGGAAAATCTCGGACGCGTCACCCCCGGCGCCACCTACGAGGATCTACTTAAAAATCCGACTGACGAACAAATATTCGATTACTACGCGACCTCTCAAGTGGAGACCGTTCACCTCGACGGCACTACGCAAGCCATTGGCGAGCCTGGTGTGGTCCAAAGTGCTTCACCTTCACCCGACGCTCACTACGTTCTCCTAGACGAGCGCCGTCATCCCTATTCCTACGTGCTACCGTTCCCCATGTTCCCCGAGCGCATTCTCGCCATCAATCTGGCGACCGGCGACAGCAAGCAGTTAGCTGATAAACCGCTCGAAGACACGATCCCTAACATTCACGACGCGGTCGAGGCGGGCCCTCGTGAATTCGGTTGGCGGAGTGACGCCCCAGCGACGGTTTCCTGGGTCGAAGCCGGCGATGGAGGCGATCCGCGCAAAGATGCTCCCGTCCGCGACACTCTATTTCTCTTGGACGCTCCGTTCGATGGCTCGCCCCGCAAGCTCGCCGACCTTCCCATCCGGTTTAGTAGTCTGGTTTGGGGAAACGGCCATCTGGCGCTGGTCGAAGAAGCGCGCTGGAAAGACCGTAAACGAATTATCCTCGCCGTCTCTCCCGATGCCCCAGCGGCGCCCATCAAATTGTTTGAAGGGTCCTTTGAGGACCGCTATCACGATCCGGGCGAGCCTTTTGAAGTCATGAATGCCGTCGGTAAGCGCGTCTTACAAACCAGCGCTGATTCCCGCGGCATTTATATCCGCGCTGAGGGTGCATCGCCCGAAGGGGACCGCCCGTTCCTCTCCCTTATGAGCGCCAACAACGGAGAGACCAAGCGCCTCTGGCAGTCTGCCAACCATTTTTTCGAATTTCCCGTGTTCGTCCTCGACGCCGCAACTCCCACCATCCTCCTCCGTCGGGAATCTCCCGAGTTGCCTCCGAACTATTACCGCAAATCGCTGGCGAAAGAAGACTTCAAGCAGGTCACTTTTTTTCCCAGTCCCTACGGCAACGCGCCCCTTCCCAAGAAACAGGTCCTGAAATATAAGCGCGCCGATGGCGTCGACCTCAGCGCCAATCTCTACCTTCCGCCCAGCTACAAGCCTACCGACGGGCCGCTGCCCACGCTGATGGAGGCTTATCCCACCGAATACAAAACCAAATCCGCTGCCGGACAAATCAGCGGCTCGCCTTATCAATTTCCTATCCTATATTGGGGTTCTCCGATCCCGTTCGTCACTCAGGGCTATGCAGTTCTCGAAAATGCCACGATCCCCATTATTGGCGAAGGGCAGGCGGAGCCCAACGATACGTACGTCGATCAACTCGTGGCCAGCGCGCAGGCAGCTATCGATGAAGGCGTACGGCTTGGCGTCGTCGATCGCCATCGCGTCGCCGTCATGGGCCATTCTTACGGAGCGTTCATGACCGCGAACCTGCTCGCCCACAGCGACCTTTTCAAAGCCGGCATCGCGCGTAGCGGAGCCTACAATCGCACCCTCACTCCTTTCGGATTCCAGAATGAGGAGCGCACTTATTGGCAGGCGCCCGAGATTTATTACAAGATGTCCCCGTTCTCCTACGCCGACAAAATCAAGACTCCGATTCTGCTCATCCACGGTGAGGCCGACAACAACAGCGGTACGTTCCCTTTGCAGAGCGAGCGTCTCTTCAGCGCCATCAAAGGCCAGGGTGGCACGGTCCGCTTCGTCCTGCTTCCCCTGGAATCTCACGGATACGCCGGCCGCGAATCCGTCCTGCACATGTTCTGGGAAATGAACAACTGGATGACGACTTACGTCAAGAATCCGTCGCAGGTAACCGCCACCGCCAAGCCGTGAGGCGCGCTGCGGGACGTCGAAGTCAAGCCAAGGCTTGAGCGAGGCCGCTTTCAGCCCTGTGGGACTTGCGCCAGATTCACTACGCTCCAAACCACGTAAGCGGCCAGCATCCCTGCGACGCATGCCATGACAAGAGTCCGGTAGGGTGTCTCCAGAAGATCAGCCATTACGCCTGAGACGAAGATGAACAGAAACGGAACAGCCGCAAGCAAGAATCCCGCGCCCGCGACATGCGGATGCGCCATTCCGAGCAATAGGAACAGCACAGCCACCAGCAAGGGCGCGGTGCTGCCGAAGTAGCGTGTGCGCGGCCACGCGGCGTAAGTTACGACCGCGACTGGAAGCCCCACGGCAAAGGCGGGACAGGCGCGCCCAATCTGCACCGCAACCTGCTTATAAACTCCGAAGATCGTGAACCCGCGCCAAGTCGCGCCCCAGAATGCAGCGCGCCGCAGGCTCTCCTGAAACGCGTGCCAATGAAAGAAGTACACCGCGAACAACAAAACAAATCCCACAAGGCACGCTGCGACCCAAATGACAGGCCCAGCCCGCCTTCGCACCGGCGCAACGTAGAGCAGAAAGCCCAGCGCCATTGGCAGCAACACGATCAGCGAGAACTGCGACCCCACCGCGATCGCGAGAGCTACGCCCAGCAGCACGATGCGCCGCCAGTTCCACAGCACCACTTCGCGCGGAGCATAGAGCGTGTGCGCGACCGCTATGGCGGTGAAAATAGTCCCGAAGGCCCCCCAGGCCGCGACGATCTCGGGTTCCGTGTGCCACACCGCGCTCGCCTGAATCAGCGAAGGCGAAAAACAATACAGCGTGAGGGCGATGAACCCTCCGGTATTTCCGCAGAGCCGGCGGGCAACATACCACAACGACGCGCCCAGAAAGAGTCCGCAAGCGAGAAAGGGAATTCGCGGCAGCCATCGCCAGTACACTGCGGAATCGCTAGCAAAGTCCCGCGGCCAAGCCAACAACGGCGCTGCTGAAGCAACGTAGAGCAGCGGCGAATGCTCGGTATCAAATCCGCTGTCGTCGGCGCGAAATGGATCTTGGGCAATTCCAGCCGGATCGAGGAAAGGCGCAGCGGCAATGCCTCGTCCGTGCCACTGTTTCCATCCCTCGCCGATGCGAATCGCTTCTGCCCCGTCGGGCTCGCGAGCCGTGCGCATCTCGGCGTGCACCAGCCACAAAGCCTGCGCGAAAAAGCAGAGTAGAAGCAGTCCCGCGAGAAACTGCGGACGTCCGTAGCGTTCACGCGTGAAATATGGCCGCATAAGGTCGAGCCGAGTGTTTTACCATGTCGGAGGCAGTTTGCGTGAAAAGTTCGACGATGAGTGATCTCGACACCAACACGGGAAAGGGTTCGTCCCCGAATCCCGCACCAACACCCGCAGCGCCCGACTTTTCGGTTGCCACTCAGCGCTCCTACGCCAGCACGCTTTTTCTGGGCCCCGATGGCCTGCGCCCAGGTTGGGGATTCGCTTTCTACGTAGCCATGTTTTACCCGCTGCAGAGACTGGCTGTTGAATTGGCATGGTCACGCAATCTTGGCTCCAGCGGCCTGTGGTCCGTGATGCTCGAAGAATTGGGTGATGTTCTCGCAGCAGTCATTCCGGCGGTTATACTTGCGCGAGTTGAACATCGTCCATGGAGAGTGTACGGCTTGCCCGGCAAGCCAGCGTTCGGGCGATTGTTCTGGATAGGCACGCTGTGGGGGTTTACCGGAATCAGCCTGCTGATGTTGACACTGTCCGGACTGCACGTCTTTGCCTTCGGTCATATCTTGCTGCATGGCGCGCGCCTGGCGCGATTTGCGGCGTTCTGGGCGCTACTGTTTCTGCTGGTGGGATTGTTCGAGGAGTTTCTGCTGCGCGGCTACACCTTGTTCACGCTCGCGCGCGGCGTCGGCTTCTGGCCCGCGGCGGTCGTCCTGTCGTGTGTGTTCGGCTTGATTCACCTGCGAAATGAAGGGGAGCAGTGGCGAGGCCTTTTGGCCGCGGCGTTCATTGGATTCTTC
>Ga0307476_10001719_pt1 | contig 13319 bp, 11 predicted proteins | sample atmos_gasesECM2C_2_FD_203314 | JGI IMG/M metagenome (GOLD analysis project Ga0307476, IMG submission 203314) | Hardwood forest soil microbial communities from Morgan-Monroe State Forest, Indiana, United States - atmos_gasesECM2C_05 | ecosystem: Environmental > Terrestrial > Soil > Temperate... | reverse complement strand
AGATAACCGTAGCCTGCAAAACGTGGCGAGCCAGCATCTTCGATCGGGCACTCTGGACAGGCATCTTTAAGAACGCCAGCCGCGCGCCGAAATAAAAAAGCGCAATCCCGAGAACGATTGCGCCCACCATATAGATTCTTCCCGCCATGCCGAAAACACTGGGCAAAACGCTTAATGGAATCAAGATGACGGAATACGCCAGGATGCGCCTCGCGGTCGACCGTCCATCTTCTTCGACCACTGGTAACATGCGAATTCCGCCCGCCGCATAGTCTTCACGATAGAGCCACGCAATCGAAAAGAAGTGAGGAAATTGCCACACGAATAAGATGGCGAATAAAATCAAAGTGCCCCACTCCAAATGTCCGCGCGCCGCCGTCCAACCTAAAACTCCGGGCATAGCTCCAGGAAAAGCCCCGACAAACGTACAGATCGGCGAAATCCGTTTCAGAGGCGTATAAGCCGCAAGGTAAACCACTGAAGTCAGTAATGTGAGCAGTCCGGTCAACGGGTTGCAGAAAACAGCCAGATAGATCGACCCACCCAACGTCGCCACCAGCCCGACGGTAGTAGCGTGCACCAAACTCATTCGACCGGTCGGCAACGGACGTTGGGCCGTGCGGCGCATATGCCCGTCCACCTTATATTCCATCACCTCATTCAGCGCCGCAGTTCCGCTGGAGACCAACCCAATTCCCAGCAGTGCATGAAAAAGCCCCCACGAGAGCGACGAAACTCCACTTTTTTGCGCCCCGAAATAATAGCCGCACCACGCCGTCATTACGATCAGCGTAGTCACGCGCGCTTTCATCAATTCGGCATAGTCGCGCAAGAGAGAAGTCGCCTGACTGCGAAGGACTGACATAGGTTGGGTCGTCGTGCTCATGAGCGGTCAGTGGTGTGGTTGTCGTACCGCGTTGGCCTGCACTCGATTGCTCGAATCGTCATGCAATGGAAGGCGAACCGAGAAAAGCAAGCATAGTGGTCCCACAAAACCACCGCATACCAAGAATTGCATAGGTACTCTGTTGGCTTTCGAAAGTCAAGTCAAAATCTGACCAGAATTCCGATGCCTATATAAAATTCGAGTGCCGCAACTGCGATTTTACTACGGACTCGCGGCCACGGTGGATCCAGTAAAAATTTCTGGAGGATCAAAAAAACACTGATGCCATAGAGCGGCGTCCGACAACTTGCCAGCCTTCCACTGCTGCAGAGTCTCGAAGGTCGCGGCGATCATTCCCCCGTCAGCCGAATCAAAGATCAGAACGATCCCCGCCAACTCCTGCGTCTTCTGGGCTAGTTCGGGATAGTCCCTGTCCAGCACAGACTTAATAAATTCAAGCCTGAGCTGCGGACTCGAGTCCTTCGCACCTTCATCGGTTTTCTCCACCGAGACAATTTTCACCCGCTTGCTGCGGAGTGGCGCCCAATCTCCCGGAAAGGGTGCCACTTCCTCCCGTGTAATTCGAAATAGCTCCGCCGCTGTGGGTGCAGCGGCCGCGCTCGCGGGCGCATCTCCATCCGGAACGCTGTCCGGCATCTCCAGGTTGTTGCGCCAGATCCATCCCCGCGACAAACCGGAAATCCGCACGTGTACCCAATCCCGGTTGAAGTCGAGCATCTCGAACTCATCGTGAGCGCTCGCCAAGAACAACGTCTTGGCATTCAGACTCGCCGAGCCAACCACTGGCGTTCCCGACTTCTTCACCGCAACCAGATTCTTGGGATGCGCCTGATTCTTAAGAATCTCCTGCAGGCCGTCCAGTTCGGTTTGCAGCGGCCCGCCCTCCTCAACTTTCTTCGGTTCCTTCTGCTGAGGATTCTTTTCCTGATCCGCCAGACCGTGCCCCACTGACGATGAATAATTTCCCGTCACCTCAGGAAGCCGCGGCACCGGTGCTGAAATAGCTGGCTCCGATGACGCTGACGACGGGTTTCCCGACGACGAGTTTCCTGACGAAGACGATCCCGGCGGCAAAGACTCCGACGGAGGCATCGCCGGCGAACTTGTCGCTGACGAGGCTGACGAAGACGATCCTCGCGCGGGCGATTCTGCTGGAAATGGCGTCGTCGCAGCTGCCATCGGGCGCGGCGCGGGCACTTTCGCCGTCGCTCTGGCCGCAGGCATCGGACTCGGCTGCGCAGTATTCGCCGCCAGTTGGTCCGCCAGTTGGTCGAGAACATCTCCTTCAATCCGGCCATTGGAGGTCAGCAACTGATATCCAGACTTGGCCGCAACCGGATCTGCATACCAGGCTGTAACCTGCACCATCACGCGCACCAGCGAGCCGCCTCCAGGCGTCGCACTAACTTGAAACTTGGATTCGTAGTAACCCCGCCGGTAACGGTCCAGAGGATGATCCGCCGCGCTCGAGATTGCGAAACCATCCAGCACGGGCAGTCGCCCGGCGGTTGGCATTTCCTGCAGCATTTTCTCAATGGTGGCTTTCGATTGCGGGAAGGTCCGCTCGTACCCATTGCTCTGCCCGTAACTGACGGGTGCACAGGCAGCAACCGCCATTCCCAGCAACACGAGCGACAATCTTCCACGAAATGCCGGGGTACCCCGCCTCATGGCAAAAGCTCCAACTGGTCGCGCTCCATCCATCCGTGCTGTCCCTCGTGTGTCTCCACCCCGTACCAGTAAGGCGTCGATATCAGGATCAGAACCTCCGTCCCCGGAGTCAGCAATTGCAGTGTGCCGGCGGTATGGAACGGCGCCGATTTCAGCGGAGCCCCTGGCTGCTTCACCAGACGCTCCACCTGTTTCCGCACATCCTTGATTTGCTGTTCCAGAGTCTGCCCCACAGGAGCCGGGGCTGGCGTCGTGGGTTCTGACGCAGCTGGCGGCGGCACTTCCTGAGCTGTATTGTCCGAACTGCTTTCCACCGTCTGCGGAGCAGACTGCACCGGAGCTTGAGCCACAGGCGCGGGTGCCACGTTATTGCGCAGAGCGAGATTCTGCTTCTTCGCCAGCAGTTCCTGGCGTTCCTTTTGGGCCTCGACATTCTGCGCTTTCATTACCTCGATGCTGTCGAGATGTTCGCGAATATCTTTGTATTCTGCGGTTTCTACCGATCCGTCGGATGGGTGCACGGTGCGGCGAAAGTCTTCTTCAAAAAGCGCATCGATTCGCAAGACCGTATTCTTTTCCCCTTGCGGCATCACCACGTAGCGCACCACCAGGGTACCGACGTCGCCGGAGTCTTTGAAATTCCGCGGATCGAGTGCTTCCGTACGCACTTTGTAGATAACCCTTCCACCCTGATCCCAGGCGGGAAATACGGACGACGAATTGGCCGCCTTTGCCCCGGACACAAACTGGTCCTTGTTGTATTCTTTGGTTCCCCGGATCACCCCGTTCTGCGCCACGTCTTCCACTACCTGTTCTACTTCGCTTTCCGGCAGCGGAACGTTCACGATCAAGCCTTCGCCGTAGGAAATCTTGTCTTTGCCTCGAGCCGCGAGCGCGGTCGAGGGCGTCGACACCAGAAGCAAAAGAAGCAGAGGAATCGATAAAGCCGAGGAGTTGAGCCGCGTAAGCATTGACTCTTTGCGTTCAGTAAAGTCTGTCCTTAGAGTGGGGTGCTTCATGCTCCGTGTATTCCGTCGCTACCCTGGAAAAGCCGGTCCGGCAACTGTATCCGCTCTTCAATCTATCCGAGTCTCATACTCTAGTCGAAAGATGTCAACTCTCTTGGAACATTCCGCAAACATAAGAATCTTTACAATGACGTTGTAAAAAAAATGTCAAAGAAATAATTAAAACCACTTGAATAATTTCTTTCAGCCGTAGTAGGATTCATCCCCGGTACGGTGGTAGGACCTCGAACTTTGGGTTCGATTACGAGGCGAAAACGCAGATGGGTTCCTCGTTTCGAAACAAGATTTGAATTTTCACCTCTTGACTTTTGTGGGACTGCAACTTAACTAAAACAGAATCTTGATCTAAATGCTGAGGAGTCCGGTCATGCACGTTATGAGCCGTCTGCGGATTCGCGGTTTCGCTACGTTTGCTCCCTCCCTCTCTGCAATTTCCCTGATTCTTCTCTTCCTCGTAATGGCGTGGAGTCAGCGCGCGAACGCGCTGCCGGCCTTTGCCCGTAAGTATGGCCTCCGCTGCTCTGCTTGTCATGAGTCGTGGCCGATGCTGAATTACTTTGGACAAAAGTTCAAAGACAACGGCTATCAGCTCATGAACGACCGCGATGCCCCAATCTGGCAAAACCCCGGCTATTGGCCCGTTACCTTCCGTATCCTCCCGATCTGGCACCGTGTCAGCACCGGCAAGGTGTTGGTCGATACCTACACGGCAGGAAGCACCACGCCCACTGGATCGGCGGTCCAGCGCGTTACCACTTCCGGCTTCGACTTGAGTGGACTCGACTTTCACACCGGCGGCACGCTGGAAAAGAACTTCTCTTTCTATGTGTTACCCTCCTCGGATCCCACTGGCGCCTTCCACTTCGAAACCGTCATGGCGCGCCTCGATAATCTTTGGGGCAGTCCTTGGCTGAACGTGAAGCTGGGAAAATTCGAGCTCGATAACTTGCTCTCTGAAAAACGTATCTTGACCCTCACCGGGAATGGCGGCATCTACCAGCTTTATCACTTTATCCCGCAGGGAGATGGCAACATCTTCGGCCAGATGGGTGACAACCAGCTCGGTCTCGAAGTCATGGGCCACAACTACAATGACCGCACTCGATACTCCGCTTCACTGCTGAGTTCAAACGACGGTACCACCCAACTTCCCTACGGCAACGCCTATACCGGCTTCTTCACCGCCAGCCAGGCATTCGACACCGGCAAAGCTGGAGTCCAGCGGGTCGGCGGGTACGCCATGGTCGGCGAGGCGCCAACTACGTGGATTACTCAGACCGGGCCCAGTGGCTCCTTGCCGCTTCCCGGTGGAGGCACCGGCAACAAGGCCTTCAGTCGTGAAGGTTTCGTCGGCCAGTTCTACTTCGGCGAGCACGCCGATCTTCAAGTTGTCACCCAGCACGGCCAGGATAGCGCCTGGTTCGGGCAGGGCTACGGCGACCTGATCGATGGGGTTGCCACGGCTAACAATACAACCGGAACCACCCTTCCCGCTGGGGCGCGACCGCCCATCTGGAACGGTATCCTGCTCGAGCCTCACTACATTTACAGCCCACAACTGATCTTCATTGGCCGCTTTGAGACCATCCGGATGCAGCAACAATCCACGCCGGGAACGCCCCAGAGCTTCGGCAACATCACAACTTACACAGTTGCCATGCGTTACAACCCATTCATGACCAGCCGCGCTGGTTTTGCCTGGCACAACGAGTACAACTGGTTGCATCAGGATGGTACTGGGCCAACTCTCGGCTTGAATAGCGCTAACGTGAACACCAGCGAATTTTTGACGGGATTTGACTTTGATTTCTAAGATCATCAATTTCTTAGAGTAAGAGGGAACGACATGCGGACAAGATTGCAAAAGTGGACGCTCCTGTTGGGTGCGGTGGCATTTTTGGCGCTCCCGCTGGTTTCACGGGCGCAGCTCAGTAACGAGCAGATTAAGACATGGCTTAATACGCCGGCTGCGACCAGTCACATCGGCAACATTACTGGCCATGCCCCGGACGCCAAGTATGACTACCGCCGGTATTGCGTCGGTTGTCATGGCGAACTAGGCGACGGGAACGGCGAAAACGCGAAGTGGTACGACCCGCCCATGTTCCCCAAGCCACGCGACTTTCAATTGGCCGTGTTCAAGTGCCGCTCCACACCGAGCGGGACCTTGCCCACGGATCAGGACCTTTTCGATACCATCGCTCGCGGCATGGACCGCTCTACTATGCCGCAGTGGAGCACCTTCACCAAAGAACAGCGCGCCAACCTCGTCGCCTGGATTAAGCACTTCTCTCCGCGTTGGCAGACGGAGAAGCCCGGCACCCCCATTACCATCCCTCCCGAACCCGAGGTCACGCCGGAGCGCATCAAGGCGGGTCGCGAAGTCTTTGCCCGGGTGTCTTGCTGGAAGTGTCACGGCGTGCAGGGTATGGCGAACGGTCCGTCGGCCGCCACCCTTACCGACGACCTTGGCCGCCCCATCGAGGCCTTCAATTTCACCACCGGAGCCCGGCCGAAGTGCGGCGACACCGATCAGGATATTTACCGGATCTTTATGACTGGCCTGGATGGCACTCCTATGCCTTCCTTCGCCGACAACATCAAGCCTGATGAAGCTTGGGACTTGGTTTTCTATCTCCGGACCTTTATGCCTCAGCACAGCAAAGAACGAGAGTTGGCAAAACAGCTGAATTTGAAGCCGGTAGATCCAAATGCGCCGGCCGGCCAACAGTAAAAGCTGCAACCTGGCATCGCAGATAAGCGTCTCAGCCTTGTAGCGCCTAAGGAGAAAGAGCAAATGAAAGAACGATCAACGAAAAATCGATACAACTTCGCTGCAGTACTATCGGCGGTAGTTCTGCTCTGTTGTGGCGCGCTGCTTCTCAATCCGAACGTCAACGCCGCTGGAGAGGGCAAAATCTCTGGCACCGTTAAACTCAGCGGCACAGCCCCTCACATGCGCGGCATTGACATGTCGAAGGATCCTTATTGTGCGAAAATCCACGCCAGCGATCCGGCCCACATGGAAAATGTGGTCGCCGGTTCGGGCGGGGGATTGGAGTATGTGGTCCTCTACATCTCGGAAGGTTTGACGGGCGGCGCTTTGACTGCGGTGCCGAGCGACGAGCCGGTCTTCGATCAGAAGGGCTGCATGTATACCCCTCACGTTCTGGCCATGGATGTGAACCAGAAATTCAAAGTTACTACCAGCGACCAGACCACTCACAACATTCACCCAAATCCCAATCCCATGACGGGGAACATCCCCTGGAATCAGTCCCAACCACCCGGTGCCGCCCCGATTGAAAAGAGCTGGAAGGCTCCCGAGATGATTCCCGTGCAGTGCAATATTCATCCCTGGATGCACGGTTATTTCTCCGTAGTGAAGGGCCCGTACGCCACAACTGACGCAAGTGGCGCCTACACCATTAACAACGTACCGCCCGGGAGCTACACGGTGACTGCCTGGCAGGAAGAATACGGCACCCAGACAGCCAAGGTTACGGTTGCCGCCGGCGGGGCTGGATCTGCGGATTTCACCTTTAAGGGTAAGTAATAAGGTAGGCGATAGATTCTGCAGGTTCTTGCACAAATAAACGAATCGCCGCAGCATCCCTGCGGCGATTCGACATAGGCCCGATGTCGGCCAAAGGCGGAGGAGATGGGGAAACTTCTCGCGGTAACCATTGTAGTGATCGCAATTGCTTCGGCAGTTCCCATCATGATGCACATGTGGCCCTTGCCACAGGACATCTCCGTTCACGGCCACCTCATCGATGAGCAATTTGCCGACACCATGCTGGAAACCGGCGTTGCCTTCTTGTCTTCTCAGATCCTCCTGGCTTTCTTCATCTGGAAGTTCTCCAGCCAAAAGCCGGGCGCCAAAATTAAGCGATTCCCCGGCGGCGCTGCCGGCCTGGTAATCGCCGCCTTCCTGTTGGTGGGCACTGAGGTTTTGGCCTTGGGCGTGTTCGGCGTGAAGGCTTGGGCCGCCGTGTATTTCACTCCGCCCGCCGCCGATGCGTTGCCGATCCAGATCCAGGCGGAGCAGTTCGCATTCTACTTTCGGTACCCGGGTCCGGATGGAAAGTTCGGTCCAATTCACCCTGATCTCATCAACGACTCGAACGCCAATTTCTTCGGTCTTGATACCACTGGCGATCAGGACTCAAAGGACGACATCGTAACCGCCGAGCTGGCCATTCCAGTGAACCGCGAGATTCATCTTCTGATGCATTCGCGGGACTTGGGCCACTCCTTCTATGTTCCGGAATTACGCGTTCATCAGGATTTCGTTCCCGGACTGGATCTGTCTATCCATTTCACGGCAACGAAAATCGGCAAGTACGAAATCGTCTGTACCCAACTGTGCGGCCTTGGGCATTACAACATGAAGGCCTATCTGGAAGTGAAGTCTCCGGAAGACTACGACGCCTGGATCAAGCAACAGGCCGCCTTGCAATAACGTCATGAACGAAAGCGGCCTGAATAACTTTGTCCTGTACGGAGTTTTGATGGATGCGCCGTAGCGAGCTTTGAAAGGGCGCGGCTAAAGCCGCGCCGCTAACGGTTGGATGATCTTGGGGCTTTACCCCAGCAGGATGCGGATCAACATCTCGTTTGAGGTGAGAGCACAATGCACGATATGTCAACCCACGCGGTAGCGCACGGCGAACCTACTAGCTTCATTCGGAAGCACGTGTTCAGCACTGACCACAAAGTTATCGGCAAGCAGTATTACGCTCTGGCTTTGGCCGCCGCCATCGTTGGGATGTTCCTTTCCTGGCTCATGCGCCTCCACCTCGGATTTGCCAACTTCGCAATTCCCGGTCTGCACTTACTTTCCAGCTCCGGCGCGCCCGGCAATGTGATGACTCCCGAGTATTACCTGCAACTGATGACCATGCACGGAACCATCATGGTCTTCTTTGTGCTCACCACTGCTCCCTTCGCCGCGTTTGGCAACTTCTTCCTGCCCATCCAAACCGGCGCGGAAGATATGCCTTTTCCCCACTTCAACATGATGTCGTTCTGGGTCACATTCGCGGGCTTTCTGGTTTTGGTCGCATCCTTTTTCGTAGCCGAAGGCCCCACTCTGGGCGGCTGGACGCAATATGCCCCTCTCAGCGCAGTGGGCGCCGCCGCCGGTCCTGGCCAGGGTCTGGGTGTGATCCTCTGGGCCGCCTCCATCGGACTTTTCTGTATCGGGCAGTTGCTTGGCTCTCTGAACTTCATCACCACCACTTTGGACATGCGATGCAAAGGCATGTCGCTGATGCGCCTTCCCCTGACCGCTTGGGCCTGGTTCATCACTTCGGTCATGGGTCTGACTGCTTTTGCCGTTCTCATGCCCGCCTGCATCCTTCTCATCCTCGATCACGTCGCCGGCACCAGCTTTTTCATTCCCGGAGGATTAGTTATCAATGGTCAGGTCTTGCCGCATTCCGGCGGATCGACTCTGCTGTGGCAGCATCTGTTCTGGTTCTTTGGCCATCCCGAGGTCTACATCGCGATCGTGCCCGGCCTGGGTATCGTTTCTCACGTTCTGATTACCAACATGCGGCGCCCCATGCTCAGCCACCGGGTGCTCATTTATTCCATGGGCGCCCTGGCCGTCCTCAGCTATATGGTGTACGGGCATCACATGTTTGTCAGCGGGATGAATCCTTTCTCTTCGCTGGTTTTTTCATTCCCCACGCTAGTCATCACCATCCCCTCTGCCATCGTCGTCCTGATCTGGCTGGGCAGTTTGTATGGCTCGAAGTTGCGCATCAACTCCGCTTCACTATTTGCACTGGGTTTTGTTTCGATGTTTATTAGCGGTGGCGTGAGCGGATTTTTCCTCGCCCAGCCTTCTCTTGACATCATGTTGCATGCCACTTACTTCGTGGTCGGCCACTTCCACCTGGTGATGGGAGTCGCCGCCATGTTCGGCATCTTCGCCGGAACCTACTTCTGGTTCCCCAAGATGACCGGTCGCATGATGAATGAAACCTGGGGCAAGGCTCACTTTATCCTGAGCTTCATTGGCGCCTACTGCATCTTCATGCCGTTCCACTATCTCGGCATGGCGGGAAACGTTCGCCGCTACCAGGCCTTCACCGACGATTACCTCATCCCGCTCATCCCGGTTCACAAGTTCATTACAATTGCAGCGCTACTTACCGGCGCAGCCCAACTGATCTTTATTTACAACCTGATCTACAGCCGCTTCAAAGGCCCCGTAGCTTCGGACAATCCCTGGGAAGGCACTTCGCTTGAGTGGAGCACGGCAACGCCGCCGCCCCACAATAACTTTGGCGACCACATGCCGGTTGTCTATCACGATCCTTACGAATACAGCGTCGAGGGTGCCAGCGCCGATTTCATCATGCAGACCTCGCCCGAGAAAATTAACAACCCGCACGAGGAGAAGTAAGAGACCTCGTGTTTTCAATAGATCGATTCGAAAGAGTGCGCCGTAGGTTTTGAAAAGTACGGCTTGGATTTGAAAAAGCACGGTTCAGCCGTGCCGTAAAGAAAGCCAGGCACTCGGGCTTTAGCCCCTGAGCCGCGCCGAGTTCTTAAGGAGATGTAGCAGTATGGCAACCACAGTTCACGAACCGCCAAAAATCGATCTCGAACTTTTACCGAGCCAGGGCTCAGGAGGCGGTGGCTGGGGAACGATGGTTCCCGCTGGCGGAGATTTGCGGCGCGTCAAGAACTCTTCACCGCCCCCCGCGAGCACTGGCATCTGGGTCGGCTTGGCGGCCATCACCATGACCTTCGCCGCTTTCACCAGCGCTTTGATCGTGCGCCAGGGAGGCTCCTCCGATTGGCAGCACTTCACCCTGCCATCCATTCTTTACTTCAACTCGCTAATCATCATTGCCAGCAGCGTCACTCTGGAAATCTCCCGCCGTCAGATCACCACGTTCATGGTTGCCCGGAACGAGGGCATCGCTCCGTCTCGCTGGCTTTATGCAACTCTCGCTCTGGGACTCATCTTCGTGGCTGGCCAGATTTTTGCCTGGCTGCAATTGAAGTCACAAGGCTTCGGACTCGCTGCCAATATCAGCTACTCGTTCTTTTATGTCTTGACGGTCGCCCATGCGATCCACCTGCTGGGTGGTCTCGGCGGCCTGATCCGCGTGATCAGTAAAGTGAACCATTCCGTCCTGCGACGGAGCACTCTGAAAGCTACTTCTCTGTACTGGCATTTTATGGGCGCGCTGTGGCTGTATCTGCTTTTGCTCCTGTGGATGAAACTCTAACCACTTCGAAAGCAGAAGAAAGCAAGGAGGCAAAGTGAGCCAGGCTGATCTTTCGATTCACGCGCAGGTGTCGCGAACCAGTGCGACAGACGCCATGGCGGAACCTGCATTCAGGATTCCCGCGAAAAAAATGGCGATGTGGCTTTTCATCATCGCTGATACCGCCACTTTCGCCGGTTGCCTTGTTGCCTACGGTTTTATTCGCAACAGCACTCCTGCTTGGCCCCGGCCCTTTCACAGCATGACCAACGCGGCCATCATGACGTTCATCCTGCTCACCAGCAGCTTGACCATGCTCTTCGCCATGCGTTCAGCTCAGAGAGAGGACAAAGCTGGGACGTTCCGCTGGATGATGATCTCCGCGTTTCTCGGAATCGTATTCGCCTTCCTTCATATCCGCGAGTGGGTGGGATTAATCGATGAGGGCATGACCCTGTTGCATAACCCCTTCGGCCCGCCGACCTTCGGTGCAGCCTTCTTCAGCATCACCGGCCTCCACTTGCTGCACGTGACCGGCGGCGTGATTGCTCTGCTTGCCGTTGCCATTCGCTATAAAGGTGGCCGCTACGCCGCCGACGATATCGAAGTAACCGGCCTCTACTGGCATTTCGTCGACCTGGTTTGGATGTTCGTGGTTCCGTTTATGTATGTTCTGAATTGGTCTCACTAGGAATAAGGCTAGGAGCACTCACTATGGCTACCGCGGAAACGCATACCAGTGGTGGAATGGGAAGAGATATCGCCGTTTATATTTGCATGCTGGTTCTGGCCGGTCTGCAGTTCCTGATCGGCCTGCAAAACATCAGCACCTCACAGATGTTCGTCCGCATGCTGGCTGTCGCCGTCATCGAAGGCGGCTTGGCCCTTTTGTTTTTCATGCATCTGTCGGAGAACCGGGGATTGCGCTGGTTCGTCCTCATTTTCACGGTGGCTGTGCTTCTTGGCCTGCAATATGGATGGACCGACAGCTTTCGCCTGATTGACGGCGTTCCCTGGGCGAAGTAGCCTTTAGAAGAATTGACGGCGTTCCCTGGGCGAAGTAGCCTTTAAGAAGAATTGAGTTGAGAACTGAGTTGAGAAGATGAAGCTCTGGAAATCGATCGCCGTTTCTGCAATTGCGCTGGTAGGATTTTTCCTCCTCTTCACGCCGACACTCGCCTCAGCTCAGGGTTGCGCGCTCTGTTATACCCAGGCGGCCGCTTCAGGCTCCCGCATGATTCAGGCATTAAAAAGCGGCATTCTCATCCTCATCGCCCCTCCCACGCTCATGTCGGTGGGTCTGATCTTCATCTGCTACCGCAAACGCAACCAGACCATGACCGAAAATGGCAGCGAGGCCGACTTGAATTGGAAAGACGCGCCGACCAATTCCGACGAAAATTGGTAACGCGAGACTACTAAGAAGAGATTGATACGCCTAGCTAAGTTGTCATCCTGAGCGCAGCGAAGGACCTCTGCACTCGTCTCCGTTACCGCCTGCTTCGAGTAACCTGCACTGCCGCTAACAACACCGTGGAAGAGCGCCGCTTCAGCGCTGCGTAAAGCTCGCAATCAATCGGGCTTTACGCCCCTGCATCCAGGGCTACTTCTTGTAAACCACCCCACCCTTCATCACAAACGAAACCTTCCCTAGCACTCCCACATCCTGCAGCGGATCTCCCGAAACCGCAATCACATCCGCAAAATACCCTGGTTCCAGCGCCCCAATCTGTCCATCCCACCCCAGCAACTTCGCTCCATTGATCAGATCCGCCTGAATCACCGCCAGCGGCGTCATGCCAAACTTAACCATCAGCACGAACTCCCGCGCTTGTGTCCCGTGCGGAAACGGCCCCACATCCGACCCCACCGCCATCGGTACGCCCGCCGCAACTTGCCTGCGAAACTCCTGAGTCTTGTAATCCAGCATCTCCCGCTCGTGCCCAGCCTGTGCCGGCGTCTCCGCATGTTCCGCAAAATATTCAAAAATGGTAAACGTGGGCACAGCAAAGATCTGCTTCTCCCGCATCAACCGCATGGTTTCATCGCTCAGCTGATTGGCATGATCAATCGATGCTACCCCCGCCTGCGCCGCAAACAACGTCCCCGGTTCGCCCGTCGCATGCACCGCCACACGCGCCCCAACTCGCGCCGCCTCCTCCACCGCCGCACTTAACTGAGCTTCCGTGTACTGATAAGGCGTCGAAAACTTGCCGTCCTTCACCATGTCCGCCCCAGTTTCATAAATCTTGGTGAAGTCCGCACCCTCCTTATATTGCTGGCGCATCGCCGCGATCAGCTCATCTTTATTATTAGCGTAATCAGCATTAGGCAGCACATGCTGCGCAGGGTTGAACTTGATCGCATCCTCATGCCCGCCCAGGATGTTGATCGCATTCCCGCTGATCCGCAGTCGCGGCCCCGGAGCCAGCCCTTGATCGATCGCGTTGTGCACCGCCGTATCCGCCGATCCCGCACCCT
>Ga0307476_10001718_pt1 | contig 13319 bp, 14 predicted proteins | sample atmos_gasesECM2C_2_FD_203314 | JGI IMG/M metagenome (GOLD analysis project Ga0307476, IMG submission 203314) | Hardwood forest soil microbial communities from Morgan-Monroe State Forest, Indiana, United States - atmos_gasesECM2C_05 | ecosystem: Environmental > Terrestrial > Soil > Temperate... | reverse complement strand
AGTTCGCTGTTTCCGGCCATATCGACAAAGGCGACGGGCGTCGTCGATGGCAGCGATGTCGCGCGTTCATAGGTTACGATCTCATGGTAGCAGCCGAGCGATCGGACAAAATCCGCATTCGCCGCCGAGGTGAGGCCGATCGCCCTGATGTCCTTGCGCGTGGTATGCAACAGGTGAGCAAGGCCGAATGCGGCCTTGCTCGATGCGCTGGAGATCACGACCTCGCGCGCGCCGAAGAAATCATTCTGGCCAAGGAAATCGTCGACGAGGAACGATAGCATGAACAGCGGGCGCAGCAGCGCCTGATAATCGCCCGGCCGCCCCGCGAATGCCGGATCGCCGCCGACCCGCGCGTAAGCGTTATAGACCGGTGCCACGTCCTGACGATGCGCGGCCGCGTCGCGCAAGCCGCGATTGCTCACGCTAGATGCTTCGATGATCAGATGGGTAGCCATCGGAAAATAGCCGAACAACCGCTCCCCGACCTCGACCGCCGGATGGCGCGAGGCGATCACTTCGCCAAACCCCCACACCGGGATGTTGCCGAAATCATCCGGGGCCGGAAATAGCTGCCAATACTTCAACAGATCACCGAGCTGGGCGTAAGTGATGTTATTGGCGGTGAGGGCGAAGCGATCAATTTTTACCAGCAGCGTATCGTCAGGAAGCGCGCTGGCGTCAGGCAATCGCGTCTCGATGAATTTGCATTGCTGCAGATCGCGGCGGGCGACGATGAAGTCGGTGGATTTCATTTTTTCGATCCCGGCAGTGGTGCTGCCGCGATCTTTGCTTGCTCCGATGACCGTTTTGCAACAAGGACTTTGTTTGAAACGGCGTTCGCTTCCCGGGCTTGGGCGATCACGCCTTCGCGCTTCTTGATCGCGCGGTAATAGGCCCACCACAAATGCGCCGCCGCGCCACGCATCGGTCGCCAGGGTTCCGCAATCGGAGCCATTTCCTTCGCGGTCGGGCGCGTCTTCAGCCCAAGGCCGATCTTCACCGCTTCCTGCACGGCAAGGTCGCCGGCCGGCCAGGCGTCGCCATGGCCGAGGCAAAACAGGAGATAGACGTCGGCGGTCCACGGCCCGATTCCGTGCAGTGAAGTCAGGGTGTGATGCGCAGCGTCGGCATCCTCATTCGCCAGCACGTCGAGATTGAGCCGCTCCGAGGCGATTTCGCGCGCCAGGCTCTTCAAGGTTCTGATCTTCGCTGCCGAAAGGCCGAGCCGGCCAAGACGATCGGCGCGGGCCCGGCGTACCGCGTCGTGGTGAAACGGATCGAACGCCGCAGTGAGGCGAGCCCATATCGCGGCGGCGCTTGCAGTGGACAGTTGCTGACCGCAGACGATTGCCGCAAGACCGGCGTAGCCGGGCTCACGTCGCCGCAACGCGGGCATGCCGGCGAGCTGGAACACGGGCTTCAGCCGCGGATCCTGTCTGAGGAGCGTGTGGATGGCCTCTTCAAGGTCGGCCTGGCTGTTGAGGTGGATGATCATTGCGGCCTAAAACCAACACGTCCAGTGAAAGAGATCAATGCCGCAGCCCGTTTTCCGTTTTGCGCCAAGTCCGAATGGCTATCTGCACCTCGGCCATGCCTTCTCGGCGCTTTTGAACTTTGATATGGCCCGCCGTGCCGGCGGCCGCTTCCTGCTGCGCGTAGAGGATATCGACGCAACCCGGTGCAGGGACGAATTCGAGGATGCGATTTATCAGGATCTGGCCTGGCTCGGCATTGCCTGGGAGACTCCCGTGCGCCGTCAATCCGAGCATCTCGACGACCATCGTGCCGCGCTCGAAAAGCTCGTGACGGAGGGACTGGTCTATCCGAGTTTCGAGAGCCGTGCCGAGATTGCCCGGCTTGTTGCGCTGAGGGAGGAACGTTGGCCTTGCGACCCCGACGGCGCGCCGCACTATCCCGGAACCGCGAAATCATTGTCGCCGGAACAGCGCGCCCAATTGCTTCGGTCGGGCAAGCCTTACGCGCTGCGGCTCGATACGGCAGCCGCATGTGCGCGAATTGGCGAACTGTCCTGGATCGAGCGCGGTGAAGGCCCGGAAGGCGAGATTGGAGCGGTTGCTGCGCGGCCGCAAGACTGGGGGGATGTCATCCTGGCCCGCAAGGAGGCACCCACCAGCTACCACCTGGCCGTCGTCATTGACGACGCGCTGCAAGGCGTAAGCGAAGTAGTGCGGGGTCGCGACCTCTTCTGGTCGACGAGCATACATCGGCTGTTGCAGGAGCTATTGGGGTTGCCCCAGCCGGTTTACCGGCATCATCGCCTGATCCTCGATGACGGCGGGCAAAAATTGTCGAAGTCGACCAAGGCAACCGGCCTGCGCGAGCTCCGCGCCCAAGGCATGACGCCGGCGGAAATTCGCCACCTTGTGGATTTGCCTTGAGTTAAATGTTTGCTGGCCCAGGCCCCGGGAAATCGAGCTTCAGCGTGACTCCGCAAGCCCGACCATGGCAAGGTAGGATGGGCCAGTACGGGCGATCTGAAGTCGCTGTACCACAAGCGACGAGTTCTTTCAGGGACTTTGGATCGATACGCGGTGCTGGAATCATCGACTTGCCAGTGCCCATCGTTTTTTCCGAAGTTCGCAAAAAGGTTTTGCCGAGATGGATCGCGAACTTCGGATGGCGGACACTAGGTCGGGGGAACCATGGCGTCAAAACCGCGCCGGCGGCGAACTATGCGGCGGGCAAAAAAGAAGGCTCCGTCAGGGAGAAGAGCTGCCGGCGCGCCCGCCAGCAAGGCGCGCAGGGCCGCCGCCAAATCGGCTGCTCCCGGCATCGTCGAGACGGCACTCGCCACATTCGCGCACGAAGTCCGCACCCCCCTGACTGGGATTCTTGCCATCAGCGATCTGCTGGCGACTTCTGATCTCGACGCGCGCGAGCGGCGCTGGGTCGACACCATCAAGGCAGGCGCTGAACACCTGGCAAGCCTTGCGACCCTGTTTGTCGATGCTGCCAGGAGCGGCCGCTCGGGGGTCGGCATTCGGCAGGATTTTTTTGACCTGCGCGCATTGGCCCGAAGCGTAGGGGATTCGCTGGCTGGCCGTGCGACCGCCAAGGGGTTGCAATCGCGTGTCGAGATTTCAGCAAGGCTTCCGGCGTTCGTGATCGGCGACCCGGTCCGCCTGCGCGCCGCGCTGGAAAACCTGATCGACAATGCGACCAAATTCACCGAGCAGGGCGGCGTGGTGTTGACGGTCAAGCCGACCCGCAGGACGAAGCACAAGGCGGATGTAGCCTTCGCCGTCTCCGACAGCGGCATCGGCCTGACGCTCGCGGAGATCAAGCGCCTGTTCCGCCCGTTCTCGCAGGCCAATGTCGGTATCGCCGCCCGCTTCGGCGGCGCGGGCCTGGGTTTGTCGTCGGTCAAGCAGTTGGCGCGGGCAATGGGGGGCGACATCGTCGTTGCGCCGCGCCGCGGCGGCGGCACCACGTTTACGCTGACGGTGTCGTTGACCTCCGCCGATGCGTCGAAGACTGAAACGTCGCCGGTCAACGCTGCTGGCGCGTCCGATCATGCCCAGGGACTGCGCGTTCTCTGCGTCGAGGACAATCCGTTCGGCCGCGTCGTGCTCAATGCGGTACTAACCGAACTTGGTCACCAGGCGGAATTCATCGGCAGGGGCGAGGATGCGCCGGAACGAGTGGTGCATGGCAGCTTCGCCGCCGTACTGATGGACATGGTACTGCCGGGCATAAATGGCATCGAGGCCATCAGGCGGCTTCGGGCGCTGGCCTCTCCGCATGGCCGCATTCCGATCATCGTGGTTTCGGGCCGCGAAGGCGACGAGGCGGCGTCGCTGGCTGCGGGCGCCGACGCCTTTCTGGTCAAGCCCGTGTCTCCGCGGGCCTTAGCGACTGCGCTGCTTGAAGTGACACGCCGCTCGGCAGCCGCGACTTGATGATCGCGGCGTTGAGTTCGCCGCCATAGACGAAAATTGCAGCGATGAAATACAAGAACACCAGCGCGATGATGACCGATGCGAGCCCCGCATACATCGTCACGTAGTTGTTGGCAAAGCGAGCCAGGTATTGGCCGAAGACAATACCCGACACCAGCGAGGCAGCCATCGTGAACACGATCCCTGGCAGGATCTGCAGAAAGCCGCGGCGGCCCGCCGGCACCCAGGCATGAAGGATGAACAGTGCAACAATGAGCGCGGTAATGGTTACACCATAGCGCAAAAAATTGAGGAGCTGCTCGTTGCTCTCGACGATCAGCGGGATGTGGCGGCGGGCTGCCTGCAATATCAGCGGCCCCAGCACGATCAGGAATGCCATGGCCAGCGCCATGACCGCGGCGATCAGCGTGTAGGCGATGGACTCCAGCCGCAACCAGTACCAGCGCCGCGTTTCGACCACCGAATAGGCGCGGTTGAGCGCAATGCGCAATGCCTCGACACCATTCGACGCGAAATACACTGCGAGCACGGCACCGATGGTCAATATGTCGCCGCGGGTGGTCGTCAATACGTCGTGGATTTCCCCGGAAAGCGCGTCGGCGACCTGTTTCGGCCAGACCTGCAGCATGAGGCCCGCCGCCTGATCGGCCAGTTCCTTCGATCCGAAGAAGCCGGCCAGCGAGGTCAACACGATCAGAAACGGAAACAGCGCCATCAGCGTCGAGAGCGCGATGTGGCTGGCGATGGCCCAGCCGTCATCGGCCAGAAACGTATAAAAGGCATCCAGGCCGACGTGGAAGATGTAGCGAATTTGTCGCACAATTGACCTTGGCCGGAAAGTTCACACCAATGCACCTTCTGATATTATTGAGCTAAAAGCCAGATCGTCGCACCAAGTTTAGCCCGGTAGTGGCAATAGCGCATCGCACGAGGCGGTGTTATGTACGGCAAATGGCTTCGTTTCTCAGTCACTTCATTCTGCCGCTTGCGGTGGCTGCCGTAGCCTTCGTGCTGCTGCTGGGTCTCATCAACATGATGCGGGGTGGATCGCCGAACCGGTCCCAGAGGCTGATGCGGTTGCGGGTGTTGCTGCAATTCGTCGCGATCATCATCATCATGCTCACAGTTTGGGCCATGGGCCGCTAGTGGAATGGATTTGACATTCGAAGGAGACAGGCATGGTCGTCCTCAATCGTATCTACACGCGAACCGGCGATGACGGCACCACGGCCTTGGGCAGCGGCGAACGCCGCCCGAAATACGATCTGCGCATTGCCGCTTACGGGACCGTTGATGAGACGAATGCGGCCATCGGTATCGTGAGGCTGCATTTGGCGGGCGCGCCCGGGCTCGATGAAATGCTGGGCCTCATTCAGAACGACCTGTTCGATCTCGGTGCCGACCTTGCGGTGCCTCAACGCGACGGCAAGGCGGAGCGGCTGAGAATGCTGTCGAGCCAGGTCGAGCGCCTTGAGCGCGACATCGATCGCCTCAACGTCGGACTTGAACCCCTTACCTCCTTTGTGCTGCCGGGCGGCACGCCGGCTGCGGCCCATCTGCATCTGGCGCGCACGATATGCCGCAGGGCGGAACGAATGATCGTGGAACTCGCGGCCAAGCCCGACGAGCCCGTCAGCGACGCCGCGATCCAGTACATGAACCGTCTATCGGACTTCCTGTTCGTTGCCGGACGCGCCACCAACAATAATGGCGCAGGCGACGTGCTCTGGGTGCCCGGCCAGAATCGCTAGCGTTCTGGTTCCGACATTCGTATCGTGTCGCAAATCCGCCGCAGCCAGGATTGGCTCGCGAAGCCGATTTTTGGCTCCCGCTCGTTGACCGGGGTTAGCGGGGGCTTTAGGTTCCGCGCCAAGCTGACTAACCTCGAGATTTAAGCGGAAAGAGCGCTTCGATGAAGGTCCTGGTACCAGTAAAACGGGTGGTCGATTACAACGTCAAGGTTCGCGTGAAGAGCGACGGAACCGGCGTCGAATTGTCAAACGTCAAGATGTCGATGAATCCGTTTGACGAAATCGCCGTCGAGGAGGCCTTGCGCCTGAAGGAGGGCGGCAAGGCGAGCGAGGTCGTGGTGGTTTCCATCGGCCCGGCGCAGGCGGCCGAGACCATCCGAACCGGTCTTGCCATGGGCGCCGATCGCGGCATCCTGGTCAAGGCCGAAGGCAACGTCGAGCCTTTGGCGGTGGCAAAAATCCTCAAAGCCGTGACCGATGAGGAAAAGCCCGGCCTTGTCATTCTCGGCAAGCAGGCGATCGACGATGACAGCAACCAGACCGGCCAGATGCTGGCCGCGTTGCTTGGCTGGCCGCAGGCGACCTTTGCCTCAAAGCTCGAGGTCGATGGCGCCGATTTCAAGGTCACTCGCGAAGTCGACGGCGGATTGCAGACCGTGAAACTCAAGGGTCCGGCCATCGTGACAACGGACTTGCGGCTGAACGAGCCGCGTTATGCCAGCCTGCCCAACATCATGAAGGCAAAGAAGAAGCCGATCGCGGACAAGAGCGCGTCCGATTACGGCGTCGATCTTGTGGCCCGTCTGGAGATACTGAAAACGTCCGAACCGCCGGGCCGCAAGGGCGGCGCCAAGGTCAAGGACGTCGCCGAATTGGTATCGAAACTCAAGAATGAAGCGGGGGTTCTCTAAATGACCACGCTGTTGATCGCCGAACACGATAACGCAACGATCAAGGATGCTACCAACAAGGCGCTGACGGCGGCAACCGCGCTTGGCGGCGAAGTTCACGTGCTCGTCGCCGGCGAAAATGCCAAGGCGGCCGCGGAGGCTGCCACCCGGCTTGGCGGCGTCAAGAAGGTTTTGCTCGCGGACAACGCCGCATATGCCCATGACCTCGCCGAGCCGCTCGCGGCGCTGATCGTGGCGTTGGCACCCGGCTACGATGCGTTCGTGGCGCCGGCTACCTCGCGCTTCAAGAATGTGATGCCGCGCGTCGCAGCCCTGCTCGACGTGATGCAGGTGTCGGAAATCATCAAGGTCGTTTCACCGGATACTTTCGAGCGGCCGATCTACGCCGGCAACGCGATCCAGACCGTGCGCGCGAAGGACGCCAAGAAAGTCATTACCGTCCGCACCTCCACCTTCGCCGCCACCGGGGAGGGCGGCAGTGCGCCCGTGGAAAGTGCGACTGCTGCCGCCGATCCGGGTCTTTCCAGCTTCGTCGGCGAGGAAGTCGCCAAGAGCGATCGTCCCGAACTGACTTCGGCCAAGATCGTCGTCTCCGGCGGGCGCGCCATGCAGAGCCGCGAGAATTTCGCCAAATATATCGAACCGCTGGCCGACAAGCTCGGCGCAGCCGTCGGCGCGTCGCGTGCGGCGGTCGATGCCGGATATGCGCCAAATGATTGGCAGGTCGGCCAGACCGGCAAGGTGGTGGCGCCGGAGCTTTATGTCGCAATCGGTATTTCCGGCGCGATCCAGCATCTTGCCGGCATGAAGGATTCCAAGGTCATCGTCGCGATCAACAAGGATGAAGATGCGCCTATCTTCCAGGTTGCCGATTATGGGCTGGTCGCCGATCTGTATCAGGTGGTGCCGGAACTGACCGAGGCAATCGGCAAGCCTGGAAAGTGACCAGCAGCGAAACGGCGCGCATTTACGCGAGCGCGGAAGCCCGTTTTACGATAACAATACAAGTACTTGCCGGGTGATGCGTAGCAGCCGGCGCTGAGGCGAAGGGACGGGCGGCGCCGCGAGCGTCGTTCCGGTGAGATGGCAAAATGGCGGTTATGATCAAGAAGGTTGGCGTGATCGGCTCGGGCCAGATGGGCAACGGCATCGCACATGTGGCGGCGCTGGCCGGGTTCGACGTGGTTCTCAATGATATTTCCGCCGAGCGTCTGAAGTCGGGGATGGCGACCATCAACGGCAATCTGTCGCGCCAGGTGGCCAAAAAGCTCATAACCGACGATGCCCGCAAGCAGGCGCTGGAGCGGATCGCGCTCTCGGAGGCCATCGACGGGCTGTCCGACAGCGATCTGGTGATCGAGAGCGCGGTCGAAAAGGAAGAGGTCAAGCGCAGGATATTTCACGAGGTGTGCGCCGTCCTGAAACCGGGCGCTATCGTTGCATCCAATACCTCCTCGATCTCGATCACGCGGCTTGCCGCCTCCACCGACCGGCCGGAGCGCTTCATCGGAATTCACTTCATGAATCCGGTGCCGGTGATGGAACTGGTTGAACTGATCCGCGGCATTGCCACCGATGACGGCACCTTCGAGGCAGCCAAGGACTTTGTCACCCGGCTCGGCAAACAAGTGGCCGTGTCGGAGGATTTCCCGGCCTTCATCGTCAATCGCATTCTCCTGCCGATGATCAACGAGGCGATCTACACGTTGTACGAAGGGGTCGGCAACGTCGAGGCCATCGATGCGGCGATGAAACTCGGCGCGCACCATCCGATGGGGCCGCTCGAACTTGCCGATTTCATCGGTCTCGATACCTGTCTTTCGATCATGCAGGTCCTGCATGAGGGATTGGCCGACTCCAAATATCGGCCATGCCCGCTGCTGGTCAAGTATGTCGAGGCCGGCTGGCTCGGTCGAAAAACCCAGCGTGGCTTCTATGACTATCGTGGCGACAAGCCGGTTCCGACGCGGTAGAGCATGATCCGGAAAAATGTGCAGCGGTTTTCCGAAAAGATCATGCTCGATCAAGGAGCTGAGGCGCGATGACGATTCAACATCTCGCCGCGCTTTGGGTGGTCGCGCTTTAGGCGATGCAGGCTGGCTCGGACCCGCCGGCAACTGGTTCGATTTATGATTGTATTTGTGTCTGCCACACTCTCCAGAGTTTATTAACCGCTGCCGGCTACGGTGTTTCCGCAAACGGAGCATTGGCGCATGTCGATAACGAGCCTGGCGAGCAGCATTCTCACCGCGCAAGCAGGAAACACCCAATCGCAGATCGCAACGACACTGCTGAAGTCCGAGCTTGACGCGGAGAAAAACTCGGTCGAGACGATTTTGGGTATTGGCCAACCCTCGCTCGCCAATGTCGGTCCGGGTGTCGGGACCAACGTCAACGAAACCGCCTGAAGGCTGAAGGTTCCGCGCGCTCGATTTGAGATAGCGGCCGCTAGAGCCATTTCGGTTTTGATATAATCAAAACCGGGCTCTAATCTTTTGTTTTGACGCGTTTTCTTCACGCGAACCGGTTTCCACTTCGCTCGAAAACGCTCTAGTGCCGAGGTCGCCCAATTGGGGGCGAACTTTGCGCTTTACCGGGATTGCCGCTTGTCGCGCCATGCGATATCGAGGAGATCATCTCAAGAGCCAGGGACCTCAGATGAAGTTCGCCAGTTTTTCGATCAATGGCGCCTCGACGTGGGGTCTTATCGATGGCACTGAGGCGCTAGACCTTGGCGTGGTCTGGCGTGACCGGTTTCCCGATCTGAAATCCGCCATCGCGGCCGATGCGCTGGCCGAACTTGCCGCCGCAGGCAAAACCGCACGTCACCCCGTGACAAAAATCGCCTGGCTGCCGGTCATCCCCAACCCCGACAAGATCCTTTGCATCGGTCTCAATTACGAGACGCACCGCAAGGAAACCGGTCGCGCCGAGGTCGAAAATCCGACGGTTTTCGGACGCTTCGCCAACAGCCAGACCGGGCACCTTGCCAATATCATCCGCCCGCGCGTGTCGAGGGATCTCGATTTCGAGGGCGAGCTCGCCGTCATCATCGGCAGGCCCGGCCGCTACATCTCACGCAAGGATGCATGGGGCCACATCGCCGGATATGCCTGCTACAACGAGGGCAGCGTTCGGGACTACCAGCGCCATACCCATCAATTCACGCCGGGAAAGAATTTTCCGCAGACCGGCGCTTTCGGCCCCTGGATGGTGACTCCGGATGAGGCAGGCGATCTCGCATCCCTACGGCTGCAGACCCGTCTCAATGGGGAGGTGGTCCAGGACGCGACCATCAGCCAGATGATCTTCGATATCCCGCGTCAAATCGAATACTGCTCCTCGTTTACGCGGCTCGAGCCTGGAGACGTGATCGTAACCGGCACCCCCGGCGGCGTGGGTTCACGGCGAACGCCGCCGCTCTGGATGAAGCCGGGCGATATCGTCGAGGTCGAAATCGACCGCATCGGCCTCTTGCGCAACGGTATCGCGGACGAAGCTTAAGCCGTCCGCTTTCGGAAACACGGTTCCCACTTTTCCGGATCATGCTTTAGGACCGCGGCGTTTGCGTCGCCGCGGCAATCAGTTTGAGTGCGTCTTCGCTGTCCCACTCGGCAGGACCGGCGATGGTGGCGATTTCACAGCCCTGAGCGTCAACCAGCACCGAGGTCGGCATGCCCAACGCCCATCCTATAGCCTTAAGATCTTGAAAAACTTTGGCTTTTTGGTCGCTATAGTAGCTGAGGCGGGTCAGATTGGTCTCTTTCAGGAAATTCCTTGGCTTTTCGGGGTCGCGGGTATCGATATTGATCGCAACCACGTCGAAATTCTTGCCGCCCAGCTTGGCTTGCAAGCGGTCCAGCGCGGGCATTTCCTTCCGACAGGGCACACACCAGGTCGCCCACAGGTTCACGAGCACCGTGCGCCCGCGCCAGTCCGAGAGCTTCCTGGGCTTGCCGTCTGCGTCTTCGAATGCCAGGTCCGGCAGCCGCAGGGGGGCGCTTGCCATGGTCAAGGCGGCCACCTCGCCATGCGCCAGCGGCGCGAGCTTGCGCGAGAGGTCTACGGCTGCTCCGCAGGCGGAATCGGCCACCGCGTTGCGCTTGAACCCGCCGATCCCGTATACCGCTGCAAATCCGATCGCCGCCCCGATCAGGACCGCGGCGATGGCATAGGGAATCCGACGCACAGGCGTAGCGGCGGGCGTGGATCGTTCAGGCATATCGTTTGTCATCCTGTATCAGATACGGCTATTCAGGGCTTTGGCTGCGCCGTTAGCCGGTGGCCGACGTGTCCATGGGCGTAGCGAACAGGGCAAGGCAACGAACAGCGGCAGACAACAGCGGCAGACAACAGCGGCAGACATGAGCAATTGGTCATGAGCAACAAGATGTGGGGCGGCCGGTTCACCGAGCGTCCGGACGCGATCATGGAGGAAATCAACGTCTCCATCGACGTGGATCGTCACCTGTACGCCCAGGACATTGCCGCGTCCAAGGCCCACGCCGCGATGCTCGCCGCGCAAGGCATTATTACGGCAAACGATGCGAAAAATATCGGCAGGGGTCTAGACACGATTTTGTCAGAGATCAGCAACGGATCGTTCGATTTCAAGCGCGCGCTCGAGGACATTCACATGAATGTCGAGAGCAGGCTTGGCGAATTGATCGGGCCTGCCGCGGGGCGGCTGCACACCGCACGTTCGCGCAACGATCAGGTTGCGACCGATTTCCGGCTGTATGTCCGCGATACCATCGACGAGACCGATGCGGCGCTTTCAGCGTTCCAGCATGCGCTCGCGCAGCGCGCGCTGGAGCACGCCACGACCGTGATGCCGGGTTTTACGCATTTGCAGACCGCGCAGCCCGTCACGTTCGGCCATCACCTGCTTGCCTATGTCGAGATGGCGGCGCGCGATCGCGGCCGCTTTGCGGATGCACGCAAGCGTCTGAACGAATCGCCGCTTGGTGCCGCGGCGCTCGCCGGCACGTCATTTCCGATCGATCGCGCGGCAACCGCGCGCGCGCTTGGCTTCGACCGGCCGATGGCCAATTCGCTCGATGCGGTCTCCGATCGCGATTTCGTGCTCGAGACGCTTGCGGCGGCGGCGATCACATCGATGCATCTGTCGCGATTTGCCGAGGAGATCGTGATCTGGACATCGCCGCTGGTGGGGTTGGTGCGGCTTTCCGACAAGTTCACCACCGGTTCCTCGATCATGCCGCAGAAGCGCAACCCCGATGCGGCTGAACTGGTGCGCGCCAAGACCGGGAGAGTCATCGGCGCGCTGAGCGCCTTGTTGATCGTCATGAAGGGCCTGCCGCTCGCCTACCAAAAGGACATGCAGGAGGACAAGCAAGGCGCAATGGAGGCTTTCGCTGCGCTCTCGCTGGCGATCCGGGCGATGACCGGAATGGTCGTCGATCTCGTGGCGGACGAAGCAAGGATGAAACTTGCAGCCGGCGACGGCTACGCCACCGCCACTGATCTTGCGGATTGGCTGGTGCGAACGCTGAAAATGCCGTTCCGCGATGCCCACCACGTCACCGGGCGAATCGTTGCAAAGGCGGCGCAGGATGGCGTCGCCCTGCACGACCTACCGCTTGGCGCGATGCAGGCGATCGAACCAAAAATCACCTCGGAGGCGCTGAAGGTGCTTTCGGTAGAGGCTTCCGTAAAGAGCCGAACGAGCTTTGGCGGCACTGCGCCAAAGAACGTGACCGCGCAGGCCAAGGCCTGGCTCAAGCGGCTGGAAAAAGAGCGAAATTTGGGCTGAGCGGCGGTTATGGCGGGAATTTCTGGGCACCGCAGGCCTCGCCAGAAGTGAGCATTCTTTGTATGGTGCGGTCCGCATCGGGGATTTGACGTGAATCGCAACCACCGCCGAAACTGTCAGGGATGGGCCCTCATTGTGCTGGGCGCGGCCGCGCTTGCGCTCGTCGGCTGCGGCCGCAAGGGGCCGCTCGACTCGCCGACCGCATCGTCGCAGCCGGCTGCCGCCGTCCAGAGTGATCCCTCGGCCGTCGAGCAGGCGAGCAAGCCAAGCCTGTTCAATTCGAGCTACGGCGCCGACGCCCCGCCCACTGCAGGCAAGGGTACCAAACGACCATTCGTTCTTGACCCGCTCCTGAACAGCAACTGAGCCTGGTGCCATGAACCACTTCGACTATCGCAACGGCGTGCTCCACGCCGAGGCGGTGAACCTGATCGAGTTGGCGGATGCGGTCGGAACGCCGTTTTATTGCTATTCGACCGCTACGCTGGAGCGCCATTACCGGGTGTTCAGCGACGCCTTTGCCGGCGAGAAGGCGCTCGTCTGTTACGCCTTGAAGGCCAACTCCAACCAGTCGGTGCTGCGCACGCTGGCCGGGCTCGGCGCCGGCGCCGACGTGGTTTCGGGCGGCGAATTGAAGCGCGCGTTGGCCGCCGGCATTCCGCCGGCAAAGATCTTGTTCTCCGGAGTTGGCAAGACCGAGGCTGAACTGCGCGCGGCGCTGGCCGCCGACATTCTGTGCATCAATGTCGAGTCCGAGCCTGAACTCGAATTGCTGTCACGCCTGGCCAAGGAGCAGGGGCGGACGGGACGGATTTCCATTCGGGTCAATCCGGACGTCGATTCCGGTTCTCACGCAAAAATCTCGACCGGAAAATCGGAGAACAAGTTCGGCATCCCGCTCGGACGCGCGCGCGCGGTCTATCAGCGCGCGGCGAAACTGCCGGGTATTCGCGTCACAGGC
>Ga0307476_10001717_pt1 | contig 13319 bp, 8 predicted proteins | sample atmos_gasesECM2C_2_FD_203314 | JGI IMG/M metagenome (GOLD analysis project Ga0307476, IMG submission 203314) | Hardwood forest soil microbial communities from Morgan-Monroe State Forest, Indiana, United States - atmos_gasesECM2C_05 | ecosystem: Environmental > Terrestrial > Soil > Temperate... | reverse complement strand
ACGCGGCACTGGAGAGGCTTAGGGGAAGGACATGGCGCGCGGCGTAAACAAAGTGATTCTGGTCGGAAACCTGGGTGCCGACCCTGAAACCCGGTCCATGCCGAGCGGCATGACGGTAACCAATATCCGGATTGCCACCAGTGAGTCTTGGAAGGACAAGGCCTCGGGGGCGCAGCAGGAGCGCACCGAATGGCACAGCATTGCGCTGTTCGGCCGGCTGGGCGAAATCGCCGCCGAGTACCTGCGCAAGGGCTCGCAAGTCTTCGTCGAGGGCAAGCTGCGAACCCGCAAATGGCAGGATAAGCAAGGTAACGACCGATTTACCACGGAAATCATCGCCGATAATATGCAGATGCTGGGCGGCCGCGGAGGCGGCGCCGGCGCCTCGGGCGGCGCGGAACGCAGTGCGGCCACGGGCACCCCGCCGCGCGATGACTATGACCAGTCACCGGCGCCGGCCGGCGGCAAAGAGGAATTTGACGACGACATTCCGTTCTAAGCTTTGGGGGGCGAATTGGGCGCGAGAGCAGTGCGGATACCGGCGGCTGATTCGGGCGGCGGCAAAACCACGCTCTGCTCATGGATCAAGGCGATTTGCCGTGCGTTGGATGCCGCGGGATGCGACAGCGCGGCTTTGCTCGCCGAAGCCGGCTTGGATGTCAAGGCGCTCGACTGCCCCACGGCCCGCTGCCCCGTAACCTACAGCCTGCGGCTGTGGAAGATCGCGCTCGCAGCGACCGGCGATCCGGGGTTCGGGCTCAAGGTCGCGAGCTACATCAGACCCACCAGCTTCCATGCCATGAGCTACGGGATGTCCGCGAGCTCCACCTTGAAGGAGGCCTTCCAGAGGGCCCAGCGCTATTGTCACATCGTCAGCGATGCCGTGGATTATCAGTTCTTTCTGCGCGATTCCGAGTACCACTTCATCATCTCTCCCACCACCGAATTGGGCGATGCGCCGATCGATGCGGTGGTGGGGCTCTATGTACGGATGTGCCGCTCGCTGATCGGGCGGGAATATTCGCCGCTGCGCATTGAGTTTCGCCGCTCGCCGCCGTCGAGGCTCGACGACTTCGTGAACTTGCTGCGCGCGCCCTTGGTTTTCGAGGCGCCCGAAACGCGCTTGGTGCTTGACCGCGAGAGCGTCGAGCGACGACTTGATGGCGGCAACCCGGAACTGGCACGGCACAATGACGCGATCGCCCTTCAATATCTGTCGCAGCTCGAGCGCGACAATATCGAAGTGCGCGTGCGCGAGGTCTTGACGCAGCGATTGGCGCATGGCGAACCGTCTCAAGAAGACATCGCGGAAATTCTCAATATGAGCGCCCGTACGCTGCAGCGTAAATTAGGCGAGTGCGGCACGACCTACAAAGAGATTCTCGACGACACGCGCCACGCATTGGCGCTGGCATACCTGAGTGCGCCGAGACATAGCGTCAGCGACGTCACGTATTTGCTTGGATTCTCGGCGGGAAGCTGCTTCACGCGGGCATTTCGCCGCTGGACAGGACAATCGCCGACCGATTGGCGTGCGGGTGCGCGCGTTTTGCCGCCCATCGAGCCGGTCGCCTAAGTTTTCTCGCCGTGCAGCGGCGGCCAGTGATGGGATCGCTTGAACGAATCTGCGGCACTGTGTTCCAAGCCAACTGAATTTCTTCGTGAAGAAGCCTATGAGCGCAGACGCGCTGAATGTTTCCGCATCCCCGCGTAAGAATCGAGTACGGCTCATTGTAGGAATCGTCGGACTCGTGCTGCTGGCGCTGGTTCTTTGGCATATTTTCGGCGGCAAAAAACCCAAAGCCGTTACGCCGCCGCAGGTCGTCAGCACCGCGACGGCGACGCTCGGAGACATGCCGGAAATCCTGACAGAACTCGGCACCGTGACGCCGATCGCCACGGTGAATGTATTGCCGCAGCTGAGCGGCTACGTGACGGCGGTCGGATATAAAGAAGGCGAGGACGTCGCGAAGGGCCAGTTCCTGGTCCAGATCGATCCGCGTCAGTTCGAGATCGACAAGCAACAGGCGCAAGCGCAACTGGCCAAGGATCAAGCGAGCCTGGCGCAGGCGCGTGCGGATCTGGCGCGTTTTACCCAACTGAACCAACAGAAATCGATCGCCGAGCAGACCTATGAGGACCAAAAGTTCCTCGTTCAACAGGACGAGGCGGCGGTCGAGGCCGACCGCGCGAATATCGCGCAGTTCGATCTGGACCTCATTTATTGCCGCATCACGGCGCCGGTGGCCGGGCGGGTCGGCCTGCGCTTGGTGGATCCCGGCAACTACGTCACCGCGTCGATCTCGCCCGCGCTCGTCACCATCACCACGATGAAACCGACCACGGTGGAATTCACGGTGCCGCAGAACTCGCTCAGCAAGGTGCTACAGCGCTTCAATTCCGGGACGAAATTGGCGGTCACGGTCTCCAACAGCGACAACACCAAACAAATCGCCACTGGCTCGCTGTACGCGATCAGCAATCAGATGGCGACCAGTACCGGCACAGTGACCCTGCGTGCCCAATTTGCCAACGATGATGAGGCGCTGTTTCCGAACGAATTCGTCAACGTCAGCCTGTTGGTCGACACGCTGCAAAAAGCCGTGCTGGTGCCGACGCCGGCGGTGCTGAGCGGTGCACCCGGAGACTATGTGTACCTGGTCAACGCCGACCAGACGGTTTCCGTTCACAAGGTGACTCCGGGACCCAGCGATGGGACGAACACCGTCATCCTCGCGGGTCTCGCAGCAGGTCAGGTCGTGGTCACCGACGGCATGGACCGTTTGAGCGACGGCGCCAAGATCAAAATCGATGGGGCGAAGCCGAACGCGCCCGGCGCGTCCGCGCCCAAAGCGAAGACGCCGGAAGCGGCAGCGCCCGGCACAAAGCGCGCGCACGGCGGCGCCTCCGGACAGGCGTCCTAAGCCTCGGGACGATCCGATGAACATCTCCCGCCTGTTCGTGCTCAGGCCGGTGGCGACCTCGCTGCTGATGGTCGCGCTGGTGCTGGTGGGTCTGGTCGCCGTGCGCTTCCTGCCGATTTCATCCCTGCCCGACGTCGACTATCCGACGATACAGGTGCAGACCTTCTATCCCGGCGCAAGTCCTACGGTGATGGCGACCACCGTGACCGCACCGTTGGAGGTGCAGTTGGGCGAAATCCCCGGCATGCAGCAGATGACCTCGAGCAGTTCTGCCGGCGCCTCCATCATCACCTTGCAATTCAATTTGGCCCTCAATCTGGACGTCGCCCAGCAGAACGTGCAGGAGGCCATCAACGCGGCCAACAGCTTGTTGCCCGCCGGCCTGCCTGCGCCGCCGACCTACGCCAAGATCAATCCGGCCGATCAGCCCATCCTCACGTTGGCCGTCACGTCCAATTCGATGTCTCTGACGCAATTGCAGGACGTCGCCAACAATCGGCTCGGAGCGAAGATTTCCGAGGTGCCGGGAGTGGGATTGGTGACGCCCGCGGGCGGCAATGTGCCGGCGGTCCGGGTCGAGGCCGACCCGCAGAAGCTGGCCGGATACGGGCTCAACATCGACGACTTGCGATCGCTGATCGCGAACGTCAACGTCAGCCAGCCGAAGGGCAACATCGACGGCCCAAAACTCGATTACACCATCAATGGCAACGACCAGATCGAGGATCCCCAGGATTACCTCAATACGGTGATTTCCTACCAAAACGGCGCACCTGTGTACTTGCGCGATGTCGCGCGCGTCACCCAGGCCGCGCAGAACACCGAGCAGGGTGCCTGGTCCGACAAGACACAAGCCATCGTTCTCAACGTGCAGCGCCAACCCGGCGCCAACGTGATCGCCACGGTCGATCAGATCAAGAAGCAGCTGCCGCAGCTCGAGTCCACGCTGCCCTCGGGCATGAACGTCGAGATCGTCGCCGACAGCACCGCCGTTATCCGCTCCTCGGTGTCGGACGCCGCATTCGAGCTGGGTCTCGCGATCGTGCTGGTGGTGCTGGTGATTTTCGTATTCCTGCGCAATGTGCCGGCGACCATCATTCCAAGCATTTCCGTGCCGGTGTCGCTGATCGGCACCCTGGCGGTGATGTACCAGCTGCACTACTCGATCGACAATCTGTCGCTGATGGCGCTGATCATCGCCACCGGCTTCGTGGTCGACGACTCGATCGTCATGATCGAGAACATCGTGCGCTATCTGGAGGAGGGCAAGACACCGCTGCAAGCCGCCCTCGAGGGTGCCGGCCAAATCGGCTTCACCATCGTCTCACTGACGGTTTCGTTGATCGCGGTGTTGATCCCGCTGCTGTTCATGGGCGGCGTCATCGGACGGTTGTTCAGCGAATTCGCGGTTACACTCGCGGTCACCATCGTGATCTCCGGCGTGGTCTCCCTGACGCTCGTGCCCATGATGTGCGCCCGCATTCTGCGTTCGACCGCCGAGCGCAGCCCGAGCCGCTTCGAGCAGATCAGCGAACGGCTGTTCAACAAGCTGTTGGGCACCTACGAGCGCGGGCTCAACTTCGTCATGGCGCGCCAGACGCTTACTCTGGTGATATTCCTCGGCACTTTGGCGCTGACCGTCATTCTGTACGTCATCATCCCCAAGGGCCTGTTCCCGGTCCAGGACGTCGGCGTCATCCAGGCCATCAGCGTTGCCGACAACTCGGTGTCCTACAGCGCGATGGTGGAACGGCAGATGGCCCTGGCGGGGGCCATCCTCAAAGACTCGGATGTCACCGGGCTGACCTCCTATGTAGGAATCGACGGCACCAACACCACGCTCAACAACGGCCGCTTCTTGATCAATCTGAAGGCGCGCGACGATCGTTCATCGACCGCCGCGGTCATCGCCCGGCGCTTGCAGGGCGAAGTCGCGGATGTCCCCGGCATCCAGCTGTATTTGCAGCCCGAACAGGACTTGACGCTCGATACCACGGTATCGCCGAACCAATACCAGTTCGTCTTGCGCGGCCCGAGTCAGCAGGCGTTCCAGCAATACGTGCCGGCGCTGATCGCACGCATGAAAGAGATCTCCTCGATCACCGACGTCACCAGCGATCTCAACAATGATGGATTGAGCGTCAACGTCGAGCTCAACCGGCAACTGGCGGCGCGCTACGGCATCACGGCGGCCACGGTCGACAACGCGCTGTACGACACGCTGGGACAGCGCATCGTGTCGACCATCTTCGATCAGTCCAGCCAATACCGCGTGATCTTGGTGGCGAAGCCGGAAAGCCTGCCGACCCTCGCATCGCTCGGCGACTTGTACCTGCCGAGCCAGACCAGCAGCACCGGTCAGGTCCCGCTGAAAGCCATCGCCACCATCAAGGTCACCAAGTCGCCGCTGGTCATCAGCCACCTGGCGCAGTTTCCTTCAGTGACCATTTCGTTCAATTTGGCGACGGATGCCTCGCTCAGCAAGGCGGTGGAGGAGATCAATCAAGCCGAGAAAGCCGTGCACCTGCCGCCGTCAATTACATCTTCGTTCCAGGGCGCCGCGGCGGCTTTTCAAGACTCGTTGTCGAGCGAAGTGTTCCTGCTGATCGCGGCGCTGGTCGCCGTGTACATCGTGCTCGGCGTGCTGTATGAAAGCTTCATCCACCCGGTGACCATACTCTCGACGCTGCCCTCGGCCGGCATCGGTGCCTTGCTGGCATTGATGATTGACGGCCATGAACTGGATGTGATCGGCATCATCGGCATCGTATTGTTGATCGGCATCGTCAAGAAAAACGCCATCATGATCGTCGATTTCGCGCTCGAGGCGGAGCGCAAAGAGGGCAAGCCGCCGCACGAGGCCATATTTCAGGCCTCGCTCCTGCGCTTCCGTCCCATTCTGATGACCACGCTGGCGGCGATGCTCGGCGCGTTGCCCATGCTGCTCGGCACCGGCACGGGTTCCGAGCTGCGCCGGCCGCTCGGCCTTGCGATCATCGGCGGTCTGGCGGTCAGTCAGCTCTTGACGCTATTTACTACGCCGGTGATCTATCTGTTCTTCGACCGACTTGCGTTGCGCTTTGGGCGCAAGGGCGCTGAAACCGCGGCGGATCCCGCGCCATGAGCATTCCGGGGCTGTTCATAAAACGCCCGGTGGCCACCACCCTACTGGCGGTCGCGATACTGCTCTCGGGTACGCTCGCGTATTTCCACTTACCGGTGGCGCCGCTGCCGAATATCACCTTTCCCGTCATTGTAGTGCAGGCAAACATGGCGGGCGCGAGTCCGGAAATCATGGCCGCGACCGTGGCCGAGCCCCTGGAGCGGCGCCTGGGAACGATCGCGGATGTCAACGAACTCACGTCCACCAGCACGGTCGGCGCGGCGAGCATCGTCATCCAGTTCGGCTTGAGCCGCGACATCAATGGCGCCGCCCGCGATGTGCAGGCGGCCATCCAGGCGGCGCGCGCGGACCTGCCGAGCACGCTGCGTAACAATCCCACCTATCGCGAGTTCAATCCGGCCGATTCTCCCATCATGGTGCTGGCCCTGACCTCGAAAACCCTCACCCGGGCGCAACTCTACGATTCGGCCGATTCGGTGCTGCAGCAGCAGTTGTCGCAAGTCGACGGCGTCGGCCAGATTACGCTCGGCGGCAGCGCGCTACCGTCGGTGCGCGTGGAGTTGCAACCCGACAAGCTCAACAGCTACGGCATCGGCCTGGAAGATGTACGCGCGTCGGTCGCCGCCGCCAACGCCGACAGCGCCAAGGGCCACATCGATCAGGGCGACCAGCGCTTCGAGGTCCTGTCCAACGATCAAATCAGCAAGGCCGCGCCGTATCGCGATCTGGTCATCGCCTACCGCAGCGGCGCGCCTGTGCTGCTGCGCGACGTCGCCGACGTCGAAGACGCGGCCGAGAATATCCGCAATGCAGGACTGTACAACGGCCAGGATGCGGTGCTGGTCATCGTCTATCCGCTGCCGGGCAGCAACATCGTCAAGACGGTGGCTCAGATCAAGAAGGTCCTGCCGTCCGTCGAGGCCACCCTGCCGCACAATGTCCACGTCGCCATCGCCGTGGACCGCTCACAATCGGTGAACAACGCGGTGCGCGATACCGAGCGCACCCTGTTCATCGCCGTGCTGCTGGTGATTGGCGTCGTATTCGTGTTCCTGCAGTCGCCCCGTGCCATCCTGGTGCCGGCGGTCGCGCTGCCGCTGTCCATCATCGGCACCTTCGGGCCGATGTACCTGCTCGGCTACAGTATCGACAATCTCTCGCTGATGGCGCTCACCATCGGCACCGGCTTCGTGGTCGACGATGCGGTGGTGGTTCTCGAGAACATCGTGCGCCATGTCGAGTCGGGAATGGACGTTGAGGAGGCTGCGCTGCGCGGCAGCTCCGAGGTCAGCTTCACGGTCATTTCCATGAGCCTGTCGTTGATCGCGGTGTTCACGCCGATCTTGTTGATGCCCGGCATCATCGGCTTGCTGTTCCACGAATTTGCCGTGACGCTGTCGATCGCAATCCTGATCTCGCTGGTGATTTCGCTCACCGTCACGCCGACCATGGCGGCGTATATCTTGAAGCGCGGCAAGCTGCATTCCCAGTCGCGCATTGCGGTCTGGTTCGAGCGCCAGTTCCAGCGCTTCAAGAATGCCTATTCGCGCTCCCTCGACATCGCGCTGGATCACGCGCTCTTGGTCGGATTGACGCTCATCGGCTTGATCGTGCTCAATGTGTTTCTGTTCAAGGTGCTGCCCTCGACCTTCTTTCCGGAGCAGGACAACGGCATCTTGAACGGCCAGATCATCGCCGATCAAAGCATTTCGTTTCAGGCGATGGAACAGAAACTGGCGCAATTGCAGAGCATCGTCGAGCAAGATCCCGCGGTCGCCTCGGTGGCGGGCTTCACCGGCGGGCGCGCGCTCAACACCGCCAACGTGTTCATTGAACTGAAGCCCTTGGCGCAGCGCAAGCTGTCCGCGACGCAGGTGGTCGCACGTCTGCGGCCGAAGCTCAATGCCGTGTCCGGCGCCAGGCTATTCCTGCAAGCCGCACAGGATCTGCGCATCGGGGGCCGTCAATCCGCGTCCGAGTATCAGTACACGCTGACCAGCGACGATCCCAACGCCTTGTACAAGTGGGTGCCGAGGCTCGTAACCGCGCTCGGCAAGGACACCGGCGCGCTGACGGACGTCAACTCGGACCTGCAGCAGAACGGCTTGCAGCTCTATGTGAACATGGATCGCGCCACCGCGGCGCGCTACAGCTTTGCGCCGAACCAGATCGACAATGTCCTTTACGACGCTTTCGGCCAGCGCACCGTATCCACCATCTTCAATCAACTCAACCAATACTTCGTCGTGATGGAAGTGGCGCCGGCGTATTGGCAGTACCCGCAGGCGCTCGACCGCATCCGCTTCAGCACCGCTGCCGGCAACCCGAGCGGCACTCAGCAGACGCAAATGCCCGGCAATACGGTGCGTCCGGTCACGCCGGTGTCGGCGGAGGCGGCACCGAGCGCTGCGTCCAACACCAATTCGCTCAATGCCAACGCCGAGGCCAATCAGCTGACCAATGCGATTGCCAATTCCAGGGGCGGCAGTTCCAGCGGCAGCGCGGATAGCACGGCGGGGGAAACGCTGGTGCCGTTTGCCGCGCTGGCCGCGTCGGTCAGCAACCATACGGCCACGCAGGTCAGCCATCAGGGCGGCTTGGTGGCCGCCACGATCTCGTTCAATCTGCCGGCGGGCGGTACCCTCAGCAAAGCCACACAGCAGATCGCGGAGATTTCGCGCGAATTGGGTGTGCCGGCCTCCATCCACGGCACTTTCGCCGGCGCCGCGCAGGTGTATGCGCAGTCGATGTCGACCATGCCGCTGTTGATTCTCGCCGCACTGGTGGCGGTGTACATCGTGCTCGGCATTCTCTACGAGAACACGGTGCATCCCATCACCATCCTCTCGACGCTGCCGTCGGCGGGAATCGGCGCTACCTTGGCGTTGCTGATCTTCGGCACCCCGTTCTCGGTCATCGCCATGATCGGCATCATCCTGTTGATCGGCATCGTCAAGAAGAATGCCATCATGATGATCGACGTCGCCATCCACCAGCAGCGCGGCGGAATGGACCCGCGCCAAGCCATCCACGATGCGGCCGTGGTGCGCTTGCGGCCCATCATGATGACCACCGCCGCCGCCGTGCTGGGCGCGGTCCCGCTGGCCATCGGCATCGGCCAGGGCGCCTCGCTGCGCCAGCCGCTCGGCATCACGGTGATGGGCGGCTTGCTCCTGAGCCAGGTGTTCACCCTGTACACGACGCCGGTGATCTACCTCTACCTCGACCGCTTGCGCGTGAGGCTGGCCCGGTGGTCGGCCACGCTGCCTTGGAATCGACAATTAGACGCGAGCGCATCGACATGAACACTCTTCGCAAAGCGCTGGCATTCTCGCTCCCGCTGCTGCTCGAGGGCTGCCTGGTCGGCCCGAACTATCATCGGCCGCCGGTGCCGACCCCCACCCAGTACAAGGAACTGGACGGTTGGACGGTGGCGGCGCCCGCGGCCGACCAACCTAAGGGTGATTGGTGGACCGCGTTCAACGATCCCTTGCTCGATGAGCTCGAACCGATGGTGTCGGTCTCCAACCAGACTGTGCGTCAGGACTACGCCAACTACCAGGAAGCGCTGGCCGAGGTGCAGGTCGCCCGCAGCGCCTTGTTCCCGACCATCGGGATCAGCGGCGGAGTTACCAGGCAGCGCAGTGCGAGCGGTTTGAACACGCCCGGCGCGGGCGGCGTGGTGAACTCCGGATCGCTCGAGGGCAATGCCAGCTGGGCGCCGGATCTCTGGGGTGCCGTCCGCCGCAATATCGAAGCGAGCAAGGCGACGGCGCAGGCGAGCGCGGCGACGCTTGCGAATGCCACATTGTCGGAGCAGACCGCGCTCGCGACCGCCGTCATCGAGTTGCGGGTGAGCGATGCGAACATCGACTTGCTGCAACAGACGGTCGCGGCCTTCAAGGAATTTCTGCGCGTGGTGAGCAACCAGGGCACCGCGGGTACCACGCCGCCGTCCGATGTGATCACCGCACGGACCCAGCTGGAAAACACCCAGTCGAGTTTGATTGCGCTCGGAGTGGCACGCGCGCAGTTCGCACACGCTATCGCCGTGCTGGCCGGCAAGAATCCTGAGGACCTTGATATTGCGCACAGCACGAAGGTCCCAACGCTGCCGACAGTGCCGGCCGGTGTCCCGTCGACGCTGCTGCAACGCCGGCCGGACATCGCCGTCGCCGAGCGCCAGATGGCCGCGGCGAATGCTGCGATCGGCGTCGCCGAAGCGGCGTATTACCCGACGCTGACGCTATCGGCAGCGGATGGTTTTTCGCAGTCGCCGCTGGCCGGACTGCTGCACACCGCGAACAACGTGTGGTCGCTGGGAGCGAATGCGGCGGAGAATTTGTTCCAGGGCGGCCTGACCCGCGCCCAAGTGGCCGCCGCGAAAGCGGGCTACGAGGCGAGCGTCGCCAACTATCGCGGCACGGTGCTCAAGGCGCTGCAAAATGTCGAGGACGATCTTGCGGGCCTGCGCATTCTCGCCGAACAAAGTGCAGTGCTGGATTCCGCCGTGCGCGACGCCACCCGCGGATCCGAGATTGCATTCAACGAATACCGGGCGGGGACCGTCGACTACACCACCGCTGCCACCGCCCAGGCGACCCAATTGAGCATCGAAGAGACCGCGCTTGGCGTTACGCAACAGCGCCTGCTCGACGCGGTCTCGCTAATCGGCGATCTGGGCGGCGGCTGGTCGGCGGATGAGATTCAAAAACCGCGTAAGTCTGCCGCAGTGCCTTGAGGAATCAGTTCCGCGTCAGGATTTAGCTCAGCGTGCCGAGCGAGGTTTCCAATTCATTCGCCAGCGCGATGAGCTTGGTGCGAACTTTCTCCAGCAGGAAGTCTTTGGATACCATGTAGGAGGGGGCGCCGCAATTGATCGACATGGGCGGCAGGCCGCCGCCGGGGCGCACGGGCACGGCGATGCCGTTGACATCCTTCTGCCATTCGCCAAATGAGCAACACACACCCAGCTCGCGGATGTCGATCATCGCCCGCTCGACGCCGGCTTTGATTTCCAGCCAGCGATCGTCGGGCACCAGCTCGCGCACGCGTTCCATGATTTCGCTTCTCTCGGTCTCCGATACCGCGGTCATGTAGGCACGCCCCATCGCCGAGGTCGCGATTTGGATGCGCGCGCCCATATCCAAGCTCAAGGTGACCGCGCCCGAGCCGCGCACGACATCGATGTACAACATGGATAGCCGGTCGCGCGTGCCCAGACTCACCATGCATTGGCCGAATTCGGCCAATTCCTGCATGCGAGGATGTGCGAGCTTGCGGATGTCGAGGCGCGCCAGCATGGCGCTGCCCAGGCTCAAAGTGGCTATCCCCAAGCTGTACTTGGCGCTGTCCTCGACGTACACCAGGTAGCCCAACTTGGTGAGCGTGTTGGTGAGCCGAGAGACGGTCGACTTTGGCAGACCGCAGGCGCGCGCCAAATCTTGGTTGCCCAGCATGCGATCGCCGTGGCGGAAACAGGCCAGGACCTCGAGGCCCCTTCCCAGCGCGTTGACGAAATGCCGGTCGGCTTTGGCGGCCGCCGCGACCGCGGATATGTTCGGCTTCTTGGTCAGCCTCATTGACAACCCCTCATCCCCATCCTCATAATTTTGCACTATTTCAGAATTAAGTTCTGTTCTGCAGAACAGAATTTAAACGGAAAACCCCCCATGCGTCTAGAATTTACTGACGAGGAACAAGCCTTCCGCGAGGAGGTCCGCGCCTTCCTGCGGGAGAAACTGCCCACGCAGATCCGCGACAAGGTCTTGAACGGCTACGAGTTGAGCCGCGAGGATCATGTGTTGTGGCAGCGCACCCTGCATCAGCGGGGCTGGGGAGGGGTTGGCTGGCCCAAAGAATTCGGCGGTCCGGGATGGAACTCGGTGCAGCAGTATATCTTCGAGGAGGAGACGGCCCAGGCGGGCGCGCCGCGGTTGATTCCCTTCGGCACCAAGATGGTGGCGCCGGTGATCATGGCGTTCGGCAATGCAGCTCAGCAGCAGCGATTCCTACCGCCGATCAGTTCCGGCGCCGAATGGTGGTGCCAGGGCTACTCGGAGCCTGGCGCCGGCTCCGACTTGGCTTCGCTGAAAACCCGCGCGGTTTTGCAAGGCAATCACTACATCGTCAACGGTCAGAAGACCTGGAACACGCTGGGTCAATATGCCGATTGGATCTTTTGCCTGGTGCGCACCGACGCGGCGGCCAAGCAGCAATCCGGCATCAGTTTTCTGTTGATCGACATGAAGAGCCCGGGGATCACAGTGCGGCCCATCACACTCTTGGATGGCGGCCATGAGGTGAATGAGATTTGGTTCGAGGATGTGAAGGTGCCGGTCGAAAATCGCGTCGGCGATGAGAACAAGGGCTGGACGTATGCCAAGTTTTTGCTCGGGCACGAACGCACCAATATCGCCGGCGTCGGCGCCGCCAAGCGCGAGCTGTCGCGGCTGAAGCGGATCGCGGCCAGCGAACAGAAGAACGGCCGCCGCCTCATCGAAGATCCTTTATTCGCCGCCCACATCGCGCAGGTCGAGATCGATCTATGGGCGCTGGAAATCACCAATCTACGCGTGCTGTCCCAAGAGCGCGGCTCCAAGGCGCCGGGACCGGAGGCGTCCATTCTCAAGATCCGCGGCACCGAGATTGCGCAACGCATTTCCGAACTCTTGATGCGCGCCGTGGGTCCTTACGCCTTGCCGTTTCGCCGCGAGGCCATGGCCGCGGGCTGGCAGGCAGATCCAATGCACGCGGCATCGGGGCCGCCCTACGCCGCGACGCTCGCGGCGGCGTATATGAATCTGCGCAAGCTGTCGATTTTCGGCGGCACCAACGAAATTCAAAAGAACATCATTTCCAAGATGATCGTTGGTCTCTAAAGCCTGAGCGCCGCACCACCATGAACTTTGAATTCAGCGACGAGCAGCAGCAGCTGCATGAGACGGTCGAACGTTATCTGACCGATCAATATACATTTGAGAAATTTCGCGCCATCAACGCTTCTCCCGCGGGTTGGGACAAGGCGGTTTGGGCCGGATTGGGCGAACTCGGGGTGCTCGCCCTCAATGTACCGGCGGAACAGGGCGGCTTGGGGTTTGGGGCGCTGGAAATCTTGAGCGTCATGGACGCCTGCGGCAAAAGACTGCTGCTCGAGCCGTTCTTGAGCAGCGCGGTGATCGCGACTGCGGTCCTGCGAGCCTGCATTGAAGATTCCGCGGCCGCAGATCTATTGACACGCATGGCGAGCGGTGCTGCGATCGCAGTGCTCG
>Ga0307476_10001716_pt1 | contig 13321 bp, 13 predicted proteins | sample atmos_gasesECM2C_2_FD_203314 | JGI IMG/M metagenome (GOLD analysis project Ga0307476, IMG submission 203314) | Hardwood forest soil microbial communities from Morgan-Monroe State Forest, Indiana, United States - atmos_gasesECM2C_05 | ecosystem: Environmental > Terrestrial > Soil > Temperate... | reverse complement strand
GAATACGATGCAATTTCAGAGTGACTATTTCAATGCTTATCACAACCTAAAGCTGACACGAGATGACAAAGGCGTGCTGGTTGCTGAAGTCCACACCAACGGCGGGCCGTGCATTATGACCGCGCAATCTCACACGGAATTTGTCGATGGCTTCTACCGGATTTCGCAAGATCGCGCGAACAAGATCGTAATCCTCACGGGCGCCGGTGGGGATTTCATTACTGATGTCGATTGGTCCTCCTTCGGCAACGCCGCCGATCCCGGCGTTTGGAGCCAGGTTCACGATGAAGGTGTTCAGGCTTTGGAAAACATAGCCAACATACGCGTCCCAGTCATCGCGGCAATCGAGGGACGTGCCCACGTGCATTCAGACTACGCGCTACTGGCCAGTGTAATTGTGGCAGGGGAGGGCGCGACTTTCGAGGATGTGGCCCACTTCTCCCAGGGCGTTGCGCCCGGCGACGGAATTTTCACCACCTGGAGTTATCGCGCTGGAGCAGGACGAGCGGAGGCGTTCCTGCTCAATCCACAGCCGCTATCAGCGCGTGTGGCACACGAATGGGGAGTGGTTGCCGAGGTTGTGCCGAACGGGAAGGCACTCAGTCGGGCACGGGAATTGGCTAAGTTGTACTTGAAGGCTCCCGAAGTGACGCGCCGCAACACTCGCGTACATTTCATTCAACCGTTGAAAGAGCGTATTGTCCGGGAAGTCGGCTATGGACTGTCGCTCGAGGGAGCGTCTGCGGCTGACCTGGTGAAATCAATGAGAGCCCAGAATGAGCCTGTCGCTCAGAGAGGAAAAGTCGCATAAAGCGCACCGAAAGCATCTCATCCGCTCAGGTACTTAAGACCACGCAGTCGGAAGAATCTGATCTGGTGATTCTCGGAGATGGCACTCAGACGGAACATTCCCAATTCTTGCCCCGAAATTAGGGAACGTTCCGTCTGTATGAATGTATAGCCCCATAGTCCTGCGCGCGAAATCCCGGACTCGGCCTGCACGACCAGTCGTCCCGCAGCGGAGGTCACAATGCACAAGAACACTTCGCCGAATGCAGATAAGAGTCCGCAGACGTCACCTGAAGCTCCCTTCACAACGTTCATTCAACTGGACGGGAGGTCCCCCGTGCCATTGCAGTTTCGTACTCCGGGGACTTTTACGATTACCCGGCTCCAGTCGCCGGCCGGGCTTCCTGACCGAATCACAAAGCTATCGCCCGTCCCCGCTCTGCTAGTGTCGATCTCCCTTAAGTCTCTGCCATCATCGAGCTATCAGGTGTGGACCGCAGACAAGCTCATGGCCACATCCGTCGTTCACCCGTTTCGCTCCAATGTCATCGATTTCGATTCGCAGCCAAGGTGCTGGGCAGGCAGCGCCTTCGATTACGTTCACTATTCTGTTCCTCGCAAGGGACTCGACGACATTGCCGAGGATCTCGGTTTTGGCCGGGTAAGTGACTATCGCCTGGCAGTGCTCGAAGACGATCTGGTCGTGGCCCAGATCACCAAAAGCATCCTTCCGTTCCTTGGGCGGAGGGACCGTCTCTCTGTGCTGGCTCTCGATCAATTCAGCCTCGTCCTCGGTGCACATCTTCTCCAGCGATATGGTGTACTCCAGAAAAAAGCACGGCGTTCAAAGGGAGGTCTAGCGCCATGGCAGAAGCGACGAGCGTCGGAACTTCTTCATGAGAACATGCACGGCCGGATCCGGCTTTCTGAGATTGCACGCGAATGCGGACTTTCCGTCAGCCACTTTGCCCGCTCATTCAAAACCTCTTTCGGCACCTCCACTCACCAGTGGCTGATGCAGCATCGCATTGACCACGCCAAACAACTGATGACCCAGACCAGCATGTCGCTGATCGAGATCGCGATTCAGTCAGGGTTTAATGATCAGGCAGCGTTCACGCGCACATTCCATCAATTCGTTGGGGTCAGCCCCGGAAGATGGCGACGGCATTACATGACAAAGGCGTTTCCGAGTGTGGGAAAGGAAGCGCGATGATCAATGTTGCACGTTACATCGCAATACAGGCAAATGTGAACAGCTACTTGCTGTCTGATTCCAAAAGCATCATAGGTGAGGCTTTGTGAGGTATCGAGCCCGGGTGAGGTGCCAGCTTCCGGGACTGCTTGAGTTGAATCGCTGATAGGTTGCATTCATCTGTGGACGGGTTTGAAGTCGAAATAAGCCAGATTCATGTTTCCGTTCGTCAATATGTGTACGGTGAGAACATTGTTCCCTTTGCTCAGACGGATTTTGAAAAGTTGCGGAGCCAGATCCCAGTGGTGCCATTGACGCCAGGCAAGCGGGTCTGCAGGATCATTTGTTGTGGTGATCTGCAAAGGTCCGGTCGCGTCCTTTCCATTCACATCGACTGATATTGTGCCGCCGCGATTCGATGTGTAAAGGAAATCGGCGGCGTATGTGCCCGAGTGTGTCACATCTACTGTGATGTTGAACCACTCTCCGGGTTCGGTCCAGCCAACATAGAGCAGGTCTGCAGGAGGCACGATCTTGTCGAAGGGGTTGTCGTCAATCGGATCTGGCGTCCGGTTGAATTTCGTGTATGAAGTATCCACTCCATCATGGATACGAAATTCATTGAGATAGGTGCCATCAGCCGGATTCAATTCTCCGCTGCCGTGATTCTTTGGATCGGTGTCGTGATAAGCGACTCCCTCGCCTCCCAGATCATAATAGGCGCACACGACTTTGCCCGGGATTGTTTGTGGACCACCACTATAGCGGCTGTCGTGATAAGGCAAGCCCTTATACTGGCTCACAAATGATTGAGAAAACGCAGTCGTCGGTAATATCGATGCCACCATGAAACATACAGAAAACACTCTCGGGTTCATTCTCTAACTCCGTCAACACCCATCGTGCCGTCCTTGTATTTCAGCTGACTAGGAGGAGTTCGATCCCGTGCGCTTTTCCGAGATTGCGCGAGTACTTCTTGTCCGCCCCATTATTCCAATGCTCATGTACACCGAGGCTGCGGCATCGGATGCCGTCGCGTTCAGGATCATAGACCGTCTTCGACGGTGGGTCGTTAGCCAAAGCAGATTCGCGCAAGTAGTTATCGGCATTCTTTATATCCGGGAGATCGGGCCATTCCGAGGTCAGAAAATCGAAGCCCACTGAATCGATCGCTACGCCGTCAAGCGACAAGAAGATGCTATTTGGCCAGGCATCATTGAACGGCGCCATCTTCCATTTGCGGTGAGGCGGGCCATCCACATTGTCGTTTCCATAAAGCCCGTCGATAAGAAAAAGCATGGTTTTCTCGCCGAGATCCTTATGACCCAGAAAATCGGTGAATGCGGAGTAACTTGCCGAACCGTCTGTGCTGTGATGGAAACCATCGTGCGCGTTCTTGCGCCAGTCGGGATTGATACTCGTAGCACCGAACAGATTCTTGGCACAAAGTGTCACGCCTGTACTCACATGTGCTCTCAATACTGCAGCATCAATTAAGTAAGTGGCTGCAACGACTGTGGTGTCGAGTCCTTTAGCGTTGTTGCTTTCAATAGAGAAAGGGATCGCGTTGGGTTTGAACTCGGCCTTTAGTCGTCCATCGCCTCCAATATGGTCCACAAATACGACACCGGGAAACTCACCGTGAATCTTGTCATAGAGATTGCTTGGGATAAACCGGCTGGAATCGAATACGGTGATCGATGATTGTGGCACTCGTCCCGGCCCAGTCAGCTGTCGGACGAGCGAAAGGATCAAATGGGGCGAAGAGTTCAGACGATCGATCGTGCCATGATCCGTTGTATTGTTCAGGTTGGCCTTGATTGCCAGTTTCTCGTCGGCCCGGTACCCTGCGTTGCCGCGACCATGAGTGCGATTGAAATACTTAAAGATGGCGTTCCATGCCTGGGCATCGTTCTTTTGAACTGTAAGACTCCGGATAGAGCGCGAGACCATTCGGTCAATGACGGCCTGGTTGTTGTTGGCGTCTTTCCACCAGGAACCCGTTCCATACCAGGTCACAGCCGCCGGATCATGCACCCATGTGACTCTGCCGGGAACCACGCCGCGGGGAACACCCACTGGAGAAAGCGTGGGTTCAAAAAGAGAAGAAGGAAAGGTAGTGGCAGCTGCAATAGACAGGGCGAATTGCCGGCGAGTCATCCCCATTTTGATCCCTCACGCACAAGTCTTACGGTTACCCCGGGGTCATTTTGCCTGAGACGGTGCGACTCATTTTACGCAAAAAAACAACAAAATCAGCAAAATCCTGCAAGAGAGCACGGGTGCAAGAGCCTAAGGTTAACCGGGCTCGTGTTTTGTTACGGTCCAGTTCTATAGAAATGTCCGCTAAGAAGGGTGAACCATGGCTAAGACTAATCCAGCGATGCCCGTGCGGGTGATCGAGGAAACGCCTGCGTACTGGAGGGTTGTGTTCGATTACCCGCCTTTCAACATCGTAGATGCGAGCATATTCGAAGCGCTACAGGATCTGCTCGCGCGAATGGACGCCAGCCCGAGCCTGCGGGTTGTTGTATTCGAAAGCGCGAACCCCGAGTTTTACCTTTCCCACTTTGATTTGACCGGCAAGCTGGGGAACATCATGACTGCTGTCGGGGCTTCGGGCCTCCCGATCCTGATGGATACGTTCGTGCGTCTCACCAAGTCCCCAGTGGTCAGCATCGCGAAGATCCGAGGTTGCGTTCGGGGCGTGAGCAGCGAGTTCGTCCTCGCCTGCGACATGCGCTTCGCGTCGCGCGAGAATACGCGACTCGGCCAGCCCGAAGTCGGGGTGGGACTGCATCCCGGCGGCGGCGGTGCGGAACGTCTTCCACATCTGGTCGGCCGGGGCCGAGCGCTCGAAATCATTCTCGGCGCGAACGATTTCGACGGCGACACTGCGGAACGATACGGATACGTCAACCGGGCACTTCCAGACGCCGAGCTGGACGGCTTTGTCGACGCACTCGCGCGCCGGATCGCCTCCTTCGACCGGCGTGCCATCGCCGCCGCGAAGAATCTCGTCAACCAGGTCTCGTTGCCGTCTGCCGACCGGCTCCTCGACGCCATCACCTCCTTTGAGACCGCGCTGACCTGGCCTGAAGCGCAGCAGCGGATCCAGAATGTGTTGCAACGCGGACTCCAACGAGACAACGACTTCGAAACTCACTGGCCCGAGGTACTCGGCACGCTGGTCGAGACGTAGTCAGTTTGCAGTGGTGCGCAGCGCCAACCACGCGGTTGCAAGCCCTCTTTTAAGCAATAAACAACAAAACCAGCAAAATTCTGCAAGAGAGTAGCCGGACGTGAGCCTAGGGTGAGTAACATTATGATTACAAATTCCCCGCAACGCACAGAACGTCTGACCCGCAACAACGCCCTGCTACTCCTGGTAGATCACCAAGTCGGTCTGTATAGCGGCGTTCGTGACATCGACATCCTCCAACTCAAGCACAACATCGTTGGCCTGACACGAGCCATGTTGACGCTCAAAGTGCCAATTGTCGTAACCACAACCACGGAGAATATGTGGGGGCCGCTTATCCCCGAGCTTGCCGATGTTCTGCACGGCGTGCAGAGAATCGAACGTACCACGGTCAACGCGTGGGACGAGAAGCGCGTCGTCGATGCGGTTAAGGCTACAGGGCGCAAGAACCTTATCGTGACGGGCATTTCCACGGACGTTTGTCTGGCTTTCCCGGCCATGGCTGCGCTGGCGGACGGGTTCCAGAGTTATGCAGTCATCGACGCGTCCGGCGGCTTCAGTCAGACTCAGGTCAACATGGGAATCATTCGCATGCAACAGGCCGGTGTCGTTCCTGTGGGCTATTCTAATGTCGCGATTGAAATTTTGGCTGACAATGCGGCGCCGGAGGCCGAGGCGGTCTACGGCGCGCTCGGCATTCCGTTCAGCACGTTGGTCTTTGGCCTGAAGCAGTATTATTCGCAGGTCGGTGAAAAGGAGAAGTCGGGGGTTGCCGCATAGATGCTGATGTGCGGCCGAGGAAAAAAGATAAAGGAAAAGATAAAGGAGAAAAGCAATGACATCGAAACCTACGCAAACCAAACCCAGCATCGTTTTCTGTCACGGGCTCTGGGCCGACGGCTCGTGCTTTAGTAAGGTGATCGTTTCCCTTCAGGCGGAGGGGTATGAGTGTATTGCAGCGCAGTACGGCCTCAACACGACGGCAGAGGACGTCGCCCTAGTGAAGGCAACCATCGGCCGGGTCAGCGGCCCTGTCATCCTCGTCGGCCACTCCTACGGCGGAAGCGTCATCACGGGCGCCGGAACCGACGATCGTGTTGCCGGGCTGGTTTACATCTGCGCGCTCGCTCCGGACGCCGACGAGACATCGCAGACACAGCAGACTAACTTCCCGACGACGGAGGTCTTCTCCCACATTGAAGTCGTGGATGGACGTATCTGGCTGCGTCCCGAGGGCACGAAGTATTTCTGCGGAGATCTTTCGGAGCAGGAGCAGAAGCTCGTTTGGGCGACTCAGGGCGTGCCGGTTCCCGACCTGTTCAACGCGAAAGTTGGGGGAACCGCTTGGAAGTCGAAGCCCAGCTGGTACATCGTCGGCAAGAACGACCGCACCGTCCACCCCGATTTGGAGCGGTTCTTCGCGAAGCGCATGGGAGCAACCACCTATGAGCTCGACAGCAGCCACGTGCCGATGCTCTCCCAACCGGAACGGGTGATCGACGTCATCCGTGCCGCTGCAAATGCGGTACAAGGAGCCAAGGCAGCAGCGTAAAGCACGGCCACCCTTTCAACTATGACTACTAAGCGGTGCTCCTGGGCCAGCGCAGATAGTCCGCTGCTGGTCGAATATCACGATCGGGAGTGGGGTGTCCCCGTTCATAGTGACCACAAACACTTCGAGGTTCTCGTGCTCTCAGGCGCACAGGCCGGATTGAGCTGGTCGCTCGTGCTGAAAAAGCGAGAGGGTTATCGCCGCGCGTTCGACAAATTCGATCCGGAGAAAGTCGCACGCTACTCCAAGAAACAGATCCAGAAGCTTATATCTGATCCGGAGATCATTCGCAATCGGATGAAGATCGAAGCCGCAGTGCGCAACGCACGCGCATTCCTCAAAATCCAAGAGGAGTTCAGGAGTTTCGATTCCTATTGCTGGCGTTTTGTCGAGGGACGGCCCAAGCTTAACCACTGGAAGGCTACGCGGCAGATTCCAGCGACTTCGCCCGAATCCGACGCATTCAGCAAGGACCTCAAGCACCGGGGATTCAGCTTTGTCGGCCCGACGGTCGTTTATGCGCACATGCAGGCGGTTGGAATGGTAAACGATCACCTCATCGATTGTTTCCGTTATCGGGAGATCCGGCAGGATTAGAGGACGGGGACAGACACTAACTGTCCCCAGATTCTTTGTCTCACACGAAGGGTGCACTCCACGATAGATAACCCTATTTCCGGATTCGAAGGAGATGAGCTAGAATTCTGGACCATAAGAGTCCCATGATTCCTGACGGATGCGGAGATTCTTCCATGCAGACAACTCGTAGAGACTTCTTCAAGGCAGCAACCGTTGGCGCAGTCGGCGCTACGGTTTTTGGGTTCGATCTCAAGCCTGCCTATGCACAACTTAAAGAGCTAAAGATTGCACGCGCTGCTGAAACGCGCTCGACCTGTCCTTATTGCGCGGTAGGCTGCGGCGTCCTTATCTACACGATCGGTGATCGGGCAAAGAACGTCACGCCGCAAGTGATCCACGTCGAGGGCGATCCCGATCATCCAACGAACCGCGGCACGCTTTGCCCGAAGGGCTCCTCGCTCGAACAGGACATGCTGAACCCGCGACGGCTCACGAAGCCGCAAGTCCGGCGTCCCGGCACGACGGATTGGCAGGACATCTCCTGGGACAATGCTCTGGACGAGATCGCACAGTGGACCAAGAAAACGCGTGATAACTCCTTTGTGGAAAAAGATGTGAACGGTCACACCGTGAATCGGTGCGAAGGCATCTCGTTCATCGGCGGATGCACCGATACCAATGAGTTCAATTTTCTGGCCGTTAAGGCCATGAGGGGGTTGGGCTTGGTTTATTTAGAAAACCAAGCCCGTGTTTGACACGGCCCCACGGTCTCAAGTTTGGGACCAACATTCGGACGCGGGGCCATGACGAATGGCTGGATCGACATCAAGAACACAGACATGATGTTGATCATGGGCGGGAATCCCGCCGAAAACCATCCCTGCGGTTTTAAATGGGCGATGGAAGCGAAGCGCAACCGCAACGCCAAGCTGATTTCCGTCGATCCCCGATTCACGCGCACGTCTTCGACCGCTGACCTCTTCCTGCAGATTCGCGCCGGCACCGACATTGCGTTTCTCGGCGGTCTCATCCGCTACGCCATCGAGAACAACCGGATTGCCAAAGACTATCTCGTCAACTACACCAACGCGGCGTTCATTATTAAAGATGGTTTCAAACTTCCTGAAGACGGGTTGTACTCGGGGTTTGATTCCGCATCGGGCAAGTACGATCTCTCCACGTGGAATTATGAAGGAACAGGGGGCCCTGGTGGCGGGCACGCTGGTCAAGCTGGGTCAACCGGCCACGCGCCCGAGCCGACGCCGGGTAAGGTTGGAGGAACGACGCCACCTCCCGCTCTGCCCGCAGACGTCTCTTACGACCTGACCCTTCAGCATCCGCGTTGCGTATTCCAATTGCTGAAGCAGCAGTATTCGCGCTACACACCTGAAGTCGTCGAGCGGATCACTGGCATTCCCAAGGACCAGTATTTGAAGGCGGTCGATCTATTTACGTCAGTCCGCAAAGATGGCGACATGAAGAAGGTCGCCACCATCATTTACGCGGTGGGTTGGACGCAGCATACATTCGGAACGCAAATCATCCGCACCGCCGCCATGATTCAACTGCTTCTCGGCAACGTTGGCCGAGCTGGCGGCGGGGTGAATGCGCTTCGCGGCCATTCGAACATTCAGGGTGCCACGGACATGGCAGGGCTGTATGACTCACTGCCTGGTTATCTCAAAGCTCCCGCTCTGACCGACACGGATTTAGCCACATATTTGAAGCGGACCACGCCAACGGCCTCGAAACCCACCCCGTGGGCTTCGATGAACTACTACGCGAACACGCCGAAATTCATGGTGTCGTTGCTGAAGTCGTTCTATGGAGACGCGGCCACGAAGGACAACGGATTTGGTTTCGATTATTTGCCCAAAGCCGGCCAGGATTGCTCGTGGACACATATCTGGGAGGATATGTACAACGAAAAGATCAAGGGCATGTTGGCTTTCGGAATGAACGGGGTGATGATTGGTCCGGACACCAACAAGAATATCAATGCGCTGAAAAAGGCAGACTGGCTGGTGGTCGGCGAGATTTACGAGGATGAGACCAGCGAGTTCTGGCGAGCGCCGGGAATTACGACCGAAGAACAAAAGAACATCAAGACCACGGTGTACCGATTGCCGTGCGCGGGCTTTGCCGAAAAAGATGGCAGCATGACCAACTCCGCGCGCTGGGTCACCTGGAAATATGCGGCGGTACCACCTCCGGGGCAGGCGCGGCTCGACCAGGACATTATCGCGCAGATTTTTCTGCGAGTTCGCGACCTCTATAAGAAGGATGGTGGAAAATTCCCCGAACCCATCCTGAATCTGAGTTGGGCGTACGCGGACTCGACTCATCCCTCACTTTCTCAAGTGGCCATGGAGATTAACGGTAAGGCTCTCGCCGATCTAAAAGACGACGCAACAGGGCAGGTGATAAAAGCCGGCCAGCAGTTGCCGGGATTTGCGTGGCTGAAAGACGATGGCACTACGACGTGCGGCAATTGGATTTATTCCGGTTCGTGGACGGAGGCCGGCGCGCAGATCCAAAAGCGCGGTACGGAAGATCCCTCGGGGATGGGCGTTTTTCCCAACTGGTCGTGGTCGTGGCCGGCTAATCGGCGTGTGCTTTACAACCGCGCCTCGTGCGATCCGGATGGGAAGCCGTGGGATCCGGCTCGCAAGCAGATCTGGTGGAATGAAGCGGCGGGGAAATGGGTCGGTAACGACGTGCCGGACTTCAAGCCCGATTCGAATCCCAAAGATCACATGGGGCCTTTCATTATGAACCCTGAGGGCGTTGGGCGATTGTTCGCTCCCATCGGTGTGCTGGCGGACGGTCCGTTCCCCGAACATTACGAACCAATCGAAAGCCCAATCAAGAACCCGTTCCATCCCGAGCAGTCGAATAATCCGCTGGTGAAGAAATTCAATTCGCCGTTCGATAAATTTGGATCGCCGGAAGAGTACAGCATCGTGTGCACGACCTATCGGCTGACGGAACAATATCATTACTGGACGAAAAATAATCCGATGAACGTTCAGCTTATTCCCGAACCGTTCGTAGAAATTCCGGTGGAGTTGGCGGACGAAAAAGGAATACGCGGAACAGACAAGATCAAGGTCATTAGCGCGCGCGGAACTTACGTTGCGAAAGCGTTTGTAACACGTCGGCTGAAGCCGATGATGATCGACGGCAAGAAGGTGTATCAGATCGGATTGCCGATTCACCAGGGCTTCCGCGGTATTGGTGAAGATGAAGGAAGAAATGCGCGGACGCCGGCGAATTTGCTGACGCCCGCCGTCACCGATCCCAATGCCCACACCCCTGAATCGAAGGGTTTCTTAGTGAAAGTCGAGAAGGCGTAGGTTGCGATATGAGCCAGGCGGCTACAGAGCTAATCAGAATTTCCGGCCACGCGGGAGTCGTTCCAGGTAAAGGTCTCAACCGTGAATTCGAGGTCTGCAAACTGGTGGACACTACCACTTGCATAGGCTGCAAAGCGTGTGAAGTGGCCTGTCTGGAATGGAACGGTTACACCTTTAGCGAAACGACCTTCGATAACAGCTACCAGACCATGCCGGAGACGGCATGGAATTACTGGAACCTGATCAAGTTCAACGAACACGAACGCGCAGACGGTACCATGATGCTGTTGATGCGCAAGGACCAGTGCATGCACTGCGCCGATCCGGGCTGCCTCGCGGCCTGCCCGGCCGATGCAGCCATCGTCCAGTATGCCAACGGCATCGTCGATTTCCAGGAGGCGAATTGCATTGGTTGTGGATATTGCATGACCGGCTGCCCATTCAACATTCCGAAATTCGATCCGCCGTCGCGCAAAGTCTTCAAGTGCACACTGTGCAATGATCGTGTGTCGGTGGGACTCGAACCGGCCTGCATCAAGGCATGCCCGACGGGCTGCCTGCATTTTGGAACGAAGCCGGAAATGAAGGAACTCGCCGAGACGCGCGCTGCACAACTCCGGAATAACTCTGGATTCCAGGATGCGGGAGTGTACGATCCGGAAGGCGTGGGTGGAACCCATGTTATCTATGTACTGCACGATGCGAAGAATCCCGAGTTGTACGGCGGCTTGCCGAAAGATCCGCGCATCCCTCTCGCGGTGCGGCTGTGGAAGGCTCCGCTGAAATGGATTGGGAACTTAGCTATGATTGGCGGGGTCGTAGGCATGGCGTTGCATTACATGCGATTTGGGCCGAAGAAAGAAGAACCGATTCCGCCGGATGCTGATGTTGATGATGGGAGGCGAGCATGACAACTAATGCAGTTTCGCGCCCAAGTGCCGCCCACCAAAACGAAAAAACCATTCTTCGTTACACATTTGCCGAGCGCGTGAATCACTGGATCGGCGCGTTCTCGTACACGTATTTGCTGATGACCGGCCTCGCGTTTTGGTCGCCGTACATGTACTGGCTGGCGGCGATCGTGGGAGGGGGTACAGCTGCGAGATTCTGGCATCCGTGGTTCGGTTTGATTTTTACGGCATCAATTTTCTGGACTTTCAAAGAGTGGCACCGCGACATGCAAATCAACCAAGCGGATCGCGCTTGGGGAAAAGCGATCCCGGATTACATAAAGAACGAGGACGATAAACTCCCGCCAGTCGGCCGGTTTAACTTTGGACAGAAACTTTTTTTCTGGGGAATTTTCTACGGCGTAATTCTCCTACTCCTATCCGGCGTCGTCTTGTGGTACACGGAAACGCTGCCATGGAGCCTGCGCTTCGTGCGTTATGCGGCGATTCTGATCCACGCAAGCGTGGCGCTCATCACGATTGGACTGTTTCTGATCCACGTGTACATGAGCGCAATCCTGGAAGAAGGCAGCTTTGGGTCCATGATTCACGGTTACGTTACGCGCGCGTGGGCGTGGACTTTCCATCGCACGTGGTATTACGAGGTTACCGGTAAAGCCCGACCGCCGCGATGAACGATGCGAAGTGGGATCGCCGCATACGTCGCGCCAACGAACTAGCCTCGTCTTACCCGTTTGCTGCCGAAGGTCTCCACTATTACGCGCGCGTGGCAACATTTCAGAAGGATCTTTACGGAGAGATCCAGAAGGCTCTCGCGGATTCGCCCAGGATTTCGTCGGATCGCCCGCTCCGAGATGAGTTGGATTTTTTTCTTCTTCTTCCAAAATTTCCGAGATTTTTATCGGTAATTCAGAAGATTGCGCCAGCACCGCTTGCCCAAGCCGCCAACGCTTTATCGATAAAGGGATCAGCGGCGTGGCAGCGCACGATCGAAGACTTCTGGTACACGGATTTTGAATTAGTTGGTGTAGAAGATGTCAGGCAAGACGAGTCCTTCGATCAGTCTGCTGTATCCTCTTCCGAACGAGCGCTGGCGTGGATATTTCTTCAGCCCTACGCCGAATATCTAGCAGATCACCAGGAAGTCGCGGTTATCGATGGAACACCATCCACGTGCCCGCTCTGCGGCAGCAGGCCTGCGGTCGGCGTGCTGCGGAGTGAAGGCGACGGCGCAAAAAAATCGCTGATCTGCATGCTTTGCGCGCACGAATGGCTTTTCCGCAGAATCTATTGTCCCGCATGCGGAGAAGAAAGAGAACCGCAGATGGCGTTTTATTCTGCGCCCGAGATTGCGCATGTCCGAGTTGATGTTTGCGATACTTGTCACACCTATTTGAAGAGCATCGATTTGACAAAAACCGGGCTTGCAGTTGCCGTCGTCGATGAGCTGGCGACAATTCCTCTCGACGTGTGGGCACGTGAACACGGGTACCAGAAACTCCAGATCAACCTGCTGGGAGCCTGACTAGGTGGTGTAAGCGCGCGATCTTCAGACTATTGACTGCGAACTATATCAGCGTAACGGTTGCTTCCGGTGCGAAAACAGGCGCCGAAGAAGGAGCGCTCATGCGATCGACAAAGGCTATTTCATTCATCCTCAGCATTGTCGGCGTCTGCTTCCTGGTGCCTCCAATTCCTGCGCAAACACCAGCGTCGGGCCAACGCATCGTCATCGCC
>Ga0307476_10001715_pt1 | contig 13330 bp, 10 predicted proteins | sample atmos_gasesECM2C_2_FD_203314 | JGI IMG/M metagenome (GOLD analysis project Ga0307476, IMG submission 203314) | Hardwood forest soil microbial communities from Morgan-Monroe State Forest, Indiana, United States - atmos_gasesECM2C_05 | ecosystem: Environmental > Terrestrial > Soil > Temperate... | reverse complement strand
GCGAAACAATTCTTCCCGCTGATCGTTGGATTGTCGCTGATCTTCGGGATCTTTCTGATCATCCCCATCGGCGGCGCCGACATGCCGACCGTCATCTCGCTGTTAAACGGCTATGCCGGGTTGTCCGCAGCGGCAATGGGATTCGTGCTGCAAAACAAGCTGCTGATCATCGCCGGCGCGCTCGACGGTTCTTCAGGACTGATTCTTTCGGTCATCATGTCGAAGGCGATGAACCGGTCCTTCACTAACGTCTTGTTCGGAGCCTTCGGCCAGGTGCAGGCCGCAGCCGCCGGCGGCGCGGAAGCCCGGCCCGTCCACAGCGCCACAGCCGAGGAATCGGCGGCGATTCTTGCCGCCGCCAACAAAGTGGTTATTGTCCCCGGTTACGGCATGGCGGTGGCGCAAGCGCAGCATAAAGTTCGCGAACTCTATGACATCCTCACTAAGAAGGGAGTGGATGTTCGCTTCGCAATCCATCCCGTTGCAGGACGCATGCCCGGCCACATGAATGTGCTGCTGGCCGAGGCCGACATCCCCTACGACCGGCTCATCGAAATGGATGAGATCAACGGCGACTTCCCGCAAACTGACGTCGCCCTAGTGATCGGCGCCAACGACGTCACCAACCCGGCCGCGCGGACTGACGCTTCCAGCCCGATCTACGGCATGCCCATCCTCGATGTCGATAAAGCCCACACGGTGATGGTGATCAAGCGCAGCATGAGCCCTGGTTTTGCCGGCATCGACAATCCGCTCTACTACCTTGACAACACCCTGATGCTGTTCGGAGACGCCAAACAGTTCGTGGGAGCGATTGTGCGGGAGCTGAGCGGCGGGCACTAGATCAGTTCTTCGGCCCGTCCCGACACCTTGGAACTATTAGCCTGTTACTAATGTAATCTTAGGAGACGTCGTATCCGGGTTCTCCGACGGTTCATCGTCAATAATAGGGATTCAGTGTGGGTATCGGCAGCGAAGTGGTAGGACCAGCCTGTTCAACAACTTTCAAAGGAAGCCAGCAGAAGAGGTATGTCTACGGGAGTGCAGAAAGCAGCCGATAAAGTGCAAGGATCGCCAGAGGCTTTAGCGCGGCTCGACGTAAAGGTTCTGGCCATGGTGATGGCCCATGCCGCGCTTCCTGAAATCCTGGAGACCCTGTGTACGAACATCGAGAAGCATCAGAGCGGACTATTGTGTTCGGTTCTCCTGCTTGATGCTGACGGCACGACGCTGCGCCACGGTGCCGGCCCTTCTTTACCAAGGGAATACAGCCAGATTATCGACGGCATACAGATCGGCGCTTGCGCGGGCTCTTGCGGTACTGCTGCCTACCGGCGCCAGCCGGTCATCGTTTCCGATATTGCGACCGACCCTCTGTGGGCAGACTACCGCCATCTGGCGCTTCCGCATGGACTGCGCGCCTGTTGGTCGACCCCGATCGCCTCGCAGGAGGGCAGCATACTGGGAACTTTTGCCGTCTACTATCGCGAACCGCGCACTCCGGATGACGAGCATCTACAACTCATTTCTCATGCCACTCATCTGGCAGCGGTTGCAATGGAATGGGATCGCGCCCAGGCCGAACTCAGGTCGGCGGAGAACCGCTACCGCACGTTGGTGGAGCGTCTGCCCGCTGTCACCTACGTCGCCGAACTCGGCCCCCGTGGCCGCTGGCATTATGTGAGCCCTCAGATCGAGTCCATGCTCGGGTTCTCCTCCGCGGATTGGCTTTCCGATTCTGCGAACTGGATCGGTCGCATCCATGCGGAAGACCGCGAAAAAGTATTGGCTGTCGAAGAACACTTCCAGAAAAACAGAGACCTGTTTCAGGCTGAATACCGCATGTTTGCCCGCGACGGCAGAGTCCTGTGGTTTCGCGACGAGGCCGTCATGTTGCCTACAGCCGAGGACGAACCGCGGCTGATGCAAGGCGTTATGTACGACATCACGGAGCGCAAACGTCTGGAAGATCAGCTCCTGCATTCGCAGAAAATGGAAGCCGTCGGACTCTTAGCAGGAGGCGTCGCCCACGACTTCAACAACCTGCTCATGCTCATTCAGGCGCACAACGAACGCCTGCGCGAGGCAGTTGCCGCGGACGCTCCAGCACAAAAAGAATCCCTGGGGATTGAACATGCTGTGACCCGGGCGGCAAGCCTTACCGGAAGGTTGTTGGCCTTTAGCCGCAAGCAGGTACTGCAACCCCAAGTCATGGACCTGAACGCAGTCCTGGGCGAAGTGGCAAAAATGCTGGACCGCCTGATCGAAAAAAATATTACCTTGCGAGTCCTACCGGCGCCCCAGCTTTGGCCGGTCAAGGCGGATCCAGGTCAAGTCGAGCAACTGATCATGAACCTCGCTGTCAACGCCCGGGATGCGATGCCGCAGGGAGGGCAGTTGCTGATTGAGACCAGGAACGTGGAAATCAATGGTGTCCATCCCCAACTTCGCGACGGGGTGCGGCCGGGTCGGTATGTGATGCTGATCGTCAGCGATACCGGCGTCGGAATGGACAGTGAAACGCAAGCTCACATGTTTGAGCCCTTCTTCACTACCAAAGAGCCTGGGAAAGGCACTGGGTTGGGGTTGCCAATTGTCTACGGTGTGGTCAAGCAGACCGGCGGCTGGACTCACGTCGATAGCAAACCGGGAAAGGGTACGACCTTCGAAATCTACCTCCCCTGGGCTGAAGAAGCCGACACCAGGACAGCATTGCAGGTGTCCCAGATACGAGAAGATATCACCGCCGCTCCAAAGGGTACGGAGACTGTTCTTCTCGTGGAGGATGAGACCGGTATTCGCGAGTTGGCTTGTGAATTTCTTCAGCGTCAAGGCTACAAGGTGTTGCTCGGGATGGACGGCAATGAGGCCCTGCGAATTGCCGAAGGCCATGAAGACCTGATCCACCTTCTCGTCACCGATATGGCCATGCCCAATCTCGGGGGTAAAGAGTTAGCGGACCGCCTGCGGAAAGTGCGTCCTGAAATTAAAGTCTTGTTTATGTCGGGCTATCCCGACCACGAAGCCTTAGCCGGCGGGAATATCGGCGTACAGGCCGCTGTCCTGCAAAAGCCTTTTTCACTCGACATTCTGGCGCACAAGGTGCGGACTCTGCTCGACCAGAAGTAAGTCACGGACTCAGAGCGCCATGGTATTCTAGTTACTACCAGCTGCGTACCGTCTTGGCGGAAATTCCCCGCAGTCCTAAGAAGAGTTGTACAACCAATCATGCTTTCAGTCACCAATGTTTCCATGCGCTACGGCGCCAAAATACTGTTTGATGAAGTCTCCACGGCATTCACGCCGGGAAAGCGCTATGGCCTGACCGGGCCCAACGGCTCGGGAAAATCCACGTTTATGAAGCTGCTCAGCGGCGAATTGGAGCCGCAAAAGGGCGCGGTCGTGCGTCCGAGGAAGCTCGGCGTCTTGAGTCAGGACCAGTTCGCCTTCGACGCTTACACGGCGATCGATACGGTCATCATGGGAAACAAGCGCCTGTGGGCAGCCATGCAGGAGCGCGACGCGATTTACGCCAAGCACGACTTGACCGATGAAGACGGCATGAAGCTGGGCGAACTCGAAGGCATTGTCGGCGAAGAAGACGGCTACACCGCGGAGAGCGATGCCGCGATCTTGCTTCAAGGTTTGGACATTCCCGACGAGGTGCATTCCCGAAAGATGGGCGAACTGCAGGGCGGACAAAAAGTCCGCGTGCTGCTGGCGCAGGCGTTGTTCGGGCATCCGCAGGCGTTGCTGCTCGACGAACCGACGAACAACCTGGACCTGGACTCGATCCACTGGCTGCAGGCATTTCTGAATGCCTACGACGGCGTGGTCATTGCGATTTCGCACGACCGCCACTTTCTCAACAGCATTTGCACCCACATCGCCGACATCGACTACGAGACCATCATTACCTATACCGGATCGTACGACGAGATGGTGCTGGCGAAGACGCAAGTGCGCTCGCAGATTGAATCGCAGAACGCGCAGCGCGAGAAGAAGATTTCACAATTGAATGAATTCATCGCGCGGTTCGCGGCCGGCACGCGATCGAGCCAGGTGCAGTCGCGGCGCAAAGAAGTAGAGCGGCTGCAGGTTACGGAGTTGGCGAAGTCGAACATCCAGCGGCCCTATATCAAGTTCGAGCAGAAACGGCCTTCGGGCAAGCACATTCTGGAAGTCGAGCACCTCGGAAAGTCTTACGGCGACAAGCGGGTCATACGCGACTTTACCGCCAGCATCACGCGCGGGGAACGCATCGCGCTGATGGGGCGCAACGGAGCAGGGAAGACCACGCTGGTGAATGCGCTGCTGGCGAATTCTCCGACCACCCCGGAAGTTGAGTTACGCAAAACCAGCGGCTACGACGGACCATTCGTCGACTCCGGCAAAGTGATCTGGGGACACGAAGCGTCGATTGGATACTTTGCCCAGGATCACCGCAGCTTGATCGAAGGCGGAACCACGGTGCTGGAGTGGCTTCATCAGTGGAATCCGGCAGCGGTCAGCGAAGAAATCCGCGGCTTGCTGGGGCAGATGCTGTTTGCCCGCGACGAAGCCACGAAATCCACCAGCGTTCTTTCTGGCGGCGAGGCGGCACGCCTGCTTTTCTGTAAGTTGATGCTGCAGAAACCGAATGTGCTCGTGCTCGATGAGCCCACCAACCACCTGGATCTCGAAGCGATCAACGCTCTGAACATTTCTCTGCAGAAGTATCACGGGACGGTGTTCCTCGTAACCCACGATCACGACCTAATCGACGAAGTGGCCACGCGCGTCTGGCACTTCGAGAGCGATCACAAGATCACGGACTTCAAGGGGACTTACGAGGAATATCAGGCAGCCGTGGTCGTGTAGGCCGAAACCAAGATTCCTCGCTTCGCTCGGAATGACGAGACTCGTGGGCGGTTTAGTCCGGTTGCACCATTTCCGTTGCATGTAAATCAACCAGGTTCTCCTCAGATTTCCACAAGGTTTGCAGTTGCGTTTATATCCGGAAGTTGCGGATAATGGCGGCGGGGACGTCCTTGCGCAGGCTTCAGGCGCAAGACTGGTGTACAGTCGTGTACAGTCGAGCTGATTTACTTAGGATTCTTCATCTCACGCCGCGCCAGTTGGCCAACTGGGAGCGAGCGGGGCTGATTGCTGCCGCAACCACTTACTCCTTTTCCGACCTGCTGAAAGTCAAGAAAGTTCGAGACCTCTGCGCCATGAGGGTGCGACCGGCAGTGATCCGACAGTCGCTCGAAGCCATGCAGAAGCAAGCGTCGGGCATGGGAAATCCGTTGCTCGATGCCGGAGCCTCCTCCACAAACAATCATCGTGTCGCTTTCCGCCACGAAGGCAGACTGCTGGAGCCGATTGCGGGGCAGTTTGTGATGGACTTCGCGACTCGGGAAAAAGTTGTGACCAGCACGCCGATTCCCACTCAAGACTCCAGTCCGCAGGAAAACGACGCCGCTGCTTGGTTCGCCCGTGGCATTTCTTTTGAAGAGGATCCGGCCACGCAGACCGAAGCGCTGGCGGCTTACCAGAAAGTGCTTGAGTTTGAATCCAGCCACGCGGCCGCGCACATTAACCTGGGCACGCTCTACTACAACCGCCAGGATTTCACCTTGGCGGAAAGACACTACCGTGCCGCCCTGCAGGCCGACCCTCGCTATGCCCTGGCCTACTTCGATCTGGGCAACGTTCTGGACGAGACCGGGCGGGTGCAGGAAGCCATCCAGACTTACAAGATGGCGATCCAGCTAGCTCCAACCTACGCCGATGCGCACTACAACCTCGCCCTCGCCTACGAAAAGACTCGCGAGCCGCGCAAGGCGTTGAAACACTGGCAGGCCTACATCAGGCTCGACACCACAGGCCCCTGGTCCGTGCATGCGCGCAATCAAATCCAGCGCATTCTGCAGGCGGATACGCTCAAGCTGGTTCATTCGCGCCGCGGCTAGCGCGCGCCACTTCCATCTCCAGAGAGTGCTAGAATTCAAAGTTTGCTAATACTTCGTTTAAAGGTTTCCGTATGCCCGAAACAACCTTACAATCCGCTCCTCCCACGCCTCTAACTATCCTCACCGAAGATGAAATCCTTTTTCGCGACAACATTCGCCAGTTTGCCGACGAGCGGGTCCGGCCACTGGTGAAGGAGATGGACGAGAAAGGCATCTTCGACAAAGCCCTCATCCACGAATTCTTCCAGCTCGGGCTGATGGGGATCGAAATCCCAGAACAATTTGGAGGAGGCGGCGCCAAGTTCTTCGAAGCGATCCTCGCTGTGGAGGAATTGTCACGCGTCGACGCGTCCGCCGGCGTGGTGGTGGACGTGCAAAACACGCTGGTCAACAATGCCTTGCTGCGATGGGGCAATGCTGAACAGAAGAAGCGCTATCTGCCGAAGATGGCAGCCGATACCTGTGGAGCGTACGCATTGAGCGAGGCCGGGTCCGGATCTGATGCCTTTGCCCTGCAGACGCGCGCCGAGCTCAAGGGCTCCGACTACGTACTCAACGGCCGTAAGCTGTGGATCACTAACGCCAAAGAGGCCGGACTCTTCGTCCTGTTTGCAACGATCGACCCGGCTGCCGGATACAAAGGCATCACCGCATTCTTCATAGAAAAGGACTTCCCAGGATTCAGCGTCGGGAAGAAGGAAGATAAGCTGGGCATTCGCGCTTCGTCCACCTGCGAACTGATTCTGGAAGACTGCCGCGTCCCTAAAGAAAACGTGCTGGGCGAGCCCGGCAAAGGCTACAAGATCGCGATCGAGACCCTAAACGAAGGCCGCATCGGCATCGGCGCGCAGATGATAGGCTTGGCGCGCGGGGCCTGGGAATTTGCCGCGAAGTACACGTTGGAGCGCAAGCAATTCGGCAAGGCCATTGCGGAGTTTCAGGGCATCCAGTTCCAGATCGCGCAAATGGCGACCGAGATTGAAGCGGCGCGGCTCATGGTCTACAACGCGGCCCGCATGAAGGATGCAGGAGTGAACTTCGTGAAGGAAGCGGCGATGACCAAGCTGTTCGCCTCTCAAGTGGCCGAGCGCGTGACGTCGCTTGCCGTCGAAATCTACGGCGGTTACGGCTTCACGAAGGATTATCCCGTCGAGAAGTACTGGCGCGACGCCAAGATCGGCAAGATTTACGAAGGCACATCCAACATGCAGTTGGCGACCATCGCAAAGCTCCTGCTGAGCGGGAAATGAGATTGCGAGCCGGGCTCAGCGGGGATCTTTTTCCCCGGAAACCCGCGTCTGGCGGTCGTTCTGGGGGCGCAGCCCTCCGCTCGCTAACGGTTACCCTGCTCATTATATGCATTCAATTGCATCTTTAGCTCGCGGCTCGGGCTCGACAAATCACACTAACTCAAGTAAATTCAATGCGTTCCGGCGGCTCGCGCCATTGGCGGACAAGCTGCATTCTCCCCTGTGCCTGCCTTTGAGAGGCCGGGCCGGGGTGCCATTTGACTACCTTGTTTGATTACACGGCGGTGATGCCGATCACGGTTCCGAACGCGGTTCCGAAGAAGAAACGAACCCTTCTGCCGTTGCTCACCGTGGTGTTCCTGCTCTCCTATGGCCTGATGACCATGCTGATCGTTGAACAAGGATCGGTCATCCAATCGCAGCGCAATCTCATTCAGATCTTGATGCGCGACAGCACGGAACTGTGGGGCATGAGAGGCAAGGCCCTAGCCGATCAGCAGGCGGCCCGTGGAAAACAACAGGGCCACGCGCCGGCTCCGTCGGTTCAGACCCCATCAAACCAGGCTCCGTCAAACCAGGCTCCGTCAAACCATGCCCCGTCGACCCAGATTCCATCAACCCAAACCCCGTCAACCCAGGCAGCACCGCATCACTCGCAAAGCCATTTGGGTAGAAGTGCGAAGCCGCAGCTTCCTCCCGCGCCGGCTTCGGATTTGGTAGATCAGCGTCGCGCCTTGCGGACGATTTAGTGCCCAGGAAAGCAGTCAGCGTCCACGAACGCGGTTTTGGAAAATTTGGCAACGATGAAGGTTTTGACCCTAGCCTTGATGTTTAGCTTGACGGTCGCCAAGCCAGCGCCGGTCCGCCGCCCGTCCGGCCACCTCGAGCAGCATTCCACCGGACGCTGGTACTTCGCCGCCAACGGCCACGCAGTTTACTGCTATGGACCGGTAATGATCCTGCCCCAGGCGAACGGGGATCTGCAAAAAGTAGCCACCTTCTGCCGGGACGGCAAAACTGTCGTGCCTTTGAAAGATTAGCCGGCCGCCCGACTTCAAGATCCCGCACAAATTCTTTAAACTGCCCACGGTCCGGAACGCCCTGTAAACTGAGAAAGCATGCCGGAACTCCCCGAAGTTGAAACCATTGCCCGCGGACTGGCCAGACGTGTCTCGGGTGACGTGATTGACTCAGTCTGGCTGGGCCAGAAGCCGGAGCCACTGAAGTCTCCGGCGGTGGAAATCGCCGCCACGCTCGAGCACAGCCGCATCTCGACCGTGCGGCGCATGGGAAAGCACATTGTCTTCGATTTGGATCGTGTGGACCGGACAATTCTGTCCGCTAAATGCCGGGAATCGAATCCGCCGCGTCCGGGATTTAAAGTGCTGCTTGGACGACCCAAACCAAGGCCCCACGCAGAGGCGGACAAGAGTGTGCGCCCCACACCAGCCGAGGCGCTCTACAGCCAAGCCCAGTGGATCGTGCACCTGGGCATGACCGGGCGCCTGCAAGTTTGCGAGCCACAGTCAGAAGTTCTCAAACACACGCACGCGATTCTGAAGCTCAAGTCGGGCAGGGAACTGCGCTTTGTCGATCCCCGCCGCTTCGGACGGCTGAGCGTGGCCCGCGCCGGCAACTTCGAGGCGGACGGCCTTGAGCCGCTGGAAGCCGATCTCGACCGCTTCCTCGCCTTGTTTCGCGGCCGCAAAACTCCTATCAAGAGCGCGCTGCTGAACCAGAAACTGCTGCGCGGCGTGGGCAACATTTATGCCGATGAGTCTTTGTTCCGCGCCGGAATTCGCCCCCGCCGCCGCGCTTCCACCATAGCTCGCGACCAGTTCGCCAAACTCCTCGCTTCGGTAAAAGAGGTTCTTCGGGAAGCGATTGCCCTCGGCGGCTCGTCTATCTCAGACTATGTGGATGCCGACGGCGAAGAAGGGTTCTTCCAACTGCAGCACCGCGCCTACGGCCGCGAAGGCGAGCCCTGCCTGGTCTGCAAGACGCCGATCAAACGCATCGTGATCGCCGGGCGCAGCAGCCACTACTGCCCGAAATGCCAGAAGTGAATGAATACGCCCCACTCGGTTCTGATAGTCTTCTTACCCATGCCTGACTTCTCCATCGGAGTCGATCTCGGTGGCACCAACCTCCGCATCGCCGCCGTCAGCGGCGAGGGAAAGCTTCTCGAGAAAGTTACGCTCGGTACCAAACTTGCACTCGGCCGCGACCATGTGATCGACCAAATGTGCGACGCCATTCTAAATCTGTCGGGCAAGTATAAAGCGACTGGAAGCTTCCTTGGCGCCGGCATCGGCGTTCCCGGCCTCATCGACCAGCAAACTGGAGTGATGCGGAAAGCCGCCAACCTTCCCGGCTGGGAAAACTATCCGGCGCGCGCGGAAATCGAACGCCGCCTGGGACTCCCAAAAAGCGATGCGCGCGTGGTCCTCGAAAATGACGCGCGCGTTGCCGCTCTCGGCGAGCAGTGGCTGGGCGCCGCCCGTGGCGTCGCGAATATGGCGGTACTCACGCTTGGAACCGGCATCGGCGGCGGCATCGTGCTGGGCGGAGGAATCTGGCACGGCATGAACGGCATGGCCGGCGAATTCGGCCACGTGACCCTCGAGCCGGACGGCCATCTCTGCGGCTGCGGCAATCGTGGATGCTCCGAGCAATATGCTTCGGCCAGCGGGCTTCTTCGCATGGCTCGCGAAGCGATTGCCGCCGGTCAGTCGCCATCGCTGGCCCAGGCCGCGTCGTCGGATCCTGAATTCGGAGCTAAGTCGATCTACAACCTCGCCGCCCAAGGGGACGAGCCCGCCCGCCGCATCTTCCGGAGTTTTGGTCGCTACCTCGGCTTGCTGCTCGCCGGCCTGGTCAACGTTTTGAATCTAGAGATGTACGTCATCGGCGGAGGAGCTTCCAGCGCGTGGGACGCTTTTGCCCCCAGCATGTTCGAAGAACTGCGAGAGCGCTCGATCGTCTATGCGGCGACAGCACCTGCCGATCCGTTAGAAAGCGATTCTTCAGGAAGCACCATCGAACGAAAAACCATCATTAAGCCGGCCGTGCTCGGAAGCGATGCGGGACTCTACGGCGCTGCGCGGGTGTCCATGCTGTCTCGGTAGACTCGTCGCGGCCGTGTGTAAGGTAGCGGCCTTTTAGTCACCTGCATGCCCGGCCGTCGCGCTGCGCGGTCCAAGCCGGCGCAGCGCCCGCAAGAACGCCTGGTTCTGCTCCGGCGTCCCAATCGTCACGCGAATGCAAGTCGGTGCTCCCCAACGCTCCAGCGGACGCACCGCCACTCCTTCCTCCTGTAACCGACTGCCAACACCGGCGGCGTCTTCCCCAAGATCGCAGAACACAAAATTCGCCGCGGTTGGAACCACACGATAACCGAGCGCCGGCAATTCCTGGCTGAGCACACGCGACTGCAAGGCATTGTTCTCCACTACGCGTTGAATGTGGTATTCATCTTCGAGAGCTGCCATCGCGGCCACTTGCGCCACTGATGACACCGAAAACGTGTTACGCATGCGCGCGCAATACCCCAGCAGTTCCGCGGGACCCAAGCCGTAGCCCACGCGCAGGCCGGCGAGTCCATGAGCTTTCGAAAAAGTCCGCAGCACCACCACGCTCGCGCCCTGGCGAACATAATCCAGCGAGTTCGAATATTTAATTTTCCTCAGTGCAGCAAAATGCAGCGCGAATTCGTAGTAAGCCTCATCCAGTACAACTACCACATGGCCGGGAAGCCGTGCCAGAAAGCGTTCCACCACGTCGGCTTCCAACATCGTGCCCGTAGGATTGTTGGGGTTCGCCAGAAACACGATGCGCGTGTTCGCGTCGATCGCGGCCTGAATTGCCTCCAGATCGAAACTGTCGTCGCGCATAGGTACTTCGACCAGATGCGCGCCCGCCGCTCGCACAGCCATCGAATACACAATGAATGAGCGCTCGCTGGTCACCGCATTGAGCCCGGGCGCGAGCAGCGTCTGGCAGAGAAGGCTCAACAATCCGGTCGAGCCCGCGGTCACCAGTACCTGCTCCGCCGGCAGCCCGTGGTGCGTGGACAGTTTCAGACGCAGCGGGCTGCAATCATCGTCAGGATACGAGTTCGCCGTGCCCAGCGCGCTCCTCATGGCCTCGACCGCCCGCGCCGAGGGTCCAAAGGGATTTTCGTTGGAATCGAGTTTGATCAGCCGCGATCGGCGCTCCAGCGCCGCCGGCGTGGTGCTGGGAGCATTCATCCTGCCTAGGTTGCGGGCCGGTCGGGAAACCAGATCGAAAAAGCGGCTCATGCTTTGCCGCTCATCATGCCACGGAAGGCTTCGTCCCTGCCATCGGTTTGTTGCAGGCGGTGCGCAGGCGATCGACCTCCTGCGAGGTCAGGGCGCGGAATCGCCCGGGTGGAACATCGAGGGTGAGCGGTCCGTAGCGGACGCGCTTGATCTTCTCCACGTGGTGCCCGACCTTCTCGAACATCCGCCGGATCTCCCGGTTGCGGCCTTCAATCAAAGTGACTTCGTACCAGGGATTGTTGGCCTCTTTAATCAGCCGGATGCCCGCCGGCGCCGTCCGCACCCGGCGGCCATCTTCGGTAGCAATCGAAACTCCCCCGCGCAATTTCTCCAGGGCTTCGTTGCTCGGTGTTCCAGCAATCTTCACCACGTAAGTTTTGGGCACCTGCGACGCGGCCTTCATCAACTTATTTGCCAGTGCGCCGTCATTGGTCAAAAGCAGCAAGCCCTCGCTGGCGTAATCCAGGCGTCCCACCGGATACACGCGCTTCTTCACGCCGCGGATCAGTTGCATCACGGTAGGCCGGTTTTCCGGATCGCTCACGGTGGTGACGTAGCCCTTGGGTTTATTCAGCAGCAAATAGACGTGTTGTTGCGCGCCCTGCAACAACTTTCCATCCACTCGGATGTGATCGGTCTCCGGGTCCGCCTTGCTACCGAGCTCCGTCACCACGGTCCCATTCACCTTCACATGGCCGGCGCTGATGAGTTCCTCGGCCTTGCGCCGGGAAGCAATTCCAGCTGCAGCAATAATTTTTTGCAGGCGTTCAGCAGGCATGTGGATGAGGAACTATTCCTTCTGAGCAGCCGACTCTGCGATCTCCTCGGCCTGAAGAGACTCCGTCCCGCGCGCTTCCGCCACTTCTTCCGCGGGAATCAACTCGCTCTGAAATGATTCCGCGACCAGCTTCTCGAACTCCTCCATGCTGGGCAGTTCGTTGACGTCCTTCAATCCAAAGCGCATCAGGAATTCTTTGGTGGTCTTATAGAGAATAGGACGCCCGATCACTTGCTTGCGGCCCGCGGTGGTGATCAGCTTGCGATCGAGCAGAGTCGCAATCACGCCGCCCGAATCCACACCACGAATCTCGCTGATCTCGGGTACCGTGGCAGGCTGCTTATAAGCGATCACAGCCAGCGTTTCCAGTGCCGGCAGCGACAGCCGCACCGGAGGCTTCAGGCTTTTTGCAAAGCCGCGCACCATTTCGTGCTGTTCGGGCTTGGTCGACATGCGATACCCGCCCGCTACCTGGCGAATCTCGACGCCGTGATCGGGCTCGCCGTAGTCGGCAGCCAGTTCTTCCAGCGCAGCCCGCACCCGCGACTTCACCTCAGCCTCATCCGCCGCTCCGTCGGCAATCGCCGACTCTTTGACGAGCTGGACCATGTGCTCGGTAGTGATTGGCGTCTCCGCCGCATAAATGATGGCTTCGAGTTGTGCTTTTAAACCCATAAATCAGTCGTCAGTTCATCTCCAATCATCGCGCACACCGGCTTGCTCGTTCATGATGGCGTCGAACCCAACGTGTTTGCGCACGGCAATCTCGCCGAACATCTGATCCTGCCGAACCTGAATCGCCTGCAGCCTCACCATTTCGAGCAACGCCAGAAACATGCATACCAGCGCTTGCCGCGATGGCACGCGCATCAGAAGCTGCTTCAGCCGTATCGGCCGCGATTCCAGTGCCAGGCGCCGCCGAAGATAGTCGATCATCTGGCCCACTGTGACGGTTTCCTCGTCCACATTGATTACCGGCCGGGTACGCACCCGTTCCAGAATTTGCTGGAAGGTCTTGACCAGATCGATCACATCCGCGGCCATCTC
>Ga0307476_10001714_pt1 | contig 13337 bp, 8 predicted proteins | sample atmos_gasesECM2C_2_FD_203314 | JGI IMG/M metagenome (GOLD analysis project Ga0307476, IMG submission 203314) | Hardwood forest soil microbial communities from Morgan-Monroe State Forest, Indiana, United States - atmos_gasesECM2C_05 | ecosystem: Environmental > Terrestrial > Soil > Temperate... | reverse complement strand
TCGGCCCTGGACGGCAACGGCCCGGTCAATACCAGCGATCCCGCACAGGTGCGGAAGGTGGATCCGGATCCGGCTGCCGACTCGGCCTACAACATCATCGTCAACCGGACGCGCGACGAGGTGTACCTGACGAGCTCGGGCCCTCACGCGTTCGTGTTCCGCGCCCGCTGACGCGGGTCGGGCGGCGGGCCGCCCCGGCCGCGCCACCACCGCCAGGCGAAGTACACCGGCACGCCGGCCGCGATGATCGCCGAGCAGATCAGCGCGTTCGGCGGATTGGCAACGAACGTGTTCGCCACGATCCCGAAGCCGGCGACCACGAACACCAGCGGCAGCACCGGGTACAGCGGCGCGCGGTAGGGCCGCGGCGCGTCGGGCCGCGTGCGGCGAAACACCATCAGCGCGACGCCGGCGAGCGCGAAGAACACCCAGTCGGCGAACACCGCGTAGTCGACCAGGCTGGCGTAGGTGTTGGTGAGGGTGAACAGCGCGGCCAGCACGCCCTGGGTCGCGATCGCGGCGACCGGCACGTGGCTGCGCGGCGACACGCGCGCCACGAGGTCGAAGAACAGGCCGTCGCGGGCCATCGCGTAATAGACGCGCGGGGCGGTCATCAGCGCGAGGTTGAGGAACCCGAAGGTCGAGATGATCACCAGCACGCTCAGGGCGTCGCCGCCGCGCGGGCCGAGCACGCGGCGGGCGACATCGGCGGCCGGGGTCTGGGTCGCGGCGAGGACCGGCGCGGACAGCACGTGGACGTAGGCGACGTTGGACGACAGGTACACGACGATCACGATCGCCACGCCGAGCAGGATCGCGCGCGGCAGGTTGCGCTCGGGATCGCGCATCTCCTCGACGACGAAGTTGGCGTTCTGCCAGCCGCCGTAGGTGAACATCGCCGGCACCAGGCCGGCCAGCACCGCCGAGATCAGCCCCGGACCATGCAGGCGTGGCGGGACCAGCGGCTCGAAGGTGAGCCCCGAGTGACCGGCGAGGAGGAATGCGCCGAGCACCAGCGCCGCGATCGCCAGCGTCTTGCCGATCGTGATCACGTTGATCACGATCGCGCCCGGCTTGATGCCGCTGCCGTGCAGCACGACGAGCGCGAGCAGGAGCGCGATCGAGACCGGCTTGATCGCCCCGTCGGGCAGCCCGGCGAGCCGGGCGAGGTAGCCGCCGCACGTCACCGCCACCGCCGCGGTCGCGCCCGACTGGATGATGAACAGCAGCGACCAGCCGTGCAGGAAGCCGACCAGCGGATGGAACGCCTCGCGGAAGAACGCGTACTGGCCGCCGGCGCTCGGCACGACGGTCGCGAGCTCGGCGAACACGAACGCGCCGCACAGCGCGATCACGCCGCCGATCACCCACACCGCGAGGCTCAGGAACGGCGTCTCGACCTTCTGCGCCACCAGGTACGGGTTGATGAAGATCCCGGATCCGATGATGCCGCTCACCACGATCATCGTGGCGTCGAGCGGACCGAGCTTGCGCGCGAGCGGCATGCGCCCGAAGGTACGCCGTCCCGGCCGCGGAATACGAGGCCGGTGTCGCGCCGCCTGCGGCCGTCACGCCCCCGGGCTGCGCCGGCCGGTGTCGCGGGACAGCGACCGGGCGAGCGCCGCGAGGCTGTCGAGGTCGTGGACCGGGCGGTGCTCGTCGACGTTGGGCAACAGCGCGCGAACCCCGGCGGCGCGGGGCTCGAAGCCGGCGTAGCGCAGCAGCGGGTTGAGCCAGATCAACCGCCGGCACGACCGCCGCAGCCGCCCCGCCTCGGCGGCGAGGCCGCCGGTGTCCTCGCGATCGAGGCCGTCGGTGACCAGCAGCACGACGGCGCCCTGCGCCAGCACGCGGCGCGACCAGGTGCGGTTGAACTCGTGGAGGCAGGCGCCGAGCCGGGTCCCCGAGGCCCAGTCGCCGACCTCCTTGCCGCACCGCACGAGCGCGGCGTCGACGTCGCGGTGGCGCAGGGTGCGGGTGACGTTGCTGAGCCGGGTCGCGAACAGGAACACGTGGCCGCGGCCGTGCTCGGCGAGCAGTGCATGCAGGAACCGCAGCAGCATCTCGGAGTAGCGGCCCATCGAGCCCGAGATGTCGCACAGCGCGACGATCACCGGCGGCCGCTCCAGCCGGGCGCGATGGCGCAGCGCGATCAGATCGCCGCCGCCGCGCAGCGCCGCCCGCAGCGTGCGCGCGCGGTCGACCTCGCCGCGCGCGGCCGGCCGGGTCCGCCGCGTGACCAGCGGCCGGACGTCGAGCTCGAGCCGGCGGACCAGCGCGCGGGCGCGCGCCAGCTCGTCGGCCGACATCTGGTCGAAGTCGCGGGTCCGCAGGACCTCGTCGGCGGAGTACGCGAGGAACGTGTCGACCTCGGGCGGCGCCTCGCGCGCAGGTGGGGTCTCGGCGGGCGGCGCCGGCGGCCGCCACGCCTCGCTGAGCCGGCGCGACACGCTGCGGTTGGTCGGCGCGCGGACCTGCGGCAGCAGCATCGCCATCGCGCTCTGCATGCCCATCGGATCGCGCCAGAACAGCCGGAACGCCTCGTCGAACAGCGCGTGGTCGGTGTGGCGGCGCACCAGCACCGCGTGGAGCGCCCAGTAGAACTGATCGCGCGACAGCAGGTCGACCGCGGCGACGGCGCGCTGGGCGTCGAGGGTGTCGCCCGGCCCGATCCGCAACCCGGCCCGCCGCAACAGCCGCGCGAAGTGAACGACGTTGGCCGCCAGCCGCTCGCCGGTGGGCTCGACCCACGTCATCCGCGCGGGGTCCCGGGCCGAGGCTGGCGATCGCGCACCATGGCCGGCAGCCTACCCCGGCCGGCCGCCGTCCGCAGCGCCGGTCATCACGGAGCCGCCGCGCCGGACCGCGCCGGGGAGGCCGAACCGCACGCCGAGGCCGAGCGCGATCCGGATCAGCCCTCGGCAGCAAGCGCAGTGCCGGCGAGCGCCGCGGGAGATCGCGGATCTGCAGCGCGCTGGCACATGGCACAGGCGCGGCACAGCTGTGCCGCGGCTACTCGTCGTCGGGCGCCTCCGGAACGACGATCCCGTGGCGCTTGATCAGCCGGCGCAGCTGGGTGCGGTGCATCCCGAGCGCGCGCGCCGCCGCTGCCACGTTGCCGGCGTGCGCGCGCAGCGCGTCCTCGATCCGGCGCGCCAGCTCGACGTCGGAGAGCGGCGTCCGCTGCGGGGCGGCGGGCGGCGGATCCGGCGGCGGATCCGGCGGCGGATCCGGCGGCGGATCCGCCGCCGGTGGCGCCGTGCCCGTGCCGGCCGGCCGGCTCGCCGCGGCGTCCCCGAACACGGTGCCCGCCGATGCCCCCAGGTGGTGCGCGGTGACCCGGTTTCCGTCGCCCGCGGCGGCCTGGGCCGCGATCCGGATCTCGGCCAGCAGCTCGCGCACGTTGCCCGGCCACGGGCGCAGCAGGCACTGCTCGACCAGCGAGACATGGGCGATCGGCGCCGACGGCAGGCGCGCCAGCTCGCGCGCGATCAGCGCCGGGATCTCCTCGGGCCGGCTGCGCAGCGGCGGCAGGGTCACCTCAGGGCGGCCGACCCGGTAGTACAGGTCCTCGCGCACCGCCCCGGTGGCGACCAGCGTGCGCAGGTCCCTGTGGGTCGCCGAGCAGAACGCGAGCTCGAGCTTGCGCGGCCGCGACGCGCCGAGCGGCAGCACCTCCCGCGACTCCAGCGCGCGCAGCAGCTTGGCCTGGACCTGGAGGTCGAGCTCGGCGATCTCGTCGAGGAACAGCGTGCCGCCGTCGGCCGCCTGCAGATAGCCCGGCGCATCGGCCTCCGCGCCCGAGTACGCGCCGCGCCGGGCGCCGAACAGCAGGCGCTCGGCGATCGCGGGCGGGATGGACGCGCAGTTGACCGCGACCAGCGGGCGCGACGGGTCACCGAGCGCGCGATGGAAGGCCTGGACGACGCCCTCCTTGCCGCTGCCGCTCTCGCCGCGCACGTGCAGCGTGGTGCCGGTCTGCGCGGCGCGCACCGCCTCCTCGATCACCGCCAGCATCGCCGGACCGCGGACCAGGCCGTCGACGCTGCACACCGCGGCGCGCCGGAACGGCCGCACGTCGCCGCACGGCACGACCAGGGAGTCGCCGATCCGGATCACGCGGTCGACCGGCGCGGCCACCCCGGCGGCGATCGGCTCGCCGTCGACGAAGCTGCCGTTCTGGCTGCCGAGATCGGTCGCGACGCAGCGCCCGGCCTCGAGCGCCACGCGGACGTGCCGGCGCGACACCCGTCCATCCTCGATCTTCCCGGTCCCGACCTCGCCCCGCCCGAGCTCGACCGGCCCCGTCGCGAGCGAGATCGCGTGCGCGCTCGGCGCGCCGGCGGTGAACACCACGACGACACCGGGCACGCGGTCGCCGCCACCATCGCGGTCGTACCTGCGGACGCTGGGAGGGAGGGTCGATGCCTGCACGCCGCGGCGGGAGTATATCGGCGCCCGCGCGGCCGCCCAGCGCCGGCGCCGGCACATGTGCCAGGTGCCACGCCCGGTAGCGGGGCCAAGACCGCGATACGCTTACCCCGGGGGATGCGATGCCGGACGGCCCGTGGTTTGCTGACGCACCGAAACAAGGAGAGCACGAATGTCGATGCGCATGATCAGCTGTGTGGGCGCGCTCGCGATCGGGGCCGGTTGCCCCGGAGGGCACGGAGGGGGCAGCGGCCAGACTCAACAGGAGCTTCGCCCACCGCCCGCGCTGACGATCTGTCCCGACGGCACGACGAACTGCACCAATCCGAATGGCACCGGGATCTACACCGCCGAGTGGGGCGCGGCCGGGATCGGCCCGAACCGGGTCATGATCACCCATTTCGTCAACGTGCCCGGCACCCCGACCACCTCCCGCGTGGCATTCGAAGGTCGTTACTTCGATCCCCAGACCAGCGCCTGGGGCCAGCTTCCCCCCGGTCTCGTCGTGCGCGCCGACTACCAGGGCAGGCACGAGCTCCCCGTCCTGGCGGTGAACGAGACCTCGACCGCGCTGCAGTGGACGCTGCTCGACCCGCAGACCTCCCAGCCGATCCTGGTCCTCGACCCGGGACTCGCCAGCCTCGTCGTGTACGTGCAGTTCACGCTCCGGGCGACGACCAACAACACCACGCAGGTCTACGCGCTCCGCTTCCAGCCCGCGGCCGGCGGCCCTCCCAGCAAGCTGCCCCTGCGGATCTACGACCTGTCGTGGCAGGACGCGCGCGCTCCCCAGGCGCCGGTCCGGTACTGCGCCGATGGGCAGGGCACCACCGACCCGGTCGTGTTCCAGCGCGGCATGGACGTCCACCCGATCACCGGCGCGGTCGTCCGCGACCCCGGCAGCGCGAGCTTCGTCACGATGTCGTGCCGGGGCGGCGCGGTGGCGACCGTGTACAGCTGGGGCTACGGGTACGGCGCGGCCTCGAGCACGCCGACGTTCTACTTCGATGCCGGGATCCAGATGAAGCGCGCGTCCTACTGCGGCGATGCACAGTTCTTCACGGTCGCCGGCACGCGCATCTTCATGACCGACGACCAGGGCATCCAGCCTGCGACGCCTCCGCCATCCAGCATCGAGGCATGGTGGACCCCGACCGGCGCGAGCTGCGTCAACCTCGCCAACCTGCGGCACAGCGCGATGGGCTTCGGCGGCAGCTGCAAGGGCGTGCCCCTGCCTGCATGCCCGCCGGCGCTACCGGGTGCACCGTACCTCGGCGATGCGCCCCGGAATCCCGGGCCGTGAGATCACGGCGCGCGCAGCTGCGATAGCTTCGCTCGCACCGCCTGCGCCCGGGGCAGCCCGGGATGGAGCGCGAGCGCCTGATCGATGTACGCCATGCCGCGATCGATCACCTCCCGCGACGGCTGACCGGCGGCGATCTGCAGCGCCACCTCGGCCGCGACCAGCCTTGCCTCCGGGAGCTGTGCATTCAGCGCCACCGCCTGCTCGGCGTGCGCGCGCGCCCGCGCCAGCAGCTCCGCCGCCCCGCGCCCGCGCTGCGCGCCCGCGCTGGCCTCCAGGACTCCGAGTCGAGCCAGCTCGACATGGGCGTAGGCCGAGTCCGGCACCAGGCGAACCGCCTCGTCCAGCGCAGCCTGCGCCGCGGCGATCGCCGCTGCCGGATCGCCGCCGTCGCGCAACCGGAGCTTCGCCTCCAGCTCGGCGGCCACGCCGCGGAGAAACCAGGTCACCATGTTGCCCGGCTGCACCGCCATGGCGCGGTCGAGGTGGCCGCGCGCCTTCGCGATCGGCTCGCCGGGATCGCCGCCGGTATCCACCAGGTACTGGGCCAGCGCGAGCTCGGCCTGCGCCATCGTGCCGAGCAGCGAGTAGAGGTTCGGATCGATCGCCAGCGCTCGCTCGCCGGCGCGCAGCGCGCGGTCGACCGCCGGGCGCGGATCGATCCCGCGTGCGGCGTCGTACTCGGCGATCGTCGCGTGCAGGTCGGCCTGGTTGGTCCACGCGAACACGTACTGCGGATCGACCTCCACCGCGCGCTCGTAGCCGCGCAGCGCCGCCTGGTACTCGGGCATCGGATCACGCCCGGTCTTCTCCAGGGCGTCCCCGAGCCAGCGGTGCGCGATCGCGCGGTCGTTGTTTGCCCACGGATCGCCGGGCTGGACCGCCAGCGCCCGGTCGAACTCGCCGAGCGCGCGATTCAGCCACACCACGCCGTCACCACCGTGCGCGTCCTCGTAGATCCCGCGATAGACGTGGGCGTTGCCGAGCGCGTCCCACGCGGTCGGATCGCGCGGATCGATCGCGGTGGCGCGCGCCGCCGCCTCGGCCATCCGCTCGAGCAACGGCCGCTGATCTCCGGTCGGGCGCAGCGACGGGGTCCGGAACCAGCGCAGCAGCACGAACGCCTGGGTCGTGTAGGCCGCCGCGTCCTCCGGGTCGGCGAGCAGCGCGCGGTCGACCGCCTCGAGCGCGCCGTGGATCGGCTCGTCGGGGAGCCGGCCCTGGCGGTAGTCGATCTCCGCGCGCTCCAGCCAGCTCTGCGCCGCGGCCTCGTACACCGAGGCGTCGCTGCGCGACGCGTCGCTCGCCTCGGCGTACAGCGCCCCGGCGCGGTCGAGCGCCGGCCGCGCCTCGTCGTACCGGCCGTGATCGACCGCGTCGAGCCCGGCGCCGTACGCGGCGTCCGCGGCGAGCCGGCGCGCCTCGACCAGCCACGGCGCGCGCCCGGCGACCGCCCGCGCGCCGCGCTCGGCGGCGGCGAACTCGCCGCGGTACTGCGCGATCAGCGCCTCGAGCAGCGCCGCGTCCTCGCCGGAGCCGCGGCTGGCCTGCAGCTCGGCGAGCGCGGGCGTCAGGTACTGCTGCGCGAGCGCCTGCTGCCGCTGCTCCAGCCACGCCCCGCCGCCCGACCGGCGCGCCTCCTCGAGCGCGCGGTGATAGAGCTCGCCGAGCGCCCGGCCCCGCGCCGCGTGCAGCTCGGGCGTGCGCAGCCCAGCCTCGGCGGCGCGCGCCAGCTCGTCGGCCGCCTCCCGCCACTCGTGGAGCGCGAGGTGGCCGCGGCCCAGCGCGTCGTGGATCACCGCATCGCCGAGCTCGCCGAGCTCGTGGTGGGTCTCGGCGATCGCGCGCATCCGCGACCGGATCACCGCCCGTTCGGGCCGCGTGTCGTGCAGCGGCAGCTGGTACGCCGTGCGCAGGAACAGCTCGATGTCCTTGGCCTCCCGGGCGAGCCGCTCGGCGAGCCGCGTCCGCGCGGCCGCCTGCGCCCGCTCGGCGCGCGAGGTCAGCCACGCGCGCACGCCGAGCGCCGCGACCACCGCGATGATCGCGAGCGACCACAGCCCCAGCACGACCAGCGCGCGATGCCGCCGCGCGCGGTGCCGCACCCGCTGCCACAGCGACGGCCGCTGGCCGAGGATCGGCTCGCCGGCGAGGTAGCGGCCGAGGTCGTCGGCCAGCGCGCGCGCCGACGGGTAGCGCTGCGCCGGATCCTTGGCCAGGCACTGCAGCGTGATCGTCTCCAGGTCGACCGGGAGGCCCGGCACCAGGCTGCGCGGCGCGGGCGGATCGCCGTGGATCACCTGGGCCAGCGCCTGCGCCAGCGACGGCTCGTTGAACGGCGGCCGGCCGGTCCACAGCTCGTACGCGGTGGCGCCGAGGCTGTACACGTCGGACCGGCGGTCGACCGCGCGGACGTCGCCGCGCGCCTGCTCGGGCGACATGTAGGCCGGCGTGCCCAGCGGCATCCCGGACTCGGTGAGCCCGGGGCCGACCGTGATCTCGCGCGCCAGCCCGAAGTCCATCACGACCGGCAGCCAGCGCCCGTCCTCGGTGCGCTCGACGACCACGTTGGCCGGCTTGAGATCGCGGTGCACGATGCCGAGCCGGTGCGCCTCCTGGATCGCGGCTGCCACGTCGCGCAGCACCGCGACCCGCTCGTCGAGCGACATCCGCGCCCCCGCCACGTGCAGCGGCTCGCCGTCGACCAGCTGGAGCGCGATGTAGGCCCGGCCCTGGACCTCGCCGACCTCGTAGACCCGGCAGATGTTGGGATGATCGATCCGCGCCTGGGCCCTCGCCTCGCGCAGGAACCGCATCGTCAGGGCCGGATCGGCGCCGAGGATGAACTTGATCGCGACCGTGCGCTCGAGCCGGCGATCGCGCGCTCGGTAGACCACGCCCATGCCGCCCTTGCCCAGCACGTCGAGCAGCTCGTAGCGATCCCAGTGGCCGACCGGGAGCGATCCGGCAGACGGCACCGTGCCGGCCGGGGGCGACCCGGCGGACGGCACCGTGTCGTCCGGCGGCAACGTCCCGGCGTTCGCGAGGTCAGGCTCCGACACCGACACCGGCCATGCTACCAGAGCGGGCCTCGGCCCGCTGCCGCTGCACGGGTCCTGCCCCGGCCGCCCACACCCCCGTCTGCGACCCTTGCCGCGACTTGCCACCGCGCCGTGTCAAGCAGCGTGACCGGCCCCGCGAGATCGCGGCGCGAGGACCGGCGTGAATGGAGCCATGGGCCTGTCCACCGCCGGATCGCGCGAGATCAACGTGACGCCGCTGATCGATGTCCTGCTGGTCCTTCTGATCGTCTTCCTGGTCGCCATCCCGATCCTGTTGCCGGCCGAGCCCATCGCGATCCCACCGAAGGAGGGCGACGTCGTCCCCGAGTCCGCGCCGCTCACGCTGCGGGTCGAGGTCGATCACTCGGTGTCGTTCGACGACGGCCCGCGGTTCCCCGGCAGCGAGCTGGCGGCGCGCCTGCGCGGCCAGCTGCCCCGGGTCCGCGCGGTGTTCGTCGACGCCGGCGATGCCGTGCCGTGGGGGTACGTGGTGTCGACGGTCGACACCGTGCGCGGCGTCGCCGGCGACGTCCGCCGCGACGGCGTGACGGTCGGGGTCCGGCTCCACGACCCGTGACCCGCCGGCCGGGTTCCCGCGAGGCAGGTGCTAGGCGGCCTTCCGGCTCCGGCGCTGCGCCTGGAGCTCGCGCGCCTCGACGGGGCCGAGCGCCGGCGGCCGCTCGCAGGTGGTCTGCATCGCGACGCACTTGCCGGTCTCGGCCGACCTGAGGATGCCGGTCAGCACGTCGATCGCGTGCAGCGAGACGTCGAGCGCGCAGCGGTGCGGGCGGCGCTCCAGGATCGACAGCGCCATGTCGGCCAGGCCGGCGCTGCGATAGTTCGCCGTCGTCGTGCCGTTGAGGCGCTTGAAGTTGGCGACGCTGAACGGGTGCTTCCACGCCGGCAGCTTGTTCACCGGCCGGTCGCCTCGCGTGAACTGCACGTCGCCGCCGAAGAAGTTGGGGTCCGGCACGAACAGCGTGCCGTGCTCGCCGTAGAGCTCGATCGGCGCGTGGCCGTGGCTCCACACGTCCCAGCTGGCGGCGAGCGTCACCACCGCGCCGCCCGCGAACTCCAGCACCGCGTGGATCGTGGTCGGCGTCCCGACCGGCACGCGCTCGCCCTTGCGCGGCCCGCTCCCGATCGTCCGGAATGCCCGCGGCGTCGCGGAGACCGCCACGACGCGTGCCACCGGCCCGATCAGCTGGATCAGGTTGGCGATGTAGTACGGCCCGATGTCGAGGATCGGGCCGGCGCCGGGCTGGAAGAAGAAGTCGGGGTTGGGATGCCAGTCCTCCATCCCGCGGCTCATCACGAAGCAGGTGCCGCCGGTGATCTTGCCGAGCTTGCCGGAATCGACGAGGTGGCGGGCGAGCTGGTGCGCGCCACCGAGGAAGGTGTCCGGCGCCGAGCCGATCCGCAGCCCGCGCCTGGCGGCCCGCTTCCGGAGGTCGAGCCCGTCCTTGATCGAGAGCACGAACGGCTTCTCGGAGTAGACGTGCTTGCCGGCGTCGATCGCCCGGCGCGACACCTCGTGGTGCGCGGCGGGGATGGTCAGGTTGACGACGATGTCGATGTCGTCCGCCGCGAGCAACCCCTCGACGGTGTCGGCGCGCACGCCGTACTGCTTCGCGCTCGCCGCGGCGGCCGCCGGCACGAGGTCGGCGCAGGCCCGGACCTCGATGCCGCGGAACAGCGGAGCCAGCGAGAAGTAGGTGGTCGAGACGTTGCCGCAGCCGATGATGCCCAGGCCGAGTCTATGCGCCATGTCGATCCTCCGAGCGCCGGTTCACAGTGCGCTGGCCGCGGCGATCGACCGGCGAGCGAATCGCGCGTAGTCGGATGGGTTGTCGTGCTCCAGGACGTAGTAGCGCGCGGCCGATCGAGCGCGGAGCGCGGCCATCACGCCCCGCCAGTCGACCGTGCCGTCGCCGAGGTCGGACCAGCCGTCCTCGCCGGCGCCGTGGCCGGGCCCGGCGAGGTCCTTGACGTGCACCGCGACGATGCGCGGGCCGGCGCGGTCGATCCACGTCCGCGGATCGCCGCCGCCACCGCGGATCACCCAGGCGACGTCGATCTCCCAGCCGATGTCCGGCGCCACGGCGAGGATGTGCTCCATCGGCAGCGAGCCGTCGGGCAGCGCGGCGAACTCGTAGCCGTGATTGTGCCAGGCGAAGTCGTGGCCGCCCGCGCGCACGGCGGCGCCGATTCGCGCGAGCCGCTCGCCGAACCCCCGCCAGCCGGCGGCGTCGCCCGGCCGGAGATCGGGGGCGAGGTTCGGGCAGATGATCGTCGTGATGCCGAGCGCGTCGGCGATCCGGCGCGCGCCGTCGAGGTCGGACTCGAGCGACGCCAGCGAGAAGTGGCCGCTCGGCATCGTCAGCCCGTTGCGATCGAGCTCCGCGCGCAGCGCCGCCGCGTCCGTGTAGGCACCGGGGAAGCCTTCGACCTGGCGATAGCCGGCCTCGGCCAGGAGCTTCAGGACCTGATCCCACGGCTGGAAGTTGCGCGCGCTGTAGAGCTGAAAGGACCAGTTCATGGCGATGTCCTCGTCGGTGGTCAGCGTGGGGTGCCAGCGTGATATCACAGACGCGCGCCGGGAGGTCGTCGTCGGGTCGGCCCCGCGGGATCCTGACCGTCGCAGCCAGGCGCCCCGGGACGGCCAGGGCAGCGCGCAGGGGCGGCGGTTCCGATCGCTCGCGCGACCCGCGCGGGACCGGTCCGCAAGTCACGGAGATCGCTGTGATCGGCATCGAATGAGCGCGACCGATGCGGCGGGACGCTCACAAACCCGGCGCGCTTTCTCTATTCCCTCGAGCGCATCAGAGCCCCTGGCGCGAGCTGGACCCCACCGACATGACGACCCCTGGCCGCGTCCGAGCGGCACGGACGTGACGGCACACCGGATCTGAGGTGTGCAGCGCCGGCCGTGCGGCGCGGTCGCTCGCCGGGTGAGAGGTCGTGTCGCTTCATCGAACAAGGAACTGCGCATGACTCGATTCGAACGACGTCGAAGGATTCTCCTGCGGCGCGTGGTCCCCTGCGGGATCGCCGCGCTCGCCGTGGTGGCTGCGTGCCTCGGCACCGAGGACGATGAGCGCATCTCCACGACGAGCCAGGCCATCAACCCCACGCCGTTCGTGGTGATGCCCAATGCCGACACCCCCGCGAAGTACGCCACCGCCTGCGGGCTCGGGACCGACGCGGCCGCGACCCAGCTTCCCGATCTCGGGACCGCCACGACACCGATTCGAGGAACGACCAAGGCGGCCGACGTCGGTACACTCACGAGCAACGGGTGGAAGTTGATCCAGAGCTTCGCGAACAGCCCGCTGTGCCTCGCCTCGGCCGCCGGTTTGAAGGCCAACCTCTGGTACAAGAAGGCCGGTACACGCGATTGGTACTATCTGTATCGATTCGCAGATCCCGATCCCACCAAGGCGCAGACCACGCTGAACGGCGTCCTGGGGTTCGATGACACCTCGATCTGCGCCTTCGATCGACTCGGGCCTGCGGCGCTTCCACCGGCGTCGATCAACGATCTCTACTACGCAGGTCAGACCGAGGACACCGCGAAGATGGACGACTGCTCGGACTGTCACATTCACGGCTACAACGCGCCGCGCGACAAGACGTTCGAGGTCGCGAAGGGCCCCTCCAAGAAGTTCCCGTGGATGCCCGCCCGGTGGATCACCCCCTGGAAGGCGTACGCCGCCGCGTTCGGACCGGAGTGGAAGCTCGGGAAGGCCCCGACGCCGATGGGCTACAAGTGGGTCTCCGGGCAGGGGGCCGCGCTCGTGGCGACCTCTGCTTCCTGCAAGGGGTGCCACGGCAACAACTGGGTCAAGCCCCGGAGCACCGCGAACTACTGCGGTTCGGTATTCGAGACCGCCTTCGATGCCAACGGCAGCATGATCAACCAGGGCAACAAGTTCGGCACCAACGCGGAGTGCACCGCGTTCGTCGGCGCGCTCGGCTGCAACGCGATAGCGGTCTGCGCGACGGCCGTGGCGGCCGCGCCTCCGCCCCCCATGGTCAACGAGTCGACGCTGGTCGTCGGCCAGGTCCAGGTCCTCGACAGCACGACGGTCCGGATCACGCCGATGCAGAACCCGAGCAATCTCTGGGTGGCCGGGCCCGCCTCGGCGATCGGCGATCACTGGGTCTCGTCGCTTCAGGTCTGGGGAGCTCCGTCGAGCGGCGGCCCGACCTCGACGTTCCCGATGACGTCGCCGATCTCGATCCCCGATCCGGAATTCCTCTCGGACATCTTCGTCACCGGCCTCAGCCCCGGCACGCAGTACATCTTCCAGCTCCAGACCGTGGATACGGATACCTCGACCGCGTTCTCACCGACGGTCACGGTCCTCATGCCGCCAGGTCCGGGCGGCGATGCAGGCGTTGGCTTCGACGCGGGCTCCGGCAGCGGCTCGGGCTCCGGCAGCGGCTTCGACGCCGGCTCCGGCAGCGGCTCGGGCTTCGACGCCGGCTCCGGCAGCGGCTTCGACGCCGGCTCCGGCAGCGGCTCGGGCTTCGACGCC
>Ga0307476_10001713_pt1 | contig 13339 bp, 8 predicted proteins | sample atmos_gasesECM2C_2_FD_203314 | JGI IMG/M metagenome (GOLD analysis project Ga0307476, IMG submission 203314) | Hardwood forest soil microbial communities from Morgan-Monroe State Forest, Indiana, United States - atmos_gasesECM2C_05 | ecosystem: Environmental > Terrestrial > Soil > Temperate... | reverse complement strand
GCCGCCGACCAGCGCGCGCGGCTGGGCGAGCAGGGCCGGCTCGTCGGCGGCGAGCAGCGCGAACGGCGCCTCGCGGTACGGCCGGTCGAGCACCAGGTGGCCGAGCAGCCAGTCGGCCTGGGCGGTCGGCCGGCAGATGCTGTCGCCGAGGCCGGCGCGGATCAGGCGGACCGGCGCCGCGGCGAGCACGCCGAGGTCGAAGAACGCGGCCACCGGGGTCGCCGCGCGGACCGAGCGCTTGAGGCCACCCTCGGTGATCGAGGCGCTGAGCGAGGTGTAGCCGTTCATCGACGGCGCGGTGGCGAACACCAGCTGCGGGCAGCCGCGCGCGATCGCGGCGAGCTTGCACAGGTCGTTGATCGTGCCGGAGCCGACCGCGACGACGGCGTCGATCCCGGGGTCGATCGCCGCGGACAGCCGGGCCAGCGTGTCGGCGTCGGCGTGCGGCGCGCGGCCGAGCACCACGCGCTGCACGGTGAACCGCGAGGCGAGCGCGCGCTCGACGCGCTGGCCGAGCGCGGCGTGGGTGTCGTCGTCGGCGACCAGCGCGAGGCGGCGGCCGAGATCGAGCGCGGCGACCAGCTCGCACTCGCGGCCGGCGAGCGAGTCCTCGATCACGACCGAGCGCGCGGCGGCGCCGAGCAGCTCACCGGTCTCGGGATCGCGGTACCGGCCGGCGAGCAGCTGCGCGAGCGGGTCGTCACCGGCAGGCATCGAGCACCGCTGTCAGCTGCGAGCGCAGCGCGCCCATCCGCGGCGCGAACGAGCCGTCGAACGCCGCCGAGCCGATCGTGAACGCGTCGGCCCCGGCCGCGGCCAGATCGCGGATCTGGTCGGGGCGCTGGACGCTGCCGGCGACCAGCAGGATGCCGTCGGTGCCGCGCCGCGCCGCGCGCACCAGGTCCAGCGGGTCGGCCTCGGTCGCCCGGTAGGCCAGCAGATCCACGCCGGCGCAACCCATCGCCTGGAACCGCCGGCAGTCGTCCTCGACCTGGGCGGGCGTGCCGGCGAGCCGGGTCGGGTGGTCGAACGGCCGGCCGGGGAACGGCAGGTAGCGCACCGCGCTGCCGGCGAGGATCGCGAGCACCTCGTCGACCTGGGTGCCGCCGAGCAGGCGGTCGACGCCGATCTCGCGCGCGACCCGCGCCGAGCGCAGGCAGGCCTCGCGCGACGTGCTGACGACCTCCATGTAGCTGATCGCGCCCGCCGCCTTGATCCGCCGGGCGAGCTCGGCGAGGACCTCCGGCGCGACGCCGACGTCCTTGAACCCGATGTGGGTCAAGCCGAGCGGCTGGATGTCATCGAGCACGTCCAGGCAGTCGGGGACCGTCTGGTCCGCGCGCGTCAGCATGAAGACGAAGTCCATGACCGTTGAGTGAGCACGCCGGCCAGGCGATTGCAACGCCCGCACGGTGGCATCCTGGAGCCGGTGTGTCCGGGTGTGGATCGTTCGCCTCCGGACGCGCCGGCACGCGCACGTCACCCGGCAGTCACGTACGCAGCGGAGCCGCTCAGCGGGCCACCGCGGCGGCCGGCACCAGGCGGCGCTGCCACAGCGCGAGCGCGAGGCCGCCGAGGATGATCGCGCCGCCGATCGCGACATCGCGCCGGGGCGGCTCGTCGAGCAGGCCGATCGCGCCGACCGCCGCGATCACCGGCACCGACAGCTGGACGATCGCGCCGCGCGCGGCGCCGAGCGACGGCAGCACCGCGTACCACAGGCAGTACCCCAGGCCCGTGGTGACCACGCCCGACACCGCGGCGAGCACGGCGCCGCGCAGCGTGACCTGGGCCGAGACAGCGAGGGCCAGCGCGCTGAATGCCACGGTGAACGGCAGGCAGCGCACGAAGTTCCCGGCGGTGGCGCGGATCGGGTGCCTGGCGCCCCGGCCGCTCAGCGAGTACAGCCCCCAGCCGACGCCCGCGGCGATCATCAGCGCGGCGCCGCTCGACGGCGGTGCCTCGAGGCCCGGCAGGTTGATCACCACCATGCCCGCGGCGGCCACCGCGAGCCCGACCCACTGGCGCAGCGACGGCCGCTCGCCGCGCCAGAGGCCGCCGCCGATCATCGTGAACTGGGTCGAGCCGAACTGCAGCAGCGCGCCGGTCCCGGCGCCGAGCCGGAGATAGGCGAGCGAGAACGCGATCGCGTAGCCGCCGAGCGCGATCGCGGCCCACCAGCTGCCGTCGCGGCCCGGTTCGTCGCTGCGCCGCGCCTGCAGGATCGCGACCAGCACCAGCGTGCCGCTCGCCAGCCGGATCGCGGTGAAGCCCAGCGCGTCGATCGCCCCGCCGCGCAGCGCGGCGCGGCACAGCAGCGAGTTGGCCGCGAACGCGACCATCGTTGCGGTGGTCAGCGCGAACGTCGACAGCGCGCCCAGCACGCGCGCATCATACGCAGATCCGGAGCGCGGGGCCGTCCGCAACACTCGTTCATACGGCTCACCGGCGGGGCGCGGTGCGCTGGTACACGATCGCGAACACGACGCCGTCGCCGGTGACCTCGAACACGGCGCGCGCATCGCGCGGCACCCGGCACGGGTGGCTGGCCGGGGAGTAGCTGACGATCCAGTCCGCGCGCGCCGGGTCGTCGGTCATCGCCGCCCACAGATCCTCGCGGAACCAGGCCAGGTGGACCGGCTCGATGCAGCCGCGATCGACCCGCGCGCCGGGCGCGGCGTGCGCGTCGACGTAATCGACCGCGCGATCGACGCCCTCGCCCCACCACGCGGTCTCGAACCAGCCACGCGCCGCGACCCGGCCGGCGCCGCCGACCTGCTCGCCGAAGTAGTCGAGGTAGTACGGATGGACCCGCCACAGCGCGCTCGCGAGGTAGGCGACCGCGACGGCGGCGAGCGCCGCGAACGCCAGGCGGTGCCGGGCCCACCCCGCGAGCTGATCGAACCCGGCGGCGGCGATCAGCGCGAGCGCGAGCAGGCACGGCATCGCGTAGCGCACCCCGTCCTGGCGGACCGGCGACACCGCGACGCCGAGCGGGATGATCAGGCACGCGGCGGCGATCAGCGCGCTGCGGTCCGGCCGGCGGATCAGCCGCACCGCGCCGAGGACGGCGCCGACCGCCACGCCGATCGGCAGGGTCGCGGCGAGGTAGATCGCGAAGTAGCCCGGACCGGGGTGGTTGGTGATGCCACCGAGCCAGGGCTCGGGCGCGTGCGCGGCGTCGAGCCGGTGCAGCGACTCGATCAGGCCCGCGATCGGGTGCGGCCACAGCCGGGGCCAGATCGCGTAGAGCGTGGCGATCGCGGCGAGCGGCATCAGCCACGCGCCCCAGATCACCGTGTCGCGGCGCCAGCGCGGCGGGGCCTGGGCGACGACGATCACCGCGCACAGCGGACCGAGCAGGCCGTTCACGAACCGCGACGCGATCGCGACCCCGATCGCGACCCCGACCCCGATCAGCCGGGCGCGCAGCGTCGCGGCGGCCCTGCGGTCGTCGGGCGACAGGTAGTCGTGGACGCCGAGCGCGAGCAGGATCCCGAGCGACCACCACAGCACGGTCGGCGCCTCGTGGCCCACGATCTGGCCATGCGCGACCATCGGCGGCAGCAGCGCGGCGAGCGCGCCGGCGAGCGCGCCGACCCGCGGCCGGAACAGCCGGGCGCCGATCGGCACCAGCAGCGCGCAGCCGAGCGCGCTCCAGATCGCCGACAGCGCGCGCGCCGGCCCGAAGCCGTCGGCGAGCTGCGCGCCGATCCCGGCGAGCAGCTTCATGACCGGCGGGTGCTCGTAGTTCCACTGCCACGCCGCGGCGGAGAAGTCGAGGGTCACCACGTTCGTGATGTAGTTGCGGCCGGCCGCCCAGTTGACGTCCTCGTCCCAGGTCTGGCCGAACCCGCCGAGGTCGATCCAGCGCACCGCCACGCCGCCGGCGAGCACGATCGCCATCGCCAGCCAGGTCCCGCGCGGCACGGCCGCCAGCCGCCGGCGCGCGGCGAAGCACAGGGTCGCGACCGCGATCGCGAGCAGCCCCGCCGCGATCGCGCCGTCGAGCAGCGCCGTCCCCGGCCGGTCGAACGCCGCGCGCGCCGGCGGCTCGGGCGACAGCGAGCTCGCCGGCACGTACTCGGGATCGCCGCGGCGGCCGACCGGGCTCCACACCAGCCGGGCGCCGGGCGGCGCGGCGAACCGGATCGCGGCCGGGCCGTGCGCGACGACGATCCGGCGCTTGACCAGCCCGGTGCCGCGCAGGTCCTGGCCGGCGAACGAGAGCCGCGCCTCGCCGTCGGCGAGGAACCCGAGGATCACCGGGCCGCCGCGCGCGATGAAGATCGAGCCGGCGCGCGCGATCGTTCCCGGTGGATCGGCGGCGTCGCCCGCGGCGGGCGCCAGGCGGTCGAGCGGCGCCACGGCGAGCCCGGCGCGCAGCGCGAGCAGCCCGGCCGCCGCCGCGAGCGGGATCAGCCACCACAGCCGCGCCAGCCGGCCGCGCCGCGGCACGCCGGCGAGCGGCTCCTGGGTCAGCGCGCGCGGCTGCACGGCGCGCTAGCCTACCGCAGGCCGCGGCTCGCGAGCGCCTGGCTCCCCCCGCGCGTCAGCGCACCCGCCCCGGGCACGCGAACCGGCGGGTCTTGCGGGCGAGGAAGGTGTAGTACTCGCCCTGCTGGCGCAGCCCCGGGACGCGCAGGGTCACCGGCTCGAACCCGCGCGCCAGCCAGAACCCGCCGCACGGCAAGCCCGGCGGATCGGGCGAGCGGTGGATCTGGTAGCAGCTGAACACGAACGTCGGATCGTAGCCCGCGAGCACCGGATCGGAGCCGAACTTGGTGTGCCCGGCGCGCGCGCGGACCCGGGGCTCGTCGTGCGCGATCCGGTCCGACACCAGGCCGAACACGTCGATGCCGCGCATCCGCCCGAAGTAGGGCTGCGCCCCGGCGCCGCCGATGATCGAGAAGTCGTCGGGCTCGAAGCAGCCGGCCATCGCCCGGCCGATCGCCGCGCGGTCCTCGGTGTAGGCGATCAGGTACGCCGGCGTATCGATCCCGCGATCGCTGTCGAAGTTGCCCCACCGCAGCGACGCGCGGGTCAGCGCCGCCTGGGCAACCGCGAAGGCTCCGATCACGAGCCCCGCGACGGCCGGGGCGATCCACGCCGCTCGCGAGCCGAGCCGGCCGGTGGCGAGCCGGACGAGCGCGCCGGCGAGCCGCTCGGCGCCGAGCGCGACCGCGAGCGCGGCGATCACGAACACCGGCAGGATGAAGCGGTGCAGGCCCATGAAGTCGCCGCCGACGCTGACCGCATACGCCAGGTAGACCGCGGCGAGCACCGCCGAGGCCACGGCGAGCAGGAACCGCGGCGTGCCGGGCCGCACCGCGACCAGCCCGGCGATCGCGAGCGGCGCCGCGTGGAACACGTGGCTCTGCCGGAGCCAGACCCAGACGTAGTACAGGCCGTTGGCGAGCATCTGGCGCGGCAGCTCCGGGGCGGCCCACGGCCCGGTCGCCTTGACGTAGTAGGTGTTGGGGAACGGCCAGCCGTAGTACCACCAGCGCCACGCGAACCACGGCGCCCACAGCGCGACGAACCACGCGACCGCGATCGCCTCGTCGCGGATCCCGCGGCTCGCCGCCGTCCCGGTCGCGCGCCGGCGCCGCGCCGCGATCCGGTGTCCGACCCACACCGCGCCGAGCACCGCGGCGACCATCGGCCCCTCGGGCCGGGTCATCGACGCGAGCGCGAGCCAGATCCCGATCCGGCGCAGCGCGGCCGGCTCGCTCGCCGCGGCGATCATCGCGTCGAGCGCGGCGCTGACCAGCAGCGCGAACAGCTGGGTCTCGAGGCCGCCCGAGGTCCAGCACGCGAAGCCCGATGAGCACGCCAGCAGCAGCGCCGGCACCGCGGCCCACGGCGAGCGCCGGCCGAGCGCGCGCCCGGCGATCCGGAACACCACGTACAGCGTGGCGAGCCCGCACGCGGTTCCCAGCACGCGCGACGACCACTCCGGCGGGATCTTCGCCAGCATGCCCAGGCCGATCACGAACGTCCACAGGAAGCTGGTGTAGCCCTCGACCGGCTGCCCGAGGTTGAAGCTCAGCTCGCCGTGCTCGGCGAGGTTGCGGGCGTAGACGAACGAGATGTATGCGTCGTCGGTGACGAAGTTGTAGGCGAGCGAGTGGACGACCAGCACGGTGGCGGCCGCGCCGAGCAGCAGCCATCCGGCGCGCGAGGTCGGGCACTCGGCGGGCTCAGCCATGGGGCTCGTGCGCGGCGGTCGCGGTCACGCGCGAAAAATACCCCGGCGCGCAGCGCGGCGCGGCCCGGCCCGGACAAAGATGCCGGCCGACATCAAGCGCTGATGGCTCGACGCCGGGATCATCGAGCTCCGGACTGCGCGATCGCGTCGCGTCAGCGGCGCTGCAGGTGGCCGATCCGCTTCCTGATCAGCGCGATGTCGCGGGCGTTCGGCACCGCCGCCACGTACGCCTGCAGCGCGGCGAGCGCATTCTGCTTGTCCCCGACTTGCTCGTAGGCCAGGCCGAGGCCGCGATAGCCGCCGACGTAGCCCGGGTAGAGCTCCAGCGCCTCGCGATACGCGCGGACCGCGCCGGCGAGGTCGCCGACGAACAGCCGCTGGTTGCCGGTGGTATACGCGCCGCGCGCCAGGCCGATCGCCGGGTCCTCCTCGATCTGCGCGACCAGGCCCGGCGGCGCGGGGTCGGTGGGCCGCGCGGCGTAATCGACGACCACCTTGTGGGACTTCTTCCCGGCGAACCGTGGGCCGGCGGGCTCGTCGGATCGGATCGACGCGGACGGGTCGCCGGCCGGGGCGGTTCGCCCTGCCGGCGGATCGACGACCGGCGGCGTGGTCGGTACGCCGGCCGCCGCCGCGTCCCGGGCACGTCGCACCCGATCGCGCAGGTCGGCGGCTGCGCGGTCGGCGGGCCCCGGCTGCGCGTCGCGCCGCGGTCCGGGCGCCTTCACGTCCTGCGCCGCTTCCTCCGGCGGCAATGCATCCGGGCTGGGGAGCAGCACCGCCGCGATGACCGCCGCGAGCGCCGCCGCCACGATCCCACCGCCGATCCACCACAGCCGGCGGCGGCTCGGCCCGAGCTTCAGCCGACCGGCGTCGCCGGCGTCGTCGGTGCCGGACAGCGGGGGCGGCTGGATCGCCGGATCCGGGGCGGCGAGCCGCGGTGGCGGCGAGGGCGAAGCGAGCGGCATCGGCCGCGGCGGCCAGGCCGTGTTGGGCTCCGCACCGCCCGCCGGCGCCGCGTTGTGACCCGGCCCGACCTGCGACGGCTCGGCGAACAGCGACGCGTTGCGCGCAGGTCCCGGCCGCGACGGCCCGGCAAACAGCGACGTCATCGGGGTGAGTGGCACCGGCTCGGGCTCGGGCGGCCGCGCGCCGCTCTCGCTGGCGGCGGTGGCCGGGGAGGCTCGCTCGGCGGCCTCGAGCTGGTCTCGATCGCGGGCATCGAGGAGCCGGTCCCGCCACCGGGTGCCGTCGGCAGACGCCGCATGCCCGGGGCCTCGGCGGGCGCTGGCGGCGCCGGGGTGACCGGTAGCGAGAAGTCGACCCCGCCGACCGGGGTCTGGATCGGCGCGCGCCGCGACTCGGGCGCCGCCGGCATCCCGGGGCTGGTCGCGGTGACCGGTAGCGAGAAGTCGACCCCGCCGACCGGGGTCTGCGTCGGCGGCCGCCTCGGCTCGACGGCCGGTCCGGCGGGGATATCCGGAACGCGGGCAGCTCGCGCAACCGCCGCAGGGGGGGCGCCGGCGGTCTTCGGCCGCGCCGGCTTCGGGGGCGGGCCGGGCGGCTCCGTCCGCGCGCGGCTCGGCGGCCGCGGGATGGTCGGGGCACCGAGCTGCGCGCCGGCGCGCTCGCGCGCGACGGTCTGGACGCGCGTCGGCGGCTCGGGCACGGCCGCGGTCTTGCGGACCAGCTCGGCGAGGTTGGCATCCGGGGCCTGCGGCGTGCGCTGGCCGCTCTCCCACTCGGCGACGTCCATCGCCTCGATCTCGACGACCTCGCTGCGCGCGGGCGGTACGGCGGGCTTGCTCATCGGGTGGCCTCCGCGACCAGCGACGCGGCGCCCGCGACCGCCTGGTCCTCGGTGGGGAACAGCTTCTCGGCGGTCCGCTTCGCCGAGCCCGCGTCGACGTCGTACAGCGTGACCGTGACCCGGAGCTGTCGCCGGGTCGCGCCGGGATCGATCCGCGCGAACAGCAGCCGGTTCGCCGACATCGATCTTCCGATCGCCTGGTAGCAGGCGTCGGTCGGGTCGACGCACTCGATCGATAGCTGGACGACCTCGAGCGACACCTTGGAGACCGCGGTCGCGTCGACGCCGGCGATCTGCGCCGAGGACAGCGACGCGCTCACCGCCCGCGCCGCGCGAGGGAACGCATCGCTGTCGGCCGGGATCACCGCGAGCCGGACCGCCGGCCGCGCCGCAGCGGGTGGCGTCGGTGCGACGGGCACCGGACGAGCAGGCCCGCAGGCCATCATCGAGAGAGCTCCATAGCTCGAGATGACTCCATACCTCCCAGACATCCGGAGGAACTTCACGACCAGCTTCGAATCTATCATGCGGCGCGCCCTCGACCGCACTGGTGTTTCGGTCATCCCCGGTCCTCACCGTCGACGATCACGTGAATCCAATGTGGGAGTCCGCGGACGCGCGTGGAGCAGATCAGGAGTGCATGTGGGCAACGAGTCGGTCCGCGCGATGGCTCGCGACGCGAAATCCTCCGGAATCGCCGCACATCCGGAACAGCCGCGACGATGCACCGGGTGAGAGCACCGCGAGGTGAGACGGTTCCGTACCGAGAAAACCTGATGCTCTCGCGTTCCCGGCCGAGGTCCGCTGTCCCCGGAGACGCGTGATCAACTGCCAGCGTGCGGTGCACACGCGCGGGCCGCTCGCGGTGGCTCGCCACGGCCCGCGCGATCTGCGCTGCGCAACCGAGCGTCGTTCGCTCGGCGTGCCCTCGGCGATGCCGCGCGCCGCCGCCGACACGGGCCTACCCCGCGGGTGATAGGCTAGCCTCGCCCGATGGAGTCCGATCGCGAGCCACCGCATCGCCCGCTCGGCGAGGTGCTCGCCACCGGCTTCGCGGCGGGGGCGATCGCCGGCCTGGCGACCGGCGCGATCGACGCGCTGTGGTCGTGGGCGCCGTCGGCGCAGTTCGTGCCCGGCGTCGCCGCGCGGCTGCGCGCGGTGGCGTTCGCCGCGACCAGCTATGGCCTCGCGGGCGCGATCGCGGGCCTGGCGGCGGCGGCGGTCCTGCTCGGGCTGGTGCGCGGCAGCCGGCTCGGCGACCTGATGCAGTTCGCCCTCCGCGAGCACCGCGACCGGCGCGACCGGGACCCCCGCGCGGCCGTCGCCGGCCTGTCGCTCGTGCTCGCCGCGGTGCCGTGCGTCGCCGCGGCGCTGGTGATCGCGTTCCGCGTCACGGTGCCGTACGTCACCAGCCGCCACGTGATCGCGCTCGAGGTCGCGGTGGCGATGACCGCGACCGTCGTGGCGCTCGCGATCGCGGCGCCGATCGCGTTCGTGGTCGCGCGCGCCATCGAGGCGGCGCTCGCGCGGCTCGCCCGCCGCGCCCGGTTCGTGTCGTCGGCGTGGGCGCCGCCCGCCGCGCTCGCCGCCCTGCTCGCCGCCGCGGCCGCCGGGTGGGCCGCCCATGACTGGGAGACCGCCCGCCAGCTCCCGCTGCGCCCGCCGGTCGTGCTCGCCGTCGCGGTCGTCCTCGCGCTGGCCGCGCTGCGCCCCGGCCTGGCGGCGGTCGGCGCGATGCGCCGGCCGGGGCGCGGGCGGCGGCTCACCGCGTGGCTCGCGATGCCCGCGGCCTGGCTCGGGCTGCTCGGCCTCGTGCTCGCGACCGGCGGCTCGGCCGCGGTGATCAAGGCGGCCTCGGCGTACACCGGGCTCGGCGGCCCGATCTCCCGCACGCTGCGCCGCGCGTTCGATCGCGACGGCGACGGCTACGCGCGGTTCCTCGGCGGCGGCGACTGCGACGACGGCGATCCCACCGTCCACCCCGGCGCGCCGGAGATCCCCGACGATGGCATCGATCAGAACTGCCTCGGCGGCGACGCCAGCGCGCATCGCGCCCCGCCCGATCCGGCGTTTCGCCCGGTGCCCGCCGGCGTGCCGCGCGACGCCAACATCCTGCTGATCACGATCGACACCACGCGCGCCGATCACCTCGGCATCTACGGCTACCCGCGGCCGACCTCGCCCAACCTCGACGCGATGGCGCGCGAGGCGACCGTGTTCGAGCACGGCTGGGCCCACGCGCCGTCGACCCGGTACTCGATGCCCGCGATCCTGACCGGCCGGCTGCCGCTCGACGTCTACTACGACACCTCGGTCGACGGCTGGCCCGGCCTCCTGCCCCGGGCCACGACGATCGCCGAGGCGCTCGCCCCGCTCGGCTTCGCGACCGGCGCGATCACCAACTACTGGTACTTCGATCGGATCCGCCACATGGACCAGGGCTTCGCCGAGTACGACAACGAGGACGCCCGGCTGCACACCGGCGTCCCCGGCGCCGGCCCCGAGCAGACCCGCGGCAGCTCGTCGAAGCAGCAGACCGACAAGGCGATCGGCTTCGTCGACCGCCACGCCGCCGAGCGCTGGTTCCTGTGGGTCCACTACTACGATCCGCACTATGCCTACGAGCCGCACCCCGAGGTGCCATCGTTCGGCGGCGACCGCGTCGCGCTGTACGACGGCGAGCTGCGGTTCACCGATCTCCACATCGGCCGGCTGCTCGACGAGCTGCGCGCGCGGAGGCTCTACGACCGGACGATCATCGTCGTCACCGGCGACCACGGCGAGGGCTTCGGCGAGCACGGCGTCGAGCTCCACGGCTACCACCTGTACGCGGCGCAGACCAAGGTGCCGCTGATCATCCGGGTCCCCGGCCTGGCGCCGCGCCGCGCCGCCACCCCGGCGGGCCACGCCGACATCCTGCCGACCCTGGTCGACCTCGCCGGCGGCGCCGCGAGCCCGGACATGATGGGCCGCTCGCTGGTCGACGCCCTCACCGGGACCGACGTCCGGCGCACGATCTTCCAGCAGCTGTCGTACGAGGGCAACCACGAGATGCGCGCCGGGGTCGATGCGGATTGCCACGTGATCTACAACGCCAGCCCGGACACCAGCTGGGAGGTCTACCGCGTCGATCGCGACCCGCGTGAGGCCCACGATCTCGCGGACGACGACGACGAGTGCGCCGGCACCCGGCGCGCGGTCGAGCAGTGGGTCGACGCCGAGCAGATCCCGCCGGGTGCGGCCGAGGCGCTGCTCGCGGCGCGGCCGGCGATCGCGGCGCCGCTCGACGCCGACCTCGGCGACGCGGTGCGGCTGCTCGCGGTCGACGCGCGAAGCGCGGAGATGGGGGGTGGGGACCCTGCCGGCCTGGCCGGCGGGGCGGGGGACAAGGCCCCCCGTGGGATCGACCGCGGCGTCGACGGCGGCGTCCGGCGCGGGGGCGGGCGGGTGGATCACGCCGGGGGCGCGCAGCGCGACGCACGCCTCGAGGTAGCTGCGCAGCTCGCACAGGTTGCCGGGCCAGTGGTGGGCGCCGAGCTCGGCGAGCAGCGGCTGCGACGCGAGGTGGGCGCGGTCCTCGCCGCCGAGCCCGAGCCGCGGCGCGAGGTCGGCGACCAGCAGCGGCAGGTCGTCGAGCCGCCTGCGCAGCGGCGGCAGCGCGATCTGGATCGCCGACAGCCGGGCGTGGAGGTCCGAGCGAAACCGATGGCCGTTGATCCCGGCCGCGAGGTTGCGGCCGGTCGTCGCGATCACCCGCGCGTCGACCGCGATCGGCTCGCCGTCGCCGAGCCGGCGGAGCTCGCGGTGCTCGAGGCTCGCGAGCAGCCGGGGCTGGACCTCGACCGGCAGATCGCCGACCTGGTCGAGCACCACGCTGCCGCCCGCCGCGGCCTCGAAGATCCCGGGCCGGTCACCGTCGATGCCGAACAGCTCGCTCTCCAGCAGCTCGCGCGGCGTCCCGGCGCACGACAGCACGGCGAGCGGGCGGCTGGCGCGCGCGCTCCGGGCGTGGATCGCGCCCGCGAGGCTGCGCTTGCCCGTGCCGGCCTCGCCCTCGATCAGCACGCTCGCGTCGGACTCGGCCGCGGTCTCGGCGAGCGCGAACGCCCGGCGCATCGCCGCGCACTGTCCGACCAGTGGACCGAACTGCTCGCCGGTGTACAGCGGCAGGAACGCGGCCTCGCCGCCGAGGCTGATCCGGATCTTGGTGTGGCCGAGCTCGAGCACCGCGGTGCCGGTGAGCGTCGCCTCGCGCACGAGGATGCCGTGGATCGCCGTGCCGTTCTTGCTGTGCAGGTCGCGGACGACGACGCGGCCGCTCGCCGGGACCAGCTCGCAATGCATGCGTGACACCGTCGAGTCGCGCACCACGAAGTCGGCCGAGTCGTGGCTGCCGATCACGATCCGCTCGCGGCCGAACACCCGGGCCGCGCCGGCATCGTTGCCGTCGATCACCTCGAGGCGGAGCTTGGCGACCGAGAGATAGCCGCCGTCCGGGCTCCACGCCTCGTCGGTCGATGCCCGGCCGTCCGGGCTACGCATCGCTCCGGTCCCCATCGTCCCGCCTCGACTCACCATCGTCGGTAGTGTACTCGATGTGGCGCACGGTGGCCCCACCGGGTTTGCGCCCGAGGTGTTTCGTGTGAGGAACACTGTACCGGTGCAAGGCGCACGCGCCTGGGCGCGCAGCACCCGGCGCGGCAGCGGGCGGCACCCAGGAATGCACGGTCTCCGCACCGTCGCATGCGCGGCGCGCGTTCGCGGCGGGCAGGAGCAGGCTTTCCGGAAGCTGCCACCGGGGGGATCCCGTGGGCAGCGGGCGCGGTCCGGGGGAGCGCTCCACCGCGGGCTGCGGCGCCGGTGCGGCCCACCGCTGGCCTGCGCTGCAGAAAACTTGGTGCCGATGTCAGGTGGTGTAGGATGGGTCGGGCCCGGGAGCAGCCATGTCCAAAAACCGAAGGATTCGTGACACCTCCGTGAGTCCACGCGAGGGCGGCTCGACCGGCCGCCGCCGCGAGGTGCTCGGCGTCGTGGGTCTGGGGGCGTCGATCTTTCTGCTGGTCGCGCTGGTCTCGCTCCAGGCCGACCGGCTGGTCATGGGGCCGTTCGGGCGGTCCACGGCGAGCCTGTTCTACGGCATCGCCGGGGTGTGCGGCTACTTCCTGATCGCGCTCGCGATCGTCGCGGCGATCCGCACGCTGATCGAGCGCGTGCCGGTCATGCCGCCGCTCGTCGCGGCCGGCGCGATGCTCGGCGTCGCGTCGCTGGCGATCCTCGCGCAGCTCGTGGCCAGCGGCTATCGCGTCGCCGGCTACGGG
>Ga0307476_10001712_pt1 | contig 13342 bp, 10 predicted proteins | sample atmos_gasesECM2C_2_FD_203314 | JGI IMG/M metagenome (GOLD analysis project Ga0307476, IMG submission 203314) | Hardwood forest soil microbial communities from Morgan-Monroe State Forest, Indiana, United States - atmos_gasesECM2C_05 | ecosystem: Environmental > Terrestrial > Soil > Temperate... | reverse complement strand
GCTCACTTACGCCCCTGGCTTCACTTTCTATCAGCGGACAAGTTCCAGGAACGAGCAGGATCAGAATGTGTCGTTTAGTTTGCAGTACCGCCTGAGCCCCCACGTGACCTTCTCCGCGCAAGACGGGTTTCTGAAGACGTCAAACGTGCTCAATCAGCAAAATTTCGTCCCGGCGGGAGGCGTTTTCGGCGGCGCGCAGGCACCTAATTTTTCAGTGGTTCCACCGGTTGCAGATTTACTCATCAACTCTGGGAGCGTTGGGATCAACTACCAGTTTGCAGCGAATGGCATGGTCGGGGCTAGCGGATCGTTTACGAACCTTCACTATCCCAATCCGAGCGAAGTTCCCGGACTGTTCGATTCCACCTCGCAGGCCGGGTCTGCGTTTTATTCGTTTCGTTTTTCGAAGATGAACTACATCGGAGCGACATATCAGTACCAGAGGCTCATTGCGAATCCCACCTTCGGCCAGAGTGAAACGCAAACTCATGCGCTGCTTTTGTTCTACACGCTGTATGCGACCTCTAGGTTCTCGATTTCATTCTTCGGCGGTCCGCAGCACTCGGACACGATTGCGCCGGGGGAGCCACCGCTGATGCCAAAGGCAACTACGGCGCGACAATGGACTCCTGCCGCCGGAGCAAGTCTGAATTGGCAAGGCAAGCTGAGCAATGTTGCGTTCAGCTATTCCCGGGTCATCTCGAGCGGCGGCGGACTTATCGGAGCAGTCCAAATGAACAGTGCGACCGCTTCGTTTCGGCAGCAGATCACTCGTTATCTGAGTGGCTCAGTGTCCGGCGGTTACACACAGAACCAAGTATTAGCAACGGTGATAGCCACCGGCAACAACGGACATTCGGCGTCGGGAAGTGCATCTTTGCAGCAGCAGTTGGGCCCGCACATCAACCTGCAACTGGGCTATACGCGACTCCACCAGGCTTACAGCAACGTAGCCGTGTTGGCCGCGACTCCCGACACCAATCGTGAATTTGTTTCGATTTCTTATCAGTTCTCGAGGCCGCTAGGACGATGACATCTATGGTTGACGATCTCGACGAGACAAGTTCCAAAGGTTTCGACCTCCAGCATTACCTGGGGATTGTTCGTCGACGCCATCTGCAGTTTCTGGTCCCGGTTTTCCTGGGCTGGGCACTGGTTTGGGGAGTAAGTTGGGTGCTCCCTCCGCGCTATCAATCGACCACGTTAATACTGGTAGAGCAGCCCACTATGCCCAGGGATTACGTCACGCCTAACGTGAACGATAACTTGCAGGAGCGGATGCAAAGCATCACCCAACAGATCCTCAGCCGCACGCGGCTTTTGCATATCATCGACCAATTAAGTCTTTATGGAGATGAACGCTCGCAGCCGTCCCCGGATCAAAAAGTGGACCGCATGCGGAAAGACATCGACATTGAACTCGTGCGTGGCGCTAGCAATCAGATTACTGCATTCAAGGTCTCTTATTCGTCGCGTGATCCACGTCAGGCCCAACAGGCTACTAGCGAGCTGACCAATTTGTTCATTAACGAGAATCTGGAAGTCCGCCAGCAGCAGTCGGAAGACACGACGAAGTTTCTTGAAAGTCAACTCGACAGTGCTCGGAAGACTCTGGCGGATCAGGAAGATAAGATTCGCCAATTCAAAGCGCTGCACCCGGGTGAGCTGCCGGCGCAGGTGGGAAGCAATCTCCAGATTCTGGCTGGTCTGCAATCGCAGCTGCAAAGCGAAGAGGATTCCCTAAACGCTTCCAAGCAACAGCGTACCTACTTGGAAACATTGCTGAATCAGTACCGATCGTTGCATGGAACGTCGAAGACGGCGGGCGCACCCGATGGCTTGCCAGCGGTAAACGAAGAGTTGGAAAAGCTAAGGGCGCAGCTGGCAGATCTCAGTTCGCATTACACGGATCGTCATCCTGACGTCCGCAAACTCAAACAGCAGATCGCCGAGACCGAAGCGACTAGAGATCGCATAATTGCAGATCTGAAGGCTAAGGACTCTGTCTCCGCCGACCCGAATGCGGCCGACGTGACCGCCAATGTCCCAGAGGTGAGGGATCCATCTTCGCCGATGGCACAGTTGCAAGGACAACTTCAGTCCAACCGCATAGAGATTGCCAGTCGGGAGCGTGCTGTCACGGACTTGAAAGCAAAGGTTGTCGACTATCAGGGACGGCTGAATCAGGAACCCGTGCGCGAGCAGCAACTCGCGGATTTAACACGTGGGTACGAGCAGTCCAAAGCAAATTACGATGACCTCTTGAAAAAGAAGAATGAATCAGCGATGGCCACCAGCATGGAATTGCTCCAACAAGGCGAGCGTTTTCGGATTATCGATCCACCGAGCCTTCCCGTAAAACCGGAGTTTCCCAATCGCTTGAAGTTCTGTGGTATTGGGCTGGGGATCGGACTGGCTTTTGGCGCGGTAGTAGTCGGAGCCTCCGAAGCGATGGATGACCGGATCTATGATGAGAAGGAACTGCAAGAGCTCCTACCCATAGCGGTGATCTCGGAAATCCCTGCCATCGCCGCGCCGTCAGACCAGCGTCGCGAGCGCCGACGACTATGGCTGGGATGGGGGACGGCTGCTTTTGTATCTGGTACGATTCTGGTTGGGTCTGCAATCAGTTACTTGCGGGGTTAGCAAATCTGCAATGTACAAGTCCTTCTACAGCCTGAAGCGGAATCCATTCGATATCACGCCAGATCCTTCGTTCCTGTTTCCTACCACTAGGCATAACGAAGCGTTGGCAGCGCTCTACTATGGCGTTAGACGCCACAAGGGTTTTGTGGTCCTGACAGGAGAGGTGGGGACCGGCAAGACTGTTCTGCTTCATTATGTGTTGCAATTGTTCAAGCAGAGTAAAGACGTAGCGTATGCGTACATATTTAACGGTCGGCTCTCGCCGGTGGAATTCTTGCAGTATTTTGCCAGTGATCTGGGACTTCCCGCCACCAGCAAGAACAAGGGTGAATTGTTACTTCAGATCGCACATTACGTGATCGGACGCAGCCAAAGGAATCTGACTACGGCCCTCGTGGTCGACGAAGCACATCACCTTTCTGCAGAAATTCTCGAGGAAATCCGGCTGCTGAGCAACTTGGAAACGCCACAGGAGAAGTTGCTCCAAATTTTGCTCGTCGGACAGCCTGAACTGGACGAAAAACTCGACTCCATCAGTTTGCGACAGTTGAAGCAACGAATCGCTTTTCGCTCCCATCTTCTACCGCTCAGTTCGGACGAGACCAAAGGATACATTGAGCGCCGGCTTCAGCTTGCGGGCTGTCCCTATCCGTTGGCATTGTTTCCACCGGAAACCGTCGCGGCGGTGCACCAGCATTCCCAGGGGCTGCCCAGGTTGATCAATACTATTTGCGAAAATGGCCTGATCGTCGCCTATGCACGACAGATGCGAAGCGTGAGCCCCGACATTATCGACGATATCGCCAGCGATTTCCGTCTGGGGATTCAAACCCCCGCATTGGAAAGTACAAGATCCGACGAACTCGACGCGCGGAAAGCAGCCCAAACATTGCTCCAACTTTACACCCAGCTTCAGGCCGAGCAAAAGCGGGAAGAGGACATTAGAACGCACGTGCGGTTGCGGGTTTCTGAACAATGAGCAATATATTTGACGCGTTGCAGAGGGCTGAGGGAGGGAGTGCCGCAGCCGACGGTTCCGGTCTACTCCTAGCTACGGAGCTGCTCCAGGCGGCGGAACAGAAGATGCGGGGATCGGCGTTGAGTGTTGACCACCAGCCCAGCATTGAGGCATTCGATACTGATCCTCCGGCGCAAGCGTCAACTGAAGATATAGAGCGCTGCCCAGTACTGGCCGCCTCGATTCGAACCGACAGTCGCCTGGTCTCGGTGGCCGAGGAAGGAAGTTTGGGCGCTGAGAAATTTCGCTTTCTCGCGGTCCGTCTGCGGCAGCTTCGCCAGAATCGCCCTTTGAAGAAGATTCTGATCACCAGCACTATTCCACAGGAAGGTAAGAGTACGGTCGCAGCCAATTTGGCTTGCACCCTAGCACGCAGGAGACAGCAGAAGACATTGCTCCTGGAAGGCGATCTTCGCCGGCCGAATATTACGAGTCAATTCGGGGTGGGCAGGATTCCGGGATTGTGCGAGTGGCTCAACGGACAGTCGGAAAGCATCAATCTGTACAAGTTGCAGGGCTTGGGACTTTGGCTTCTGCCCGCCGGCGCGGCGCCACAAAACCCCCTGGAGTTGATGCAGTCGGGAAGATTGTCCCACTTAATGGAACAGCTGGAAGCGTCGTTCGACTGGATCGTTATTGACTCTCCGCCGGTATTGCCATTGGCAGACACGAGTCTATGGTCCCGCTTAGCCGATGGTATTGTGCTGGTAACGCGGAAAGGCATCACAGAGAAGCAGCAACTGCAGCGTGGCATCGAAGCCATCGAAAAGTCAAAGCTCTTGGGAGCCTTAGTAAACAGCAGCGCCAACACTGCCCACAGTGATTATTATCAGCGGTACAGTTCGTATTCGACTGAACAATCCAAAGAATAGACGGCTATAGATAAATTGCCGCAAGCTCTTCTCCCTTCCCCCGCTCTTAGCCCTAGCAAAATCTCGCTGACTAACCCTGCTAGGACTCCGAACCTAAACGAATACTGAATTTCTCCCCGCGGACTAGCAGTCACACACAGATAAAGGAAGGGAATCGTTATGCTTAACTTACGAGTAGCGATCATCGGTTGTGGTTATTGGGGACAAAATCTATTGCGGAACTTTTGCGAACTGGAAGAGGCCGAAGTCGTCAGAGTCTGCGACTTCGATTCCAGGGCTTTGGCTAGAGCGAAGCGCCGGTATCCGACGATTGAAGTAACTCAGAGCTATGCAGAAGTTCTTGCCGACCCGCGCGTCGATGCAGTAGTGCTGGCCACGCCCGTATCAACGCATTATCCATTTGCGAAACAGGCACTGCTGGCCGACAAACATGTTCTTGTGGAGAAGCCCTTAGCTCAGACCACAACTCAGGTTCTCGACTTGATCGACCTGGCCGAACAGCGGGGTAAGACGTTGATGGTGGATCACACGTTCTTGTACACGGGCGCCGTACGCCGGATGAAGTCTCTGGTGGACTCGGGAGAGATCGGACAGCTCTTGTACTTCGATTCGGTCCGCATCAGTCTCGGCCTCGTACAGAGCGACATTAACGTCCTTTGGGACCTTGGTCCTCACGATCTCGCGATCATGGACTACCTCTGCGAGCAGGTTCCGATAGCGATTTCAGCGACGGGTGTCAAGCATTTGAACACGCCGTATGAAAATGTTGCTTACGTCACTGTCCAGTTTGAGGAAAATTTCATTGCACACTTCCATCTCAACTGGATGGCTCCGGTGAAGGTTCGACGAACTCTGGTCGGCGGGAGCAAGAAAATGATCGTTTACGACGACATGGAAAATACCGAGAAGGTCAAGGTGTACGACAAAGGGATCGTCCAAACGCATGATCCAGAGCGTCGCGAGAAGATGCTTACCGGATATCGCAACGGTGACATGCTGGCGCCCCAACTGGAGACCAGCGAGGCTCTGCGCCTGATGGCGCGCGAGTTTGTGGCATCGATTGTGGAGAAACGGGCCCCTTTAAGCGACGCGCAAGCAGGATACCGTGTCGTGCGGTTGCTGGAAGCGGCTCAACGCTCGATCGAAGAAAACGGTCGGCTCATTTTTCTGGACCAGGAGCCGGTGTGGATGAAGGGACTCTCCTCAACTTCAACCGTCGCGGCCGCTGATTAGAGCGCCGCGATCTTGGTGCTTAAGCGACCCTCTACTCGTGATCAAACATAGTGAAAGGCGTCATACGAAAAACCACCACCCACGCAGCCGATTAATGGGTGGATGTTGTCTTTACCATCGCACCGTAAACGCGATTCCACTCTTGAATTATTTGATAGGAGACACACGTGGGTGAATATTGCAGAATCGCCTCTGACGTGAAGCTGGGGCAGGATGTTGCGATCCATGCATTCGTTAATCTTTACGGATGCTCGATTGGCGATAACAGCAGGGTAGGAGCGTTCGTGGAAATTCAGAAGAATGCTCACATAGGAAAAAACGTTAAGGTCTCAAGCCATACGTTTATTTGCGAAGGCGTTACCATTGAGGACGAGGTTTTTGTCGGTCACAACGTATCGTTCATCAACGACAAATACCCTCGGGCTACAACCGAAAACGGTGCTCCTCAAACTGAAGCGGATTGGTCTGTCATCAAAACCGTGGTGAAACGTGGCGCTTCGATCGGAACTAGTTCCACGATTTTATGCGGCATAACGATCGGCGAAAACGCTGTGATCGGTGCCGGCAGTGTGGTTACTCGCGACGTACCGGCTAACGCCATCGTTGCCGGAAATCCAGCACGAATGATGCGAAAGGTGGTAGCGCTATGATAAAGGTGCCGTTTGTCGATTTATATCAGCAGCACCAGGAAGTTGAGGCAGAGTTAGTCGAAGTGTTTCAACGAGTACTACGGAAATCGTCTTTTATATTGGGTCCGGAAGTCCAAGCATTCGAAAAGTCATTCGCCTCTTATATAGGGTCTGCGGAATGTATTGCAGTCAATAACGGTACGACCGCGCTGCAACTCGTTCTACTCGGATTGGGCATTGGGCCGGGGCAGGAGGTTATCACGGTTCCAAACACCTTCATTGCTACGGCAGAGGCGATCAGTGCAGTCGGCGCCCGTCCCGTGTTTGTGGACGTTGATCCCATCTCTTACAACATGGATCCAGCGCAGGTGGAAGCCGCCATCACACCGCGCACTGCAGCTCTTCTGCCCGTGCATCTCTATGGGCAGAGTGCCGATCTGGACGCGTTGCAGGAAATCGCGCAGCGCCACAACATCCACATTGTTGAGGACGCTTGCCAGGCTCACGGCGCCACTTACAAAGGGAAGAAGGCGGGTAGCGTCGGTGTTGCGGGATGCTTCAGCTTCTATCCCGGTAAGAATCTCGGTTGCCTTGGAGAAGGTGGAGCGATTGTCACAAGTGATTCGGAGCTTGCGCAGAGAATGCGAATGTTGAGGGATCACGGATCGATTCGAAAATATGAGCACAGCGTGCCTGGATACAACTTCCGGCTAGAAGGGCTACAAGGAGGCTTCCTCTCGGTTAAACTGCGCCACCTGGATTCATGGAACGAGCGGCGTAGGGCAGCGGCGAAACGGTACAACGAATTGCTGTCAGATTCCGGACTGACTTTGCCAGCCGAGATGCCGTACGGCCAGCATGTCTATCATCTGTATGTGATCCAGGCTGATGATCGCGAAGGGCTGCGGCAGCAGTTAACCGCTGCCGGCGTTGAAACCGGGCTCCACTATCCTGTGCCGCTCCATCTGCAGGAGGCGTACGCTAGTCTGGGATACGGCAAAGGCAGCTTCCCCGTTTCGGAGCGTCTCGCGGAGCGCATTCTGTCGTTGCCGATGCATCCTGGCATCAGCGATGAGCAAATCCAACAGGTAGCAGCGGTTGTTCTGGAGCACTGCAATGCCCAACTCTCCATCCGGTAACGCTAGCGACTTGGCAGTCAGGCAGGTTGCAGCGACTTTCGGTTGCCGCGAGACCCGGCCAGACGCAGCTTGGGAACAGGATTTCGCGGCTTGGCTAAAGTCCGCTCGGAGCAGGGAAGAGTTGCTGGAACTGTTTGCGCAGTATCGATCTGGAGAGAGCGTTTTCGACAGCATGATGCGACGAGTTACGATGCGAGCTCTCTGCAAGTCCGTCGGCGACGATCTGCAAGTAGCTCCGAGCGTCGTATTAAAGCATCCCGAGACCATGGAGTTTGGAAACTCAGTATTTATTGGTGCTCAGACCATGATCCAGGGGCGCTTCGACGGAACCTGCCGAATCGGTAATCATGTTTGGATTGGACCGCAAGCCTACTTTGACGCACGAGACATCATCCTCGAAGATTACGTAGGCTGGGGGCCTGGGGCGAAGGTTCTTGGCTCGACCCACACTGCGGAACCGATCGACGTTCCGATTATTACAACCGGATTGGTGATTCAGCCGGTCAGGGTCGGATTCGGTGCTGATATCGGAATGAACTCGAGCATCTTGCCGGGAGTGCAAATCGGTGCTCATTCAATTGTGGGTGCCGGATCAGTAGTTACTCACGACGTGCCTGAGTACGCCATTGTCGCAGGGGCGCCCGCACGGGTTTTGCGTTTTCGGAACCACGAATAACTCTTGCAATGCGGATCACACTTCTTGGAGGCAAGATGAATCGTATTTCGGGTGCACGGTTTCTGGTTACTGGTGGCGCTGGATTCGTAGGAAGTGCCATCGTCGACCAGCTTCTTGACGCCGGAGCGGCGGAAGTTCGGGTACTCGACAATTTTGTTCGTGGCACTTGGAGCAATCTGTCCGCAGCTCTCGAGACTGGCCGCACGAACGTGATCGAGGGCGATGTGCGAGATAGAGCGTTGGTCGATCGAGCATGCGAAGGAGTGGATTATGTTTTCCACGAGGCTGCTTTGCGAATCACGCAGTGTGCCGATGTTCCCCGGGAGGCGGTTGAAGTTCTAATCGGCGGAACTCTGAACGTTCTAGAATCTGCAGTGAGGCACGGCATAAAAAAAGTTGTTGCTGCTTCCTCCGCATCGGTCTACGGCGAGCCTTCGTATCTTCCGATTGACGAGGCTCATCCCTTCAATAACCGCACGATGTACGGCGCTGGAAAGATCGCCGGCGAACAGCTGTTGCGGGCGTACTTTACCGCCTCGGGTCTACCTTACGTGGCGTTCCGATACTTCAACGTCTACGGGCCTCGCATGGATACGGTGGGAGTTTATACCGAAGTAATGATTCGATGGCTGGATGCAATTGAAGCGAACCAGCCCCCTCTGATCTTCGGCACTGGCGAGCAGTCTATGGATTTCGTGTACGTCGGAGATGTGGCTCGAGCGAACCTGCTTGCCTTGGAGAGCGATGTGGCTGATGAAGTGTTCAACGTAGGCACCGGCGTTCAGACCAGCTTGAAGGAACTGTGCAGTCTGATGCTGAAGCTGAACAACTCATCGCTCAAACCGGAGTATCGGGAGGCTCGAACGGTAGGTAACGTGCAAGCGCGCAGGGCCGCAGTCGAGAAAGCAAGAAAGATGCTTGGTTTTAGCAGCGAGGTTGCGCTGGAGCAGGGGTTGAGCGAACTAATTCGGTGGAAGCGTGCGATCAAGGCTGCTCCGACCGTTGCTGTGGAGGCCCTATGAACACGCTGACACCAGTCAAGTCCATTCCGGTGGCCCGCCCGTCAATCGGGGCGGAAGAGGAAAAGGCCGTTGTTGATGTGCTTCGCAGTGGCTGGCTAGCTCAAGGCGCGAGAGTTGCGGAGTTCGAGAAGCGTTTTGCGGAGTATGTCGGCGCGGCGCACGCGGTAGCTGTGTCCTCCTGCACGACCGCTCTGCACCTGGCGCTGGTCGCAGCCGGTGTCCAGCCCGGAGACGAAGTCCTTTGTCCCAGCTTGTCGTTCATTGCGACGGCAAACTCGATTCGATACGCTGGAGCTTCTCCAGTGTTTGTGGACATCGACTCTGCAACGTATAACATGGATCCGGAATGCATTGAGCGCGCGATTACGCCGCGCACACGTGCAATTATGGTGGTCCACCAGATCGGCCTGCCCGTCGCTCTTAGCGAAATACTCGAAATCGCTACCCGCCACAAATTAGTGGTAGTCGAGGATGCGGCCTGCGCCATCGGCTCCGAGTACAAGAGCCGGCGCATTGGATTGCCACATTCAACAATGGCATGCTTTAGCTTCCATCCCCGGAAGATTTTGACAACTGGGGAAGGAGGGATGATTACGACAGCAAATGAAGAGCTAGCTGTGCGCATCCGCAAATTGCGCCAGCATGCGATGACGGTCTCAGACTTGACTCGTCACAGTTCCACCCAGGTTGTAACGGAACGTTACGACGAAGTCGGTTACAACTACCGGATGACAGACATGCAAGGCGCACTTGGATTAGTGCAACTACAGCGTTTGAATGACATGCTTGCCCGCAGGCGACATCTTGCAGCGCGCTATTCAGAGCGGCTATCGCGACTCGAGTGGCTGGTTCCGCCGGCGGTACCGACTGACTGCCGGCACAACTTTCAATCTTATATGGTCCGGCTGGAAGATACGGCGCCGATTGGCCGCGATGAGTTAATGCAGGAATTACTCGACCATGGTATCGCCACTCGCAGAGGTATCATGGCGATTCATCGTGAGGTCCCCTACCGTGATGCCAGGTGGGAGAAACAATTGCAGCAAACCGAGTACATAACAGATAACACGATCATCCTTCCTGTCTTCCACACGATGACGGAGGAAGAACAGGACTATGTGGTCGATTGCATCGAGCAAGTCCAGAAATAAATCACTCCCCCAGACCCCAGCAAGCATCAGCTATCGTGGTAATCATTCCCCCGCGGTTAGTTGAGTGCGCCCTCCCGGCCGAATAGCTAAATAGCTAATATGTGGGCCCCTTGTCCCGAAGTTCGATGGAATCAGCAGAAATCAGGAGAGTGACTTGTGAATTCGAGGCGCGCGACGAACGGTATTAGTGCCGCGATTGTTCCGCCATCGCCGACCACCGCCGATGATCGGGTTGTCCTAAATGGCGAATCGTTTCAGCGCATGCTGGCGCTGGAACGTAAGCGCAGTGAACGATCGCGAAAGCCCTTTCTGCTCATGCTGGTCGATCTAGGGGAACGGCTACCTTCCTCCAGCAACGGCAAGGCCATGGATAGCATCGTGTCTGCACTGTCGTCGGCGACGCGCGCCACGGACGTCATTGGCTGGTACAAAGACGACACGGTCATTGGAATACTGTTTACAGAGATTGTGATCGAAGATCGCAGCACGATTATGGGTACGATGATGACCAGGATCAGTAGCATGTTGGGTCGAGCTCTAAGCCCCGAACAGCTCAACCAAGTCAGCATTTCCCTCCATCTCTTTCCAGAAGAGTGGGATTTCGACATTCGTCACCGCCCGAGCAACCCGACACTTTATCCGGACTTGTCGAGACTCGAAAACCGCAGAAAGCGCTCTTTTGCGATCAAGAGACTAATGGATATTGTTGGAAGTAGCCTAGCCTTGATTTTCTTCGGCCCGGTTTTCTTCGTAATTGGCCTTGTGATCAAGATGTCCTCAAAGGGGCCCGTGTTGTTTCGGCAGGAACGCATCGGGCAGCACGGCGAGCCCTTCACTTTCTTGAAATTCAGAACAATGCATGTTAATAACGACCCCGGACTCCATCAGGAGTATGTGCGAAAACTAATCGCGGGTCAGGCAGAACCAGCCCCCTCGAATGGCAGTGGCCATGGCGTTTACAAGATCAAGAGCGATCCGCGAGTTACTCGATTCGGCGCGTTGTTGCGTAGGACAAGCCTCGATGAGTTGCCGCAGCTAATCAATGTGCTCCGGGGCGAGATGTCTTTGGTTGGTCCCAGGCCGCCAATCAAGTACGAAGTTGAAGCTTATGATACTTGGCACAGGGGTCGGTTAATGGAAGCGAAGCCTGGAATAACAGGGCTTTGGCAGGTAAACGGCCGAAGTCGTGTGAAATTCGATGAAATGGTGCGTCTAGACATCAGATATGCCAGGAGCTGGTCTCTGTGGCTTGACATACAAATCCTCCTTCACACGCCACGTGCAGTGTTTCTGGGAGAAGGCGCGTACTGAGATCTCGTAAGTGTCGTCTCACTGCTTAGTCAAGCAAAGTTACATTTAAGTCGAGTATTCCGCATTTACAGAATGGGACGGCTTAGTTAGATATTTCGGAAGAGGGTTTTCCGGAGCCGCAAACCCTTCACGCCGACGGCGTTTCAGGAGAAATAATGAAAGTCAGAAATCAACGCTACCTGCTACTCAGCGCAGTCCTGATATATATGTTGTTGCCGCTATCGGCTTATGGCAGCTGCAGTTCTCCATCAAACGCCATCGAAGCCGAAAACTGCCAAACCGGGGTACCGAATACTCAGTGGGACTTGAACAGTAATGGCGCCGGTGATCCTACAATCCAAGGCTTCGCCACTGATATTAGCGTCAATGTGGGTCAAACGATATCCTTCAAAATCAGTACAGACGCGTCACACTATACGATCGACATTTATCGCCTCGGGTATTACGGCGGAATGGGAGCGAGGTTGATAGCCAGCCTGCAACCTTCTGCTAAACTTCCCCAGACTCAGCCCCCCTGCTTAACCGACACCAGTACGAAGCTCGTTGATTGTGGCAATTGGACCATTTCTGCGTCTTGGCCGGTTCCGAGTAGTGCCGTGTCTGGTATTTATTTCGCGCACCTGATCAGGACCGATACAGGCGGCGACAGCCATATCGTTTTCATCGTACGAAATGACGCAAGTAAGTCCGCGATACTGTTCCAAACGTCGGACGAAACTTGGCAGGCTTACAACGGCTATGGTGGCTCCAGCCTTTATGGACCAGACGGCGAATTCGACCTTACAAATCGCGCTAACAAAGTCAGTTACAACCGTCCCTTTGACACGCGTGGGTTTGGCGCTGAGGCAGTAACCTGGCTTTTCGGTGCTGAGTATCCGATGGTACGTTTTCTGGAGGCAAACGGTTATGATGTAAGTTATTTCACAGGTATCGATGCCGCCCGTTCCGGCAGCCTGATTTTGAACCATAAGCTGTATGTCTCAGCCGGTCACGATGAATATTGGTCGGGTCCTCATCGCAGCAGCGTAGAGGCAGCAAAAAATGCCGGGGTGAATTTGGCGTTTTTCAGCGGCAATGAGGTCTTTTGGAAGACTCGGCTTGAAACCAGCATTGATGGCACAAACACTCCGAACCGGACTCTTGTGTGCTACAAAGAAACCCTAAACAATGCTCCGCTGGATCCACTGGATCCCCCGACCTGGACTGGTACATGGCGTGATCCTCGGTTTAGTCCTCCCGCCGACGGCGGTCATCCTGAGAACGAGTTGACAGGCACCTTGTTCATGGTGAACGGACCAGGAACGGACAGCCCAGGCACGCTATCGATCGAAGTCCCCTATGCGGACGGGCGCATGAGATTTTGGAGAAACACAAACGTTGGTTCTCAGAGCCCTGGTCAAACGGTGACACTGCCGATGTCAACACTAGGTTATGAGTGGGACGAAGACATCGACAATGGATCTCGCCCTGCCGGCCTCATAAGGATGTCCACGGCCACTTACTCGCTGACCACAGATTTATTGCTTGATCAGGGCGCAATCTTCGGAGCCGGAACCGCGACACATCATTTGACTTTCTATAAGGCTCCAAGCGGATCGCTTGTTTTTGGCGCCGGCACTGTGCAGTGGACCTGGGGACTGGACAG